>OGYZ01002445.1_pt1 | contig 12664 bp, 10 predicted proteins | sample 1576681 | NCBI WGS metagenome assembly OGYZ01 (sample SAMEA3541480, study PRJEB24748) | human gut metagenome | biome: human gut; feature: human-associated habitat; material: faeces | place: China | collected 2012 | reverse complement strand
GCTGCCACACGTTTTTTATAGCAGAAGGGCTGGACAACCTTTATAAGCTGTGGTAATATTTAGAATTAACAAAACTAATGGCTTTGGAGGGCCGCACCGGGAAAGGAGTCTATTGCATATGTCTGTCAAGGAAAGCTACGCCGGGAAAATCAACCGCAAGCTCAACAAGAAGCTGCGGGTCATCGCCGTGGCCGCCGGTCGGGAGCCGGCGGATCTGGTGCTGAAGAACGCCACCTACGTCAACGTGTTTTCCAATGAGCTGTGTCACGGGGACATCGCCGTGGCGGAGGGCCTCATCGTGGGCATGGGCGAATACAGCGGTGCGGTGGAGGTGGATGTCTCCGGCAAGATCGTGCTGCCGGGGTTCGTGGATGCCCACATTCATCTGGAGAGCTCGCTGGTGAGCCCCACGGAGTTCGCCAAGGCTGTGCTGCCTCACGGCACCACCACGGTCATCACAGACCCCCACGAGATCGCCAACGTCATGGGTACCGACGGCATCGAGTACATGCTTCAGGCCACGGAGGATCTGCCGGTGGATGTGCGGTTCATGCTGCCCTCCTGCGTGCCGGCCACGCCGCTGGATGAGTCCGGCGCCAACCTGGACTACCGTGCCATTGACTCCTTCTACGACCATCCCCGGGTGCAGGGCCTGGCGGAGATGATGAACTTTGTGGGCACCATCAACGGCGACCCCCAAGTGGTAGAGAAGATCGTGGCCAGTCAGGCCCACCACAAGAAGATCGATGGTCACGCCCCCGATCTGAAGGGCAACGACCTTAACGCCTATATCGCAGCGGGCGTGTACTCCGACCACGAGTGCCACGATCTGGCCGACGCCATCGCCAAGCTGGAGCGGGGACAGTTCATCATGATCCGCGAGGGCACCGCCGCCCGCAATCTGGAGGCGCTGGTCCCCCTGCTGTGTGACAAGTACGTGGAGCGGTGCATGTTCTGCACCGATGACAAGCACCCCAACGACCTGCTGGAAAAGGGGCATATCGACTACATCGTCAAGAAGGCCATCAAACTGGGCGCGGATCCCATCACCGCCATCAAGGCCGCCTGCCACAACGCGGCGCGGTACTTCCTGCTGAACAACCGCGGCGCTATCGCTCCCGGCTATCTGGGGGATTTTGTTATTATCGACAGCTTCGAGCACTTCAACATTGAGAAAGTGTTCAAGAAGGGCGAGCTGATGTACAGCGACGGCGTGCTGAAGGAGTTCCCCACGCCGGAGATCGATCCATATCTGGTGAAGCACGCCCATGACACGTTCCATGTGGCCCCGCTGACTGCGGCGGACTTCACCGACAGCCGCCCCCACGCCGTCATTGGCATGGTCAGCGGCGAGATCACCACCACCGACGGCGGCTACACCGACCGCATCGACGTGGATTACGACATTCTGAAGATCGCCGTCATCGAGCGGCATAAGAACACCCACCACATCGGTCTGGGCTACATCAAGGGCTACGGTCTGAAGAAGGGTGCGGTGGCCACCAGCATCAGCCACGACAGTCACAACATCATCGTGGTGGGCACCAACGAGGAGGACATGGCCTTCGCCGCCAACCGCATCGTGCAGAACCACGGCGGCATCACCGTGGTGGAGGACGGTCAGGTGAAGAGCGATGTGCTGCTGGCTATCGCGGGCATCATGTCCGACGACAGTCTGGTCAACGTGAACCGCGATCTGGAGGCCGCCAAGGCCGCCGCCTACGCGCTGGGCGTGTCCGAGGGCATCGACCCGTTCATGACCCTGAGCTTCATGGCGCTGCCGGTGATCCCCACGCTGCGCATCACCACCCGCGGCGTGTTCGACGTGGGCTCCCAGCGGTACGTGTAAAAAAAGAAAGCATACGCAAAAAGAGAACGGCTCCCGCCGTTCTCCTTTTGCGTATGCGGGGCTTGGGTCAGCGGGCAGTAACCCACCACTCGCCGCCGCCAAAGCTGCTGTAATGGCCGTTGTCATCATAGCAGCCAACGCCGTAGTAATAGCCGGTGCCGCTGACAGCGGTGGTGTCCGTCCAGGTGATGGTGTCGGAGCCGGTGGGAAGCACCGTGCCCATGGGAGAGTAGGAGAAGCCGTTATCCTCCGAGCGGAACACCTGATAGCGGGCGGCACCCTCCACAGTGCGCCAGGTCAGCACCGGCTTGCCGCTGTCATCCAGCTCCAGAGACGTGATCTCCGGCGTGTCCATGGTGGGAGGCGCCTCGCAGTACCGGCGGGCCGCCTGACTGAAGTCGCTGTACGTGCTGCCGCTGACGGCGCGTACCTTATAGTAATACCAGGTGTCGGCCTCGGCGGTGGTATCCTTGTGGAACGTGACGTCCGCCGACACGATGAGGGTATAGGCGGAAGCGGCAGGGGCGCTGCCGTCGGAGGCGGCCTGTGCGCGCCAGATCTCGTAGCGCTCCGCACCGGTGACGGCGGGCCACCAGACGGTGGGCTTGCCGTCGCTGCAATCCTCGCCCAGCGTCATGGTGGGCACATCCAGCCGGCTTGCGGACTGGCCGGTGCAGTGGAGCGCCGCGTTCAGCAGCGGGTCGTTGCGGTCAGCCACGGAGATGGCCGCCCACTCCGCCGCCGTGCCGCCGTAGTACACGTCGGTCAGGCCCTCGCAGATTCGGAACGCGGCCTCTCCGATGCTGGTAAGGCTGCGGGGGATATAAACCTTGGTCACGGCACGGCAGCCCACAAACGCCTCGGAGCCCAGTGCCTCCATGCCGTCGGGGAGCCGTATCTCCGGCAGCGCACCGCACGCGGCGAAGGCAGCGTTCCCGATGTGGGTCACACCAGAGGGAATGGTCACGTTCTTCAGGCTGCCGCAATTTTCGAACATGCTGGGGCCGATGACCGTCAGGTCGGCAGGCAGGGTCACTTCCGTCAGCTTCTCGCACTCCTGGAACAGGCTATCACCCAGCGTTACCCCGCTGGCAGGCAGCTTCACGGAGGTCAGGCTCGCGTTGTAGAATGCGCCGGTCCCGATGGAGGTAACGCCATCGGGGATGGTAAGTTCGCGCAGCGAGCAGCACAAAAAGGCGCTGTTGCCGATGGTACGCAGGCTCTCCGGCAGGGTCAGAGAGGCCATGCCGCTGCCGGAGAAGGCGAAGTCGCCAATGGCGGTCAAGCCTTCCGGCAGGGTCACCGCGCCCAGACCGCCGTAGGCCATAAGGCCGCAATTCTCAAACGCGCTGCTCCCAATGGAGGTGACGCCCTCGGGGATGGTCACGGAGGTAACGCGCTCCAGACTGGCAAAGGCATAGCTGCCGATGGCGGTCACGCCCTTCTGCACCACCACCTTTTTGATGTCGTTGGCATAGGTGCGCCACGGTGCGCAGTTGTCCGAAGCGTGCTGGCCGTAGTCCGCCATGGGGCCGGCGCCGGTGATGGTCAGAGTACCCTCGGCGTCCAGCTTCCAGCTGGCGCTGTCGCCGCACTTGCCGCTGGCCACCAGAGCGGGCCGGGCGGTATAGGTGACGGAGACCACATCGCTGAAGGGGCCGGCCTCGCCGTCGCTGTCCAGTGCGCGGACCTTGTAGTAGTAGGCAGCGCCGTCCGTCAGGACGGCGCTGTTGGTGTAACTGTTGGAGGTGACGGCGGCGAGCTGGGCGAAATTGCCGTCCTCGCTGGCAGCGCGATAGACCTCATACCGGGCCGCATCAGGCACGGCAGGCCAGGTCAGGGCGGGATAGCCCTGATCGTCAAGGCTGGCAGTGACGGTGGGTGCGGACAGAGATGCGGCGGGGTTATAGGTGAAGGTCACCTCTTTGCTGAAGGAGCCCACAGCGCCGCTTGACGTAACGGCGCGGACCTTGTAGGTGTAGGTCCGGCCCTTCTCCAGGTAGTCCGCGGGTACGGTGTAGCTGGTGGAGTGGCTGCTGAATGTGACGTTCCGGCTGCACGACACGTTTCTGTGGTCGTTCTACCCGCTGGCGGTGTGTACCGTGCTGGGCGCCATGCTGCTGGTCATCGCGGCGTGCAAGCCCCTGCGCCGCAGCCTGCACCGGAAGTTTTTCCTGTAAAATGCGGAAAGAAAAAGAGGACTGTCCGATGGACAGTCCTCTTTTTTTGCGGTGCGTTAGCGGTAGGAACCGGCCGAAAACACCAGAGCCTCTCTTCCGGAGGCGTCTGGCATGAGGTGCAGATAGGTGTATTTCTCTGTACGCATAAATGTCACCATATAGACCTGTGGCGTCTCATCATCCGGAAACATGATGGAGATCACCGAGTCATTGGCGTAATACACGCCGCGGGAAGTGCCGTTACCGCTGACCAGATAGACGGTACCGTCACTGTTGAACAGCAGCCGCAGCATGCCGCCGAAGTCATCGAGCCCTGCATTAATCGTTTGGCCGTGGTAGTAGTAAAGCCCGATATAATCCCAGTTCATACGCGTCAGGCTGCTGGGAATATTGACCGATGGCTTGAGCAGCAGGCTGTCAGATGCCACATTATTGGAGTTGATGGTGGCAAAGGCGGTGACACCGGTCTTGTTGTAGGTTTTGCTGAGAGTCTGGCCATCTGCCGCAACACCGCGGACGGTATACGTATAGCGGACACCGGGCTCCACGTTCCAGTCCGTATAGCTGGTGCCGCTGACGGAGGACGCCACTACGTTCCAGTCGGAACTGTTATTCACCCTGCGGTACACGCGGTACGAAGCGGCGTTGGCTGCCTTATCCCAGGTGACGGTGATATAGCTGCCCTGTGCCGTGGCCTTGCCCATCGTGACCTCCGCGGGGACAGCCGAGGAGGTCGCCCTGTAGGTCACGGATACCACGGAGCTGTACGGGCCGTAGCTGCCGTCGGAGCCCAGGGTGCGGACCTTGTAGTAGTAGGTGGTGCCGCTGGTGAGGTAGGAGCTGTTGGTATAGCTGGTGGAGGTCTGGGTGCTGTACTTGGTATACGTACCGCTGCGGCTGGTGGAGCGGTACACCTCGTATTTGGCCGCGCCGGACACGGCGTTCCATTTCAGGGTCGGGCGGCCCTGCGCATCGTTGCCGCCGGTGACGGTGGGAGCGGGCAGTTGCGTGCTGCTCGCCTTGTAATCCGCGGCGGAGGTCCTGGATTCGTACTGGGTCCAGTAGGGGGTGTTCAGCTTGTCCGTCTCCGCCTGATGATCCCTGCTGAAGCTGGTGAGGCCCTTCAGGAAGTACTCATAGTTCTCGGGCTTGAGGCCCGCGTCCCAGGTGGCGTCCAGACAGTAGTACTTGCCGTCCGCCATGCGGACGATGTTCCAGGCGTGATCCTCCGTCTGGGTGCCGTTGTAGGCCTTGCCGGTGATGATACGGCAGTCGATGCCCGCGTCATTGGCCAGACGGTAGAACAGGTTGGCGTAGCCCTGGCACACGGCCTTTTTCTGGACAGCCGCGGCGTAGGCGGTGTATTGCAGCCGGTAGGCGGGATCGTTCAGGTGGCTGTAATCGTATTTGACGTTGGCGGTGATCCAGTTGTAGATGGCCTGCACCTTCTGGTAGGTGGTCTTGCCGCCGAGGGACAGCTGGGGCAGGATGGTGTTCCGGATATAGTTGGTCAGCGCGGCCTCCTGCGCGGCGGTGGTGAACCAGATGGCGCTGGTTTTGGGGTGACGCTGGAATGTCACCGTGAAAGTAATATTCGTATCATCATCCCAATAATCAACCGGCGGGCAGTCGTATCCGCTGTGCTGCCAGCGCAGGTAGTCGCCGGTGGTGCCGCTGCCGGAGACGTGCTCCATGGCTTTGTCCCAGATGCCCGTAACTGCCTCCTCAATATCCGTTCCGGAGGGCAGCTTCACATTCAGTGTCATTGTCTCCTTTCGGGCTACCATCTGCTTGCGAAGCGCCGCGACCGCTTCTGTTTCTGTGAGATAATCCACTGCCTGTGCGGCGACCGCGGTCTGTGCCGACGGGGCAGTCTGGAGCGATGTTTCCGCGACGCCCTTCCACACGCGGGCATATACCGGATTGGTATGCGCGCCCACATATGCCGTCCCCGTATAGGTCTGCGTCGCCGGCGCGGTGTCCGCCGCCAGCGCCTGGGCCGGCAGCAGCGTCAGCGACAGGACCAGCGCCAGCAACAGCGCGGTCACGCTCTTTGTCACACGTTTCATGTGTCTCCTCCTTTGCTCGTTCGCCTGTTTTACGGAATCTCCCTCCATAGGAATCTATACTGAAAGTGTACCATGCGCGGGCGGAAAAGTACACCGCATTTTCGACATTTCTTCCGTATTGGGATGAAAAAAACGGACGCGGGACAGACCTCCCGCGTCCGCTATGCTCACAGATGCTTCTCCGGCTCCTGCATGTCCCGGGCGATGGCCTTGGCGTAACGCTCCTCCTCGCTGAACACGCAGCCGCAGTATTTCTGCATGTAAAAGCCCAGCTCACGGGCCTGCCGCTGGCCCTCCCGAAAGCCCGGCCGGAAATCCCGATAGAGGAAGGCCACGCCGTACTCCGCCGCCAGCTGCTCCGCCGTCTGCCGCAGCAGCTCGTGGTCCTGATAGGGGCTGACGAACAGGGTGCTGGTGAAGCTCTCGAATCCGTGATCCGCGGCGTACCGCGCCGTCTGCTCCAGCCGCAGGCGGTAGCACTTGCCGCAGCGGTGATCCAGATCCTCCGCCATCAGGCGGCAGAACTCCCGCAGGCCGTAATCCTCCTGCACGATGAGCTCCATGCCGATGGCGGGAGCGTAGGTCATCAGCGTGTCGCGGCGGGCCTTGTACTCCTGATAGGGGTGGATGTTGGGGTTGAACCAGTAGGACACCGGCTCGATGCCCTCCGCCCGCAGCTGCCGGATGCAGGACACGGAGCAGGGAGCGCAGCAGGTGTGCATCAGTGTTTTCATGACTTCTTCTCCTTGCCGCCGCGGTGCAGCAGCTCCCGCAGACGCTGTCCCACGCCCTCCCGATGCTGCACCGCCGAGAGATAGCGGGTGCGCACCTGCTGGAAGGGCAGCTGCTCCAGCGCGTCAAAGAACTTGCTCCGCTCCTCCGTCAGCGTGGGCGGCTGGCGCAGGGCCGCGTCGCAGGCCGCCGCCTCCTCCAGCGTCCGCGCCTGCCGGTGCAGGGGCAGGACGTCGAATATCTGGGCGCCCTTGGCGGTGTTGATCAGCAGCAGGGACACGCCCTTCCGCTTCTCCTCCACCGGCAGGTCGCCGCCGGCGAAATTGGCCAGCGTCAGGTCGCCGGTGCGATCCGTACCGGCGTAGGGACAGCGGTAGCAGGCAGGCCGCAGGAACAGGCCGCGGGTCAGGCCGCGGCCCAGCTCCGACTTGGGAGCCGGTGCATCGTAGCGGCCGCCGCCCTCGAACAGGACGCGGAAGCGCCGCTCCTGATCGCCGCTGAGCTTGCCGCAGAACTCCACCGCCACGGGGCGGTGCTGCTTGACGTAGGCCATGGAGCTCACCAGCCTGGCCCACACCCCGGGGCTGCACACGCCGCTGCACGCCACATCGCAGGTCACAAGACGCTCCGGATGCTCCCCCAGATAGCGGTACAGGCCGTCCACCTGACATGGTGTGCCGGAAAACAGCACCTGGCGGCCCTGATCCAGATAGAGCCGCACCTGCTGGTACGTCTCGCCGATGTCGCTCTGCACCGGCTTGGCGCCCCGCAGGCGGGGCAGCTCGTGGGCGTTTTTCACCGCCGTGTGGGCCACACGGAGCCGGTCGTCCAGCGCCGCGCCGAACACCACGCCGCCGCCCTCCAGCACGTACTCCGCCAGGGCGGAGAACACGCCGCCGGCGGTGGACGCCTGCCGCGCCGCGGCATCGCGGTTCCACACGGCGAACACCGCCGGTTCCGTGCGGGGCTCCCGCTGCTTCAGCACAGGGCAGATGTGGGTGCAGTGGCCGCACAGCACGCAGCCTTCCTCCACCTGGGGGTACAGGAACCCCTCCCTGTCCGGCACCATGCGGATGGCCCCCTTGGGACATCCGTTGCTGCACGCGCCGCACCCTGTGCAGCGATCCCGCGCCGCCAGCTGGGGCTTATTCACAGTCTCTGTCACGGCGATACGCCTCCCGATCTGTTTCTATTGGGAGTATTGTATCACGACGCGGCGAAAAGCACAACCCCGCCGCGCCACTGTCCGTTTTTCGGGACACCTCTTCCTGTATGATGGCCACACTGGAACAAGGAAACGATATATTCCGATCGCAGGAGGTACACGCCATGCACAAGTTTTTCGATTATCTGGAGCCGGATCTCCCCGTCAACGTTATCCGCGACCTGCTGGGTTACATCCGCCGGTTCGCCGCCCTGTTCAGCGGCGGCGTCCCCGTGGAGGGCGCTATGGACGGCGTGGGCTTCTGCGCCACGGAGCAGGACTCCGGCGCCGTCCGCGTCCACTGGGTGCAGGTGGGCCGCCAGCGCATCCCGCTGGACGCCACCGTGTAAAAACGCAGGAGGTCCCGCATCTTGCGATGCGGGACTTTCTTTATTGGTAGCGGGCCAGCACGGCGGCGCAGTAGTCCCGAAATTCCTGACGCACCGTGTCCGGCCCCGTGATCTCGGCCTGGGTCCCCAGCTGGAACAGCCAGCCGAAAAACGTGGGCCCTACCTCCACCTCCGCCGTGACGGCCACGCCGCTCTGCCCGTCGGGCCGCAGGTGGGCGTCGGCGCCGAACCGGTCCATCACCACATTGATAAGCCCGCCGTCGAAGCGGAGGTGTACCGTCTCGGTGCGGCCATTGTACATGTCGAAGATGCGGCGAACGTAGCGGCCCAGATCGAAGCCCTCCGGCAGGGGGTCCCGGGGCGTATCCGTCACCGTCAGGTTCTCCATCCGGTCTACCCGATAGTGGCGGTAGTCGCAGATGGCGGGGTCGTAGGCCACCAGATAGTAGTGGCGGTCCACGCACAGGGCCACGGGGTCCGCCTCGTACAGCGCGCCGCCGCGGCGATAGGCCTTGCCGCCCGCCGCCGTCCAGTCGAAATAGCGGAACGTCACCTTTTTCCCGTCGTTGATGGCGGTGTTCAGGCCGTCCACGGCGTAGTACAGCTTTTCATTGTGGGTGCGGACGCGGTCCATGACGTACACCTGCCGCCGCAGCTGGCGGGCGTTGGGACGGCTGGTGAGCTTTTCCAGCTTGCCGATGAGCTCCAGACTCTTGCCCCGGGTCAGGAACGGCGATGCCTGCACCACGTCGATGAGCAGCTTCAGCTCCGGCAGCTGGAAATCCCGCTCACCCAGGAAATACCCGAAGCTGCGGCCCTTGACGGACTGCACGTCCATGCCGTACAGCCGCAGCAGCTCCAGATCGTCGTACAGGCTCTTGCGCTCGGCGCTGATGCCGCAGGACGCCAGATAGGCGATGATCTCCTGCATGGTCCCGGGATGCTGCTCATCGGTCTGTTCCCACAGGTACTGCGCCAGATACAGCAGCTTCAGCTTTTTGTTGGCCATGTCTGCCCCTCCCGTCCTTTTTTGTCACAATTATACCAGAAAACCTCCCGTATGGGAACCATCTTTTTCCGGTTCCCGCTTTACACCGCCAACGGGATAGGCTATAATGAAGTGTCATTCCGCGAAAGGAGGCGGTGCCTTGAAGGTGAACCAGATACGGGCAGGCGCCGCGCTGTCCTATGTGTCGATGGCGCTGAGCACCATCATCTCGCTGGTATATACCCCCATCATGCTGGACCGGCTGGGGGACAGTGAGTTCGGCGTCTATCAGGCCGTCCTGCCCATCATCTCCTATCTGAATCTGCTGAGCTTCGGACTGGGCAGCGCCTATGTCCGTTACTATTCCCGCTTCCGCGCCGCCGGCGACAAAAAGGGCTGCGCCAAGCTGAACGGCATGTTCCTCACCACCTATCTGGTGCTGGGCGCGGCGGTGCTGGTCATTGGCTTCGGGCTTTCCTACTGCGATGTCATCTTCGGCAAGAAGCTGACGGCGGAGGAGATCGCGCTGGCGGAGAAGCTGCTGCGCATCATGACGGTGAACGCCGCGCTGACGTTCCCCATCAGCGTGTTCGAGTCCCACGTCACCATCAACGAGCACTATCTGTTCCAGAAGATCGTGGCCATGGGCAAGCAGGTGCTGAACCCCCTCATCATGATCCCCCTGCTCATCATCGGCTACCGCTCCGTGGCGCTGACGGTGGTATCCCTCATCTTCACCGTGCTCAGCGGCATTCTGAACATCGGCTACTGCCTGACGCGGCTTAAAATGCCATTTTCCTTCCGGCGATACGACTTCGGCCTGCTGCGGGAGATGTTCGGCTTCACGCTGTACGTCTTTCTGGGCATCGTGGTGGACAATTTCAACTGGTCCATCGACCGGCTGCTGCTGACGTGGATACACGGCACCACTGCCGTCACTGTCTACACCATTGCCGCGCAGCTCAATACGTTCTACCTGGCCTTCGGCAACGCCATCTCCAACGTCATGACGCCCCGTGTCCACCGGCTGGTGGCGGAGGGGCAGCCCATGCGGACGCTGGACGCCCTGTTCACCCGCGTAGGGCGGCTGCAGTTCATCCTGCTGGGCGGCATCCTGCTGGGCTTCGTGGCCATCGGGCAGTCCTTTGTGGTGCTGTGGGGCGGCGATGAAAAGTTCGCCATCGACTACTGGACCACGCTGCTGCTGTTCTTCTCCTGCCTGTGGACCAACGTGCAGACTGTGGGCATCGAGATCCAGCGGGCCAAGAACATGCACAAGTTCCGCTCGCTGGTATATCTGGGGGTGGCGCTGGGCAACGCCGCCATCTCCGTCCCCCTGTGTATGAAATGGCAGGGGCTGGGCGCCGCCATCGGCACCGCCATTGCCACGCTGGCGGGCAACGTCATCCTGATGAACTGGTACTACTACCGCCGCATCGGGCTGAACATTCCCGCCTTCTGGCGGCACATCTTCCATCTGATACCGGCCATGCTGCTGCCCGCCGTGACGGCGGTGCTGCTGGCCGTGAAGGTCCATCCCACCACCTATTGGCAGCTGATCCCGCCGGGGCTCATCTTCGTGGCGGTCTACGCCGTGTGCATGTGGCTGTTCGGCCTGAATCGGTACGAGCGCAGCCTCATCACCGCGCCGCTGCGCCGTCTCAGCCGCCGCTGACCATCGGAAAGGAGCGTTTTCCATGCCCAACATCAAGTACATCGCCCGCGTCCTCACCGGCGTACGGTGGAAGAAAATGAACTACATCCTGGGCGTCGTCAAGGACAAGTGCGGCCAGAGCAAGGTCCGCACGTTCTTCGACATCCTCTGGTGCGCCGCCCGCTACGGTGCGGGGTACTATGACTACGCCATGTACGGGTTCTACGACCTCACCGGCAAACAGCGGGACACCTATCTCACCCGCGTGCGCAACCGGAAGATCTCCGACCTGATGAACGATCCCGCCTTCCACGACGATTTCGACGACAAGCTGAGGTTCAACGAGACGTTCCGCCGCTTCCTGCGCCGCGAGACGCTGAATGGCGAGACCGCCACGCCCCGGCAGATGGCGGAGTTCGCGGCGGGGCAGGAGTACATCTTCGCCAAGATCAACCACGGCGACTGCGGCCGCGGTGTGGAGCGCCTGCGGGTGGCGGATTTCGCGTCCCCCGACGCCATGCTGGCCTATATCCGCGAGCACAAGCTGGTGGTGCTGGAGCACCAGCTCATCCAGCACCCCGACATGGCCCGCCTCCACCCCAACAGCGTCAACACCATGCGCATCGTCACCGACAATGTGAACGGGAACGTCACCATCGCCTACATCATCGTGAAGATGGGCACCGGCGGCAGCGTCTGCGACAACTCCGGCCAGGGCGGCATCCTCGCCCGCGTGGATGTGGACACGGGGCGCATCAGCACCCCCGCCACCGACGACTATTTCCACGTCTACGACACCCATCCCGACACCGGTATCCCGCTGGTGGGCTACCAGCTGCCCATGGTGCCGGAGGCCATCGCCATGGCCAAGGAGGCCGCTCAGGTGTTCCCCCAGGTGGGCCATGTGGGCTGGGATATGGCGGTGACGCCGGACGGCCCCGCCATCATTGAGGGCAACAACTTCCCCGGCACAGATCTGTGCCAGCTGGCGCCGCTGTGGCCGGAAAAGACAGGCCTGTGGCCCTACTACAAGCATATTCTGCATCTGAAATAAGGAGGTATTGCCATGCGTCTGAAAGATCTCGAACGTGACGAAGCCTTTGCCTGGGAGGTACTGAAAAAAGCGCCCTACGCCACGCTGGCCATGACCGGTGCGGATGGCGCGCCCTACTGCGTGCCCATCAACCATGTGGCCGACGAGACATACAGGGTCCTGTACTTCCACTGCGCAGGTGCGGGTGAGAAGTGGGAGGTCCTGAAAACGAACCCCCAGGTCTGCCTCACCGCCGTGTCCCGCATGTCCATCGTCCCCAACGAATTTGATACAGCCTACGACTCCGCCGTGGTGCGGGGGCAGGCGCAGGTGGTCACCGACGACGGCGAGCGCACCAAGGCCCTGCTCCTGCTGGTAGAATCGCTGGATCCCAAGGGTATGGGCGGCCTTGCCGCCTACATGGAACGGTGCTTTGCCGCCACGCAGGTCGTGAAGATCGTCCCCAGTCAGATCACCGGCAAGCAGTCCCACCCCTCGCCCAAGCCCACCTTCGGCTGCGGCGAGCATTGAGTACACATGTAAAAAGAGCGCTGTTCCCGCGGCAGTTTCCAGAGACCTTCTCTGTTTTGCCATGCGTAATCTCT
>OGYZ01002444.1_pt1 | contig 12665 bp, 9 predicted proteins | sample 1576681 | NCBI WGS metagenome assembly OGYZ01 (sample SAMEA3541480, study PRJEB24748) | human gut metagenome | biome: human gut; feature: human-associated habitat; material: faeces | place: China | collected 2012 | reverse complement strand
ATATTCTCCACCGGGAAGACCATCCCCGAAAGCATAATCACCGGCAAAATCAACACCATTCCGGAAATCAACATGGCCACCACCTGGGTCCTGGCAATGGTCGAAATAAACAACCCCAATGCCAAGGCCAACAGAATATAGAGCAGGGATGTACCGATCAGCCCGATCATGGAACCGGTCATCGGAACCTCCAACGCAAAGCGGGCCAACAACAGAATCGTCAACAGATTGATACACGACAGTAAAAAATAGGGGATCATTTTGGCCAAAATGATCCATAACGGACGCACTGGCGAAACGAGCAGCACCTCCATAGTGCTTGACTCCTTCTCCCTGACAATGGAGATCGAGGTCATCATCGCACAGATCAACAGAAAAATCAACCCCATAATCCCCGGGACGAAATTGTACGCACTCTTCATCTGTGGATTGTACATCGTATGCGTTTCCGGCATCATCGAAACCGAGATACCGTCCGACTGCAACACATTGCGCATATACCCCGATCCGGAGGCCGCCACATTGGGATTGGAGGCATCAAAAATCAACTGAACGGCTGCCTGATCCGATTCACCATGGGCCAATGCATTCATACGTCGATCGTAATCATCCGCAAACACCACCACCGCATCGACCTCACCGCAACGCAACACCTCATCGATCGACTGCGGAACAATATACCCCTTGAACGTAAAATAATCATTGGCCGAAAGTCGCTCGACCTGCTGCCGAATACTCTCCGAGCGTTTCGGAGCAACGACCGCAAAGTCAACATTATTGACCTCCGTCGAAATCGCAAAACCGAAAAGCAGCATCTGCACAACAGGCATCAACAAAACAATGAGCATCGTGCGACGATCCCGCAAAATATGCAACATCTCCTTGCGGACAAATGAACCAAAACCTCTCATCTCTCTTCTCCAATTGTTTACTCTGTACGTTTTGCACCACGGGCCAACGTCCGGAATACCTCATCCATCGTCGCCACCGAAAAACGTGATTTCAACTCCGCCGGACTCCCCAAAGCCCGAATCTGGCCATCGACCATGATCGAGACCCGGGAGCAATACTCCGCCTCATCCATATAATGGGTAGTCACAAATACCGTCATTCCTTCGGCTGCAGCCTCGTAAATCAACTCCCAAAACTGACGGCGTGTCACCGGATCAACCCCACCGGTCGGCTCATCCAAAAACACCACCTCGGGACGATGAACCGTCGCCACGGAAAAAGCCAGCTTCTGTTTCCAGCCCAACGGCAATTCGCCTACAAGCGTGTCGATTTCGGAACGAAACTGCAACCGGTCAAGCAGCTCGACTGTCCGACGCAACGTCCCGTAACGGGTCAAACCGTAAATACCGGCATACAGGCGGATATTCTCCCGAACCGTCAAATCCTCATACAACGAAAAGCGTTGACTCATATATCCGATACGACGTTTGATCAATTCTCCCTGCGTCATCACGTCATAGCCGGCCACAGTACCACTTCCCGATGTGGGGTAACTCAACCCGCAGAGCATACGCATAGCGGTGGTTTTACCAGCCCCATTGGCCCCCAAAAAGCCAAAGATCTCTCCCCGTGACACCTCAAACGTAATCCGATCAACAGCTCGAAACGCCCCAAAATCCTTACACAGCTCCCTGACCGATATGACTGTATCACTCATTTTCCATCCGTTTTATGAAGACATCCTCAATACCTGCCGAAACAGGCGTTACCTTTACATCCCGAAAACCTTCCGCTGACAACTGCGCCACGAAAGCGGCCCTATCGAAATCCTGCGTTGTCACCAAATGGTGAACCTCCCCAAAAGGATAACAAGTTCTCACCCCATGGCAATGCCGTGCAGCACCCAACACTCCAAACATATCCGCTCCCGACAAGGCATACAGGGGCTCCCCAAACCCCTCGACAATGCGTTGCGGAGTATCGATCTCCAAAATCTTCCCGCTGTCGATCAACGCAACACGATCACAACGACCCGCCTCATCCATGTATGGAGTCGATACCAGCATGGAGATTCCCTGTACGCGCAAACCTGCCAACATATCCCAAAATTCACTCCGGGAGACCGCATCAACCCCTGTGGTCGGCTCGTCGAGAAACAGCACCGAGGGTCGATGTATCAAAGCACAACACAGCGCCAATTTCTGTTTCATGCCGCCGGACAATTTGCCGGCCCGCCGTTTACGGAATGGCTCGATCTGCCGGTAAATCGGCGCTATGAGATCGTAATTATCCTCGATCGCAACTCCAAACAGAGCTGCAAAAAATGCCAGATTCTCTTCAATCGTCAAATCGGGATACAACGAAAAACGTCCGGGCATATAGCCGACTCGCCGACGAATCTCCTTGTAATCGGCCACAATATCCAACCCATCAACCGTAGCCTCTCCACCATCGGGAACCAAAAGCGTCGTCAACAAGCGAAACAGCGTCGTTTTACCCGCACCATCCGGACCAATCATCCCGAAAAGCTCACCCCTACCAACCTCAAAAGAGACCCGATCCAGGGCTGTCAACTTCCCGTAACGTTTGACCAACTCTTTGGCTGCAATAGCCGGTTGCATCCGTGTATCCATCTCTCTCAAAGTTTCACCTCCCCATAGAGGCCCAGTTTCAAACGCCCGTCATTTTTCACCGCAATCTTGACGGCATAGACCAAATTGGCCCTCGAATTTCGGGTCTGGATACTCTTCGGCGTAAATTCACTCTCCGAGGCAATCCAGGTAATCCGACCCGGATAATCAATCCGCTCATCCCCGCCAAAATCTGCCGTTACCGTCACCTGCTGCCCCAGCCGCAAAGAGGACAACTGCTCCGATGTGAAATAGGCCCGTAAATAGACCTGACCCAAATCGGCCACCTTCATCAAAGGACGCCCTACTGCCGCCAACTCACCCGCCTCAGCATATTTCGCCAAAACAGTTCCGCCTACAGGCGACACAATGCGGCATTTCGACAGCCTATCCTCAATCTGGGCAATCTGCAACTCGATGGCCGAAGAGTTCTCATCAATGGAGGCCAGATTGTTGTGCAGCGTAGAAAGCAAAGCATCCAACTGGCCCTGCAAAATCTTCAACTGTGCGTCAATATCATCCAACTGCTTGGTGGTTGCCGCTCCATCCTTGAGCAAATTTTCCACCCGGCGACGCTCTGTCTGCTGCTGTGCAATCTGCTCACGCAAGGCAGTAGCCTGTTTGCGGACATCCGGACGACTGCTGCGGGCCGACGCCACCTGCCGCTCCAACTGCAACTTCTGCAAATAGAGCTGCACCGTATCAATCGCTCCTACCGGAACCGCTGCCTCAACCGAATCCCCCTCCTCCACATCAAAACAGAGAATACGTCCATTGGCCTCAGCCGAAACGGTCACTTCAGTCGCCTCAAATGTTCCCGTCGCATCGAAATCATCTCTGTTGCCACATCCTACGGCCAGCAAAGAGAGCAACCCATAACACCATATCCTTTTCATCTCTTGAATCAATTTTATCTGTTAATCGTATATTTCAATTCATAAATTGCCTTCAATAACTCCACTTCACGAAGCGAACGGGCGGAACGGGCCGAAGCCTCATCGGTAATCTTACGCAACAGATCATTCGTATCGATCACTCCGTTGCGTAACTTGGATTCGGCCGCCTCACGCACCGAACGACGCAAAGCCACTATCCGATCATCATCCGCCAATGCCCGACGCAACCGGGAAATGTTCCCCTGCTCCTCCGCTACCTGCAAATCGGTATTAAAAAGGAACACATCCCGCTGAATATCGAGCTGCTGCTGGGCAACACGCAGGTTAGAAAGCCTGTTTTTCTTCGTATAATAGGCTCCGAAATTCCAGGACATCTTCACCCCGATCAAGGCATTCCAAGTCCAATCGGTCGATACCATACCGGCAAAATAATCCAGCCCGGGATAGCCATAATATCCCTGCGCAAAAACACCAAAACGGGGACGTGTGGCCGATTTTACCGACAACTCCTGCGCCGCCAACCGCTCCTGCTGCGCATCGATCCAAGCCAACTCCGGACGAGCAGACTCTCCCGAAACCGCCTCCACCAGCTCCGGACGCTCCAATCGCTCCGCCAACCGTTGCCCTATAAACAACTCCAGCATCCGACGATAGCTCTCTCGAGACGCCTCAATCTGCACTCGCTGCTGCTGTACGGACAACAATTCCGCCTCAACGGCATCCGCATCCGTTTGCATGGCAACTCCATTTGTGACCAGAGAGCGAACCTTATCCAAATTGCTCTGCAACAAAGCAATCGTCAAATCGGTCTGACCCAACCGCTCCTCCAAAAGCAGAATGCCAAAATAGAGATCATTGACCCGACCCTTTACAGCATACAAATCCACCTCCGTAGCCTGACGGTGCTCATCTGCCGTAGCCTCAATCACACGACGGTCGGCCTGAGACTGACCTCCATCCCAAATCGTTTGATTTACCTCCAAAGCAACCTTGTACTGATCCTTGTCAAGACCACGCAACGACACACCCGCCTGGTCAAGCATACCGGAAAGTGCCGAAGGAAATTCCGGAACCCTGTTTTGCCAGGTCGCCTGAGCCGAAAACGAAACCTGCGGCAACCAACTGCGTGCTGCATTCGACAAATCGTACTGTTCGGACTGCCGAATCAAATCATACTGCCGAATCTCTGGATAGTGGTCGCACGCCAACTGCTGGCACGCTTCCAAGGTCTGAGCCCACGACGGGACTCCAATCAGCACACCCAATAACCCAATAACAACCCAACGTTTCATCATTATGCCTTTTTTATTCTTCGTAAGATCACCTCTACATGCTCTTTGCGTCGTTGCGCAAAAAACTGCTCTCGACCCTCTGCAGCATATCCCAATACCGGTTCAATAATCGGATAAGCTATGAATGGGAAAATATTGAGCGATATAATATCAAGTATCAACATGCGTACATCTAATGTCTCCAACTCTCCTCGCGCAGCTGCCGCATCCAACTCACGTTGTAAATCCAAAACCAATCGATTGGCCATAAACGATAATCTCGTTTGCATCGCTGCGTAACGCTCCGGATGAGAAAACACCTCATTGACAATAAAGCGAGGCAGATCAGGATTATCCGCTATAAAATCAAAATGCTGCTCAACTCCTCCACGAATACGCTCCTCAAGAGGCAAACCTGGCCGACCAAAAGCCGACAATACCGACTCTCCCATTATACGCATCTTATCATCCAAAATACGTTCAAACAGATGCTCCTTCGTCCTAAAATAGTAGTGCAACATGGCATGGGTCACACCAGCCGCTTCCGCTATCGAAACCGTTCGCGCGCCGGCAAAGCCCTTGGTCAAAAATTCCCGTTCTGCAGCCTCGAGAATCGCTTTTTCCTTACTAACCTTCGTATTATCAGATGATTCAACCATAATTAACAATTTTATTTAACAATTCTGTTAATGCAAATATAGCGACATTACATGTTTTTACAAAAAAATCTGTCATCATTCAGACTTTTTCCGAAATGGCATAGGGACAGAGGAAATCAACTACTGGTTTGTTAACACCATAAAACACATGCATTATAAATGCAATTCATGTAATGCCATAAGGTTTAAGCTAATTAGAACAAAAAAAATGGTATAACCATACAACTTAATGACTAACTTTGAAAAGACTCAACTTACATAATAATTAAATCTCTAACCAAACAACCTAAATGATTATGAAAAAAGAACTGTTAATCTGCGCTACGTTGTTAGCAACACTTACAAATTGCTCTTCATCCGACAACCCTACTCCACCGCCCGATGAGGGAACGAATATCAGTATTTTGGCACAGCTGCCGGATATCACAACCAAAATAAGTTTCACCCCAAACGATCAATCCGATAAAGGGTTAATAGCGGGATGGCAAGCATCTGATGTAATTAATGTTTATGCAATCAATGGCGGATCCTCAGCCAAAGGGTCGCTGAACTTTGAAAAATATCCTAACGAATCAGACAAACACCAAGCAACCTTTTCAGGACAACTCTCAGCATCCGTATCCGCAGGAGCCAAGCTATATTCGTTTGTCAAAAACACTGCTCTAAGCGAATCAGGCACCTCGATAACCTTCAACCTGAGTAGCCAGGACGGTAGCGCAAACGGTCTATACAAATGCGCCATTCTCTATGGACAAGGCACCTATACCGAAGGCGCTGCAACCAACATCTCATACAATTACAAATCGGCGACTACCAAACTTACTTTTGCTTTTCCTGCCTCTTTAACCGGTAGCATCAAAAAAATCTCGCTTACCGGCGAAGGACTATACAGTAACGTCACATTGAACGCTACGACCGGCGAACTGGAAGGTAGCACTGACGGGGGAATTGAGATTACTCCTACCTCACCCATGCAAATCACAAATGGGATTGCTACTATCTACACGACCCTATATCCCAATACGGTAACCGGAGTAAAAGCCATGATCACCATGAGCGATGATGAGTTGTATGAAGCTGAGATTGGCGACCTCACCGTACAAACCGGTCTGAACGTCACGGAAATTGCAGCAACCAACATCACCCATATCGGCAAAAATGTCGATCTGTACGGTTTCATCAGGGACGAAAACGGTAACCCCATCGCTGATGTTGTGGTCAGTGACGGCTACACCTGTACAACTACCGGAACCAACGGCCTGTATGCCATGAAGCGTAACTCCAATGCCAAATTTGTCTACTCCTCCGCACCAGCTGACTGTGAAATTCCAACCAACTCTGCAACGGACAATTCGGCCCGGATCTACACTCAACTGACTAAAAACTACAGATATGACTTTTCATTGACAAAACTACCCGGTGGTCCTGAAATCAACCACACAATGATCGTGTTGGGCGATCCGCAAATTTTGGCAGGAAGAGGTGTGCCGGGTGTGTCGGGAAGTACGCTCACCTACTCGTTCAACCGATTCAAAAACGAAACATTGGCTGATCTAAACAAAACCGTAGGATCAATCAGCGGACCGGTCTATGGAATGTGCATGGGCGATGAAATCGACGCTCCATCAAACGGGTTACATCTACAAGTTCGTGAAGCAATCGGAGCAATCCCCATGAAAGTATTTTCAGTCATCGGAAATCATGACAAAACAGGAACAAGTTGGGGCTTTAGCGCTACCGATATGGCTGAATGGGAAAATGTGTGGGGACCTCGATACTACTCATTCAACAGAGGCAACGTCCACTACATCGCTTTGGACAATGTCGCAAACGACCTCAGTTCTGTATCATTCTCTGATGAGCAGGTCAAATGGTTGCAACAAGATTTGAGCTACGTTCCTAAAGACAAAATGATTGTTATCAGCTATCATATTCCTTTAGCTTACTCCGATGCTGCAAACTATCAAGCAATTTTATCTCTGCTGACCGGTTATCAAAACGTTGTGTTGTTTAGCGGACATTCTCACTTCGCCGATTATGCGGATTTCACCACCCCAATCAATGCTCATGAGTACATCCACGCTGCTTCATGCGGCTCTTTATGGTCTTCGTATATCAATCTGGACACTACCCCTAACGGATACTACGTCTATGCCGTTGAAGGAACTGGATTCGGGAAAGAGTCTTACTTCAAAGCAACTGAATATAACAGATCCAAACAGATGAGCCTGTTCAAAGCTGACGATGATTTCAAAGGATACTCATTTGCCCAAGACCTCGGTTTGCCTACTGGCAAAAATATTATTATCGCCAATGTATATAATGCCAACGATGCCTGGCGAATCTATGCTTACGAAGGAGAATCGACTCAAGGCGTGGAACTGACAAAAGGTAAACCGATCATTCGTGATGCCTATGCAACAGGATACCATTGCGGAGTACAAGGACAAAGCGGATTCTGGGGACCTAACAATTCATACATCAGAATCAACCACCTCTACTACTATCAACCGACTGATCCTAAAGCTGAAATTACAATTAAAGCAGTGGACCCATATGGCAACGAATACGTAGCCAGTTCATCCGAAATCATTCCCAGCAACGACTGGAATTTTGCTCAGCAGTAATGCATGACAACGAAACATAAAAAGAGGAGAGCTGTATGAGCTCTCCTTTTTTTTATATTGACAAGCGTGCATTTTCACTAAAACAGGCCCAAAATCAAGCCAAAACTGCATTATAGGAACTTATTTATGTTATCGACAATCAAACTGTTCCACCATTTTTTTGAACTAAGTTAAGGCTACGCTCGACAATCTGCCCCATACATATTGTTTGCGTCACCAAATAGGAAACGACACCCCAATAGATTGTTTAAACGTAAGACACCAATATCAATAAACCATTGCCGCAAAGAACTGAACATAGCACTTCTATCCCATATTCTCACAACACAAGTCCATGCTCATCACTTATCTGAATCGGGCGCAACATATTGCTTGATTCCCGACACAAAAAACTAGCAATACAGATTACAGACAATGTATCTATGCTAAAAACAGAATAAAGAGTTGGGCCGTCAACACTCGCAAAAACATCGTGAGCGGATAAACCGTAGCGTATCCAACCGAAGGAATATCGCTGTCCGACAAATCATTCGAATAGGCCAATGCGGGAGGATCGGTTGTCGCACCTGCCATCACACCAATCAAGGTCAAATAGTCCACCTTAAACCAGATGCGGCCAATAATTCCTACAATCAACAGAGGCAATACCGTTACAATCGCTCCGTACCCGATCCAGGCATAACCTCCGCCGTAAATGATGGTATCGACAAACTCTGCTCCCGCTCCCAAACCCACACAGGCCAGGAAAAGAGCAATACCGACCTCACGCAACATCAGGTTGGCACTCATCGTCGTATAGGTCACCAATTTGAATTTCGGTCCGAAACGGCTAATCAGAATCGAAACAATCAGAGGGCCTCCGGCCAAACCCAATTTGACAGGCTGCGGAATACCCGGGAAGGTAAACGGCAGGCTTCCCAATATCACACCCAACACAATACCAATAAAGATCGGGATCAAATTGGGGGCATTCAAACGTTTCATCGAGTTGCCCAACACCTTTTCGACATTGGCGATCGACACCTCGGTACCTACCACCGTCACCCGGTCACCCATCTGCAACCGCAATGAGGGATGAGCTATCAGATCCACGCCCGCACGATTCACCCGCGTAATGCTGACACCAAAACCACCATGAAGTTTAAGCTGAGCCAAAGACTTGCCGTTCAACTCCGGCTTGGTAATCAAAATACGGCGGGAAATGAGACGCTTGTCCAGTTGTTCCCACTCAACCTCAACCTCCTTACCGATGAAAGCAATGACCGCTGCAATATCACGAGGAGTCGAAACCACCAGAATCTGATCCCCGACATGAAGGATCGAATTGTCGTCCGCAATCTCAATCTTGCCGTCCACCCGACGTACCCGAGAGATCACAAAATCACGATTCACCAAACTCTGCACCTCGCTGATACTCTTTCCCTCAACCGCCGGATTTCCTACACTCAATGAGTGGGGCTGTGCAACCGAATCATGCTGAACATCCATGGTGTCGAGAGCCTTCTGCTCCTCCTTGGCCAGGTTGATCCGGAAGATCTTGCGTAAAACGATCATCGTCACAATGATTCCAATCACACCCAGCGGATAGGCCACCGCATATCCCAAAGCAATATCCGGAGAATCAATCCCCGTCATGTCGCTGTATGCCTGCTGGGCCGCTCCCAATCCCGGCGTATTGGTCACCGCTCCGGAGAGAATACCCACCATGGTCGTAACAGGCAGACCTGTGCACAAATAGATGACAAATGTTGTCAAAACACCTGCCGCTACAATCATAATGGCCAACAGATTAAGCCGGATCCCACCCTTTTTGAACGACGAGAAAAAACCGGGGCCAACCTGCAAACCGATCGAATAGACAAACAGGATCAGACCAAACTCTTTCATGAAATGGAGCAGGTGTTCATTGAGGCGCATGCCAAAATGGCTGAAAATGATGCCCACAAACAGAATCCAGGTAACTCCCAGAGAGATACCTGCCACCTTGATCTTACCCAACATGATGCCCAAGGCAATCACCAGAGCTAAAATCAACACCGAATGGGCTACTCCTCCGCCCCAAAAGGCGTCATTGCCAAAAAAAAGACTATTTATCCACTCCATATCTATTGTACTAAAATGACCGTAATATCAATCTTTACGATCGCATCCAATTTGAGGCGGCAAAGTTACAGGGATTAGTTGAAATTTACAACCTTTCACCCCCTCTCTCCAAAACATTCAGCCAAAGGGTAAAAACCGTCTGCGCTACATACCCGCACAAACCCTCCGAACCGACTCTATCGTTCCAACCAACAACCCACAACAACCAACAACCTTACACACCCTTCCCACACTCCTCTTATCACAACAAACTCCATCATACACAAAAGATATTCCAACCTGGAAACCAAACCAATACATTTAACAACCCAACAACTACTCTCGTAAAAAAAGAGTCTCTTTTTCCACCACGCCAAACAATGGGAGATATTCAAACGGTTTGTTCGCATATTTTGATCCGTTTCGCTATCTTTGCTAACCGAAAGAACAGAAAGAGATACATCACATCGACACTCTCAACAACAGGTGCCGATGCTGTGTCTCCAACCTACTTTTCATTGTCCATTCAACGAAATAACAAAACTCAAAAATCAATATGAATCGCGTAGAGTATGCATTGGCACACGCCACTGAAACCAAAGCCCTGCGTATTGGTGCAGGAATTCTGCCTCAAACCGGAGAACTCTTCAAAGAACTCTTCCCTGGCTGTCGTGCCATCATTGTAGCCGACCCAACCACCTTCCGTGTCGCCGGAGAAGATGTCCAAAAAAGCCTTACCGAGGCCGGCGTCGCCCAAGACACACCTCATATCTTCACCGCTCCCGACCTGCATGCGGAATGGACCTATGTCGAAGAGCTCGACGCTGTCCTGAAAAACACAAACGCTATCCCCGTGGCTGTCGGATCGGGAACCATCAATGACCTGACCAAACTCTGCTCTCATCGCAACGGTCGCCGCTATATGGTTGTAGGAACTGCTGCCTCCATGGACGGATATACCTCTTTCGGTGCCTCAATCACCTTCGAAGGTGCCAAACAGACCTTCTCCTGCCCGGCTCCACTCGGCGTGCTGGCCGACACCGCAATCATCGCCGCTGCTCCCAAAGAGATGACCGCAAGCGGTTACGCCGACCTCTTCGCCAAAATCCCGGCCGGCGCTGACTGGATCATCTCTGACGCCCTGGGGGTAGAACCTCTCGATGACCGGGCATTCTCTATCGTACAAGATGGATTGCAGGATGCCCTCGGAGACCCTGAAGGGGTACGCCGTGGAACCATCGAAACCATCGAACCCCTGATCGAAGGATTGATGTTGGGCGGATTCGCCATGCAAGCTCACCAATCCAGCCGCCCGGCCAGTGGCGCTGACCACCAGTTCAGCCACCTCTGGAATATGGAACACCACACTATGGCCGATGGCCATACCCCGTCACACGGATTTCAGGTCAGCATCGGGCTGTTGGCCTCAACCGCCTACTACGAACAGTTCCTCAAAAGCGACATCGTCAATCTGGATATCGAAGCCGCTGTGGCTGCATGGCCAGACCAGGCCGAAGCCGAACGCTACGCCCTGGAGCTGTATGCCGGTACCGACTTCCCGGAAATCGGACTCAAAGAGACTCGTGCCAAATATATCGACAAAGATCAGCTGAGAGTGCAACTCACCACGTTGAAAAACAACTGGCCGGAAATTAAAGCCCGACTCGAAAAACAGATTGTGCCTTTCGACGAGGCAATCCGCCGATTGCGCATCGTGGGCGCTCCCACATTGCCCGAAGAGATCGGCATCTCACGTGAACGCATGAAAGCCAGCGTAATCCGGGCACAGCATATCCGCCGCCGATTCACCATTCTCGACGTCGCCGTCCGCACAAACCTGATCGACCAGTGGACAAATGCCATTTTTGGCCCGGGTGGCGTCTGGGAAATCAAATAAACAACTTAACAACCCCGAACTAAACAGTTGTCATTCTGCCCGAGCACTGTCCCGAGCCCAGCTGAATCAACCTAATCCATCTTCAACCCGTACCGATGAACAACAACCAGACAACTTCGACCAAAACAGCAGATCCGCAACAAGAAAATAACCTGAGCCCGGAGATAACCAAACTTTTCAAATATTGGCAAACCCGTACCATTATTGCTACCATGATCGGGTATGCCCTCTTCTATTTCGTCCGGAAAAACTTCTCGTTTGCAATGACCGGACTGGAAACCGATCTGGACATCTCCAAAACAAGTTTGGGTATCTTCCTGACCCTGCATGGATTGATCTACGGCGTTTCCCGATTCTTTAACGGTATGCTGGCCGACCGGGTCAATGCCCGATTCTTTATGGCAATCGGCCTGGCTCTCTGTGCTCTGGCAAACTTCGCCTTCGGTTTCGGACAGGATATTGCCGGTTGGATTACCGGGGTACAAGATGGCTCCCAGTTTACCAATACCCTGATTCTCTTTATGGGTATTCTCTGGGTCGCAAACGGCTGGCTGCAAGGTATGGGCTTCCCCCCATGTGCCCGACTGTTGACCCACTGGATCCCCCCAAAACAACTGGCTACGAAAATGTCGGTGGGGAATACATCCCACT
>OGYZ01002437.1_pt1 | contig 12683 bp, 9 predicted proteins | sample 1576681 | NCBI WGS metagenome assembly OGYZ01 (sample SAMEA3541480, study PRJEB24748) | human gut metagenome | biome: human gut; feature: human-associated habitat; material: faeces | place: China | collected 2012 | reverse complement strand
ATAAGTAACGGCACAGCCCAGAGCCGCACCTTCGCTAGGCAAGCCCAACTGCTGCAACGCCTGCTGGGCAGCACCAAGGGCAGGCGTATTGGTTGTGGCGCCACACAGGATACCCATCATATCAGGCAGACTGATTGGCAAAATCCAGCACAAGCCGAGCGAGAACAAGGTTCCCACCAGGATGACAGCCAGACTCCAGAGATTGAGCGAAATGCCTTCGTGACGCATCGAACCGAAAAAGTTAGGACCCACATAAAGACCCAGCACATACACAAACATGGTAAGGCCGAAGCTTTCTGCAAACTCCAGCATGTTCTGGTCAATAGAGAGCCCTAGATGCCCCGCTATAATACCCACGAAGAATACGAAGGCTATGCCAAGGGAGATTCCTTTGACATGAATCTTGCCGAGGGCAAGACCCAAAGTACAAATCAAAGACAGGATGACGATGCCTTGCACCGCCGAATGCACGTTGATTAAATTATCAAACCACATAATGTTTCTTTATATCTATTCTAGATAAAACTTTAAAAGTTGCTTTTTCTCGATGCAAAGGTACATTAAAATGCGAACAAAACAAAATAATTCCCATTTTTTTTTGTATTATTCTCGATTTGCAGTACCTTTGCATCCGCAAAATGTAATAAGAATGAAAGATATTTGTTGTATTGGGCACGTAACAAAGGATAAAATCGTGACCCCGAACAGTACGGTTTACATGGCTGGCGGCACCTCTTTTTATTTTGCCTACGCCATCAACCAATTGCCAAAGGATGTAAGTTTCTCGCTCATTACGGCGATGGATCCTACTGAGAAGGAACCGGTTGAAAAAATGCTCAAGGCTGGAATAGACGTCACCTTGAACCCATCGCGCAATACGGTTTTCTTCGAGAATATTTATGGCGATAATCCTAACGACCGTAAGCAGCGTGTGCTTGCCAAGGCAGATCCTTTCACCATCCAGCAGCTGGAGCATGTAGAGGCCAAGGTCTTCCATCTGGGCAGTCTGCTGAGCGATGATTTCTCGCCAGAAGTGGTTGCCTTTCTTGCCAAGAAGGGAAAAGTTTCCATCGATGTGCAGGGATATCTGCGCGAGGTGAGAGACGAGAATGTTTACGCCATCGACTGGAAGGACAAGCTCGATGTGCTCAAGAACACCTATTATCTGAAGGTGAATGAGACCGAAATGGAGACCATTACCGGACTGAAGGACCCGAAGGAAGCCGCCAAGCTGATTCATGCCTGGGGCGTAGCCGAGGTTATCATCACCCTGGGTAGCGAGGGTTCGCTGGTTTATGTAGATGATACGTTCTACGACATTCCAGCCTATCCTCCTCATGAAGTAGTAGATGCTACCGGATGCGGCGATACCTATTCGGCAGGCTATCTCTACAAGCGCCTGCAGGGAGCCAATCCGGTAGAAGCCGGCAAGTTTGCGGCAGCCATGTGTACCATCAAACTGGAGCACAACGGACCATTCAACCGCACCATCGAAGATGTAATGAAAATCATCAGATAACAGACGGGGCAATCCCCACTTTAAAGAGAAAGGCAGTTTCCAACATGCAGGAAACTGCCTTTTTTCTTTGAGTTCACTCTCCGTTTACCCTCTGAAAATATGTTGTTTAGCAACTTTTTCCGTATATGGACCATTATGAACTTGCATAATACCACATTTTTTCATACCTTTGCAGAGTAAATGAAACTGACAGTTCCAGTTACACCTAGGAAAAGTAATCATATTAAACAAAGAAATCATGAAACAGAAGAAGCATCTAGCAATCGTAGGGAGCATGCTACTCGCGTTAACCGCATGCTCTGGTGGCAGTTCCGAACTGGACCCGACACCAAAGCCTACCCCATCAGCAAAAGTACCTATCAACATCAGCACTTCGATAACCCGTGCTACAGATCTGGCTTTCGAAGCGGGCGACCAGATAGGCCTGTTTGTCGTCAACCATCAAGCCGACGGCTCTGCCGCAACACTCCAAACGACAGGTAACTATATAGACAACACGAAATTCACCTATGATGGAACCTGGAAGGCTGCAACTCCAACCTACTGGAAAGACAACAGCACCCACGCCGATTTCTACATTTATTATCCATATACAAGTTCTATCAGCAACATAGAGGCGATGCCTTGGACTGTAAATGCAGACCAGAGTACAACCGAGAACTACAAGGCTAGCGAACTTCTGATAGGCAAGACAACAGATGCGGTTCCTACAGAAAATGCCGTAAAGATAGAAGCCAAACACGCGTTGAGCCAGATGATCATCAACCTCGTGGCAGGAAACGGATTCACAGAGGCTTCGCTTGCTGCAGCCAAGATTAGCGTAAAAATCAACCGCTTAAAGACACAGGCTACAGCCAATCTTTCTACAGGTGCCGTAACAGCCAAGGGCGATGATACAGACCTCATTCCGCTCAAGGAAGAAGGCAACAGCTACAAGGCGCTCATCATTCCGCAAGCCGTAGGCGAGGGAAATCTCATTACCGTAAATGTTGACGGCAGAGATTTCAATCTTCCTAAGTCATCCAAGTTTTCCGCTTTCGAGGCTGGCAGGATGCATAAGTTTACCGTTACGCTCAGCAAGACCAGCAACGGCGTGAATGTAAACATCAGCAAGTGGGAAGACGATGGTATCGACTATGGTGGTACAGCCGAATAAAAAAGTACAGACGATTTTCTATCCTAGAAATATTACGAGATGATCTTTCTTTTAGAGAAAAGTCATCTCCCCAAAACGAATTATTTATGAAAAGAGTAAAACATACCTTATTATATCTGCTTGCGGCAGGAGCCATGCTCCTGACGGGCTGTAGCGATGACTTCTTCGGCGACAAGACCGAGCAGCACGACAGCAACCGCATCCAACTCTCGGGCGATATCGACCAGCTTGCTGTAACCCGCGTCAACGACAACGGTTTCTGCAACGGCGACGTGATGGGCGTTTATATCGTAGATTACGAGGGAAACAAGCCGGGAACCTTGAAGGTAAACGGCAACCGTGGCGATAATGTGCGCCACACTTTCGATGAGCCTAACTATAAGTGGAACTCCGCTTATGACCTTTTCTGGAAAGACAAGCATACGCATATTGATGTGTATGGTTACTATCCGTTTGCCAACCCTGAGAGCATCGAGGATTATCAGTTTGAAGTACAGAAAGACCAGAGCAAGGCTACCGAGAATGGCGAAATGGGTGGCTACGAAGCGAGCGATTTTCTCTGGGGCAAGGTGTCGGATGTGGCTCCTACCACCAGCGTAATCCGTTTGCCTATGGCGCATCGCATGTCTAATGCCCGTGTTACCCTGATTAAGGGTTCCGGTTTTGCCGAGGGCGAATGGGCAAATCTGGAGAAGATTGTTCTGACAGCCAACGTAGCCCGCAAGGCAAGCATCAATCTTTCTACTGGCGAAATCAAGACTGCAGGTGCTGTAGAGAACACCATGACCATCCCATCTCGTACTAACGACGAATGGCGCACCATCGTGGTTCCTCAAACCGTGGCTGCCGGCACTACCCTCTTCAGCATCACCATCGGTGGTGTGCCTTATAAATTCACTAAGAACGAGGCACTTACCTATGTAGCTGGCAAGATGATGAACTTCGGTATCAAGGTAGATAAGCAGGCAGGAAGCGGCGCTTATAAGCTTACTTTGGTAAGCGAAAGCATTACTCCTTGGGAGAATGATTTGGTAAGCCATGATGCAACGGCGAAGGAGTATATTGTTATCAACTCTACTCCTGGAGGTTTGAAGAATGCCATTACTGCGGCTAATAAGGACTATACCAAGATTAAGAATCTGAAGATTACGGGTGAGATTAATGCCCAGGATTTCTACTTCATGAGAGATAGTATGGAATATCTTGCAGCTTTGAATTTGAAAGAAGTGATTATCAGAGGTGGTCAACAGACCTTAACTGGAGGAAGTCCTGGCGATTATCCATATAATGACTACGAAATGCCATACGAAGCTTTATATGGCAAGAAGTCGCTAAACTTAATTGTTCTACCAGACAAATTAACGAAAATTGGCATTGCTGCATTTGGTGAGTGTCAAAATCTCACTGGATCTATCAACATCCCTGAAGGAGTAACAGAAATCGAAGTAGGAGCTTTTTTCAACTGCCGTGCTTTAAGTGGAAGTATTTCTTTGCCTTCTACGTTGAAATATATAGGTCGAGGTTATGATCGCTGGTGGTATGGAGGAGTTTTTACTTATTGTGGATTCAATAGTCAATTGGTTCTTCCAAACAATCTTGAGAAAATACTTGGCAATGCGTTTGAAGGTTGCGAAGGACTTTATGGAGAATTACGACTTCCGGAAAAGCTCAACGAACTAGGAGACAATGTTTTCAGGGATTGTAGGAATCTTAGCGGAAGCTTAAGTATACCTCAAGATTTACATAAGATTCCTAATAATGCGTTTGAATACTGCGGAAGCTTCAATGGAACATTAACTTTCCATGATGGTATAACCTCAATAGGAGAATACGCATTTAGAGGAACTCATTTCAAAGGAGAAATTTCCTTACCTAAAAATTTGGTTGTCATACAAAACTACGCATTTGCTGGATGTGATTTTTCTGGAGAATTAAATTTACCAAAGACATTAAGAAGTATCGGTCGAAAGGCATTTGGTGATTTAGAGGGAGACGGATCATGTTGGCGTCTTATGGGAACAATAGAATTTCCGGAAGGTTTACAAAGTATTGGAGAACAAGCTTTCGTAAATTGCAGAAGCATCGAAGGATTAGTGTTTCCTGAAAGTATGGAAACCATACAAAACAATGCCTTTAATGGCTGCTATGGGATAAGCAGCATTGTTTGTAAAAGCGATATGCCTGCTAATGTCCTTAATGGTGCTTTTGATGGCGTGGCAAAGGACAACTTTACCCTTGAAGTTCCAGAATCAGCCATCGCTCAGTATCAATCAGCCAACGGTTGGAAAGACTTCAAGCGCATCGCTGCCCACCACGAGCTCGTTTGCCGTCCATCTGTAGCCTGCGCCCTGAGCACAGAACATAAGCAGAAACTGGTGATTAACGCCGAAGGCGAATGGGAAGTAGCCAGCAAGCCAGACTGGTGCGAGGTTTCTCCTGCCAGCGGCAACAAGAAGACAGAAGTAACCTTGACCATCAAGGGAATGGCTAAGAATGCCGATAGCCGTGATGGAAAGGTGGTGTTCCGACTGAAAGACAAAGACTACACCCATGAATGCAGCGTTTCACAGTATGGCTATGAATATGGAGAGGATGAATGGGTAACCCTGCAGAAAGCTACCAAGGGCAACAAGGGTGGAATCAACATCGTTCTGCTCGGCGACGGCTTTAATGCAAAGGATATTGCCAGCGGCAAATATCTGAATGATATCAAGCAGGAAGTGGAGTATTTCTTCGGTATCGAGCCTTACAAGACTTACCGTGATTACTTCAACGTTTATACCGCCATTCCGCTTTCTACGGAATCGGGTGTAGGAACCGTGAACACCATCCGCTACAACCGATTCAATACCACCTTTACCGGTGGCGTAGGATTGAAGGCAGATTATGATGAAGTATTCGATTATGCTCTGGGCGCTCCAACCGTCAACAAGGGCAATCTGAATCAGACCCTGATCATCATGGTTCCTAATTCTACCGATTACGGCGGCATCTGCCAGATGTGGGAAGATGGTTCGGCTATTGCTTTCTGTCCGCAGAGTACCTACGGCTATCCGCTCGATACCCGTGGCGTCATCCAGCATGAGGCAGGCGGACACGGATTCGGAAAGTTGGGCGATGAGTACATTTATCACAACGCCTTCATCGATTTCTGCGACTGCACCTGCTGCGGACACGTTCTTGAATTCAACGGAGCCAAGTCACTCGGCTGGTACGACAACCTGGAACTTACCGGCAAGATGCATAGCGTAGGTTGGAGTCATCTGATTTTCGACGACCGATATAGCGACATCGTGGATATTTACGAGGGAGGCTACATGCACAACCGAGGCGTATTCCGTTCGGAGCCGAACTCCTGCATGAACAACGATATTCCTTACTACAGCACCATCAGCCGTGAGAGTATCGTGAAGCGCATCAAGGCTTATGCCGGAGAAACCTACAGTTTCGAAGATTTCGTGAAGAACGACAAGCGGGATGCGGGAATCGTAGAGAGCCGTGCTTTCGGCGGCAATGGCGACCAGCGCACATCCGGAACCTACCAGCATGCTCCAGTCTTCCATAAAGGCAGTCCGCTGAAAATGGCAAAGGTTAGAAAGCATCGCTAAGAGCGAGGGCAAGGTAAATCAGAATATGGACCATTAAAACAAGAAAAAAAATGAAGAAACATATAATAAGATACGCCAGTTTTGCGTTGGCTATATTAGGAATGGTTTCATGTAGCGAGGAGGTGGAAACAACCTCCCGCTACAAGGATGCCCAATCTACGCCGATGACTTTTGCCGTAAATTATCCCGGCCAGAGCCGTGCCACGGCAACCAGTTTCGAGTCAAACGACAAGATAGGTCTCTACGTGGCAGAAAGCAAGGCTCCACTCGAAATAGGCGGCAATCTCGTGAACAACGAAGCGCTCACCTACGATGGCAGCAAATGGGAAGCCGCCCGTACCCTCTATTGGGACGAAGGCACCTACAACGCCTACGCTTACTACCCATACATACAGGGCGTAAGCAGCACGACAGACCAGCCTTTCAGCGTAGCCCTCGATCAGAGTACCCCGAAGACGGCAACTGCACCCGGCGGTTACGAGGCAAGCGACCTGCTCTTTGCCACCAGCAAGGACATCCAGGCATCCAACTCCCCTATCAGCCTCAACTTCAAGCACATCATGAGCAAGCTCAAGATAAGACTGGTAAAAGGAGAGGATTTCGAGGGCGACATGCCTACTACGGCTCAGGTTACCATCCACAACACGGTGCCTACTGCCACCATCGACCTGCAGGCAGGAGTGGCAACCCGTTATGTGAAGGGAACCCGAAAGAGCATCATCGCCCATCAGGAGAGCGACTACATCTACTCGGCAATCATCGTGCCACAGCGCATCGAAAAACGGATGCCGCTCATCGAGGTAGTGATGAAAGGTGTAAGTTATCTCTTCGAGAGCAAGTTCCAGTTTAAACCAGGAACTGAACATCTTGTCAACTTCATCATTTCAGACAACCCAGACCAGGTGAAGATAGAGATAGGCGGCGAGATTCAGAACTGGGGGAAATAAATAAGAAAGCCTTTCTCTCGAAGGGCTATATAATGATAAGAATACAGAGAATTATAAATGAAGAAGACGGTATTGATATTATCCCTTCTAGCACTCCTTCTCGGAGGATGGGTGGCAGCCTTGTGGCTGCTGCCCTCTGCCGTTTATAAAGGCGACTGTCAAGAAATCCGATACGGAGTGAACGAAGGACTGGAACTTGTAGAACAGGACAACGGCGCGAAAGGCAAGCGATACGTGGTAGAAGATGCAGACGGTAACGAGCTGTTTACCATCCCTTTGCGTGGCTGTCTGCTAGACACCCGTTTCCGCAACGGGCAGCTCCGGTTTCGCGAGCAAAACTCTAAGAGAGAGGGATTTATCGACCGACAGGGTATGGTAGTATTCACAGAAGACAATAAAAATGCGGTTCCGGAAGCCAACAGGCAGCAGGCGCAGATGCTGATGAACGGAGAATCGGAAGAAGGCACGAAGAGTGCGGCTGATTACCAACCGGAAGAACAGGCAAGCAGGCAAGCGAATGCACCAAAAGCAGGAAAGACCAGCCATCTTTCGCAGGTAAATCTCAAGACGATGGCACAGTCGAATCCTTTCTACAAGGAAGCCTCGAAAATCATGCAGGGTAAACTCACAGAGACCGATGCCAGACGCCGCCATACCATCCTCAACTACTGCGAACATTTCCGCACAGCCTATACCACCAAGGATCTAGATTTCCTGAAACAGGTGTTTAGCGACAAGGCACTCATCATCGTAGGAAACGTGATAAAACCAGTAGCCAACGACAACAAGTGTCAGGCTGAAGCAAAGGTAACCTACGCCATTCACTCGAAGAAAGACTATATTTCAAGACTGGCGAAGGTATTTACAGCCAACCAGAAGATAGACTTGAAATTCTCAGGATTCCGCATCATGCGCCATCCTACGATGGACGGCATTTACGGCGTCACCCTCCGGCAGCAATACAAGAGCGACCGCTACGCAGACGACGGCTATCTCTTTCTGCTCTGGGATTTCCGCAACCCGTCCATGCCACTCATCCACGTGCGCACCTGGCAACCGGCAGGAACCGTACATAGCGGAGACGATGTAATCAGTATACAAGACTTTAATTTAGAATAATATGATGATACTCTTATTCATATTAAGCCTGTGGTCAGCATCCGTTCAGGCACAAGAATTTTCGGTAGCAGGTTTCCGCCTGTTGCCCAACGACGTGAGTGCCTTTATCACCCCCGTGCGCGACCTCAACGATGAACCTTGCGCCCTGGTGAAGGTAGAAGCACCCTCCGACTTTGCCTTCTCCACCCCGCTCGGAATCGTATCGCGAAAAGATAAAGTGGGCGAAATCTGGCTCTATCTTCCTAAAGGCTCCAAACTGCTCACCATCAAGCATCCGGAATGGGGCGTGCTCCGCGATTACCGATTCAGCAAACCGCTGGAAAGCAGAATGACCTACGAGCTGAAACTGAAACTGCCCAAGCCTACTCCTATCATCCAGGAGAAGCACGACACCATCGTAGAGATAAAGACGGTAATAGATACGATTGCCATCCCACAAGTACGTAAGAAGATGCCACTCGCCCTCTACACGCTCGCCACGCTATCCCTTCATGAAGACGGACCGTCCTATGGTCTCTTCTTCGCCCTGATGCGCCGTCACGGCTTCTTCATCCATACCAGCAGCAACCTCAAGAGCATAGGCAGCACAGAGGGAACCTGCAACAAAGAAGGTTTCACGCCGGGCAGCAGCATCAAACCTTATTATACAGGCAATACACGCCACCAGAACTACACCTTTACCGCTGGAGCCATCCACCACATCACGCATGGCTTCTGTCTCTTCGAAGGCGTAGGCTACGGCAAAGCCGCTACAGCCTGGCAGCAGACCGAGAGCAGCGGAGGCGGATACCTGCTCAACGAAGACCTTACCCACAAAGGCTTCGCAGCCCAGCTGGGTGTGCTCGCCTCGATCAACAGAGTGAGCATCGCAGCCTCAACCATCACCATCGCCGGGAAACAATGGCAGGGCAGCATCGGCATAGGTATTAAAATCGGAAAACAAAAGAAGTAAGAAATGAACATAAAAAGCATATTACGCAGCATTAGATTTCTTGCCCTCCTGATAGGAAACATGATGATGGCAGGTTGCAGCAATAGCGATAAGCCTGCCTATCTGGAACCGCACCTGATAACCACAGAGGCGACCCACATCACCCGAACAGAGGCTACCCTCAACGGATCAGCTACCATAGAGGGAGAAACAGAAATGCCGAAACTCCTGTTCAGATACGGCACTTCGGAGAGCATGAACCTCAATACCAGCGAGGTTCATGCCCAGGGAGCTGACGTCTCGCTAGTTCTGACGGGGCTCAAAGCGGGCACTACCTATTATTATATGCTGCAGGGCAACAACGGGCGAACAACCACAACCAGCAACATGATGAGTTTCACCACCCAGCCCAATATAAGTCCGAAACTTACGTCGGCAACTCTCTTGAGTCACGGACCGATGAGCGCATTCGTAAGCTACGAAATAACCGATGATGGTGGCGAGCCGATGACCGAAACCGGATGCTACGTTTATCTGACCGGCGAGCCGGAGAACAAGCAGAAATGCATCGTAGAAAACTTTGACGGAAAGAAGGGAAAAATCAAGTTGCGCATCGGAAATCTGGAGCGGAATGCCCACTACGAATTCCAGCCTTTCGCCCGGAATATGGTAGGAGAAACCATAGGAACCGCCATCAAATATGATACGAGCGACGCCATTACGCTAAACGAAACAGGCGAACTGACCCAGCTGATGGGCAACCATCTTTACGAATACACCCAGTTGAGCATAGCCGGAACCCTGAACGGCGAAGACCTCAGCTGTATGAGAATGATGATGGGGCGCGACAATAATAATGCATCCACTCCAGGCAAACTCTCGGATATAGACCTTACCGACGTTCACCTCGCAGCAGGCGGAATGGTAGGTCCTTATCATCACGAAGCTGCAGAAAACCAGATTGTACAAGGCACATTTTCCGGTTGCGAAAAACTCACCCACGTAGTTCTTCCTGCCGATGCAACCACCATAGAGAAAGATGCATTTGCCGATTGTACTTCGCTCCGCGAGATAGAAATTCCTGCCTCAGCAGGCAGCATTCTCCCTTCCAGCGGATGCACGGCGCTCGAAGCCCTTATGGTTTCGCCCGCCAACGCTTACTACAAGAGTCAGGACGGCGTGCTGCTGAATGCAGAAGGCAATAAAATCGTCTGGTTTCCGATGGGCAAGAAGGGCAAATACACCCTTCCTTCCGCCTTTACCTCCATTGGCGCCTACGCCTTCAAGGAATGCAGCATCGAGGCGTTTTATCTGTCAGACAACGTTGAAACATTAGGACAAGGCGCCTTCATGGACTGTCAGATAAAGGAAATACATCTCGGGGCAGGCATCAAGCTGATTCCTACAGGCGTTTTCCAAGGCTGCCGGAAACTCACGAAAGTATATCTGGGAGCCAACACAGAACAAATCAGCAACTACGCCTTCGACGAAAGTCCGCTTACCGACCTTTATGTTTCAGCTTCCATGATTCCTTACTGCGAAGAAAACGCCTTCGCTAACAAGGTAGAAGGCTTCTTCGCCACCTGTGTGCTCCACGTGCCTGCAGGCATGAAAAAGAGGTATCAGAACCATAAAATATGGGGGAAATTCACCCATATAGTAGAAGAATAAAAATGTTGAATAATAATTAAAAGATAAATTATGACAACACCCGAAATAGAAGAGCTCAAATCGCTCGTAGAACAGAAATACGGCAAGATTCTTGCCACGACAACCGACTTCGAAGAGTTTTCACTCTATCTGGAGAAGAAAACATGTGGAACTATTTCGCCATCCACCCTCAAACGACTCTATGGATACGTGAGCGACAATCACAAGCCGCGCATGGTAACCCTCGATGTGCTTTCCCAATATATCGGTCATCGGAACTACATGGAATTTACCCATTGGCTCAAGACAAGCACCAAGTACAACAGTTCCTTCTTCATGGCAAACCAGCTGGTAAGTAGCGATTTACAAGAAGGCGCTCTTGTTTCTGTCGGCTGGAGTCCCAACCGTCTGCTGCAGCTCCGCTATCTGGGCGACAGCACCTATGAAATAGAGAAATCAGAGAACAGTAAGCTGCAGCCTGGCGACCGCTTCGTAACCGGCTGTTTCATCAAGGAGCAGCCCCTCTTCCTGCCCTACATCGAGCGTGGCGGCGAGCGTACAGCCTCGTTCGTAGCCGGCAGGAACGGCGGACTTACCGTCATCAGCATCAACGAAAAATAAAATAACAGTAATCAAGAAAAAGAGGAATCCGTGAGCATGGAAGAAACTGAAGAAAAGAAGAAGAAAACGACATCGGGATTTACCGAGGATATCAGCAAGGAGATGAGCAATTCAAACCCCTTGCCTGTGGAGGATGCATTCAGCAATCTCCACCAATGCTACGTGTCTATTTCGGGCCATACACGCATCTTTACAGCCACCAAATACGGCAAGCGTTTCATGTTGAAATGTCTCAAGAACGATTTTCTCTACACCCCTATTTACCGCCAGGCACTTGCCAAGGAGTTTGAAATAGGCCAGCAGCTGGAACATCCCAATATCTGCCGTACCATCGACCTGGAAAAGGTTGACAATCTGGGCACGGTAGTGGTGATGGAATATATTGACGGCGATAATCTGGAGCAGCTCATCAAGAAGAATGCCCTCTCGGCAGAACTCGCTCGCAAGATAGCAGGACAGCTGATGGATGCGCTGGAATATATGCACAACAAACAGATGATTCATCGCGATCTGAAGCCTTCCAACATCATGATTACACATAACGGACAGAACGTGAAGCTCATCGATTTCGGTCTCTCGGATAGCGATTCTTTCTGCGTATTGAAATCGCCAGCCGGAACTTCGGGCTATATTGCTCCCGAACAAATGCTACCAGCTGCCAAGGCTGAACCGCGTGCCGATATTTATTCTCTGGGCATGGTTCTGGGCGACATGGCCAAGGCTACGGGCGATAAGGCGCTCAGCAAGATGGCAGAAATCTGTAGTTGCCGCGACCCGCAAAGCCGTCCGCAGAATATCGTCCAACTGCGCCAGCGCCTGTCCTGTACGCCCCGTTACCGCCACGCCTTGCTCCTGCTCTGTGCCCTCATCATCGCCCTACTGGCAGCCCTGGCCGGGAGTTATTATCATCTGGAGAAGAATGCCCAAGAACCTGCATCTTCGGCAAGCGACAGCATTCAGCTCAACGACAATAAGGTAATCGACTATCAGCTTTGGGATAAATAAAGCAGGAACTTTAAACATATTTATCTCTTTTTCTTTCCATATTCGGCAGAAATACGCTACTTTTGCACCCTATATGGAACAGATTTCACCAATTCAGGCATTATTGCAGCAACGCACCCTGCTCCAG
>OGYZ01002436.1_pt1 | contig 12685 bp, 13 predicted proteins | sample 1576681 | NCBI WGS metagenome assembly OGYZ01 (sample SAMEA3541480, study PRJEB24748) | human gut metagenome | biome: human gut; feature: human-associated habitat; material: faeces | place: China | collected 2012 | reverse complement strand
TGCTGCGCCTGCCGGTAAACCGCGCGCTGGTCATCGCACGCGGCAACAAGGTGCTGCAGGTAGATAAGTACGACTATACCAATCACTACGAGGCAAAGAAACTGCGGGACTGCAAGGCCTCCGCCCATATCCCGGAATGGCGTAAGAAGCCCGCGCCCACGTCTACTCCAAAGCCAGAGCAGCCGAAGTGCGCACCCCGTCCGAATAAGCCCTCCGCCAAACGCGGCGAGTTTGTCAAGACCGATAAGGATTCCATCATGTCAACAAAAATGTAGTACAAGGAGGAGCAACTATGCCGAGAAAGAAAACAGAAGAAATCGCCATTGTCCCGGATACTCCGGTACTGCCCGTGGATGATGCCGTGGAAGAGAGTTTACCGGAACGCATGAGCGAACCTGTAACCGAGGACATTACCCCTAAAATTGTGGAGTCCCCTGTGGAAGAGCCGGAGGACACCCCAGAGACACCGCCGAAGCGCACCGTCCGCAGGCGGACGACTACCAGGAAGAAGCAGCCGGCAGCGGAACCGGAGACGCCGCCTGCTGAAGATGCCACTGAGGAACCCGAGCCGGATACTGTTCAGCCGTGGGAGATTCTGACCGTAGATGCCCGTGACGAAGCGGAAACCCAGGAGCAGCGGGAGGACATCATCTGGCATGAGATCCATACCGGCTATCGTACCCGGCGCATCCTTACCGGTATGCTGAGTGGTATTGAAAAGACGGATGCCGGGAGAACCATTGCCATCGTGGACTACAAGGGATTTCGCATTGTGATCCCCCTGCGTGAGATGGTGCTGGACTTCCCCAAAGGGCTCTATGGCATAGACTACGATGAAATGATCCTCAACTATCAGAAGATCCTCAATAAAATGCTGGGTGCTGAGGTGGACTTCGTGATCAAGGGGATCGATGGCAACAGCAGATCTGTTGTCGCCAGCCGGAAAGACGCTATGCTGAAAAAGCAGCAGATCTATTATTTCGGCACAGACAGCGACGGTCAGTACCGCATCTGTGCCGGGCGCGTGGTGCAGGCCCGTGTGGTTGCCGTGTCAGAGCGGGTCATCCGGGTCGAGGTATTTGGTGTGGAGACGTCTATTCTGTCCCGCGACCTTTCGTGGGACTGGATCGGCGATGCCAATGACCGCTTCTCTGTGGGAGATCATGTGCTGGTGCGTGTACTGGAAGTTGACCGTACTGATCCGGAGCAGATCCAGATCAAGGCCGACGTCAAAAGCGTAACAGGTGACAACCGGAATGATAATCTCCGCAAATGCCGTATCCAGGGCAAGTACGCAGGAAAAGTCACCCATGTCTATAAAGGCATTGTCTATATCCGACTCAGCAACGGCGCCAACGCCATCGCCCACTCCTGCTATGACCGGCGCAGGCCCGGGCGAAAGGATGATGTCAGCTTCGTCGTTACCCATCTGGACGAAGATCGCGGCGTCGCCGCAGGGATCATTACCCGAATCATCAAGCAGCATATTTAGGACACACGAAAAGCACCTGGCCGCAAAATGCGGTCAGGTGCTTTTTTATGGATCATTCGGTCAGCATAGGCGTATCAGCGCTGTACTTTTTCTATCAGTTCGGCAACTGGCCGGTGTGCAGATAACGGAGAAGCTGCTCCTTGTCTAGCTGGCCGATGCCGAGATAATCCAGATCAAAGGGATTATCCTCAAAAAAGCTGGTTTCGTGCATGGCGCCGCCCAATACGATCATGCTGTCAATGATCGGCGTCGGTACGCCGAACTTTTTGCCGAGGTCGTGGTAGATCTTGCAGCCCACAGGAATATCCTCGGTGATGTAGCGGTGGTCGATGGAGTTCGGCCCCGTATTGCCCTCGTCGCAGGGCTTGTCCAGTGGGAAGATCACATTATCCTCGCCCTCGGAGCCAAGGCCCATATACTCCTGCGTCAATATGCTACGGCGGGAGAAGAAGGACTCATAGGCATAGTCCGGGATGCGGATACCGATCGCGTCGGCAATGGCACATTCCTCCTGATAGAACTGATACTGCACCCGGCAGATGGAGGGGCACAGCCCGTGGGAGTACATGGAATAGCTGTCGGGGTCGTTACCGTAGATGGACGACCAGTTTTCCATGCTCGATACGCCCAGCACCGAAGCGGGAACGTGAATCACCGGGTTGACATTGGAAAAGCCGATATCCAGCACCGTATCTCCGGCCACGGGGCCATCTCCGTGAGTAACGGCGTCCATGCAGGGCAGATATTTGGCGGATTCCAGAAAATCGTCAATATCCGTCATGGGCTGCGTCGCGCCGCGGAGGGTGATGGCGCGGTACTTCGCGCCTACATGGGGCATGGTAAAGCCGCCGATCTTCTCCAGCCGCGTTCCATAGGGGGCGGAGCTCCAGCCGCCCACAATGACCTTCTTGGTGCAGCCGGCCTCACGCATGAAACGGCGCAGCAGAAGCGTGGCGTAGTTATCGGTAAAGATATGTACGACCTGACCATCCTCCAGCAGCGGCACCAACGTGCGCAGGTAGTGCTCCTGGGCGTTGGCGGTGATACCGATCACGATAAGCCCCGCGCCCTTTACCACCTCGGCCATGTCGTTGCTGGCCAGATCCAGAAACGCGCGGCCTGACCGCTCAAAGCCGTACAGGTTCCGTTGTACGCCATCCAGCAGGATGCCGGTCTTGTCCAGATTCGCCACGGCCTTTGGGGTGCGGGAATAGAGCCGCACTTCCCGCCCGGCCAGCTTCATATCTGCGGCACAGGTTTTTCCGACCGCGCCGCCGCCTAAAACGGCAATGGGCAGATCCTTCAGGTACGACATATCATGCTTCATCAAATGTTGCCCTCCTTCTACTTTTTTACTTTAGCATTATGCATACTACCAGTTTACCACAGGAAGCGGGAGAATTGCAGTTAAAAAAGTGTAAAACATATGGCACATCAAATGTCGTGTCACTACATCGGCAAAGGATGGCAACAGATTGGCACTGTTTTGCGATTTCGTCGTAAATCCCCATATGCTATACTTGGTACAGTCAAAATTGTAAAGACCGCTGGGTAACAACTCAGCGGTCTTTCACATGTAGGAAGGTGGTGAGCCCCGATGCAGTAATCCGTTCTTTTGGTGCTTTGTGACTGGGTACAGACGATACTTGCCATTACCCAATCGTGTACGCTTCGTGATTTCTGAAATTTGCTGTTGAAAAAAGGGATTCTCCAGTCGTAAGTATGATTAAGTCCTCGCAGAAAAGGACTATCCCATATTTACACGAAGGAGAGATACCCATGAGGAATAAGCTGATCTATTGCATCCCGCTGGCACTGAGTATTACATGTTTGATCGGTTGTGCAGCCAAGGCAACTCAGATGCTGGCAGAACCGGAACCTGTGGCGCTGCTTCCCGAACAGGAGCAGTCTTCCATCGTTACGAATGATGCAAAGAATGAAACGATCCCCACTCCACAGCAGTCTGAACACGAAGATACCCCAGTACGCATCGTGGAAAGCGACCCTGCGGACACTCCAGCAAACGCAGATACCGAAGTGCCGCAGGCTGCGTCTGCAACCACCACACAGCCCAATGTCACAGAGGACATTCCCTCCGAGACCGTCCACGCAAAGACGGGATATGTGGAGCCGGAGCCTACGCCAGAACCGGAACCTACGCCCGAACCAATGTCCCCGGCAGACCGGCAGGCGGCCATCGACGCGGCTAATGCCTACGCGGTGGCGCAGTACGGCGTCACCACAGACAGCGGCCTGACGCTGGACAACAGCGCCTACCGTTTCCCCGCCGCAGTGCCGGTGGATGCCTCGCAGGAAACACTGGAATCCAAAGCGCGGGACATGGTGGACTTCACCTTTAAGCAGCTCATGATGCAGGCAGGCCGGGACAGCGTAGCAGACGCCGGTTTCCACTGCAACGTCCGCATTGTGGAGGATGGCGGGAGCCTGCTGATCTATGTCCTCTACGACTAAAACGCAACAATTCCATACGCAAAGCCTCTCTGGCAACAGAGGGGCTTTACCTTTTCCAACAAAGGAGGAAGCTATTGAAAACTGTTAAACGATTTACAGCCTTGGTACTTGCACTGGTTATGGCGGCGATGCTGGCGGTGTCCGCCTACGCTGCCACAGTTGTGGTCAAGTACAAGGTGTATGTCTACACCTCGCAGTTAACCTTTAAGCAGTATGACTACAGCAGTTCGACGACGCCCAGCATAACAAACCTGACCATTCTGGCGGACAGCAGCTTGGGCAGCGGCAGCGCCCTGTACCACGTCAAGTATGTTGATGGCACAGTGGCCTACTGTATCCAGCCTGGCGTCAGATCGGATGATAGCCGCAATTATGTGCAGGGCTCCAGTGGGTGCTGGTACAACCTGCCCGCCTCGGTACAGAGCGGTATCGCGCTGGCGCTTGCCTGCGGCTATCCCAGTGCCGAGTATGGTACGGCATACGGTGACAGCAACAGCAGCGACATCGTGAACGCTGAAAAGTGGGCCGCCACGCAGGCAGTCATTTGGGACTTGATTTGCGAATATCGCAGCCCGTATGACTACCGTTCCTGGGGCAGCAGCCCATTTTTTGGCTGCGTGGATACGTCTCGTTATCCCACATTTGAGCTGTGGTACAGTGAAATCGTAGACGCGATGCAAAGCGCAACAGACATCCCCAGCTTTGCGGCCACAAGCTCCCGTTGGTGCGATACCATTGAGCTGACCAAGGATACCAGCGGCAACTACTCCGCCAGCGTTACCGACACCAACGGTGTGCTGTCCGATTTCAATTTCAGCTCGAACAGCGGCAACGGCATTACGTTTTCTCAGAAGGGCAATACCCTGACCATCACGGCCACACCGGAGGCGGCCAAGGGCCTTTCTACCGAGAAAACCTATTCTGCCACCGGCAGTGCCTACGGCATTGATCCGGACGAAGCGGTATTGTGTTGGTACGACAGCACTGGAAAATATCAGTCTCTGGCCAGCTATACTGGCACAGGGCTTGATCCTGTGAGAGCCTATATCAAGATCAAGGCCACCGTGACGGAAGATAAGGGCAGCCTGACCATCAATAAGACCGACGCAGATACCGGCAAGGCGCTGGCAGGTGTTACCTATCGGCTCTATGACGCCAGCGGCAATAAGGTGGCTGATGTGACTACAGGTGCGGATGGCAAAGCGGTCTTTTCGGATCTGGCTCTCGGCAGCTATACCTATCAGGAAATCAGCGCACCTTCCGGGTATGTGGTGGACAACACCAAGTACCCAATCACCATTACATCCACCACCCTGAATATCACGGCGACCCGAACCAATGCGCTGGGGAAGGCCAGTGTTGAGATCAGCAAGGTGGACGCGGATTCTAACACACCGCTTCAGGGTGCCGGTTTCCGTCTGTATGACGCTTCTGGAAGCCAAGTCGCAGAAGGCTATACAGATGTGAATGGTAAGCTGACGTTCACCGGCCTGAAGCTGGGTAACTACACCTGCAAGGAGTTCCAAGCACCGACTGGATATGAACTGGATGATACGGCTTTTCCCGTTGTGCTAAATCAGAACGGACAGGTGCTGAAAGTCACTCGTGAGAACAAGCTGATTACCGGAAGCATCGAGATCCTGAAGGTTGACGCTGACACCAAGAAGCCTTTGGCCGGTGTGGTGTATCGGCTCTTTGACGCTGAGGGCAACAAGATTGCGGACGGTACGACTGACACCAATGGCAAGGTGACTTTCGATAATCTCAAACCCGGCAGCTATAGCTATCAGGAAATCAGCACCGTGGATGGCTACCAGTTGGACGATACCAAGTATGATTTCAGCCTGACCAGCGAGAACCTTAACATCAAAGTCACCCGCGAGAATAAGCCTGTCAAGGGCTGCATTACCGTCCGCAAGGTTGACGTTACCGGCAGCCCTCTCGCTGGAGCTGAACTGTTGCTGGAAACTTCCACGGATGGTCAGAGCTGGACGGAAGTAAGCCGGATCACCACCGATAAGTCCGGGATTGCCAAGTGGGGCGACCTCAAAATTGGTGCTCAATTCCGTATTACCGAGGTAAAAGCACCTGCGGGGTACACCCTAATGACGGAACCTCTGTTTGTAGGAACGCTGGACAACACCAATCCTGACGTTGCCATCACAGCCTGTAACAGTGCGGGCTTCGTCCTGCCCTTCACGGGAAGCGCAGGTTTTACCCCCTATATTCTGTTTGCAGCACTCGCTTTGATGGCGGGTGCTTATTTTTACAAAAAATCTAACATCAAGGAGAACAACTGAACATGAAAAAGATTCATCGCGTATTGGCGCTGCTGATGGCGGCGCTCATGGCCTTCGGCCTGATGACTACGGCATTTGCCGCGGAACCTACCATTGACCCGGCGAAGAAAGCATCCCTGAGTATCTATAAATATGACATCACCAAAGCAAGCGCGGACGGTGTGTGGGATGCGGAATCCTACGTCAGTACAGGTCTGCATGACGACACCGTTATTGACAAGCTGAGCAAATACGCCATTCCGGGTGTTGAGTTCACATACCTTCGCGTCGCTGACATTGCCATGAACAACGAGGTGGTGGATGGTCAGCGTCAGGTGGGTGTGCTGTATGGCTTTGATGGCTCTGAGCGCTCCAACGCCGTGCTGTCCGCCATTGGCCTGACCGCTTCCGATGCTCACAAGACTGAGAACGGCATCAACTACTATACTTCTGACAGTCTGAACAATAAGCTGGCTGCCGCGCTGGCTGCCAATGCCACGAGTGCGAAGAACGCTCTGGAAACTGCCGTGAAGAACGGCGGCGTTGCCATGACTGAGACCGATACGACCGGTCATACCTCTGCATCCAACATGGAGCAGGGGCTTTATCTGGTGGTGGAAACTCGCGTTCCAGAAAACGTAACTTCTACTTGCAATCCCTTCCTGATCTCCCTGCCTATGACGACCGTCGATGGCAGCGAGTGGCTTTACGATCTGGTCATTTACCCCAAAAACCAAACTGGCAACCCCGACTTGGAAAAGACTGTCCGTGAGAGCAAGAACAGCACCGGCAAGCACAACGGCAGCCTGACCGACATCACCGATGGCTTCGAGCATACCGCTACCGCCTCCGTGGGCGATGTTGTGGATTATCAGATCATCAGCACCCTGCCTACGATCACTTCCAAGGCTTCTTCTCTCAGCGAGTATACCTATGTGGACACTCTGAGCAAGGGCATCCGCTACAATAAGAACGACGTGGTTATCGAGTTCTTCCGCGATGCTGGCTGCACCGATAAGATTGCCACTTGGGGCGAGGATTCCGGCAAGTTCACCGTGACTTATGATGATACCGCCAACACCATGACCATCCGCATGACCGAATCCGGCCTGAGCGAGATCAATGAGGCGACCACTGTTTACACCGACAGCGTGAAACGCGGCTACAGCGATTGCACCATGCGAATCACCTACGCTGCCACCCTGACCTCCGACGCCAAGATGGGCGATAAGGATAATCCCAACGAAGTCGAGCTGACGTGGAAGCGCACCAACACTACTTACTATGACACTTTGAAGGACTGCTGCCATGTGTATACTTACGGCATTGACGTGCTGAAGCAGTTCTCTGATGGTAAGGGCAGCGTCCAGAGCGTCAAGTTCAACCTGTATAACGACACCGACGGTGTGTATGTCGTTGCCGACCTGAAGGATGGCGTGTATTACGCCAAGGGTATTGCCGCAAAGAAGGCCGACGCCACTACGTTCGTTCCCAATGCACAGGGCCACATCGTGGTCAAGGGGCTGGAAGATGACGCTTATTCTCTGACCGAAATTGCCACGGATAAGGGCTATGTGCTGCTCAAGGATGCAGTCAAGATCGTGATTACCACCAAGGAAAATGGTGCCTGCGAGAAGTGCGGCGCGAAGCTGCTGACCGCCAGCGCCACCGTCAATGGCAAGGACGCCACCATGACCGATGGCAACGCCATCGTACCTCTGACTGTGGTTAACAACCCCGGCTTTGACTTGCCCAAGACCGGTGGCTACGGTACCTGGATGTTCACCATCGGCGGCGTGGCACTGCTGGGTGCAGCTGCCTTCATCGTGATTCGCAGCCGTAAGCAGCACAAGGGTGAGCAGTGAAACGCTGGCTACTGGCGGCGGCTTGCGGCGTTGTGGCGCTGGGGCTTTTGCTTTACCCGTTGATTGGTGAGTTGGTGAGCGAAAAGTACCACTCCGATGTAGAAACCACTTACACCGCCGCCATCGAGGACACCGACGATGCTGAGCTGACCGCCCAGCGTGAAGCCGCAAAGCAGTACAACGCTATGCTGTCCGGCGCAGCCATCACTGAGGGAGGGGCTTCTGCCCCTCCCTTGGCCTACGCCGAACAACTCACCGTGGGCGGCGTCATGTGCTACGTTGACATTCCAAAAATCAATGTGTACTTGCCGGTACAGCATGGAACGGGTGCCGAAACGTTGGAGCGAGCGGTCGGTCATGTAGTAGGAACATCTCTGCCAGTGGGTGGCAACAGTACCCATGCGGTTCTGTCGGCGCACAGTGGTATGGCGAGCTCCAAGCTATTTTCGGATATTGACCAGCTCGAAAAAGGCGACATCTTTTATATTCACGTTTTGGGTGAAGTCTTGGCTTATGAGGTAGACGCCATCAATACGGTACTGCCCACAGACACAAGCCTGCTGCAAATCGAGGATGGCAAGGATTTGGTTACTCTTGTCACTTGCACTCCATTTGGCGTCAACACCCACCGGTTGTTGGTACGAGGTCATCGGGTGCCGTATGTGCCAGAACGGGAAGCGGAGGCTGCCGAAACGCAGAAGACCACTTCCTCGTGGACGCAGCATTACCTCACCGGCTTAGGCATCGGCCTTGGCACGGTGGCAGTGGTCGGTGGCGGGTACTTTTTGGTGAGGAGGCTTCGCCATGCGTAGGACATCCCTTTTGCTGGCGGCGCTGCTGGCTGTGGCGGGTATCTGCGTGATGCTGTGGCCGGTGTTCACGGGACACAGGCTCCAGAACAGCGCCGAAACTGCTGTGCAGGAGTTCTTGGCCGAGCGTGATGAACCAGAGCAGAAGTACTCCGAACTGCTGGCGACCTTGCAAGACTACAATCAGCGTATCTACGCCGAAAAACAATCCGGCCTCGTTGATTTGGAAGCCTGCGAAGAACCCGCCGCCGATCTCTCCGCCTATGGCATTGAGGACGAGATCATCGGTGTCTTAGAAATTCCTGTCATGGAGCTGACCATGCCCGTCTACTTGGGCGCATCCGACGACCACCTCGCCGCAGGGGCTGCGGTGTTGGGCAATACCTCTGCCCCTATCGGCGGTGCCAACACCAACTGCGTCATTGCAGGCCACCGGGGCTGGCGCGGTGCGGATTACTTCCGGCATATAGACAAGCTGGCTGTAGGCGACACCGTGAAGCTTACGAACCTGTGGGAGACGCTGACCTATACGGTGGCCGATATTCAAATCATCCAGCCCTATGAAGCGAACAAAATTAAGATACAACCGAACCGCGACCTGCTGACGCTGCTAACCTGCCACCCTTATGCCAGCGGCGGTAAACAGCGGTATGTGGTCTATTGTGAAAGAACCAAAAATTAGGAGGATCAATACTATGAAAAAAGCAATTTGTATCATTCTGGCCGTGGCTGCGGCCATGACATTTATCGTCTCCAGACGCCCCCGACCCCGCGGCCGCAGAGAAATTTGAAAATTTTTTCAAAAAGTGGCGCACTTTTGATTTCGTTTTACGGATAATGATAATAGGGGGATTTTTATGGACAAGCGTTTTTACCGATTTTTACAGGCAACCTGCTGTAATTGGCGGAACAGTTTTTTCATCGACTGCCAGCATTGTCCCAACTGCTCCGGCTTTCTTCTGTCTGTAAATCACAATGCCGTGCCAACGATCATCCCCGTAGCAGTATTCGAGGAGCTTTCCGGTGAGACCGTGGATAAGTATGATTGCGTCGGCGTTATGACGCTGGAAGGCTTCCAACACTTCTATACCAGTTGGCTTGTCTGGAATGTAGAGGACCCGAAACGGTGCAGTCTTTCCCAGATGTGGGAGAGCTGCCAGCAATGAACGTATACACACCCTGTAAAGGAGGTGAATCATCTGAAAAGAGTCAACATCCACTGCCCCAACTGCGGGGCCAAGGCCACTCTACACCCGGCCAGCTTTGTGTATGGAAATGACCGCGGCACATACAAGTATCTGTATGTCTGTGACCGTTACCCCGCCTGCAACAGCTATGTGGCCGCCCATCGCACCACACGGCAGCCCATGGGCTCTCTGGCTGACGGGGAGCTTCGGCATAAGCGTATCCAGGCACACCGGGCTTTTGACCGCCTGTGGCGTTCCGGCTTGATGACCAAGAAAGAGGCGTACCAATGGATGCAGACAGAGTTCGGTCTGCATAAAGATCAGGCGCACATCGCGCAATTCGGTGCGTATATGTGTGACCGGCTGATCCGCGCCTGCGAGCAATTTCGTATCCCCGGCACAGAGATCGCATAGAAACCGTGCCTAAATCCACCGGAAAAGAGAGGTGAATTCAACAATGAAGAATAAGGATATCGCCCTTACCGATACCCAGCGCGATATGGTAGAGGCGAACATGGACACAGTACGCTGGGCTATCCGCACCAGTATTCAGGTCAACGAGCAGCTTTATGGCTTCGGCTATGATGACTTGTTTCAAGAGGGATGTATCTGGCTCTGCAAGGCCGCAGTGACCTATGACCCGGAGGGCGGCGCCAGCTTTCCTACCTATGCCCAGAAGGTCGTTGAGAACGGTCTGCGTACCTATTGCCGGTTACAGCGCAGCAAGGAGAGACGCTGCTTCCCGGTATCGGAGATCTTTGATACGGAAGCTGACAGCCGCCGTGCCATGGCTTCCGGTATCCGCAGCTTTCAGGAGCAGTTGGCTGAGGTAGATGCACTATCCCTTCTGGAAAGCACAAAGCGGCAATACGATGGTGTCGCGCGGCTGGGCATTGAGGCAATGCAGCTGAAATTTATCGGCCTGAGCAATACAGACATCGCCGCCCATTATGGCATCAAGGCAAACTACTTGGGCGCGGCCGTACATAGAGCTGCCGAGCGCCTGAAGTCCAACAAGGAGTTTTTGCAAAGTCTTGAATATGAGCCGATGAAGAAAGGCCCCAAGGCTTCATGAGAAAATGTGAGGTGAAATACATGCAGAAATACTACACGGCAGTGGGCCGTTTCGAGCGCAAAGGCCGCATGGGCGATATGACCTGCCCTATGGTCATCATCAATAAGCGAGAGTACGCGTTGGACATTCAGGAGATGATCCTATGGGCCACGCTGAACTGGCAGATCATGGATGCCAGAGCCCTTGAGGATACCTATATCGCCAAGCTGAAAGCCGGCAGCATCGCGCCGCGGCGCAGCTTCCATGACTGTATGCGTCGGCTGCTGCAGCGCGGACTGGTGGTTGAGGGCTGCGGCGAGACCGGTGAGGATGCGCTGTATGCCCTGCTGTCAGGGCTTTATGTGGTGCCGATCTCCGACAGTCTGCTGCTGCGCCTGATTTCCTTTATCAAGCTGACGGTCTTCGGCCATGTTCCCTTTGCCATTACCAGGAAGCTGTTCCGCAAGGATCGGCGCAGCACAAATGAGCGGCGGGTCTACCATCTGTCCCAACAGGCTCTTTTGTCCACAGCAGAGCTGATCAAGTGCGTGGAGTATGATATCCATACGATCCACTCTGATTCGCAGCTGATGGAGGCCCTGTATGCAGACGATACCACCACCAGCGATAATATCGCAGATGTGGTCAGGCCTTTCGGCTGCTGCCGCCCGGTGCTGCAGGCTGTGGCAAACCTCTATCTGCGCCGCCAGATCATCTTTGAAAGGCTGTCATGATGGACAAGCTCAGGACAGCACCGCTGCCTCTGAAGAAAAAGCTGCTTCTTACCGCATTGGTAGGAGCAGCTTTCTTCTTTGTGGGTCTGGCAGCCATTTTCTTTTCCCGTGATACCATCACCGTGCTGCTCAGCGGCATCCTCGCCGTAGGTCTCGCTTGCAAAGCTGTGGCAATCTATCATCTCATTATCACCGCCCGCTATACCACCATTGATGGCTTTTGCATTGCCATCATGCAGACGCCGCTCCGCAAGTACCGCAATATCCGGATCATAGATAGTCAGGAGCATGAAATGACGCTCGTACTGCCCAAGCAGGACAGAGTAGAAATCGGACGCCAGTACCGTTTCTATTTCAAATCTTCCGAGCGTATCCTGACCGGCAGCAGCTTCCTTGGCGCATCCCTCCCGACCGATGGTTTTCTTGGGCTTGAGGAGGCGTCGGATTATAGTAATATTGACATATCACATCAAAAATAGTATAATTCAAACCAAGGTGAGCATACTATGATTAGAAGGGGGCTGTGATATGGCACTTTTAGATAGACTCACAGAGGATTTCGGCTGTAACGAGCCGATCTTACTTGATGAGATTGACTGCGGGGGCTATTCACGCCCGTGGCTCTTCAAAGAACTGAACGAATTGTGTAGGACCGGTAAACTGGTGCGTTTTGACCGGGGCATTTATTATATTCCCACTGAGACAGCATTTGGCGCCAGTCTGCTCGACCCCCGCAAGGTAATCGAGAAAAAATATGTAAAGGATAGTTCTGGCTGTTACGGCTACTATTCCG
>OGYZ01002433.1_pt1 | contig 12694 bp, 6 predicted proteins | sample 1576681 | NCBI WGS metagenome assembly OGYZ01 (sample SAMEA3541480, study PRJEB24748) | human gut metagenome | biome: human gut; feature: human-associated habitat; material: faeces | place: China | collected 2012 | reverse complement strand
TCAACTATAATATCAACCGCTTCGACATTGCCGCCACCGTAGGCTGGACCGGACCCGCCCGCAGCCCTACGCTGCCGGGCGGGGTGTTTTTTCTATGTATATATAATAAGGTAGACGCCCATCACACCGTAGGGGCGCATTCCATATGCGCCCGCAGATGGGCAGCCGCCCCCGGGGTGTTGGGGACGCCGCCTCTGCATTTTCCCTTTTCCAACACGACCGAACAAATCTTGCCCCTTGCGGTTCGCAACATCTGCGCAAAAATATCGACATAATTCTACATATAGTGTGCAGATGTGCAAGAAATCGCGCTGGATCTCACAAAGTTGCACCGCATTAACCATCAGGATGCACAATATAATGCGGTTGAAATATAGCAAATTGCCGAAAATGAAACGATTCAACGCAGGTACTTGAAATTCTCATACCAAAGAACTATAATTTTTCCATAAAAAGGAATACAAATTAAATCAAATACAGCATGCTTTCCACGCCCCATACGCCAGCGATTGCGCGTGGACGCCGAGGAAAGCATAAGCTGAAAGGGTGTACACCCTTTGCTATTCCGCAGTAAGCTGCGGAATAAAGTGTATTGAACGCATACAAAAGGAGGCAAGGCAGATGACGAAGGCAAATTCCATCCTGCACCGTGCAGCGGCACTGCTGGCCGCCCTGTGCCTGCTGGCAAGCATGGCTCTGCCGGTATATGCAGCGGAGACGGAGACTGAATTTTCTGTTTCAAATTCGGAAACGATTCCGGACGATGACAATACGGGAAATGGTGCTGATGGAACCGGGTCGGATATTTCTGTGTCGAATTTAGAAACGAGTCAAAAGGACGCCGACACGACAAACGAGGGCAGCAAAACAGAGCCTGAAATTTCTGTGCCGAACTCGGAAACGATTACAAACAGCGCCGACACAACAGACAAAGCCGCAGGCGCGCCCCCTGCCGAGGGCGTGACCGGTTCAGAGAATACCGCCCCGGCTGACAATGCCGCTGCGGACAAGACCGCCCCGGACGAGGAAAAAACCAATCTCACCGAAGAAAATACCTCGGATGACGAAGAAGGTACTGCGGATAACGGAGAAGACCCTGCGGGCGAAGCTGGCGCGAAAGAAACCTTCTTCGCAGCGGATACCTACAGCGAGGACGAAACGGAGAGCGATGATAGGTCTGCACCAATGACCGCATCGAATGAGGGGGAAACGGCGAGTTTTATCCCCAAAACGGTAACCATTTATTTTGCGGTTGACAGCCACTATAAGGACTCTTATCAGGTTCAGTTGTTTGCCCACAAGGGAGATAATAGCGAGCTAAAGAGGGTCATGGACGATACAGGTACGACAATAACCGATAGTAAGGGAGAAGAGCGCAAGGTTTTCAGTGTTACACTAGGTCAAGGGGACTACCCAAATGGTGGATTTTATCGACTGATTTTCCAGTATTTGGACGGTAATACTTGGGAAGGTCAATTCCTCGCCTTTGGCGGAAAAAGTGATGGCAATAAGAACTGGACAACGATTGATAAGCTTGCCGGAAAAATGTTTGATGCCACAACCTCTCCGTTTGATGGCGGAAACGCCACCGTCGCAGACAACCCTTACAACGACTCCCAATGGACGCGCGTGGAATACTATTACGCGGGTATGCCGCTTTACTTCAAAAATGCAAGCACAACAACGCTGGACGGCGTTACCGCTACATTTTACAAAAAAGATGAAAACGGTAATTTTGTAGAAACTGGCAGCCAGACGATTGGCACGGTAGCGGCTAACACCATGGCCGCCCAGAAAATCACAATTCCGAACAATCAATCGCAGTTTGTAAAGTTTACTTGGACGAACAGTGGCGAAGGCACACTGTACAATTTCAGCAACGATGCTTGCGAGGGCATCACGATGTTTGATTTGGCAGCGAACAACTGCTTTGTCTATAGCGGAAACGAAAGTACTGAAAGCCCTTGGCAAAACGCAGGCGGCGATTTGCTTACAAAGGACAAAACCATTTATTTTGATGCAACGCTCTCCTCGTACGCTTATGCCAGGGACTATGATATACACCAAAATCCCATGCCGGGCAAAGACGGTCAAATGTACTGCTTCCTGACGGGTGAAAACAGTCAGATCATTAAGCAGCCGATGAAACGGGTAACAACAACCGATGGCACAAACCGCCAGCTGTGGTCTTGCGAGGTTCCTTCTGAGGGTGGCCCTTTCACCGCAGTGCAATTCTCCGCGCGTCAGGAAGCAGACGGAAAGTCTGCAGTAGATGATCTAACGAAGCAGTATAGCACAGCGGAAATTCCCCCGAACTTGAAAGCACCCTGCTTTTTTGCCGATGATGGCGACCCAACAGCATACACCGGGCGAAATGATAACATCATAACCCAAAACTGGGTTTTCCGTGACGGCTACTGGGGCGAGAAAGACGCTGTCCGCAATGCCGAAAGCGGCAAAGGCACGACCGTTGTGGACATTGCAAACGGCACATTCACCCAAGAGGCGGGCACAAAGTACATCACCAGCACCCTCTATGACTACTACACCGACTATGAGCTGAACGGCTTTAACCGTGACAGCTACCCGGACAACAATACTAATTCCCAACGCTGGTATGTTACATTTGAGCAGTTTGACCGCGCGCTAAGCAGTGCTTATGCGGCAAACGATAATGTCCGATACCCGATTTATACCGGACATTTCCAACCTTCTATTAATAACTGGAGTTGCCCCTTTGCAGACGTTGCCGATGTTGCCGGCGGTATGGATCTGTATGGCTGGGGCAATCCGAACACCAATAGTGAAAAATACAACACCTTTATGGCCGTAAACAACTCGGTTTTGGACACGACGGGTAAAGATGCTAATGACGAAGCCGGTTTCGCCCGAACCTTCCAAGGTCTGGTAGAGGACAAAACCTCTACCGGCGATGCAAATGGACTGCCGGTATTAAAAGGTACGGGAAATCTTGTTGACCCGCATTTTAACAAAGAATTTTTGGAAGGCAAAAACACCTTTAACACCGTGCTGGGGAAGGTGTATGAGAATGTTTCTTTCCCGTTTACGCAAGATGCTGTTTTTAAGAATGATAATGATCAAAACGACAAAGAGAAGGAGGCTAAATATTGGTACTATGACAGTAGCCAATCCTCGCTGTATCTGACGCAAGACAAGGACAACAGCAAGTATTATCTGAAATCCACCAAAGATTCAAGCGACAAAGACAAATCAGTAAACCGTGATGCGGGAAACGCGGAGAAAACAACAACGGACGCAAAGGGCAATAAGATAAAAACCTACGGTTTCTTCCCGTTCAACAAGAGCGTTGGTAATGGTGGTGCATCCCAATACAACTACGGCTTTGGTGCGAAGCTGCAATTTGACTTTACATTGACCGATGACGGTCAGGTTCAAGTAGGGAATGATCCCACTGATAAGGTCCCCATCAAGTTCTTCTTCTCCGGTGACGATGATGTGTGGGTCTACATTGACGGTCAGTTGGTGCTGGATGTCGGCGGCGCGCACGGTAAAGCGTCCGGTCTGCTGGAATTTGGAAAGACGACTGACGGAACAGCCAACACCGTAACCCCCTATGTCAGCTCCAACAAAGCAGGCGGTGAGGTTTACACCGAAGGTGCTGGTGGCAAATCTGTCTACTTCAACGGCAAAGAAGTCAAATTCGAGAAGCAGGGCAAAATTCCTGATAAGGATGATAAGGACAAAGAATTCACCCTCGACAAAGGCACCACCCACACCCTGACCATGTTCTACATGGAGCGTGGCATGTGGGAGTCCAACATGGCGGTGGCGTTCAACTTCCCCGACAACAACGAGCTGCAGGTTGAAAAGAAGGTCGATGTTACGGGAGTAAACGATCTGTTCAAGAAAAGTTTCCAAAACCAGAAGATCTTCACCTTCAACATCAAGAATCTGGCTACGCACTACAAAGCAAAAGAAACTTCTTACACAGAGGGTAAAATCCAAAAACTCCCAGAAGAAGCCTATAAAGGCGCTCAAAAACCATCCGACACCTTCGCCAGTCTGACCTATGCATCGCAACCACCAGACAGCAAGACCGGAGACCGCGCTGTGCTGTGGTCAGCCACAATGGATGACCCAACCAGTGCGCACCGAGAGCAGCGCCGCGGCACCCTGCCATTGAGTACAGCAATCGATATAAGCCAGTACAGCTACCTGACCTTTGATGTCTATGTGGAGGGCAAACAGACCGATACCTGCGCCTTGGGCAACCTGTATGTGGAGCTTTTGGATACAGAAAGCCACCAAAAAGGCTGTATCAACGGCAAGGGCCTGCAAAGCAGTGATGTCTACGGTGCGGCGACCGCGCTGCATCCGGGGCAGTGGTACACCATACGCCTGCTGCTGAAATCTCTGGAAACCGCCGGTACTTTCAACAACCAGCTCAAGCGTATCACAGTCGGCGATAACTTTGCGCGCAAAATTTACCTGCGCAACTTTACATTCCGCAGCGCGCCGAAGGAGCAGACAAAACCGGGCTTTACGACCGAGCAGTACGACATCCCAGACTATGGCTCTGCCACAAGCGGACAGTTGGAAAACGCAAAATATGCCGTGTTTTCCTCCGACCGTGGCAATGGGGATGTTGTGGATGAGAACGGCCAGTTCCTGCTGCAGGACGGTGAAACGGTCACCTTTAAGGATCAGTTCCGCCGCGGCAGCTACATAGCTCTGCAGGAGCAGGTTGATCCGAATCTGTATGATACATTCTGGACGGTCTACGAAAATGATGCACCGGTGACAAAGGTAAGCGGTGCGAGTGAGTATGTGACGACAGACGCGAATATCACAAGTCTGAAGGATGTTAAAAACACCGCCCCGAACGATGGCCGGACGGAGCAGGTGATTGACGGAACCGATAAAAACGGAGACCCAATCACGAACGAATATAGCAACATATCTATGAAACCGAAGGATAATACGCTTGTTTTCCGCTCCTACAGCGGTACGGCTGACAAAGACGAGTTGACCAAGCTGAAGGTGGTTTTCACCAACAAGGTCAAGACCGGCAAGCTGATCATACGCAAGTATGCGGCTGGGAAAGAGTCACTGCTCAACGAAACATTTACATTTACCGTCAAGTTCAGCGATGTCGGCGGCCAAGGCCTCGGCGTGGATATTCCGGAACAAAAGTACGAATGTACAGTGAAGAAGCAAGCAGGTGGTCAAGAGTACGGCGAAGTCGTAATTGACAGGATTCCGGTAGGTACACGGTTTGTTGTGTCGGAAGATGCGCACAAGGATACAAACCTGCAATCGGTGACCATCAGCGGCGGCAAAGACTGCGCCATTACCGAGGACGGCAAAAGGGTGCGCGGTTCTGTCGTGGAAGGTGATACCAATGTAGCAACAGCAACATTTGTCAATACCAGCCGCCAGCTGACCGACCTAGTGGTTACGAAGCAGTGGGTAAAGCAGGACGGCACGACGGATATTCCGAACAAGGAACTGCCTGCGGCCATCTACCTGAAATTGCAGCGCACCACAACACCGAACATCGAAAGCAATTGGGAAAATGTTACCAGCGACAGCGTTGAACTGAAGTGGGGGTACGATGGCTGGGTCACAAAGTTTACCGGCTTGGACAAATTTGATGTGAAAGACGATCCCCATGTGAATTACACCTACCGCGTACTGGAAAGTGCAACGGCAGATGGAACATTCTACGGCGGCTCTGCGGGCAATGTGATTGAGATTGACGGCAAGAAATACACGATTCTCAAGAACACAGTACAAGTTGAAGAGAGCAGTACAACCCCCTTGAAGCTGATTTTGACCAACAAACTGCAAGATGCCAAGTATAACCTGAACATCACAAAGCAGGACGCACAGGATACCACCAAAAAGCTGGGCGGCGTGGAGTTCAAGCTGGAGAAGCTGTTGGATAATGGCAGCTTGGATACCCAATTTGGTGAAAATGGTGTTAGGGTGGGTTTGACCGCAGAAAGTACAGGTTTGCTTACATTTAACAATCTGTCCCCCGGCAGCTACCGGCTGACCGAAACCAAAACCGCCGAAGGCTACACACTGCTGGCCGATGCCATCGAGTTTGAACTGACAACGGATGGAACATGCGTGCGCGATGCTGCTCCTTTTGGCGATGTGCAGTACGATTCCACCACAGGCGTGTACAACATTGCCCTGACGATCAACAACCGCAAAAGCTTTGAGTTGCCGCATACGGGCGCGGATGCACCCAGCCTGTGGCTTTTGATAGGCTTGCCCGCGCTGGTGGCTGTGCTGCTGGTGCTGGTGTTCCGCTACAATAAGAAAGGGGGCCGGCGTCAATAACGAAGTCCCCCCTCTACACAAACAAATTTAAAGAGAAAGAGGTACGAAGCAAGATGAAACTGAAACGCTTACTCACCGCAGCCCTCAGCGCCGTCATGGCCCTAAGCGTCTGCGCCCTGCCCGCAATGGCGGAAGGGACAACGAGCACCAGTACATTTGACCCGAGCATTACAAAGGGCACATTGACGATTAAAAAGTATGAACAGACAGACGCGGACAAGACAAAAACGGATGCGGATGAGAAAAAAGGAAAACCGCTGGATGGCGTTGAATTCACTATTTATCAGTTGGCAACTGTTAAGCAAGTACAGAACGCGAAAGATAGCATTGAGCTAGTATATGAACCGTTGAATTCTGTCATTTCTGATAATGATTTCAAAAATGCTCAAGAGGATGTCAAAAGTGGTAAAATCGACTCTAAATTGCTCTATGAAAGCATTAAAACGAAAATTACTCCTGAAGTGAAGACAGCACTGAAAAATGCTAACCATATGTACACAAAAGTTACTGGTGGAGCTGGTACAGCGGGAGAGGCAAAGTTTGAAGACCTGCCGCTTGGTATCTATATGGTCGAGGAGACGAAGGCTCCTTCTCAGATTTTGTCTCACACTGCTAACTTTATCGTTTCCATCCCCATGATGAATGATGATAATAGAACTTGGAATTACAATGTTGTTGCGGAGCCGAAGAATGTACCTACCTATGGCGGTGTCAAGCTGGTTAAGACTGGCCGCGTTGCGGGTGCTCCTGACGATGGCACTGGTCTGGAAGGTGTGCTTTTCCGCTTGGATATTAAGGGGACGGATGGAAAATGGACACCGGTTGATTTGGACGCCAAGGAAGTTACATTTGGTGCTGGTGAAGGCACAAGCGCACAGGTAAGCGGCAACTCCGCGACGAATGGTTATATTAAAACGGGCGCTAACGGTGTAATCAACATTACTGGTGGCCTCGCCCCTGCAACCTACCGCTTTGTCGAGCTGGAAGCCGTGAACGGCTATATCGCAGATGCCGCAACCGCACATGAATTTGAAGTTTCCTATGATAAGATTGACAAACAGCTGTGCATTAAGGAAAATAATGTAAAAGTAGATGCAGTTAAAGTCATCAACGAGCGTCCTGACCTTGAGAAGAACATCACCAAGCGCAATAATAAGACCAGTACGACTCATGATGCAGATTATGGCATTGGCGACAAAGTTCCCTATACCCTGACGATTAAGGTTCCCAACACCATCGACAAGCTGAACACCTTTAAGGTTACAGATACGGTTAATGCAGAACAACTGATTTATTCGGATGATTTTAAGGTTTCTGTGACAAAAAAGGACGGGACGGAAACACCGCTTGATGAGACGTACTACAATAAGAAGCTAACCAATAACAATGACAGCGCTGCGGTTGGTGAGCGCAGCGTGGAATTTGATTTTAAGTCTACAGCTGCGGGCAAAACTCCTTTGGATGCAGGGTATGCAGATGCAGTCATCACGATTAAGTACACAGCAAAGCTTCTGGATGGCGCGGCTATTGGCAATACGGGCAACATCAACAATGCAAAGCTGACTTATTCCAATAAGACCAATGTGGATGCGGATAACAAACCGATGAACCCGAAAGACAACGAAAGCAATGATGCGGGCGTTGTGTATACTTTCCAGACAGGTATCAAAAAGGTCGACCAGAATAAAAAGCCGCTGAATGGCGTCAAATTTGATCTGTATAAAAAGGTCGAAACGACAGATAAGGTGACCTCAGACGGCAGTGGCATCACCTTTAACGGTGTGACCAAAGAATATGTTGATGCTGCCACGGTGAAGGCGCTGAATCTGTCCGATAATGATAGCGAAAAATGGGTCAAGATTACCGAAGTCACTTCCAGCGGTGAAGATCCTGCTACAAGCAAGCCTAAGGGCGAAGCAATCGTTAAGGGCTTGCCGAACGGTACATATAAGTTTGTTGAGACAGAGACGCTTAAGGGTTATAACCTGCTGAAAGACCCTGTTGATGCTACGCTGTCGATCGACTATGCTGCAAAGTGGACAGAAAAAAGTGTATATGAGGATGGTAAGCTCGTTAAGCGCACATATGATACTACGAATGAGGCGTTTGACAATGCAGCTATGAAAACCTACACGGTTGTCAACCGTGCGGGCTTCAACCTGCCTGTCACCGGCGGCTTCGGTACGCTGCTGTTCAGCGGTATCGGTGTGCTGCTGGTGCTGGCTGGTGTGAGCGTGCTGTTCAGCCTGAAAAAGAAGAACAAGCGTGCGTAAGCCGCACAACGTTAAGACCAAAAGCAAAATAGAGGGGTAATCCATAGGGGAAGGACCGGAAACGGTACTTCCCCTATGGGTGGTTGTGGACATTGCCGATACCCGCAAGGGGAGAGGCGGCTAAGAAGAGGACAGGAATTTTTCGGCAGTGCCCTGCGGGGCATCGGGGACGCCGCCCCCTACAGCTAAAGGGGTGCCGAGGGCGCCGCCCCCTTACGGCTGAATGGGCGTCCGCTGCTAAAACATGCGCTTTTACGCGAAAATAACCCCCAAAACCATTACAGAAAGGCTCTTTCCTATGGATACCACTGTCAAATTAAAGCTTGGCTTTGCGGCGCTGATGATCGCTTCGGGCATCGGCGTGGCCATGTACCCCGTCATCAGCAATGCGGTGGCGCAGCGTCACGCAAGCTCGGTCATTGAAAGCTACAACGATACCGTGCAGACGATGGACACCGAGAAAATTGATGCCGCCAAGGAGGCCGCGCGCCGCTACAATGAACAGCTGAGCAACGCCATTGACCGCGATGCTGCGGGCGAGGCCGCCGATACCGGCACAAGCTATGTGGACATGCTGGATGTGGGCGAGAGTCTGGGCTACATTACGATCCCGAAAATTGATGTCAATCTGCCGATTTATGAGGGCACCAGTGATGATGTGCTGCTCAAGGGCGTTGGGCATCTCGAGGGGTCCAGCTATCCGCTGGGCGGCGCGGGCACGCACAGCGTGCTGACCGGCCACCGCGGTCTGGCCGAGGCGGTGCTTTTTACCGATCTGGACAAGCTGGGCGAGGGCGACCACTTTTACCTGCACATTATGGATGAGGTGCTGGCCTATCAGGTCGATCAGGTCAAGGTCGTGGAGCCGGAACGCACCGAAGATCTGGAAATTATCCCCGGCGGGGACTACTGCACGCTGGTCACCTGCACGCCCTACGCCATCAACACCCACCGTATGCTTGTGCGCGGCACCCGCGTGCCGTATAATGGAGAGGACGAGGAGACCGCCACGCCGCAGACCGTGCAGTATCAGGAACTGCACACCGGCAATGTTGTGAAGCGTATGGTGGACGCATGGCCGTGGATCAGCGTGACGGGCAGCCTTGTCATCGGCGGTGAGGCGCTGCTTTTGCTGCTGCTGTTGCACCGCTGCAAAAAGCGCGAGGAGGAAGACTGATGAAACGCCTGTTTTTGCAGATTTTTGCATGGCTGGCGATACTGCTGGGCATTGGGCTTATGCTGCAGCCCACGGTCAGCCAATATCTGGCGGCGCGGCAAAGTACAAAAACCGTACAAAAATTTGTGCAGGCTGCCGAAGCTGCCGCCCCCGCCGTGGCTGAAACCACAGACAACGCCGAGCCTGCCCGCGCTTACCCCGAACTGTACGATGCCCTGCAAGCCTACAATGCGCAGATTTTTGCCGAGGGACAAAGCGGCTTGAAGGATCCCTTTGCCTACGAGACGCCCGCCTTTGACCTGACCGGCTACGGCCTGCCCGATGATATGATCGCCGCGCTGTGGATACCGCGCCTGAATCTGGATTTGCCTGTCTACTTGGGCGCCAGCACGGCCAACATGGCCCGCGGCGGTGCGCTGCTGGGGCAGACCTCGATGCCGCTGGGCGGCGAAAACACCAACACCGTGATTGCCGCCCACCGCGGCTATTATGGCGCGGAAATGCTGCGCAACGTGCAGCAGATCCAGGTGGGGGACAAGATCCAGCTGACCACCCCGTGGGAAACGCTGATTTACCGCGTGAGCGAGCTGAAAATTATTGACCCCAGCGATATCAACGCTGTGCTGATCCAGCCGGGGCGGGACCTGCTGACCCTTTCCACCTGCCACCCCTACACCCGCAACAGCCAGCGCTACCTGGTAATTGCGGAGCACGACACCGCCGCTGCGGACACCACCAAAGAGGAGGATTTGCAGGAAAGCGCCGCTACCTGGGACGAAACACCGCGCCAGGTGACCGTGGAGGATGCCGGCGGCAGCTCCATTGCCGAAGTGGCTCCCCAGGCCCTGACCCCATTGCCGGGGGAGGGCAGCGCGGAATCCGAGGGGAGCGCGATCTCCAATACCATGATCTGGCTGGAAAACAACGCACTGTGGGCCGGGCTGGTGGTTATTGCCGCCGCCGTTGGCATTATGGTGATATGGAAAAAACACCGGGAGGATTAACCATGCAGTACACACAGCAGGCCGCCGCCGTTACGGCCGAAGTAAACAAGGCCGTGCAGGGCAAACAGCAAACGGTAAACACCATCTGGATGGCCATGCTGGCGGGCGGCCATGTGCTGATTGAGGATATTCCCGGCGTGGGCAAAACCACGCTGGCGCTGGCCTTTGCCCGCGCGCTGGACCTGAAAGAAAGCCGCGTGCAGTTTACGCCGGATGTTCTGCCGTCCGATTTGGTGGGATTTTCCGTTTACCAGAAAGAGACCGGCAAGTTTGTGTACCACGCCGGTGCGGTGATGTGCAACCTGTTTTTGGGCGATGAGATCAACCGTACCTCCTCCCGCACGCAGTCGGCTTTGTTGGAAGTGATGGAAGAAGGCACGGTGACGGTGGACGGCGTTACCCGCCCGGTGCCCGCACCTTTTACCGTAATTGCAACCCAAAACCCCATCGGCGCCGCCGGCACGCAGATGCTGCCGCAGTCTCAGCTGGACCGTTTCATGGTCTGCGCCGTAATGGGCTACCCCGATGAGGAAGCGGAGCTGGCAATTTTGGCCGGGCAGAGCAAAGGCCGCCTGCTGGACCGTGTGCGCCCCGTTGCCGGTCAGGCGGATCTGCTTGCCATGCAGCAGGAGGTCAGCACGGTATTTGTGCATGAGCTGATGTACCGCTACATTGTGGCGCTGGCCCAGGCCAGCCGCAAGGACCCGCGCCTGGCCGTGGGGTTAAGCCCCCGTGCCACCCTGGCGCTGACCAGCATGACGCGCGCGGCGGCGTACCTGGCGGGGCGGGATTTTGTTGCCCCGCAGGATGTGACCGCTGTGTTTGATGCGGTTGCCCGCCACCGCCTGGTGCTGAACGACCAGGCCCGCGCAGGCGGCGAAACGGTGGACAGCGTAATGCAGGACCTGCTGCGCACCGTGCCGCGCCCCCGCCCCGAAAAGGCTGACCGCCATGGCAGGTAAGCTGGGCCGGGCGCTGGTGCTTTTGGTGCTGCTGGCCGCGGCGCTCATCACCCAGGCACCGCTGGCGGTGTTCCTGTTAGCGTTTGCGCTGGTGCTTCTGGTGCTGCTGCGGCTGGATGCCGCCTATCTGCGCAGGCAGGTAACGGCAGAGCTGCTGGTGCCGGACAAACCCGTGATACAGGGCGAAGATTTTACCCTGACGGTTCGGCTGCGCAACCGCAGCTGGTTGCCCATCCCTGCGCTTGTGGTGCTGCTGAACGCCGCCGATGAATGGGGCGGGGGGCAGATCACCCTGCGCTGCGCCGCCATGCTGGGCGGCAAGGAGAGCACCGAACAGCGCATTACCTTAAACGCAGGCAAAAGCGGCGTGTGGAGCATTGCGGTGCGGGGCATCACCCTGCGGGATCACCTGGGGGTGTTCACCGCGGCGTGCCCGGCTGCCGTGCAAAGCCGGAGCATCTGTGTGCTGCCCGCTGCCGCGGCTGGCAAAGCCAAAGCGGAAACCGCCCCCGATGAGGACGGCGACGAAGCCGACACCCGCGCCGCCCTGGGCGGCAGCTATGAGCTGCGGGAGTACCGGGACGGGGATACCCTCAAGCAGGTACACTGGAAGCTGAGCGCCAAGCTGGACCGCCTGATGGTGCGCGAACCGCTGACCGCCCTGCGCGCTGCCCTGACCCCCGGTGGTGTTTGAAAACCAGATGGAAGAGAAGGAACAGGATGAGGATGTGGACGATTCCAGCACGGTGACACCCGCTGAAATCATCAGCGACCTGTTGCCTATTCGTCCGGGCAAGTCGGCGGGCAACGACCTCGGCATGCTAGACCGCCGTGCCCTGGGTGGCACAGAACTGGAATATCTGGCGGGTTTAAAGGATTTGATGGTAATCAATGATGAGGCTCATCATATTCACGAAATCAAGCGTAATGGCGAAACCGAGGAGG
>OGYZ01002432.1_pt1 | contig 12701 bp, 15 predicted proteins | sample 1576681 | NCBI WGS metagenome assembly OGYZ01 (sample SAMEA3541480, study PRJEB24748) | human gut metagenome | biome: human gut; feature: human-associated habitat; material: faeces | place: China | collected 2012 | reverse complement strand
GCACAGATTTTCTCTGTGCGCTCCTGCCTGCTCCGTATTGCCGTTCTGCCCGGCGTTATGCCCGGGGGAGGGTGATGTCGGCGCGGAACAGGTCGCCGTCGATGGACAGATGGAATGTACCGCCCATGAGCTGCACCAGACTGCCGGCTATGGACAGGCCCAGGCCGCTGCCCTCTGTGTGGCGGGAGGCGTCACCCCGGACGAAGCGCTCCATCAGCTCGTCGGGGGAGATGTTCAGCTCAGCGCGGGAGACGTTCTTGAAGCTGATGGTCACATGCTCCTCGTCACAGGCCGCCACGGCGTAGACCCGGGTGTCCTCCAGGGCGTATTTGCAGATGTTGCTCACCAGATTGTCCATGACACGGCTGAGCAGCTTGCCGTCGGCATAGACGGAGACGGCCTGCTCCGGCGGGCGGGCTACCAGCGTCAGGCGGCAGTCGGCCAGCCGGTCCTGGTATTCGCCCACGATCTGGTCGAACAGCACGGAGACGTCCGTGGGCTGCAGATCTACCGGCAGTGCGCCGGAGGACGCCTTGGACGCCTCTACCAGATCCTCCGTCAGCTTCTTCAGGCGGCGGCTCTGACGATCCAGCACGGCGATGTACTCCCGGGCAGTTTCAGACTGCACGTCCTCCTTCTGCAGCAGGTCCACGTAGTTGACGATGGATGTCAGAGGAGTTTTGATGTCATGGGACACGTTGGTGATCAGTTCAGTCTTCATGCGCTCAGCCCTGGTCTGCTCCTGCACGGCCTGCTCCATGCCGGAGCGCAGGTCGTTCATGCGCTGGCCGTAGCGCTTGAAGTCGCCGATGAGCCGCTTGGTGTCGATGTTCTGGGAGAAGTCGCCGTCGGCCATGTTTTCGCCGCCTCGCTGCAGAATGCGGAGGTTCAGGGCAATATACAGAATGACCAGATACTCCACCAGCTTGATCATCAGGAAGATACCGCTATTTGGACCGTAGGTGCTGCCCGCGAACAGGATCGCCTCGATGAAGAACACAGCCAACGTCAGCAGGGCGGTCTTCCATATCAGGGGCAGACCGACGGCGATGCGGTACAGGCTGCGGCACGCGGCCCTGACGATGCGCCACAGCAGACGGCAGCACCGGGCGATGAGCGAGCCTCGCAGCACCGTCCCGGCCTTACACTGGGCGGAAAAGGCGCACAGGAACAGCAGGAGAAGCGGTGTCAGCGCCGCGCAGAAAAAGATCCGCCCCCACTCGTAATAGAAAGCATTCCAACCCATGCAAAACAGGCACAGTAGGACGAGCAGCCACACGTCAGCGGGTATCTTGTCCAGCCATGTCAGGTGGATGCCGTCTCTGCCCTGCCAGTGGCCGCAGGAGGTCATGAGGAAGCAGAAACAGAGCAGTGTCAGCGCCGCGAAAAGCGCGGTGAGGAAGATGGTCAGGCCGGTGTGCTCCAGCAGCCAGGAACAGACCAGGTAGGAATAGCTGGGGGCTTGGCCGCTTTTTTCCAGCAGGGTGGCGGAGATGGCGATGGGCTTATCCAACGGAGATACCCCGCCGTCCACCAGGTGATAGGTAAAGGTGCTTTGCGCGGTATAGAGTATTTTTTCGCCGCCTGTCAGATCGAAGTTGGAGAACCACACCTCGCCGCTGTCGGGGTCAAAGACGTTAAGCTGGCAGGCGGAGGACTCCCGGGGGAACTCCTCGGCGAACAGCCGGGGCAGGTCGTCCAGCCGCTGCTGGGCAGTCTCCGGGTCGTAAGCGACGGTGGTGGAGGAGGTATCCGTGCTTGAGTAGTAATACGACCGGTCCATCAGTCCTACGCTGTCCAGCTGGCCGCAAATAAAGCTGTTGGCCACGTCGATGGCGTTGTAGCACTGCTCCTGATACAGTCCCTGACGGAGGGACTCGCCTCTGTCCAGGAATACATTGTTGTAGGCCAAAATGCCGATGCCCAAGCCGCCCAGAACGGTGGCCAAGCCGAAGAGCAGCGTCAGAAAAAAGGCGGCCAGCTTGGCCCAGGTCGCGTTCAGCCATGCTTTCATGTCAGTCGTCCCTCCATCTTATAGCCCTTGCCCCACACGACCTTGATGTATCGGGGATCGGAGGGATCGATCTCCAGCTTCTCCCGCAGGTGGCGGATGTGCACGGCGATGGCACCGGAGGCGTTGAGGGGCATATCGTCCCACACCCGGCGGTAGATCTCGCTGGGGGAAAACACCGTGCCGGCGTTCTGCATGAGAAAGCGGAGAATGTCGTATTCCTTGGGGGTGAGGGACACCGTGTCGCCGTCCACGGTGACGATCTTGGCATTGTCGTCCAGACAGATGCCGCCGATGACCAGAGTGGAGGGCTGCACCTGCCCGCCGCCCAGATGCAGATAGCGCCGCAGCTGGGAGCGCACCCGGGCCAGCATCTCCACCGGATTGAAGGGCTTGGTGATATAGTCATCTGCGCCCACGTTCAGGCCCAGCACCTTGTCAGTGTCCTCCCCCTTGGCCGTCAGCAGTATGACGGGGACGTTGCTGGTCTGCCGCAGCTGGGCCATGGCGGACAGTCCGTCCATCACGGGCATCATGATGTCCATGAGGATGAGGTGCACGTCCTCCCGGGCAGCCACGGACAGGGCCTCCCGGCCGTTGTAGGCGGTGAGAACGCGGTAGCCCTCGGCCTTGAGATAGATCTCCAGGGCGGAAACAATATCTTTTTCGTCATCGACGACAAGAATGGTATACATGGCGGCCTCCTGTGGTTGAGTATATATTCAACCACATCATACCTCTTTTATTCATACAGGGCAAGCCCTCAGTTTTTCAGCATGGGTGTGGGGACGGCGCTCAGGCGGACAGAGTGGTGGATAGGCTTCCACTCCACCTTCATAAAGAGCGCCGCCAAAGAGATGGGCAGGTATGTCAGCATGAACAGGGGGAAGGTAAGGGTATAGACCAGCTTCTGCGCGGTGGTGGCATGGATGCGGTGCCACTCGGTGACGGTGGTGATGCCGCCCAGCACCAGCAGCGTGGCTAAAATGCTGCCCATACACTCCAGCAGGGAGCGGAGGGCGAACCACACGCCTGCGCCCTGCATCAGCCCCAGTATCGTCAGCGTGATGTTGGCCAGCAGGCACAGGGACGTGAGGACAAAGGCCGGCAGGATGGACATGGACATATCAAAGCAGCTCCAGCTGGCTGCGCCGGCGAGTTGACTGGTGCTGATGCGCTTCTCTATCCTAATGCTGGCCGATGTGTACGGCTGCCCCATCCAGACCGCCAAGGCGGGCACGTAGCCCTTGGCCCAGCGCAGGCGCTGGCGGCAGGACTGGCGGAAATCGGTGGGCTGCTCGTCATAGAGCACGGCGCTTTCGCAGATGGCGATCTTCTCACCCCGGAGAATGTGGTACACAGAGAACTCGATGTCCTCGGTGAGCAGGTAGAAGCGCCAGCCGTGGCTCTCGTTCAGAATGCGCTGGGAGAACAGGAAGCCCGTTCCGCCCACGGCGGCGCTGCTGCCCAAGCGGGTGCGCGCACCGTTGAGATAGCGGCTCTCCCGCAGAAACCACAGAGCGTATCCGGCGCTGATCCAGTTGCCGCCGAAGTTCTTACTGTTGCGGTAGCTGGTGACGATCTCGTGGCCGTTGGAGAACATCTCGTTCATCCGCTCTATGTAGTCCGGGGCGAGGATGTTGTCGGCATCGAACACAAAGTAGCCGTCAAAGCCCGCCGGGTAGTCCGCGCCGATGTGCTGGAGCAGGAAGTCCAGGGCGTAGCCCTTGCCTACGTTCAGTTGGTTGAAGCGCTCGTATACCACCGCGCCGTGGGCGCGGGCGATGGCGGCGGTGCTGTCGGTGCAGTTGTCCGCCGCCACGAACACCGTGACCAGGGACATATCGTAGGTCTGCGCCCTCAGACTGTCCAGCAGGCCGGAGATAACATTCTCCTCGTTCCGGGCGGCGATGAGCACCGCGTAGCGGTGGGCCTTGGACGGGGAGGCCAAAGGCTTCGACTTTTTGGCCAGCACCAGGGGGATGTAGAGGAACTGGTAGGTGTAGCAGATGAAAAACAGCGCCGAGATAACGGCGTTGACGGTGCGCAGCGTGGTCTCCATAGAGGCACATCCTTTCGTTTCTTTCTGCCTCTATGGTAGTGAAAGCGGGATTAAGAAACAAGCAGGCGGAAGATTAAGGTTTCCTTAAGAAATAAGCAAAACCACCCGCTTGGCGGATGGTTTTGCTTATGCGGGCAAAGCCCTATGTTCCTCGCGCACGCGTCAAACGCGTAAGTACGGTCTGCTAGCTGCGTATGGAGACTGATGATCTCACGGTAATTGGTCATACAGGTGACCTCCTTGTAGATATTTACGCCAGAAGTCTGACGCATATCTACATTTTACAAACACGAGCATTTCACGAGTGCCTACGACACCCACATCTTGCGCTGCTGGAAACAATAGAAGAGCATAGACGGCCTCCCCTCAGTTCCGTGAGCATTTCTCCGCATCGATGGCAAGCACCACCATCAGCGCGTACAGGGAGTTTTCCGCGTTTGCCACGTCGATGACGTAGGTATCCGTCCAGTGGAACAGCTCTTTGGACACCGAGGCCACCTGCTGTCCCGCTGCGTCCACGATGGCGTAGTCCCACTCCATGAAGCTGCCCTCCACACGCCAGCCGTTGAAGTCCAGCGTGAACGACGGTCGCAGGAACGTGAATTCTTTGCGGATGGTGCCCACGCACTGCTCCCCAATGTACAGGTCAAACTTGGGAAGGAAGGTGAACACCTGCTGCTGTACTGTGGCGATGTGCTGCCCCATAGGGTCGAGGATATGCAGACAGTGTCCCCACGACAGCTTGCCCTCCACTGTGAAAGCCACCGCGCCGTTCTCGTCCATATGGTAAATGTCGTAGCTGTCGAACCACGAAAACATCCGCTGCTTAAAATAGAGCTTCATATTCATGCACCTCACTCTCTGCCCCTATTGTACCAGCCGCCGGAAAGATGCGCAAGCGTCCGCAGGAGGTCAGCCGTTTTTATCGCCGCCACCAGCTTGATGACAGCCCACGGGATGCAGACCGGCCCGGCGATAAGACCCACCATCCACTTGCGCAGGATGATGCTGCCGATATCCCCCACCATGACGTAGTGGGCGTAGATAGTGCGGTTCACCGCCCAGTAGCCCACGAGGCTGTACAGAATCGCCAAAACAGTTTCCATGAAAATGCTCCTCTCCGTATCTTGATACCCGCAGTATAGCGAACGGGGCGGACAAACATTGTCCTTTCCAACAAAAAGTTCCGCCGGTGCAGTCGCACCGGCGGAACTTTTATCAATATCAGCAGAGTGACACGGGATGTCCACCCTCTGCGGTATACTCGACAGCAGAAACGACAAGGAGGGCAAACTCATGGATAAATGTGAGGAAATGCGGGCGCAGTTTGACCGCTTCTGCGATGGGCAGCTGACGGACTCCGGCACGACACAGATACAGGCCATCAGCAGCTTGCAGATGAAGAATATCCGCAAGTATTTTGTGCCGGGGATATACAGCTTCGACATTGTCGGTTTTCTGGATACCACGCTCCTCAAGACCGGCAGGGAGGGGTATCTGTTCACCGTGGACGGCGTGTACTACAAGGAGTTTCTGGAAAAGCCGGGACACTTCCGCTACAACGATGTGGCAAAGACCGAGATCATCCTGCCGAAGCCCAAGGACAACGAAAGCACACTGGAGATCAGATTCCAAAATGGCCGCTGGGTGCGTCTGGTTGGTTACTTGCTGTACAAGACTGCTGCAAAACAGCTGCTGGACGGCCTGTGCGAGATCGCGGCGCGATACCCTGACGAGGACGATGAGGACGAGGACGAGGAGTAAGCTACACTCCTTCGTGCCATTTTGTGGAAATTGTATATATTCTGCGACATAACGGCGGATAATTTGGTAAAATCTGCTGACACAGCGCAGATGTTGTGGTATACTGTGGTCGAATAAAAACGTTACTCGTCGAAGGTCAGGAATTTGTAGGGCGGTACGTCCAGTGCGGCGGCCACGTCGAACAGCGTGTCCAGCGACACTGCCTTGTTGATATTGGGCGCCTCCACATGGCCGATGAACGCCGGACTCAGCTCCAGCTTCTCGGCCAGCTGCTCCTGCGTCATACCCCGCAGCTTGCGGTAGTAGGCGATCTTCAGCCCGATCTGACGGTATTTGTCCGCATAGATAGTCTTCATGCACATCATCTCCCGCTACTATGGTAACGAAAAGGGACAATAATTGACATGAGCCAACGGACATAGTATTATATTTAGTGGATATAAATATGTGTTTGACGGTGCATGAGAAACGGAGGAAATATGGAACAGCGATCCGAGCTGAAATCGGCGCGTCTGTTGGAGATATACACCCGCCTGGAGCAGGGACGCACCCTGAAAAAAGCAGATCTGGCGCAGGAATTTCACGTCACGCAGCGGAGCATTCAGCGCGACGTGGAGGACTTGCGTTGTTTTCTCGCCGAGCGCCACCTGGAGCGGGAGGTCATCTACGACGGCAAGCAGCGGGGCTACCGCATGGTGTCCGGCAACCCGCGGGGACTGACTAACAGCGAGATTTTAGCGGTGTGCAAGATCCTGCTGGAGAGCCGCTCCTTGCCCGCCAAGGACATGGGCGGCATACTGGACAAGCTCATCGACTGTGCCGTGCCGCAGGAGAGCCAGAAGGCCGTGCGGGAGCTGGTGGCCAACGAGAAGCTGCACTACATTCCGCCCCACCACGGACAGAGCGTGTTGGGCAGCCTGTGGGAGCTGGGGCAGGCCATCCGCAATCAGCAGGTCATTGAGATCGGGTACGAACGCATGAAAGCGCCGAAGCTGGTGAAGCGCCGGGTGCAGCCGGTGGGCATCATGTTCTCCGAGTATTATTTCTATCTGACGGCGTTTTTGGAGGACAAGACGGACTTCGACAACCCCGACGACCTGTTCCCGACCATCTACCGCATCGACCGCATCCGGTCGGTGAAGGTGCTGAATGAGCATTTCCGCGTGCCGTATGCCAAGCGGTTTGAGGAGGGCGAGTTCCGTAAGCGCGTCCAGTTTATGTACGGCGGGCGGCTGGAGCACATCCGCTTCCGCTACACCGGCCCGTCGCTGGAGGCGGTGCTGGATCGGCTTCCCACGGCACAAGTACTCTCCGAGGACGCCAGCGGCTGGCTCATCTCCGCGGAGGTGTTCGGCAAGGGGATAGAGATGTGGCTGAGAAGCCAGGGGGAGTGGGTGGAGAGAGTGTAAGACAGAAGTTGGCACTTTTAGGAAGGAGTGAAACCGACATGAAAAAATATAACCCAATAAACTTGTATGTTGCGGCCAAAGTAAAGCCGCTGGAAAAAGAAGTTAAAGAGGGGTTAAATCAAGCGAAGAAACTTTTAGAAACAACGACATCCACGCTTGAGCAACAATCGGATATCGTAACTGAAGCGTTACAGCAGTTAGGCCAACTTGAATGGGACGTGTTGAATAAAACAAAGATAATTCTAGATGAAATACGGCATTCAAATAAATTCCCGAACGAGATATTGGCAACTAGCGATTTCAGTAAACTGAATACTGCAATTCAGCGCGTATTCTGTGCTTATGAAAAAATACCGCAACCTTTAGGTGCGCTATTGCCAATTTTTGCGTCATTAGGCTTTGCCAGGACGGTAATAGAAGCTGCGGCTGCGTTGGACAGTGAACATGATACTTCTAATCCCACCAAGGTGATTTTAGATCGTTTAAACATCAAACTAAATGAAAAAGGTGAAATACCTTCGATTGGCACAGGATGCTTATCCTTTGAAGAAAGCGGCGCATCGTACACCTACAAAGCATTGTGGCCAACAGTATTGCCAATAGTAACACCAATAATACAGCCGCTTATTCCCACATTTCCGGCCATTGAGAAACTTAATGAGCATCAGGAAAAATGCGTTAGGCTCCACATAAAAATAAACAACGCGCAGATCACACTGCGGAAAATAGCTGCGCTGCACGGCAAGATTTTGGCACACAGCGAATATCTGCGTGGCATATCCTCACAATTTGATGGAGCTATGAAGAGTTTTACTGTGTCAGAATCACAAACCGATATGCTGCAGGGCGTCGTATTAGGAACGCTCCTCTACAATCTTTGTGATAAGCCTCTTTTGGTAAAGACCTCATCTGGAGGATATGATGTTTAACACCCCACAAAAAACTTGTTTGCTGGCTATAAATAAAAATCCTTGCGGTGATTAACGTGGTCAGCGCAGGTAGTCAGAACAAAGAAAAGCGCTGGCTCACCTCTTTCGGCGGGGGAAAAGAGAAATGGCTGAGGAGTTAGGGGGGTGAGGGAGCAGGAAGGCCAATACTGTGCGAACACAAGCAAATTATCAAATAATGAAAGGAATACTGTGTTATGAAGAAATTGACAAAAGTATTGATTGCTATCGGAGCCGGAGCGGCATGTGTGGTGACCGGAGGTTTGGCCGCGCCTGCAATCGGGGCGGCAGTAGGCTTGACTGGCACAACGGCCGCACATGTGGCGGGCACGGTGATCGCTGCGGAAGCAGCTGGCGCAGCAATAGAAAAAGCCAAAGAGACAAAGAAAAAGTAACAGGAGGAAAAGAAGATGGCAAAGGTAAAAGTTGACCCCGATGTTCAGAAACTCATTGACGAATACAACTCTGCATATAACATCCTCTGCAGAAGCGGAGAATTCCTCTACGGCGCTCGCTTAAGTGCAGCAAAAACGATAGCAAATGTAGAAGATTTGGTGAATAGTATTGCAAACCATCCCAAAACATTTGACACCAATATCGAAGCTATTAAGTTTAACAAAGAAAAATTTGCTGGCGCACAAGAATTTGCAAAACAAGAATATGAGAATGCGAAAAAAGGAGCGGTTGGTGCAGCCGCTGGTGTTGGCGCAGGCGGTGCTATAGCTGCAATGGGGCCAACAGCAGCTATGTGGGTCGCCACTACATTTGGGACAGCTTCCACGGGAACAGCTATTTCGGCTTTGTCCGGAGCTGCTGCAACAAATGCGGCACTTGCTTGGTTGGGCGGTGGAGTAGCCGCCGGTGGTATGGCTGCCGGAAATGCTCTCCTTGCTCTCGCAGGGCCTATCGGATGGGGCATTGCAGGGGCATCACTTGTCGCGACATTCTTCATCACCCGTAATAAGAAAAAGAAGATTGAGGCCGAAAAGCAAGAAACAATTTCGAAAATAAAACGAGCTATTTCTTCCACAAAAGAGTGCAGAGGCAAAATCGCAGACCTCCATGGACGCATAAATGATCTACGTTACAAGCTTATTCATGCAGAATCCCAGCTTCGTGAAGATGTGTATGGCGCAGATTATATGTCTCTCTCAGAAGACGCAAAGTTGGCCTTAGGCGCATTGGTGAACAACACCCTGAACTTGTCTGAGCTACTAAATAAGACGATTGATTAAGACAGCTATGAATGTAGAGCGAACTATAAAAAGCGGGCAGGAGCAAGCGGTGGCGGCGTGGATCAACCATCTGAACCAGGTACGCCTTGATGAGCTTTTTGAAGCATGGAGACAACAGGACATTAATCTGGAACGGGCGCAAGATAGCCTTGATGAGGCGCGTAAATTAATCTTTGAGCAAATCATTGCCAGAGACCGTGGTGGCCTAAAAGGGATGCATGGTTTTATCGCAGAGGTGGCAGAAGTTGGTGTGCGAAATGCCAGAAATCTCGTGGATGGAATGCCCGCTGATACAGAATGGATCAATAACAATGGCCCCGCCGACTTGATTCGCAATGGGATTCAAATTCAGCAAAAGTTTGTTCAATCTGGAGGCAAGCTTTCCCTGAATGCAGTAGAAGAACATCTTAGGAAATATCCCGACTTTTTGAAAAACGGCGGGAAATATCAAATCCCAAAGGATTACTTCGAGAAAATCCAACGCTACCTCGCCATGACACAGGAAGAGGCCAAGCAGCTCATATCTTCTGATAATGCCAACGGACTGTCGTACAAGCAGTGGGCGTGGGTGCAGAACTTTTTCAAAAGCGGAGAAATCTCAATCAATGATCTTGAGCCTTCGCAGAACTCCTATGTCTCTGTCCAGCCCGGAAATATTGACAATACGTTGAATGATGTGCAAAATGAAATTGAGGAAACACATCATAATCAACAAGAAGCCGCATATGAACAAAGCAAGCCCAGTTTTGCCGAAGGCACAAAGGCTACCGCAATTGCGGCTGTTATCGAAGGTGGTACAACCTTCGTTACAGAAGTTGTCAAAAAGCGCAAAGAAAAAGACTTTCGATCTTTTTCTGAAGATGACTGGATAGAGATACTGGGGAAAACAGGTATCGGTACCCTGCGAGGGGGAGTGCGTGGTAGTAGCATTTACGTTATGAGCAACTACACTGCAACACCTGCCGCTGTTGCCAGCGGACTCGTTACCGCCGCCTTTGGTGTAGCTGAACAAGCGCACCGTCTGCGTACGAAAGAAATCACGGAAACGAAATTTCTTGAAAATGCACAAATCGTGTGTTTAGATGCGTCAGTTAGCGCAGTGTCCTCTTTGCTTGGCCAAGCCCTAATTCCCATTCCTGTTCTCGGAGCAATCATCGGTAATACCGTGGGAACTATGCTTTACCAAATTGGAAAAAACAATTTAGCGGAACGCGAGCAAAAGCTGTTGGCCGGCTATGCTGAGAACCAGAAAAAGCTCGACGCTGAATTAGCCGCGCATTATCAGCAGCAAATTGATATGCTAAATCAGGAACTCGAAGTATATATGGTACTCCTAAACCAGGCGTTTGCGGCAGATATAAAAAAATCGTTTTACGGCTCTATAAAACTCGCTTGTTATGTGGGTGTCGCAAACGAAGAAATCTTAAAATCTAAGGAAGAAATCGATCATTATTTTATGGACTAATTAGGCAAAAGGGAGGGAGCTTCAAGCTCCCTCCCTTCGTCCCCCTCTATTCACCTCTCTCCCTCGAACAGCATCCTCCCCACGCAATCCCCCTTGCGCGGCAGGTAGCGGATGTGCTTCATGCTCTCGATATAGTACGCCGGGATGCGCAGTTGCTTACGCAGGTAGTTCTCAATCAGCTTCGGCATCCCCTGTGCGGCGTACTTGCCCTTCCGCACGTCCTCCGAGATCGCCCACGGCAGACCGTTTTCCCGCCGCTGCTTGGGCGGCGTATGCTGCCGCAGTAGGGCGTACACGTCCTCCCGGAACGTGAGGACATCCTCAAATGCCATGCGCCCCCGCTCCACAGCGTCCCGCTCCGCGCCCGTCCATGCGTCGGTGGCCAACCGCAGCCCCATGCCCTTGATGCGCCGGTACGCCGTGTGCAGCGGCGGCACATCGGCGGGCAGCGGGTCGAGCCGATCGGTGGGATACAGAACGCGTACCTCGAACATACCCTGTACACCCTCCGGCAGCGTGAGCCGCAGCCCCATGACCTCCGTGTCGCTGTACGGCTCGGTATCGGTCTGGCAGTCCCGCTGCGCCCAGTAGTCCCGCAGCCACGCGCATACCGGCGCGAACCGCTCCTGCGGCACTTGCAGGGACACAACGCTTTCGCCGATCAGCGACCGGCTTCGCAGGTTATGACCGTCCGCCGCCATCGGCGCGCCGCATTCGGGGCAGGCAAGGCTGGGCAAGTCCCATCCGTCATCCGCGTGGGCATCGAAGCTCAGGTGGTGACAGTTGGGGCAGTGGTAGTGGGGCGGCAGTGGGTTCACCGGCGTCGCGCCCAGCAGGTGCGCCAGCAGTGAGTCGTTGGTGCAGCCCAGCACCAGCACGTTTTCCCCGCCGAACGCCCGCCGCAGCGCCGCCGTGCAGTACCACATGGGCAGCAGCGGCCCGCCCCGCGTCAGCCGCTGCTCCTCCAGCAGCCGCCCGTAGACGGGAAATACCCCCGCGCCGTAATGCTCCTCCGTCAGCCGTAGCAGAAAATCCTTCGTCATCATACGCCCTCCTTGTCCGTTGTGGTAAAAACCAGTATAGCGCATTGCATGGACAGGGAGTGTCACAGCGCAAAGAAGACTGTGCATTTTGCGCTGCTGGAAACAATAAAAGGCAGCGTAAGATTTCCCAAAGCGCATTCTGTTGGAAACAGTTTATTACATCAGAACGGACATGGCAGTCAAAAGAATCGCCAGAAATGCAAAGCTGATCCCGGAAAACAGGAGAAGAAAACTCTTTCCGCCATGAAACAAAGGCAGAAAACCCCGATTGCGCTTCATCACGAGAAATCTCATACTCCTGCATGACAGCGCAAATAATGCTTTCCGATGCAAGACCCTTTTCAAGCCCGCGCCAAATAAACGCGCCGGATTCCGAAAGTTTCCTGAGCTGCGGCAGTTTTCCCCGCGCCTCACCAACGGCAACAAGCAGGTATTCATCACAAACTTCAACATAAACCGCATTCGGATTAACTCTGTATTCCATAATAAACTCTCAAACCCTCCGTTCGGTCGATTATCCTTCAAAAGCACCCTTCAAAAGCCGAATGATTCCAAACACTGCACCGTTAATTGTCAGCGCAGCAAAGTTCGCTTTCAAGCGTCCTTCGGCAAAGCTCGGCCGATGCACCGTCCCCGCGATTCCTGAGCAGCCAAACCGGCGTGCGCTCAAGTATACGTTCCGTATATTGCGCTGCAAAACGCACCTGTTCCGCGTTGTCGCACGGAATTATGAATTGCAGAAACAGCCGAACACCCGCTTCTTTC
>OGYZ01002429.1_pt1 | contig 12710 bp, 6 predicted proteins | sample 1576681 | NCBI WGS metagenome assembly OGYZ01 (sample SAMEA3541480, study PRJEB24748) | human gut metagenome | biome: human gut; feature: human-associated habitat; material: faeces | place: China | collected 2012 | reverse complement strand
CATGTGAGCGTCTTGGCTTTGACATAGGCATCAAAAGCTTCCCCGAGATTCGGAAGTCTACCCTTCTCCTCCAACTTGATCCTGCGGCGAACTGTCTCTGTTGGTTCCACGGAAGGCGTTTCTTCTTTTGGAAAAGAAAAGTCCTCCTTCCCTGCCCCGTCAGTCTCGGTAGCCTCAACTTTTTCAGAAAAAATTTTTGTAGAGGAGACAATTCCTTCCTGCTCCCTCAAAAAAGAAGGGAGCAGGAGGGTCAAAGAAGCGGGGGACAGGTCTTTTTTCAATGTGGAATCGAATAGAAATGTACCCACGGATTTGATGTTTTCTTTTGTAATACCAAATGATTGAACAGATTTTTCCTGTGCAGAATGTATCCGTTCATGGGCAAGATCGTCAGCCAGGGCAAAAAAATGTTGGGCAGCAAGCGAGAGCCGCAACGCCTTGGTACGGGCGGTACGGCTGTCCAGACCATTCAAAGAACGTCTGATCTCTCGTTTTCCAATCAATGATTGCAGGTGGTTGGGTACAAGAATGCGGAAGTAAAGAATACCGCGATGGGTCGTCAGGTAGGAACGGTACCGGGAATGAGAAGATACCCCGACGGATGGCATGGTGAGCTCCAAATGTATCCCTGAACTGTATCCACGGGAATAAAGCTCATGCCAAAAACAAAAAACCCACTGTTTCCAGTGGGTTCAAAATTTATGGCGGAGAGGGGGAGATTCGAACTCCCGGTACCTTTTGAGTACACACGATTTCCAATCGTGCTCCTTCGACCAGCTCGGACACCTCTCCGCGTCGTGCAGCGATGTAACTAGCGAAATTCAGGATGGCTGGCAAGCTTTTTTTTGGAAAAATCGACATTTTTTCCACACCACGAACGACGCTGGCAAATAACACGCGATAAATAAAGGGTATTTTATTATCATGATACTCTAAAAAAATGCGGTTCCCCTTTTTCGGAATGCCGAGTATTCGAATTCGCCGGGAATTTCCTTGACAGTTCATCTTTTCATGGGGCAAGAGTCGAACCAAATTCTAAGGAGCGTCTTCATGTCTGTACAAAGCATCATTCAGCTTCTTGGCGGCGTTGGGCTTTTCCTCTTCGCCATCAAGCTGATCAGTGAGGCCCTACAGCTGATAGCCGGGGACCGATTGCGACAGCTTATCGGAACACTGACCAAAACGCCGATCATGGGCGTACTGGTGGGTGCCTGCGTCACCGTTCTCATCCAAAGCAGCAGCGCCACCACGGTCATGACGGTCAGCTTCGTCGACGCGGGGCTCATGACCCTGACGCAAGCCATCGGCGTCATCATGGGCGCCAACATCGGGACCACGATCACGGGCCAGATCCTCGCCATCAAAGTCCAAGACTACGCCTACCTCTTCATTATTATAGGCGTGCTTCTCTCCTTCTTCGGACGCTCCAAGGTACAGAAGTACGCCGGCAACGGCCTCTTGGGTTTTGGTCTACTTTTCGTGGGAATGCAGACCATGGAATCCTCCATGAGTTTCCTCCGGAATGAAAAGGAATTATTCCTCATGTTCAGCCACAACCCGCTCATGGGGGTTCTGGCCGGAACGCTGCTCACCCTCCTTGTCCAATCCAGCGCCGCTACGGTCGGCCTGACTATCGCCCTCGGCGTACAGGGCCTCTTGCCCCTCCACGCGGCCATCCCCATCATCTTGGGTGACAATATCGGAACAACCATCACCGCAGTCCTCGCTTCCATCGGCACGGATCGGACCGCCAAACAGGCCTGCGCCGCCCATGTGCTCTTCAACGTCATCGGCGTATGCATTTTCCTCACCATCCTTCCGCTTTACCAAGAGCTGATCGCCATGACAGCTACGGGCATCGCCCACCAGATCGCCAACGCCCATACGTTGTTCAACGTCTTCAACACCATCATCTTCCTGCCCTTCGTCAAGCCGTTCGCGGCGCTCATCCGCAGGCTCCTGCCCGACAAGGCCCATAAGGTCGTCGAAGGGGCCCAGTATCTTGATCCCAAGCTCATCGAAGCCACCCCCGGCATCGCTGTGGAAGCGGTCAAAAACGAATGTGCCTACATGGGCTTTTTGGTCATCCACCTTCTTGATTCGGTTCAGGAAGTATTCTTCAACGACAAGAAAGACCTCATCCCCAAGATCGAAGAGACCGAAGCCAAAATCGACCAACTGCACAAGGCCGTCAAAGCCTATGCCGAAGACATCATGCAGGCCGGGATCTCCGATGACGCGGCCCGCGTGCTGACGCTGTATGTCGCCAGCTCCGGGAACATCGAGCGCATCGGCGACTACGGCAAGAAGCTCCTTGAGTACTACGCGTACCGCCAGAACAGGCCGAAGGATTTCTCCCAGCAGGCCATGACGGAACTCTCCGGCATGTACGCCGAAGCCCATCACGCCATTGTGACCGCGCTGGACGGCTTCATCAACGACGACCCCGACAAGGCGCGCGAAGTCGCCCCCATCGCCGGGAAGCTGCGCGGCCTCGAAGTCGAACTCCGCAACCGCCACATCCAGCGGCTGGACAAGCAGGAATGCGACTCCGAAACGGGCCTTGTCTATGTGGATATTCTCGGGATCATCGAGCACATCGGCTATCATTCGAACAACGTCGCCAAGGCCACCATTTCCTCCTGCACGGCGGAGCACAAGGCGAAGGCGTAACAGATACCGAGGAAGAGGCTTTTTCCCAAAAGCCCCTCCCCGCAAAAACTGCGACAGGGAGGCCGCGCGGCAAGAGTTCCGCCGCAAAAGGCTCTGCATGAACACACATGCGGAGCCTTTTTCCTTTTTCCACAACATACTGTGATCATGAAAGGGCGTTTCCGTACTGTCGCTTGCCTTTACTGGAGATTTTTTCTTGGCTTGTTCAGTTCGTTCAATTCATCAGTCACCCTCTTGAAAAACTCCAGAGGAGAAAGGCCAAGGGCTTCACAGATGGAATAGATCGCGGTGATGGTGGGATTCCTTTTTCCTTTTATGATTCCACGGACATAGCAATCCTGCAAATCCGAAAAATCCGCGAGGGCCGTTTTGGTCATCTTTCGTTCTTTTCGGATTTTTTCGATTGTAATGCCAGTGGCTTCCAATAAACGAGGATAGGTTTTCATTCCATCAAGGTACACAATGTATTGACAGAAATTAGATACTATAGTATCGAAATAAACAAAATAAGATACTATCGTACCGCTTTTATGCTTTCACGTGTGAGGGGGGAGCGTGTCATGGCTGACATGGTGCAAGACAATCTCTGTTGCAGCCGCAGCGTGGTTGATTGGCCCAAGGTGACACGTTCGCTCCTAGGCGCGGTGTCCTTTCCGGTGATAGGCCTGCTTGTCCCGTACGGCATGTCGAAGCAAGGCATACATGACATTTTTCCCTATTTTTTTTATTGCAATAGGCATTGTGAACCTGCTTCTCTTCAGGGTGAACGCCAAAGGATACGTCATCGACGCAGAAAACGGTATGCTGGAGTTTCCGGGCGGCGGCATCAAAGTCCAAAACTGGACGTCGCACTTCAACCCCCTTTATCTGTTTCAGGAATTCATGAGGCATAAAATAGCTCTCGCCGAGATACGCGAAATCCACCCGCCTCTAAACATGAGGCAAACGGTCTACGGCAATGACCGTTCGCGTGCGAGCGTACCAAGCAGGATCGAACTCAACGGCGATTTTGGCGCCGTTTCGCTTTCATTCCGATCAAAGGAAAAACGGGATGAACTGTACCTTGCCCTCGTGCGGATACACCACATAGGGGGGCTCATCCCCACGGGATGAGCCGTATCCGTCACCCCAAAAAGCAAGGAGGTTTCCTCCCATAGCCGAATATACGCGCTTGAGGGTAGGAAGCCACTATTCCTGCATCAATCATGCACTATCACAGGCCTTTTCCCCCGTTCCCCTCCTGTCGGCAGGGATTCAATAAAGATGAAAGCCTTTGAAGCGGGAGAGAAGGGGGTTTGGGGGAGGGAGAAACTTTCTTCAGAAAGCTTCTCCCTCCCCAATCTTCCGTGTGCCTCCCCTACTCCAGCGGAACATTGGGATGCATCGTCCAAATGCCGCAGGGACAGACGCCGGAGCAGATGCCGCATCCGATGCACCGATTGGGATCGGAAACATACCGATACGCGCCGCCCGCCAGTGTTTCCCGGCTGATGGCCCCCTCCGGGCAGGATTCCAAGCACATTCTGCAATCCCGGCAGGTCCCGCAACTGACACAACGGTCAAAATCCCGGTTCGCGGCAGGCAGCTCACCATGAGGGCAACGGGTGAAATACGCTGTGCTCAGTTGCCCTGAGGGTACCGGTTTCTTCTCGACGGGCGCATAGGCCACACCGCGAAGCGAGGCGTCAACGGCCTCAGCCGCCTTGACTCCCGTTCCGATGGCGTCCGCCAGCAATCCTGGCTTGATCACGTCGCCCGCCGCAAACACGTTTTCGAGAAGGCTCATATCCGCCTCGGGAATGACCCAATCGCGGAATTTCCGCACGCCTTCAGGCAGGTAGCCCAAATCCGGGGATTCGCCGATGGTGATGATGACCATGTCGCCGGAAATGAGCGTCCCGTCCGCCGTGATGAGTCCGCCATCGGTTATTTCCTTGGTCATCACCGGCCAGAGCAACTTGCCGCCCAGCGCTTCGATGTGCGCGATTTCATGGGCAAAGGCCGCCGGTTTCTGCACGTCGATGCAGGTCACGCTTTCCGCGCCCATCGCATAGGCCCCGGCTGCGGCATCCATGCCAGCGTTGCCGCAACCGATGACGATGACATTCCGGCCGACACGAGGGTTCTCGCCCTTGTTGATAGCCTTAAGGAAGTCGATGCCCGCCACAATCCTCTCATGCCCGGGCCACGGGAACACGCGGGGGATATGCCCTCCGGTGGCGACGATCACCGCATCGCTTTCCCGCCGGAGCCGCTGGAACCCGTCCGCGTCAACCCGGCTGCCGGTCACGAAACGGACGCCCATGTCCTCAATGCGCTTCAGTTCCTTTTCCAAAATCTCATGCGGAAGGCGGGCGCGGGGAATGACCTGCTCCAGCTTGCCGCCCATGCGGTCGTCAGCTTCGTAGACGGTGACCTCATGCCCTTTCCGGGCAAGCCGCCATGCGGCGCTCAAGCCTGCGACCCCGCCGCCGATCACGGCGACTTTTTTGCCGGTAGGCCCGGTGGGACGGGGCAGGGACACATCAATGGAACAGCGCCCGAGCGCTCCGATTTGGACGGCTTCGTCGATGCCGCCGCGCGTGCACCCTTCCATGCACGGGTTGGGACATACGCCGCCGCACACTGAGCCGGGGAACGGCGTATAGTCGAGCACCAGCTTGTAGGCTTCCTCCACCTTGCCCGCGCGCAGCAGGTTGTACCGTAGCTGTGTAGGAATGGAAGCCGGGCAACGGAACTCACAGGGCGCGGCACAGGCGGCGTTGTCCCACGAGGGGACGCGCTGGCGGTACAGGCCGCGCGCTACGGTGGCGTTCACAACGAAATCATCACGGCATACGTCGCTGAAAATGCCGCCCTGTATCCATTTCTTGGCCCGGAACGCCTTCATCGGCATGGGATCGGGCCTAGGGGAATGTCCCCCCAAGGTGAGGGGATACATCTTCCGCCACTCGCTCCAATCGCTGAGGACGGCGTACAGTTCCGGCCTGCCCACGGCGGACAAAAATATTTCCAGCCCGGCGTCAAGGTAGGCGATGTCATCTGACTCCAGCCCGGATACGGCGAGATCGTCCGCGGCGTCCTCGGAAAACGCGCCGCGCACATACACTATGCCGCCGACCATGCCCACGCAGGGACGTTCGCCAAGGACGGAAGGAAGCCCTTCGCAGTCATAACCGCAGACCACGGCCTTGCCCCCGCCCATGAACTCGAAGGAAAAACTGCCCACATTCTTGAGCACCCACAGTTCCGGGGGCGCATAAAGGGGATCGTGCTTCATGAGCGAACCGGATCGGGCCCCTGCCCGGCCGCCGATATGGATGACGCCCGCCGCCGCGCAGTGCCCGGCGGTGTCGCCCGCATCCCCGCGCACGACAATGCGGCCTCCCGCGTTCAGCCAGCCCACATCGGCGGGCGCGGGGCCGTCCACAAGGATTTCCGTATTGTCGAGGCACATGGAACCGACGCGCTGGCCGGGGTTGGTCACATGGAACCGCAGGGCCTTTCCTTCCCTGTTCCACAGCGGGCCGCCGATGTCGTGCTGGCCCGACGCTTCGATTTCAAACGATGTCTCGCCGTTGCCGACCGCTTCCTCAATGGCGAGAAGCAAGTCCTGGGTCGACATGCGGTGCGTCCCTTGCAATGTCTTGATTGTCAACATGTCGCGCCCTCCTAGCACACGTATTGGATGCCGAGCTTGTCGGCCACGGCCCTGTCCGTCGTCACAAGGGCGTCAGAACGGCCCACCGGCAACGAACTGTTGCCGATGGGAGCCATCAGTTTGCGCAGTTCCCCGTCCAACGCCAGCATGTAGTCGACAATATTCTGAGCGCCGCGATCGACGTCCAGCCGATGGACGAGGCGCGGGTCCTGCGTACAGATGCCGGTGGGACATCTGCCCGTGGAGCAGGCGTTGCAGCGGCCCTGCTCATTGCCCACGCATCCCAGAAGCTGAATGAGGATCTTGCCGAGGAACACGCCGTTCGCGCCGAGGCAGATCATCTTGAAGGCGTCGGCCGCCGCCGTCCCGGTCATGCCGATGCCGCCGCCCGCCCACAACGGGATCTGCCCCTGCAACCCCTGCCGCACGGCGGCGAGGTAGCAGTCACGCAGTTTGGAAACCACCGGATGCCCCGTATGATCGAGCGAAACCTCATTCGCCGCGCCGGTGCCGCCCTGAATGCCGTCGATAAAGAACCCGCCGCAGATTTTGTACGGATCGCGGAGCAGGTTGTTGTAGACCGATACGGACGTTGCCGAGGCCGCGCACTTGATGGCCACGGGAACGCGGAACCCGAAGGCCGCGTTCAGGGACAAGTGCATCTTCTGGACCGATTCTTCGATGGAATAGAGCCCTTGATGGTTCGGCGGCGAATGCAGGGTCGTCCTCGGCACGCCGCGAATGGCCTGAATGTGCGGGGCCACCTTGGCGGCGGGAAGCAGGCCGCCGTCGCCGGGCTTGGCGCCCTGCCCTATCTTGATCAGGATGCCCGCCGGGTCCGCCTTCATGCGGGGCATGGCCTTGATGATGCGGTTCCAGCCGAAATGCCCGGAAGCGATTTGCAGGATCATGTACTTAAGCCGCTCGGATTCCAACAGCTTGACGGGCATACCGCCCTCGCCCGAACTCATGCGCACGGGAAGGCCGCATTGCTCGTTGAGGTAGGCCGTAGCCAGCGCGATGGCCTCCCACGCCCGCGTGGACAGCGCGCCGATGGACATATCGCTGAAAATGACCGGGTAAATCCAGTGCAGCGGGGGTGTTTTCCCCTCAAGCCTGAGTTCGCCGCCCTCGGCGCGCAACGGGAGTTCGCCGGGCAGGAGCACACGCCCGAACGGGGCCAGAATATCAAAGGTATGCCGCTCGGAATCCAGCGCCGGGTCGGTCATCTGGCTGATGCGGCCTACGACGATGTGATCAAGGGTGCGCTGCGCGTTCAGATTGGTCCGTCCGCCGCGCTTGGTGGGGCCGTTCGTCCGGGCCAGCAGCGCATACCGGCTGTCAGGGTTGCGGACGGCACGGATGGCCTGATTGGGGCACACTTTTTCACACATGCCGCAGCCGACACACGATCCGGTAAGGCTCGCCTTCTGCCGGATGACGGGACGGGCCAGGTGCTCCCGAACCGGTTCCGGCTGGCTCGCACGGGAAACCGTCAGATCCTGCCGCATGACCGCGACTTCAAGCGCGTTCAGGGTACAGCTCGCCACACATCTGCCGCACATGGTACAGCGCTCGGGCCGATAGTCGATGATCCACCTTAAATCGTTGACGCCAATATCCTGCGTGGTCACTGATTCCATCTTTGCACCGCCAAATCATTATTGATGAGCACAACTTCCCGCTCGTTGGGATAGATGTCCCGCGAGGCATCCCGATCGGGCAATACCGCGTTCAGCCCGCAGACTTCGGAGGAAATCGCCATGGTCGTCCCGTCGCCGCCCACAACCACAGGGCGCAGTTTTTTGGAGTCGCAGCACGTCATCATGCTTCCGTCAGGGAGCACGGCGATGATCGTGTTGGGGCCGTTGATTTCCAGATGGGCGAGGGATTCGCGGATGAGGCTCAGCACCTTGCGGTCGCCGCGCCGTTCCGCTTCCGCAAAGGGCAGCGGCGTAATGACGTGCTTGAAGTACTTGAGGGGCCACTTCAGTTCGCGCAGCACGTAATGCAGGGTGTAGAGAAAATTCTGCGAGTCCGACTCGAACCCGACGTATCCCCGGTGCAGCGACTTCTGGTACTCCGTATTCTTCGTATAGAACGTGTTTTCCCCGTTGGCGCACAGGGTATAGCCCTGAAGGAAGAACGGATGCGCCGCATACCGGACGATGTCGTAGTTCGTATTCTGGCGGCACTGGGTCACGATGCTCTTCGCCCGCAGGGGGCCTTCCTCGTCCCACAGACGGAAATAGGCGGCGATGTCACGGGGATCGCCGATTTCCTTCAAGGTCAGCACGTCGGGCCAGAAGGAATAGACGAACCCCTGCCCGTCCTTTTCCAGCATCCGGCGCAAGGCAAGCCGCGTATCGAGCAGGAGTTCCTCACGCTCGGCCTGCGGGCGTCCCCTGTAGGCTTCGGGATACTCGTAGTTACGGAACACATAACAGGGCATGGCCTTGATATCGAGGCCGGGCCGCCGATCCACGTCCGGAAGCCACTCCAACACCTGCTCAAACCCCTGCTCCGCCATATACGCATCGACCATCCGGACGCCGCGCGGCGTACAGGCCAGCGACAGCAGCGGCTTGTCCTTATGGCCCTCGAACACGCCGTACAAATCCTGCATCACCATGGCATAACCCGAGTTGTCATGCCCTTCCTGTTGGGGAAGCATCAAATACAACGCTTTCGCCGGTTCGACCGGCACCTTGCTTTTGATCGCTCCGATTCTGCACATAGCTTCCTCCATCCTCATACGGATTGCCCGCCACGCGCGGCGGGACTTCGTGACGGCGCGCCATCCCGCGCTTTCCGTGCGTGCGGCGATCGCCCGCATCAGCACGCAAAGGGGGGAAGAACTTTGGCGGGCCGTTTTCGGCCCGGCGGCACGCGTTTTTATACAAAATTGTTATTTTAAATGTCAAAAGGAAAACACATACCCTGTTTGACGATTCAATGAGCAAATAACATACTTATTTTTAGGTATCAATTCGTTCATTTGATTTTGTCCTATTTTTACAAAATTGTAATATCTATTCTTTCATCGAAGCGTCTCCCCCATTCCTCTTTCCTCACGTTTCCCCGTGCAACGAGGCGGCAACGCGCTCGCACGGCCTCCCTTCTTGAGGGCCTCCGCCACACGGCACGGAACCGTCCCATTCGCTCGATCAGCAGGCTAAATGGCCTTGCATGGCCTGACGCTTTGCCGTATGAGACGGGAACATCTTTTCGGGTTGATAAAGGATAGAACACCATGTCCCTGCAGCGTTTTTTCACACGTTCCACTTTTGGGCGCTTCGCCCTGTTCATGATGGCCGGGCTGCTGTGCGCAAGCCTTTCCGCGCGGCCCCTGCTCGCAGCTCCCGACAAGGACGCCGCCGCGTCCGAACAGAAAACGTCCGCCAAAGAAGAGAAGGCCAAAACGGACAAAACGGCTGACGCGTCCTCCGAAAAGGCCGCCGATAGAGACGCCCTGACGGACAAGGAAAAAGCCAAACTCGAAGCTGAAGAGAAGGCCAAACAGGAAGCCGAGGAAAAGGCCCGCCTGGAGGCCGAAGCCAAAGCCAAGGCCGAAGCGGACGCCAAGGCCAAGCAGGAGGCCGAGGAAAGGGCTCGGCAGGACGCCGAAGCCGCGACGGCCAAACTTCAGGCGGAAGCCGAAGCAGCCCAACAGAAAAGCGAGTCCACCGCCTCCGACGACGCCGTGTGGGAAGAGGCGTTCAAGCAGAATCAGGATGAGCTGAACGCGATGGAAATCGAGATCGACGGCTTGGCCGGGGGCCTCAAGGCGATCATCAATCCGCTCCGCAAGAGCCTTCCCGGCATGGAGGAAGCCGCCCAGCGCCTGTTCTCTCTGGCCGGGACGCACAAGCTTGATCCCATCATGCTGGAATCCATCGATCAGCGCGGCGTATTGCAGGCTTCGGGCCTGCGCCAGCAGATGCAGCCCGTCCTGACCGCGCAAAACGTGGTCAAGGACAAAATCGCCGCGCTGGAGCAGATGAAGAGAAGCCTCCCTCCCCTTCCGGAGAAAGGCAGCAAGGAAAAGCTGAATCCCGATCAGCAGCAGACGTGGAAAAACATCAGCCGCATCGAGAACAAACTCATCAAGATGGATCAGCGGCTGACGCTTGAGCTTTCCTCCGCCACGGACCTGCTCGGCAAAATCGAGAGTATGCACACAGGCGTGACCGGCTACCTGCCGGACCTGTGGCAGACCTATTATTTTTCAGTCCCGAGCCGCTTCTTCGACCCTGTCGCCTGGGAAGGGATCACCGAGCGGTGGGAAAAGACGCTCCAGAACATGAACCTGCGCATGAGCATCGAATTCCCGCGCAACCCTTCCGCATGGAAGGGCGTGGGGCTGCGGTTCCTCAACGTGCTGCTTCTGGGCTGCGTCGTCATCTTCTTCGTCAACCGCCGCATGGTCCGAGCCGAAAAGAAGGGCACCATGCCCACGGCCGCCCGCTCCGGCATCCTGCGCAGCCTCCTGTGGCAATTCACCGGCCTTGCGCTGGTCGGGGCATCCTTCGGGAGCCAGGGCGAGCTCTTCCGGGGGCTGCTCGTGCTCGGCAGCATCCTTGTCATCGGCGGCGAGATGACCCTCGCATGGGGTATGCGCTGCTTCATCCTCGACAAGAAGATGGGCCTCACCCCGCTCTGGCCCATGTATCTGGCCTCAAGCCTCGGCATCCTGATCAGCTACCCCAACCTGCCCGGCGGCATCCTCTCCCTGAGCTGGATCGCGGTGGGCCTGGTTTCGCTGTACATCCTCAAAGAACTGCACGCGCGCGAGCTTCCCGGCATCGAAAACAACCTGCTGCACGTCCACAGGCTGACCGTCTGGCTCAGCATGGCCGTCGCCGCCATCGGCTGGCCGCGTATGGCGATCCTCGTGCTCATCCTCGTCGACTGCCTCGCCATCAACACGCAGTTCATCATCGGCCTGCTCCAGATCCTCAACCGTTCCTCGGACGTGCAGGACAGTGAGCAGCACGCCCAGCGCAGCGTGCTCGCGGGACTCGTCGCGGCCTTCATCGCGCCCATCGTGCTGCTGCTCATCCTGTGCGGCATGGTGCTCTGGGTCATCGCCATGCCCGGCGGCGCGCTGCTCCTGTGGCACTACCTCGGTACCGGCGTGCAGGTCGGGTCCGCCTCGTTCAACATGGTGCACCTGATTCTTATCGTCAGCGTGTTCTACATTACGAGGGCGGCCATCACGGCCTCCCGCTCGTTCCTGAACCGCGTGGCCTCCCAGTCCTACAAGATCGACAAGACCCTGATCCCGCCCATGCAGACGGGCATCACCTACGGGCTGTGGACGCTCTTCGCCCTCTTCACCCTGAAAGCCCTCGGGTTCGGGCTGGAAAACCTCGCGGTCATCGCCGGCGGCCTCTCCGTCGGTATCGGCTTCGGTATGCAGACCATCGTCAACAACTTCCTGTCGGGCCTCATCCTGATTTTCAGCCGGACCCTGCACGAAGGCGACGTCATCGACGTGGGCAACCTGCAGGGCGTCGTCCGCAAGATCAGCGTCCGCGCGACCACGGTAGAAACGTTCGACAACGCCATCATCTTTGTCCCGAACTCGGAATTCGTCTCCAACCGTCTGATCAACTGGACGCGCAACGGGCGCATCGTGCGCCGTGAAGTGGCCATCGGCGTGGCTTACGGGACCGATCCCAAGCTCGTGGAACGGCTGCTGGTTGAAGTGGCGCAGTCCGTCCCGCAGATTGTACGGCGGCCTCAGCCCTTCGTCCTGTTCATGGATTTTGCGGACAGCACGCTGAACTTCGTACTCCGTTACTGGTCGGACATCGGGACCGCCACGGACGCCGCCTCGGCCATCCGCCACCGGATCGTGGAGGTCTTCGCCGAGCATCAGGTGGAAATCGCCTTCCCGCAGCTTGACGTCCACGTCATCCCTCAGACGCCGTCCCTGACACGAGCTGAAGGGTAAGAAGGCTTGACTCGCCGCATTTGAAAGCATCAAACAAAACAGGCTCTCCCGACGGCATCGGGGGAGCCTGTTTTGCATAACAATGCTTATCTGAACCTGATTCAACGAAAAACAAAAAGACGTTTTTTACTTTAACGTCAATCTGTTGTGCGTTACCCTTCCTCCATTTCCCCCAGCGCGCCTTCTTCCTCAGTCAGAGCCGCCCAGCTCAGGGCAGCGGCGGCGTTCACCAGTTCTCCCGGATCCATGCCTATGGCGTCGGCAAGCAAAAGGATCGTTGTGAAACGCGGTTCGTTTCTGTCGTGCTCAAGGTTATTCAGATAGCGGGTGCTGCGCCCCAGTTTTTGGGCAAGACTGTATTGCGTAAGGCCGCGCTTTCTATACTCTTGAACAAGAGCCACACCGAACTTGGAAGGA
>OGYZ01002425.1_pt1 | contig 12737 bp, 13 predicted proteins | sample 1576681 | NCBI WGS metagenome assembly OGYZ01 (sample SAMEA3541480, study PRJEB24748) | human gut metagenome | biome: human gut; feature: human-associated habitat; material: faeces | place: China | collected 2012 | reverse complement strand
ACCGCTTTTCCGGGCAAGCAACTCCTTGACGATTGCATCAATCTCAAAGCACACCCCATCAAAATTCCGTATTACATCTAAATTGGAAAATCGCAGCACCTGTATCCCCTGCTGCTGCAAATAGGCGGTGCGGCGTTCGTCGTAGACCTTGCCCGCATCCTCATAGTGCTGGCCGCCGTCCAATTCAACAGCTAATCCAGCGGCACAGCAATAAAAGTCCAGAATGTAGGGCTCTACGATTTTTTGGCGTGTGAACCGTGGGACATAGGCGCGCAGAAAATCGTACCACAGATGCCGTTCTTCTTTGGTCATGTCATGGCGGAGCTGACGGGCACGGGAAATCATTTCCTTGGATTGGGCCATGGTGGACTCCTTTTCTAAAGAGGTGACGCAGTGGCAATGGTAAGGCGGCCGAACCCCTCAGGCCTCGCAAGCTCGGCCAGCTCCCCTGATGGGGAGCCTTTTTCGGGCGGCTCTGCCGCCCGTGCATGGCCTTACTCGCAGCTTTCCCCTATCTCCGGTACCTCCGGCATGGTGCGCAGCTGTTCGAGCGTAATGCCGTCCACATATTTGTTGATCAAATCGTTCAGGCCGGACCAGAAATCCAGCGTGTGGCACTGGGCGCGGTGGGGACAATCCACCGCAGAAGCCAGACACGGAATGGCCGTCAGCTCCCCTTCTACGGCGCGCAGGATCTCACCGGAGGTGATCTCCGCAGCCGGGCGGGCCAGACGGTAGCCGCCCTGTGCGCCGCGCACGCTGGAAACAAGGCCGGATTTTGCCAGCGGGGTGACGATCTGCTCCAGATATTTTAAGCTGATGCGCTGCTTGTCGCTGATATCCTTCAGCGGGATCAGGTCATTGGGGTGGTTGGCCAGCTCCACCATCAGGCGCAGGGCATAACGGTCGCGGGTCGAAAATTTCATGGTGATGCTCCCTTTATCGGAATTAGTAAGACTAATCATAGCATAATACTGGGAATTTTGCAAGTCTACTACCTACTAACACAGTAGGATATATGCAAATCGACGAAATGTGCATTTTTATGCAAGAAGGTGTTGACAGAACCGGTTCACAGGCGTATACTGTGAGCCATGGAAAGCAAATGACCGCTGACCAATCACGAGAGAAAGGGGTACAGACCAATGACGGCTTATCGTTCCGGTATGATGATGATGTGCATGTGCATGTTGCTCCGGCAGCCTGTGCCAGCTTTCTTGTGCGCAAAATACAGCGCGTAATGAAAACTTGCAGCGGGATGCCGGGGTAAAAGCCGACATCCCGCTTTTGTTTGGAAAGGAAGTTTGTAACTATGACAAGAGGCCCCGTTTACAAGCAGCCCGGTGTGCGAATGTGTTGAAAATAGAGGGAACACACATTCAATCAACAACACACCTGACAATTATAAAGGAGAATATATCATGAAAAAACTCATTTCTGCAACGCTTGCCGCTACTCTGGCCCTGAGCCTCGCCGCCTGCGGCTCCTCCGCCTCCACCTCCGAGGCTGCCCCCGCTGAAAGCACTGCTTCCAGCGCTGCGGAATCTGCCGCCGAGTCCACCGCTGAGACCAGCGAGCTGGCCGGCACGACCCTGAAGGTCGCCGCCTCCCCCACGCCCCATGCCGAGATCCTGAATGTGGCCAAGGAGGTTCTGGCCGAGCAGGGCATCGACCTGCAGGTCGTTGAGTTCAGCGACTATGTGCAGCCCAACCTTGTCACCGAGAGCGGCGAGGTCGATGCCAACTACTTCCAGCACACCCCCTACCTCGACAGCTTCAACGAGGAGAACGGCACCCACCTCGTCAGCGTTGGCGCCGTCCACTATGAGCCGTTCGGCATCTATCCGGGCAAGAGCGATGATCTGGCAAACATTGCGGACGGCGCGACCATCGCCGTGCCCAACGACACCACCAACGAGGCCCGCGCCCTGCAGCTGCTGGCCGCTCAGGGCTTGATCACCGTGCGTGACGGCGCCGGTCTGACCGCGACCATCAACGACATCACCGAGAACCCCCATAACCTGAAGATCGAGGAGATCGAGGCTGCACAGCTGCCCCGCACCGTGCAGGACGTTGATTTCGCCGTTATCAACGGCAACTACGCGATGGAGGCTGGCTTCTCCGTTGGTAAGGACGCCCTTGCCACCGAGGATGCATCCTCTGAGGCTGCCCAGACCTACGCCAATGTGCTTGTCGTGAAGGAGGGCAACGAGAACGACCCCGCCATTCAGGCCCTGTACGCCGCCCTGACCAGCGACAAGGTCAAGGAGTACATCAACAGCACCTATGACGGCGCGGTCGTGCCCATCTTCTAAGAAAATGCCTCGTACAGCCGTGAACGGGCACGGGTGGATATAGAATCCGCCCCTACGGTACGGCAAGCAGCGAAATTGTAGGGGCGCATTCCATATGCGCCCGCCGGCAGCCGCAAAGAAAACCCTTGCAACCTGCCGGAATATAGAGTACAATCTATAGCGAATGAGTTTTTGCGCTCATTCGCTATCTTTGTAAATGAGGGAGAAAACCCATGATCGAATTGCAACACCTGACCAAGCGCTTTGCCACGCAGGGCGGCACGGTCATTGCACTGAACGACATCAACCTGACGATTCGGGACGGGGATGTCTACGGCATTATCGGCATGTCGGGCGCCGGCAAGTCCACGCTGGTACGCTGCATCAACATGCTGGAGCGCCCCGATGAGGGCAAGGTCATCGTCAATGGAAAGCAGATGCAGGAGCTGAACGCAGCCGACCTGCGCGCGGCCCGCCGCGAGATCACAATGATCTTTCAGCAGTTCAATCTGCTGATGCAGCGCACCTGCCTGCGCAATATCATGTTCCCGATGGAACTGGCCAAGGTCCCCCGGGATAAGGCCGAGGCCCGTGCCCGCGAGCTGCTGGAGCTGGTCGGCCTGCCCGATAAGGCGGACGCCTACCCGGCCCAGCTTTCCGGCGGTCAAAAGCAGCGCATCGCCATCGCCCGCGCGCTGGCGACCGACCCGAAGGTGCTGCTCTGCGATGAGGCAACCAGCGCACTGGACCCCAACACGACCCATGCTATCCTGCAGCTGATCCAGAAGATCAACCGTGAGCTGGGCATCACGGTCGTTATCATCACCCACCAGATGAGCGTGGTCGAGGAGGTCTGCAACCGCGTGGCCATTCTGGACAACGGCACAGTCGTGGAGGAGGGCGAGGTGCAGGCCATCTTCAGCCATCCCACCTCCAAGGCGGCACGGCGGCTCGTCTACCCTGCCGGTGCACCTCAGGCGGAGCCGCTGCCCGGCCACAAGCTGGTGCGTGTGGCGTTCGGCGGCACCCAGACCACCGATAAGCCGCTGGTCGCAAGCCTTGCCATTGAGTGCGGCGCGTTGGTGTCCATCATGGCGGCGGATACCCGCATCGTGAACGGCCAGACGCTGGGCACCATGCTGCTGGCCCTGCCTGACGATGATAAGGCGGCCGCAGCGCTCGACTACATCAAGAACTATCCCGGCATTACCTATGAGGAGGTGAACGGCTGATGGCAGAGTTTTTTGCAGGCAAGGACTGGCAGACATTCATGCAGATCCTGCCCACCATTCCATTTGAAACCTGGGAGACCATCTGGTCCACCGTAGTTGCGACTCTGCTGGCGCTGGTCATCGGCCTGCCGCTGGGGGTCTGCCTTGTCACCGGTGAGCAGGGCGGCGTGCGTCCCCTGCCCCGTTGGCTGATGGCGCTGCTCAACGGCCTTGTGAACCTGTTGCGCAGTGTGCCCTTCCTGATTTTGATGATCATTGTCATTCCGCTGTCCCGCGCCATTGTGGGCACCTCCATCGGCACGGTGGCGTCTATTGTGCCGCTGGTCATCGCATCCTTCCCCTTTGTGTCCCGTCTGGTCGAGACGAGCATGCGTGAGGTGGACGGCGGCGTGATCGAGGCCGCCCAGAGCATGGGCGCAACGCCGCTGCAGATCATCACGAAGGTCATGGTCCCTGAGAGCATGCCGAGCCTTGTGGCGAATGTGACGATCGCAGCTACTACCATCATGGGCTACGGCGCTATGGCCGGTATCATCGGCGGCGGCGGTCTGGGCAAGATCGCCATCAACTACGGCTATTACCGCTTTAATGTTGTGCTGGAGTTCTTTGCAACGGCCCTGCTGGTCGTGCTGGTGCAGATCCTGCAGACCGTCGGCACAAAGCTGGCTATCAAGTGCGACAAGCGCGTGCAGAAGTGACCACATAATACGGCGCAGCTTTGACTGGCAGCAAAAAATCCCGCATCGCAAGGATGCGGGATTTTTTTGCTGCGGGGGCATTGAAAAAGACCGCTTACAGGGCTTTTACATCGGCGAGAAGCTGTTCCACTGCCTCGTCCTTCGTCGCCCAGCTGGTGCAGATGCGCACAGCGGTGTGGTGCTTGTCGGGCTTGCCCATGTGGGTCATGGCATAGCCCTCAGCCAGCTTTTCGTACCATGCATCGGGCAGGACAAAGAACTGCTGGTTCGTCTGGGAATCGTGCAGCAGACTGCAGCCCTTTTCCTCGAAGGCAGCGCGGATGCGCAGCGCCTGCTCGTCTGCCTTTTTGGCCATCGTGAAATACAGGCTGCTGCCGCTGCCGTCCTCGCCGTCCAGCAGGGCAAGGAACTGCTCACCCAGCAGGCGGCCTTTGGCCAGCATGCCGCCGTGCTGCTTGATGCAGTAGCGGAAATCACCCTTCAGCTCATCGTTGGTGATGACGACTGCCTCGCCAAAGAGTGCGCCGCACTTGGTGCCGCCCAGATAGAACACATCACAGAGCGCCGCATAGTCCTGCAGCGTCAGGTCGTTGGCGGGGCTGGTCAGGCCGTAGGCCATGCGGGCACCGTCCACAAACAGGTAAAGACCCAACTCATAGCAGGCGGCAGAAATGGCGGTCAGCTCCTCCTTTGTATAAAGGGTGCCGACCTCGGTCGGGTTGGAGAGGTAGACCATGCCGGGCTGAACCTCATGCTCATGGCTGGCGTTGGTGCGGTGCTCCTCGACCGCTTTGCGGATCTGGCGCGCAGTGATCTTGCCTGCCTTGGACGGCAGTGCCAGACATTTGTGGCCGGTGGCCTCGATGGAGCCGGTCTCATGGACATGGATGTGGCCTGTGTCAGCGCACAGCACGCCCTGCCACGGCCGCAGTGCCGCGGCAATAACCGTCAGATTGGCCTGCGTTGCGCCCACAAAGAAATGCACATCTGCGTCCGGTGCATCGCAGAGCAGCCGGATCTGCGCGGCGGCCTTGGCGCAGTAGGCATCCTCCCCATAGCCGGGGGTCTGGTCAAAATTGGTCTTTTGCATAAGATCCAGCACGGCGGGGGCTGCACCCTCGCCATAGTCACATTCAAAACGAAGCATATTTAACTCCTTACGCATTAGTATGTACGCCACACTACGGGTGTTGCAATAATTATAACACCGTGATTCACCTCTTGCAAGCCTCGCCGTGATACGCTATAATAATACTACTTTGTGAGAAAAGAGGAATCGTATGGAATCCCAAAAACAACGAGAGGGCTTCGGCTCGCGCCTTGGCTTCATCCTTGTCAGCGCCGGCTGCGCGATCGGCATCGGCAATGTCTGGCGGTTTCCCACCGTCACGGGCCAGTGCGGCGGCGGTATCTTTGTGCTGTTCTACCTGCTTTTTCTGGTGCTTATGGGGCTGCCGGTGCTGACGATGGAGCTGGCAGTCGGCCGGGCGGGCCGCGGCGCAGCACGCGCCGCGTACAAGACGCTGGAGCCGGAGAGCAGTAAGTGGCATATCCACGGCTGGTTCTGCATGGCGGGCTGCACGCTGCTGATGATGTATTACACGACCGTCTCAGGCTGGATGCTTGATTACTTTGTCCGGTTTTTGACAGGCAGCTTTGACGGACTGAACGCTGAGCAGGCGAGCAGTGTCTTTGGCGAGATGCTGGCCAACCCTGCCGAGATGGTGTTCTGGATGGCTGTCATCACGGTGGCGGGCTTCATCGTCTGCGGCCGCGGCCTGCAGGGCGGGCTGGAAAAGGTCGGCAAATGGATGATGAGCGCCCTGCTGGTGCTGATTTTGGTGCTGGTCGTCCACAGCTTTACGCTGCCCGGCGCGGGCGAGGGACTTGCCTTCTACCTGCTGCCGGATGCAGGGCGCGCTGCCGAGCAGGGCCTTGGCAATGTCATCACGGCGGCAATGAACCAGTCCTTCTTTACGCTGAGTCTTGGCATCGGCGCGATCGAGATCTTCGGCAGCTATATGGACCGCCGCTTTACCTTACCCGGTGAGGCTGCCCGCATCTGTGTGCTGGACACCTTTGTGGCGGTCTGCGCGGGGCTGATCATCTTCCCGGCCTGCTTCTCCTTCGGTATTGCGCCCGATGCAGGCCCGAGCCTGATCTTCATCACGCTGCCCAATGTCTTTACGAATATGGCGGGCGGACGGTTGTGGGGCACGCTGTTTTTCCTGTTCATGACCTTTGCAAGCTTTTCCACGGTCATTGCCGTGTTTGAAAACCTCATCGCCTGCGCCTGTGAAAACTTTGGCTGGGACCGCCGCAGGGCCTGCGTCATCGGCATGGCGGCGCTCGTCCTGCTGGGACTGCCCTGTGCTCTGGGCTACAATGTCTGGAGCTTTATCCAGCCTTTGGGTGCCGGCTCTACCGTGCTGGATTTCGAGGATTTCCTCGTCAGCAACCTGCTTCTGCCGGGCGGCAGCCTTGTGTATCTGCTGTTCTGCGTCACCCGCTGGGGCTGGGGCTTTGACGGCTACACGGCCGAGTGCAACACTGGTGACGGCCTCAAAATGCCGCGCTGGGTCAAGCCCTACTTCAAATATGTACTGCCCGTGCTGATCGCAGTGATTCTGGTGCAGGGACTTTAACAGCCGTTGGCTTTGAGCCACCGCTTCATTTCTGCGGTGATTCCCTCAAACGCCCGTGCGGTGTCGGGGTTGTCGGTTTTGAAGGCCAGCAGCCTCCAGAGCCACCCCTGCGCGTCTACGATCCGCAAGCTTTCGGGATAGCACAGCTCAAATACCAGAGATGCATGGCCCACGGCGTTGTCCGCGGGCCATTTTTTCAGGCTGTGCAGCACGCAGTGATGCTCATAAAAGGCGTCCAGCACAGCCGGGGTCACAGGGCTTTGGCGCAGCTGGGCTGTGGTGACATTGTAAATTTCCTCCATCGGAGTCTCGACATTGACGCGCAGGATGTCGATTTTATCGGCATCCCGCAGGATCTGGCAGAACCGCTGCGTGCGTTCATCCAGCCCGTCCGGCAGCCGGAAGGCGCTGTGCCATTCCACCGCCGCACGCAGCAAGCTGTCGGCGTCGGCATCATCGAGATAGTCCCGGATATGCCCCTCGTCAAACAGGACCGAGACGCTCAGCGCGGCATGGCTGACCGACTGCGCATCAATAAAGGTGTTGTACCGGCGCAGCTGCTCAAAGCGGCCCACATCGTGCAGCATGCCGCTCAGCCATGCAAGGTCGATGTCCTGCTGCGGCAGCGAAAGACTTTCGGCGATTCTGCCGCAGAGGGCTGCCACGCGGTAGGTGTGGTCGATCTTGAGCTTTACCTTCGGGTCGGCGGTGTTGTAATGCGCAGCATAGTCGGCAAAGGCCCGCTGCGCGCGGGCACGGTCGATTTTCATAGTATCACTCCCCGCCCCTATTGTAGCATAACCGCACCGGCGTGCAAACCGCGAATTTGATAAAAAACAGTCCACAAATACAGACATTTTAGTACAAATGGTTTAAAAATCCTTGACATCAGTGCTAAAAACGGCTATTCTTAAAGTAGTAAATCGTGAGGAAGGCGGTGCATACAATGAACGCCAAGGGGGACGCCAACCGCAGTGTGCGCATGACCAAGCAGCGGCTGTATCAGGCGCTGATCACGCTGCTGCAGCAAAAAAGTCTGCGTGAGATCACGGTGCGTGAATTGACGGAGCTGGCCGGCATCAGCCGCGGTACCTTCTACTTTCATTACACCGATATTTATGCCCTGATGGACCAAATGGAGGCCGCCCAGCTGAAGCGGCTGAATGAGCTGATGGATACCCTGATCCCCAGCATCTCGCAGGAGGATGTCCCCACAGCGCTGGTGGCGCTGTTTACCTATCTGACCGAGAATCCCGACCTGTGCGCCGCTCTCTACGGCAAAAGCTGGGAGTCGGAGTTTACCTCCAGCGTAAAGCGGCTCATCGCCGAGCGCTGCTGGGGCAACTTTGCCCCCACCGGTGGGACTGAGGATCAGAAATATATGCTTTCCTTTGCGGTCAACGGCTGCTTTGGCACGATTGCCGCCTGGCAGGAAAATCAGTTCCAGCCGCCGCCTGCCGAGATCGCGCGCATTACCTGGCAGGCGATACGCGCCGTGATGGAGCAGCTGTAAAAGTGTCTGCCCGCCTTGCTTTTTGCTACGGCGGGGGGTATAATAGAACCGTGAAACCGCCCGCAAAGGGCTTACGAAGGAGAAAATGAACGATGGGATTTTTTGATTTTCTGAAGAAATCTGCCGCACCTGCCGCACCTGCGGAGCCGACCTTCCCCATGATGCTGGCTGCTGATGCCAAGGGCGCCTTTGTACCGATGGAGAACATCCCCGATGAGGTGTTTGCACAGGGTATTCTGGGCACCTGCTGCGGCATCGACCCCAGCGAGGGCAAGGTCTTTGCCCCGGCCGGCGGTGAGATCACCCAGGCCCCCGACAGCGGCCATGCGCTGGGCATTATGGCTGACGGCGGCGTTGAGATCCTGATCCATGTCGGTGTGGATACCGTTGAGATGAAGGGCGACGGCTTCAGCCCGAAGGTCAAGGTCGGCGATAAGGTAAAGAAGGGCGATTTGCTGCTGGAGATGGATCTGGGCAAAATCGCAGCTGCCGGTCACCCTGCCGTGGTCATCACGGTCGTGACCAACACCGATGACTTCAAGGCAGTCGAGGTCGTGGCCTCCGGCGATGTCGAGCCGGGCGCAGATCTCATCAAGGTCAGCAAGTAAAAACAGCGCGTCCGCCGGAACGCGCCGCTTTGGCTTGACAAACCGCGGATACTGTGTATAATAAGGGTTGGACATTAAAACAGGGGCGCTGGGGGGCATCCTCGGCTGAGATCAAAACAAACCGCAGTTTTGGGTCACCTTGAACCTGATCCGGGTAATGCCGGCGTAGGAAGTTTGACCCCCGTCATAACACTTTTTGCGCCTGCAGGTATACCCTGCGGGCGCTTTTTCTGTTTTGTGTTACATTTTTTTGAGGAGTGGATACCATGTCCAAAACCTATTCCAAGACCCGTACCCTCGTCGAGTGCGCCCTGATGATCGCCCTCGGCACGGTGCTGGCCAACATCAAGATCTATGAGCTGCCCAACGGCGGCTCCATCACGCTGTTCAGCATGCTGCCGTTCATCATGATCTCCTTCCGCCACGGCGTGAAGTGGGGCCTTTTCACCGGCTTTGTCAACAGCCTGCTGCAGATGCTGCTGGGCTTCTACGCACCCCCGGCACCCGGCATCCTGCCGCTGGTCGGCATGATCCTGCTGGACTATGTGCTGGCCTTTACCCTGCTGGGTCTGGCATCTGCCATTGCCAAGCCGTTTGCCAACAAGCTGGTCGGTGTCGGCGTCGGCACGGCAGCGGTGTGCGGTATCCGCTTCCTGTGCAGCTTCCTGTCCGGCGTTCTGATCTGGGGCAACCTGAGCGATGGTCTGGCCGCTTGGACCTTCAGCCTGACCTACAACGGCAGCTACATGCTGCCGGAGACCATCATGACGACTGTTGCCGCCGTGCTGATCTACAAGGCCGCTCCGCAGCTGTTTGCGGCGCAGGAGAAGTAAAGTAACAAACGGCCTCCCTGAGGCGTGTGCCGGTAAGACAGTAATTTGAGAGAATTACGAAATCGGCAACTGCGAAACAGGATCGGACAAAACAGGCAGCATTCAACTTCGGTTGGATGCCGCCTGTTTTTGTGCGTTTAAGGGTCGAAAAACGCTTGTTTTCTGCTCTGTAAGACAAGGATAGTGAAACGGGTGAAGTAGTTGCCATTCTCGTGGTAACCCCCCACGAAACGGTAAAACCAATAGGTGGGGATTTCAATGCGGAGTATGTCCGGCAGCATAAAAACCATCAAATCGGCTTGCGAACGCAGGAGAGTTACATTTTGAAGTGCTGACTTTTGAAAAGCCTATTGAGAACCGAGCTATCGCCGTGCTACAATGTGTATACACACAAGCGAGAGGTTCATCGGATGGAAAATTTATTGTCTTTTGCGTCCAATATGGACAGCAATCCAGAGGAGGACCTCAAAGCGGTCAACGAGTATTGATCTTCGGAGCAACCTCAGATCGGAGGAGCGGTATGATAATTAACTGCGTATGGGAGCATAATGGCAACGACACCTTGCTTTATGCGGTGGATTTTGTAGGTGCATATACCCGTGGCGAAAGCCTTGAAATCGCAAAGGCAAAGATGCCACAGGAAATCGTTTCTTATTGCAGCTGGCTGGGCATGGAGGCCGAGGGCAAAGCGGAAATCGTGATCGTCGGAGAAAAATGCTCCGAGCTTACAATTCGGGATGCGGATTCCGATGTGCTTTTTGAAAGCGAACAAGCACAACTGACAATAGAAGAATATGAGACGCTTAAAACCCTTGCGCTGAAGTCAGCAAAGGATTTCCTTGCATTGTACGAATCTATCCCGGATAAGAACGCAGCCGCCGCACCGGAGCGCAAGACCTTTTACGGACGAGTCCCCCGCACAGCAAATGAAATGTACGAGCATACAAAGAATGTGAATACATATTATTTTGCGGAGATTGCTGTGGATGCCGATCATGACGGCAACATATACGAATGCCGCAAGCGGGGATTTGAATCGCTTGAATCTAACCCTGATTTTCTGCAAAATACCGTCAGAAAAGGCAGCTATGGCGAGGATTGGTCGCTGCGTAAAGTCCTGCGCCGTTTTATCTGGCATGACCGCATTCACGCCAAGGCAATGTATCGAATGGCTACAAAAGTTTTTGGTGCGGAGATCATTGAAAATCCGTTTTACTTTTTTGAGGAAGGAGTCTTAACATAATGGCAAGAACCGAAACGGTTGAATTTACAAATATGTGCATGATCTGTGATGGCAGCCGAGTTGTCGTGATCGACCGGAAAAAGCGGGACTGGCCGGGCATCACCTTCCCCGGAGGTCATATAGAGCCGGGAGAATCCTTTACGGATGCCGTGATTCGTGAGGTGCAGGAGGAAACTGGACTGCATATCCGTTCTCCCCAGCTCTGCGGTATCAAAGACTGGTGTGAAAATCAGTGCAGGTTGTTGTGCTGCTTTATAAGACAACTTGTTTTGATAATCAAAACAAAGCCGCTTGTCAAGCTGTTTTTTGAAAAGGAGAAAAAATCTAAAAAAAGAATAGAAAAGGCAACAGTTTATTTGCTTCCAGGGATGCAGGAAAAGAGCATAGGATGCAACATAATAAGAATAGCGATGCAAATGTAGGAATCCGCTGCGAGGCCCAGGCAACAAAACGAAAGGGAAAACGTAACTGGAAAAGCCCGCGAGTTGGATATCGGGAAGGAAAAAAGATTTGAAAAAATGTGGAACAAAATGCAAGAAAACCCTTGACTTTTTGGGAAAGGTCGGTTATAATAACAAACGTCGCTTGAAGCGATTGAAACATGTGCGGCCGTAGCTCATCTGGTAGAGCGCCACCTTGCCAAGGTGGAGGTAGCGAGTTCGAGCCTCGTCGGCCGCTCCATTTTGTGGAAGTTTAGCTCAGCTGGGAGAGCATCTGCCTTACAAGCAGAGGGTCAGCGGTTCGATCCCGTTAACTCCCATAGGTCCCGTAGTGTAGCGGTTATCACGTCGCCCTGTCACGGCGAAGATCGCGGGTTCGATTCCCGTCGGGACCGTTTAAGATAACGGAAGTTATTTTAGACTCGTTAGCTCAGTTGGTAGAGCAATTGACTTTTAATCAATGGGTCACTGGTTCGAGCCCAGTACGGGTCATATATGCGGGTGTGGCGGAATTGGCAGACGCACCAGATTTAGGATCTGGCGCTTAACGGCGTGGGGGTTCAAGTCCCTTAACCCGCATAATAGAAATCAGCCGGCTTAGCTCAGTTGGTAGAGCATCTGATTTGTAATCAGAGGGTCGCGTGTTCAAGTCATGTAGCCGGCATTTTTTTATATAAAGAAACAGATGCGAACGTAGTTCAGTGGTAGAACACCACCTTGCCAAGGTGGGGGTCGCGGGTTCGAATCCCGTCGTTCGCTTGAGGAGGCCGGGGTGGCGGAACTGGCAGACGCACAGGACTTAAAATCCTGCGATTGGTAACGATCGTACCGGTTCGATTCCGGTCCTCGGCATATAATGATGAGCACCCTTAGCTCAACTGGATAGAGTACCTGACTACGAATCAGGCGGTTAGAGGTTCGACTCCTCTAGGGTGCATAAAGCGTAAGCTTTAGTTCGGGAAGTAGCTCAGCTTGGTAGAGTACTTGGTTTGGGACCAAGGTGTCGCAGGTTCGAATCCTGTCTTCCCGATTTATGGCGGTGTAGCTCAGCTGGCTAGAGCGTCCGGTTCATACCCGGGAGGTCGGGGGTTCGATCCCCTTCGCCGCTATATTGATCTTGTTGGACCTTTAGCTCAGCTGGTTAGAGCTCTCGGCTCATAACCGAGTGGTCGTAGGTTCAAGTCCTACAAGGTCCATTGTAATGATGGAGGATTACCCAAGTCCGGCTGAA
>OGYZ01002422.1_pt1 | contig 12750 bp, 12 predicted proteins | sample 1576681 | NCBI WGS metagenome assembly OGYZ01 (sample SAMEA3541480, study PRJEB24748) | human gut metagenome | biome: human gut; feature: human-associated habitat; material: faeces | place: China | collected 2012 | reverse complement strand
TCATCTCCGTATAAAGAAGTTCCGCCCGGACTGGTAGCCGTCATTTGTATTTCATCATCCTTAAAGTCCGTATGCTTTAATACTACCCGTACGCCGTTGCTTAGTTTCATAACCGTAGCCCCAAAGAGCGGGTCCACTTTCTCTTCTACGATACTGCCAACTTGAGGTAATTCAGGAATCAACGGTTCGTTGCTGACATTTTCCTGATAAGCTTCTACCGGAATCTGCTGTGCTTTCCGGAATTCGGCCAGTAATTCTTCTTCTGTCGGATATGTCACACCTTCCTTTTCCGGAGCTGTCAGACTGATGACAATGTTCTTGTCTCCGATAATCTGCTGGATATACTGATTCACCTGTTCTACCGGAATAGCCGGAGCTATCTGGTTGATCAGTTCATATTCCATCTCGATTCCCGGAATACTTCCTCCGTCGGTGAAATGAGAAACGTACTCGCTGGAATATGTACTGTTCTTCTGTTTGTCTCGTTCATTGAAGGCCGATTCATACGCTTTCAGTACATTGATACGGGCTCGTTCGTATTCAGAAGCCGTAAATCCATATTGTTTCACCCGCTGAATCTCCTTTACGACAGCTGTCAGGGTAGAATCAATGCAGCCTTCTTTCACTAATGCCGCTACCGACCAGGCCGATTTGGTCTTGGAAACCATAAAGTCTCCATCCGATGCTGCCGCATAAATAAACGGCGGATTCGCTTTCTGCAGAATTTCCTGGAATCGCTCGTTGATCATCTGATCACATACGGCCTGTACGTAACCGGTAACCATGCCCATTACGGAAGCTTTAACTTCTTTGGGTAACGGATCGTATTTATAGAAGATGTACAGCAGAATATTGGAGGCTTCCTTGTCTGTGGCAATCGAAACAATCGGTTCGTCGTTGTCCGGTACACTGAAATAAGTACGTTCTGCGGCATTCACCGGGGCCGGAATATCGGCAAACATCGTTTTTATCCGACTTTCTACCTGATCGACATCCACATCTCCCACAATAATAATTGCTTGCAAGTCGGGACGATACCATTTCTTGTAATACGCTCTTAACTCATCTGGCTTGAAATTGTTGATGACATCCAGTGTACCGATAGGCATCCGGTGAGCATACCGGTTGTTGGGATACATCTTCGGTAATTGTTGTTCCCATAATCGTGCCTGTGCATCTTGGCGAGTACGCCATTCTTCCCGGATTACGCCCCGTTCCTTTTCAATAGCCGTATCAGCCAGCGTAATGAAATTAGACCAGTCGTGCAAGATCAATAAGCAGCTGTCCACCACCTGCGTGCGCTGTACCGGCGCATTCATAATCATATACACGGTTTCATCGAAAGAAGTATAGGCATTGAAGTTTTCTCCCATTCGCATACCGACACTTTCGGTATACTGATCCATGGCATGATCTGGAAAGTTTTTGCTTCCGTTAAAGGCCATGTGTTCTAGGAAATGAGCCAAACCTCGCTGATTCTCTTCTTCCAGAATGGAACCTACGTTTTGGGCGATATAGAAGTCTGCCCGGTCTTTCGGGAGTTCATTGTGACGAATATAATATGTGAGTCCGTTGCTCAGTTTTCCATAACGGACTTTCGGATCAACCGGTAGCGGTTGAAGTTCCGTCTGCGCTTGCAATTGTCCTAATCCTACCCAAAAGAGCAGGAAGAACATCCAAAATCTAGATGTGTATCTCATAGCTTTATTATATAGATAAGACAAAGCTAAATAAAAAAATGGCGTAATCGGTTATGATTCTCTATCTTTTGAATATATTTGCATACATAAAGAAACGATGACTAAAACCAAGAACTATGAAAGATTGGCGTGATTTATTCTATTTCTCGAAAAGTGAACGTAGGGCACTGACGTTGCTGTCCTTCCTGATTCTGGGAGCTTGGTTCCTGCTTTGGTTTACTGAACCGGAAGAAGAGTCTTTGTCCCTGACCGTTGTTGCACCGGTTTCCCAAACAGATTCCGTTCCCAAGTCCAAGCCGCAAGATACCATCCGGAGCATTCCCCGTACCGTTCCTAAGTCACGTTCTTCGTATTCGGAGAAACGACGGTTTCAGAAGCCTTTTACTTCCTCGTCCAAACGCCCCCGAAGTCAGAAGTTTCCAGCCGGGACACAGGTGGAATTAAACCAGGCTGATTCTATGACTTTACAGAAAGTTCCGGGTATCGGTCCGGTTTTCTCTCGTCGTATCATCAAATACCGGGATCTTTTAGGCGGATTCTATACGGTACATCAGTTGGCTGAAGTTTATGGTATTGATGCTGATAAGTATGCCGCTCTTGAACCCTGGTTTACCGTAGATACAGCGTTGATTCGTCCTTTGATCGTTAATCAGGCAGATTACCGAACTTTAATCCGGCATCCGTATCTGAACAAACAACAAACCAAAATCCTTCTCCGCCTCATTGAACGGAAAGGAAAGCTACAGGGCTGGGAAGAACTTCGTCTGCTGGATGAATTTCCTCCCGGAGAAATAGAAAGGCTCCGTTACTATCTGTCGTTCGACTAAAAGGGTATCAATCCAGCAATAAATCTGATATAAGGCATATGCACGACATCAGATCTCTTCAATAAGCCATTTCTCAATATTTCTGGTCTCATTGCAGAAGTTCACCCCTATTTTATAGAGTTGCCGCGAATCGTTTTGTTTCTCGTTGGAATCGAAAACGATTCTCGAATCATTTAGTCATGAAGAAAATTACGGATCATTATGCTACCTTGCGGAGTCATGATTGATTCGGGATGGAATTGTACGCCATAGATGGGTAACTGCTTGTGAGAAAAAGACATGATATGTCCTTCTTCATCCATAGCGGTAATGTGTAGACAGTCAGGGAACGAATCTGTTGATAATAACCAGGAATGATAACGCCCGACTTGTATAGGCTCATTTACCTGTTTATATAAACGATCCTGATGATCCCGTATCTGAAGTGCTGATGAATGTCCGTGTTTGGGAGAAGACATCTGTTCCAATTTAGCACTAAAGTATTGTCCGATGGCCTGATGACCCAAACAAACTCCTAATATCGCATGACTTCGGTAACAACGGTCGATTAAAGCAAGTAAATCACCGGCTTCCTCTGGAATCCCAGGTCCTGGTGAAAGCAACAGACAATCAAATTCATCCAGTCGGTTGAATGGTATCTGATCGTTGGTTACTACCTCAAAAGAACACAGAGGGTCTTCACGCAGTATCTGTACCAGGTTATAGACAAATGAATCGTAATTATCAACAACAAGCACTCTCTTCATGGAAAATATCATTAGAAACGGCTACAAACATACGCATAAATTCATTTATTTCCGTAGCTTTGTTCTTGAATCAAAAGAAAGTGGAAGAAAGATGGAGTGGTTATCTGCCGAGAAGACCCGGCAACGGATGAATGATTACGGAGCGAAAGGAATTCCGTTTCTGTGTGCTGTGAATTATGAATTGACGGAGGGCTTTGTGTTGCCTTATCCACTGGAACAAAAAGAAGTCTGGTGGAATATGGAAGGAATAACGAATCTGCCGTCTTTTACAACGGAAAAGCGAGGTAGTTATTTCAGATCTTTGCCTATGGATGAGGATAGTTATGCTGCCAAATTCCGGATAGCTCGTCAGGGATTGCTGCGGGGCGATTCTTTTCTCCTGAATCTGACGGTAGCAACGGATTTGGATACGGATTTTACACTCGAGGAGATCTTTATCCGAAGTAAGGCGCGATATAAGTTATTGGTACCGGACCGGTTTGTCTGTTTCTCTCCGGAAACTTTCGTTATTCTTTCAGATGGAAAGATTTCTTCTTTTCCGATGAAAGGAACTATTCGGGCAGATATACCCAATGCCGATCATATCATTCTGAATGATTATAAGGAAAGTGCCGAACATCATACGATTGTGGACCTGATCCGGAATGATTTGAACCGGATAGCTACCGATGTTCGGGTAGAACGCTTTCGTTACATAGACCGGTTGGTAACAAACCGGGGAGAAATCCTGCAGGTATCCAGTCAGGTTACAGGAAATCTGCCGGAAGATTATTTATCCCGCTTGGGCGATCTTATTTTCGATATGCTTCCGGCCGGTTCTATATCAGGAGCTCCTAAAGCGGCAACGGTACGTATTATCCGGGAGGCAGAAAAGGAAAACCGTGGTTTCTATACGGGTATTTTCGGCTATTTTGATGGGAAGAGTTTCCGGTCGGCCGTGATGATCCGGTTTATTGAACAACAAGGAAACCGATTACGTTTCCGGAGTGGCGGAGGAATCACCGTCAATAGTGATTGTTCTGCCGAATATCAGGAAGTCTTACAAAAAGTTTATTTACCATGTTGATGAATCCTCCTCGTTTTATAGAATCGATCCGCGTATGCAACGGTGCTTTTTGTTCGTTGGAATGGCATCTGCAACGAATGCGTCAGACGGCTGCCCATTGGCAATATCCGCTGGATTTGTCTCTTTTTCCCGAGGAAGTACCGGAAGAGGTCAGCTCAGGAGTCTTTAAATGCCGGATTGTTTATGATACCCAGATTCGGGAAATCACCTATTCTCCTTATCAACCTCGGATGATCCGTTTCCTCAAACTGGTTGATGGAGGAGCGTTGGATTATGCCTTCAAATATGAAGACCGTTCGGCTTTGATGTGTTTAACCCGGCAAAAAGGAATCTGTGATGATATTCTTATAACAAAAGATGGGTATATCACCGATACCTCATACAGCAATGTGGTCTTGGAAAATTCGGAAGGTCTGTTTGTCCCTCATACCTATCTGTTGAATGGAACCCGTAGGCAGCGTTTACTAGCCGAAGGAATTGTGCAGGAAAGGCCTATCAGCACATCTGATTTAAACCAGTATAACCGTCTGTATCTTATTAATGCTCTGATTGGATTGGAAGAAAATATTTCTCTTCCAGTCTCTGCTATAGACATTTTAAGTCAATCCAATGCACTAAATAACAGGCAATAAAAATTTTCAGCATAATGAAAAGAATTTTTCAGTTAGATGATAAGTGCTTTTCATTCTTGTGAGAAGAGCTTATCTCAATAATGAAAAACAATGAAAGGAAGCAACAGGCGGGTAAATAAAGAAGAGTTGTAAATCTTCTTGTAAATTATTATTTTCGTGGCGGAATAAAAGATTGGAACTATGTATTACGAAGCGGTCGATATACTGAAAGGCATGATAGCCATACCTTCGTTTAGTCGGGAAGAAAAAGAGGTTGCCGACTTTCTGGAAAATAAATGGAAGCAGGCAGGACAGAAAGTATTTCGTCGGGGGAATAATCTTTGGATGATAGCCGGAAATCTGGTTGATCCGTCCAAGCCGACGTTATTGCTGAATTCGCATATTGATACGGTAAAGCCTGTCAGTGCCTGGACACGTGATCCATTTACTCCGGAAGTCGATGAGGAAGACCGGCTATATGGGTTAGGCAGTAATGATGCGGGAGCCAGTGTTGTTTCTTTGTATGGAGCATTTACGTTGCTTTCCCGTCAGGAACAGCCTTATAACTTGATTTTCCTGGCATCCTGTGAGGAAGAAGTTTCCGGAAAAGGAGGTATCGAATCCGTATTGCCGTATTTGCCGCCTGTTGATTTTGCCATCGTTGGCGAACCGACCGGGATGCAGCCTGCAGTAGCCGAAAAAGGGCTGATGGTACTGGATTGTACGGCAATAGGTAAAGCCGGACATGCTGCCCGTAATGAAGGAGTCAATGCCATTTATGAAGCTTTGCCGGATATCGAATGGTTCCGTTCATACGTATTTCCCGAACAGAGTGATTTCTTGGGACCGGTCAAGATGAGTGTGACAATGATCAATGCCGGTACACAGCACAATGTAGTACCCGATAAGTGTACTTTTGTGGTAGATGTGCGTACCAATGAGTTTTACACCAACGAAAGACTATACGAAGCCATTTGTCAGCAGGTGAAATGTGAGGTAAAAGCCCGCAGCTTCCGCCTGAACTCGTCGTCGTTGCCTTTGGATCATCCTTTCCTGCAGCGGACGGCTATGATGGATTTGAAGCCGTTCGGTTCGCCTACATTAAGTGATCAGGCCTTGATGCCTTTCCCTTCGGTAAAAATCGGACCGGGGCAATCCAGTCGTTCCCATACGGCGGATGAATATATTGGGCTGATGGAAATCCGTGAGGCCATTCAGATGTATGTAACCTTGCTCAATCAGTTGAAATTCTGACATTGCATGTGGAAGAACATTTTAGGTACCGTTGGTGCCCGTTATCTGGTGGCACTGCTCAATCTGCTCCTTATCTTTGTCAATGCAAAGGTTTTGGGAGCCGAAGGATTGGGCTTGGTCGGTATCCTGATTGCTTCCATTAATCTGGTAACTACCTTCAACAGTATTTTCTGCGGAGGAACGATCGTGTACTTTATGCACCGGTATTCCTTGCGAGATGTCTTTATTCCGGCCTATCTGTGGGCAATCTTCGGATCGATGTTGGCTACAGCCGTACTGGCTTTGGCTGGTATGTTTCCGTTAGGCTATCTGTTGGATGTTTATCTGCTTTCGCTTACCGGATCGTTGATTACAGCCAACTCCCGTTTTCTGTTGGGACAAGACCGGGTCGGGGCCTTTAATCTGATCTTCATGATTCAGGGCGGATTGCTTTGTCCCGTATTGCTTTTCCTTTACTTCATTCTCGGACTGAAAGATGCAGAGGCTTACCTGTACGGACTTTATGTAGCGAACCTTTCCGCATTGGGTTGTAGTCTTTGGTGGCTGTATCGGGATTTGCGTTCCTGTTTGCTTCAGACTTCCCGAACCTCCTTGCATTGGCGGGAAATGCTGGTCTATGGATTATGGGGAAATGTGGATAACTTAGCTGAAGTTTGTACGACACGTATCAATTATTTCTTCATCAAACGTTTCTTAGGCTTTGCCGGAGTTGGTTTGCTGGATGGAGGAACACGTATATCAGAAAGTGTCTGGCATATCAGCCGTTCAATTGGTTTCCTGACGAACAGCCAAGTGGCCCGGGAAAAAGATCCACAGAAACAACGGCAAATCACACTCCGTCTGCTCCGACTGACATTCTTGGGAACATTCGTGGCCGTCTTGTGTCTTCTCTGTGTTCCGGAATGGATCTTTACCGATTACCTCTTCAGCCAGGAGTTTAAAGGCATCACTTCCGTTATCCGAGGCCTATCCGTTGGAATCGTCGCATTCGGATGTCATACCATACTCTCGCAGTACCTGATTGCCAGCGGTCATGTGCGGTACAGTGCCGCCTCTTCGTGTGTCGGGTTGATCGTTCTCCTTATTGCCGGTTATTTCCTTATCCCGGCTTATGGAATACCGGGCGCTGCTGTTACTTCCAGTCTGGCTTTTACAGCGATGGCCTGTTTCTCTTTCTGGGCATTCCTCAAGTCATCACGTAAATAAGGGAGATGGCGAGTGTATCCTTTATTTCCGCTTATACATATTTCCCGGAAGAGTTCGGATGCGGCCATCCATTTCAAGTTCGAAAAGGATGTTCGTCAGTTGTTGGACTGGAAATCCAGTCAGTTTTGTCAGCTGATTGATATGGACTTCATCCTGATCTTGTAAAATCTGTAATACCTGCTGTATCTCCGGTGAATCCGATTCGCTAAAGAGAAGTTCTGTTTGTTGAGGCTTTCTCTGCTTGTCTTCATGTTGCCAACCGAGTGCTTCAATCAGATCTTGAGCAGAGGATAACAAGGCTGCTTTGTTATGACGGATTAGTTGATTACAACCTGCCGAATATAAATCATGAATACGTCCGGGGCAAGCAAATACTTCACGATCATACGAGAATGCTATGTCTGCGGTCACTAATGAACCACCTTTTTCTGCCGATTCAATAACAAGAGTTGCTTCTGATAAACCCGCTATGATTCGGTTTCTTTTCAGGAAATTAGGACGATCCGGATTGGTTTCACTGGGGAAATCAGTCAGTAATCCGCCTTTTGCCAGCATTTCGTTCGCTATATGCCGATGTGCAAACGGATAGATACGGTCCAGACCGTGAGCTAATACTGCAACCGTAGGAAGACCACAGGCTAATGCTTGCCGGTGCGCACAGATATCTATTCCGTAAGCCAGTCCGCTGACAACCATTGTATCCGGAAAAGCAGCAGCTAAATCTTCTATCAGTCGGGCTGTTGTTTCCTGACCGTAATGTGTGGCGTGGCGGGTTCCAACCACACTGATGATATGACGGGTATTCAGATTCCCGTTCCCTTTATAATAAAGCGCTAAAGGGGCATCCGGACATTCTCGAAGACGAGCCGGATAATTCTCGTCGTCCCATAATAAGATGTCTATCTGTTCCTGTTCGGCAAAACGGATCTCCTGTTCCGCCCGTCGGAGAACTTCCGGATTTTTAATCTCTGCCGCTAGAATAGATCCGATTCCGGGAATACGTTCCAGTAACTGTCTTTTCTCCTGGAAGATAGATTTAGCATCTCCCAATGAATTTAATAACTGGCGGGAGAGTACACCTCCCACTCCGTTTACCATAGTTAAGGCAATGGTATACAATAAAGAATCATTCATTTTCTATAGTTGTTCGATTTTTGATTCGTTTGAGTAATTCATCGAAGTATTCTCCTCGTGAAAGTTTTCCGTTGTCCACCAGAACACAATCGACTGTGCCACGTGAAACAAGTTCTTTTTCCGGTAGCTTATAAATATCTTGGCTCATCACCAATTTTACTCCATCCTTACTGGCATTCAGGCAAGAAAGATAACGGTCTCCACTCCGTAGGGAATGTTTGAGCTGGATTTCGATCCGGGCGACGAATAAATCCATCCCCCGGTCGTGCAGATCACTGAAGTTCTCGCCGAGTGAAAGCAAGAACTCATGACGTGTATGTTCCATGTAATGCAGGTAGTTCGCATTGTTTACGACTCCCTGCAGATCACATTCATAATCCCGTACTTTGTCTTCGTGCTGATAAACGTATGTTTTCATCCGTTGAATTCTTTCTTAGGTTGAACCACTTCCATGACATACAGGCGGTCGGACGGACGAACTTTCTCGGCTACCTTGATAGAGAAACGTTCTCCTTTAACCGTTTGAGGTACGGCTTTCAAATCAACCCGGATTTCTTCTACCTTCTGCATAACAGCACCGGTAGTCGGACCCGTGATCAGAATTTCATCGCCTACTTTCAATGTACCACATTCCATTTCGAATTCTGCCACACCGATCTTATCAAAGTATTTGATTCCTCGGGCTACATACACTTTTTTGCGTGTAGCTCCTGATCCGTATTTGCTGCTCCATTCTCCCAAACGCTGTCCCAGATAATATCCGTTCCAGAATCCCCGGTTGAATACCATCTTCAGGCGTTCATCCCAATGGGCTACCTTTTCTTCTGTAAATGTTCCTCCGCAATAAGCTTTGACTGCCTCTTTGTAACATTCGGTTACGATACGTACATACTCAGGTCCGCGGGCCCGTCCTTCAATCTTGAAGACTCGTACACCGGCATCCATCATCTTGTTCATGAAGTGGATGGTCTTCAGATCTTTCGGCGACATAATATATTGATTCTCGATATCCAGTTCGATATCGCTGTCTTTATCCCGTACTGTATAACCTCGTCGGCAAATCTGCATACAAGCTCCACGGTTGGCCGAAGCATTCATCTCATGCAGACTTAAATAGCATTTACCTGAAACCGCCATGCATAATGCTCCGTGGGCGAACATTTCAATCCGGATCAGTTCTCCCTTCGGGCCTTTGATTTGTTGTTTCTGTATCTCTTGATAAATTTCGTACACCTGATCCAGATTCAACTCGCGGGCCAGCACTACCACATCTGCAAAACGGGCGTAAAACTTCAGCGCCTCCGCATTCGATATATTCAACTGGGTGGATAAATGGACTTCCTGTCCGATTCGGTTGGCATACTCCATGGCTGCCACATCGGCTGCAATAATAGCCGATACACCTGCTTCTTTGGCTGCGTCAATGATCTCGCGCATCAAAGGCAGATCTTCTCCGTAAATGACCGTATTGACTGTCAGATAACTTTTCAAGCCATGTTCCTGACAAATGGCTACGATTTTCCGTAAGTCGTCTGTTGTAAAATTATTCGAAGAGCGGGAGCGCATATTCAATCCTTCAATTCCGAAGTAAATGGAATCCGCTCCCCCTTGTATAGCCGCCATCAGGGATTCATACGAACCCACCGGTGCCATGATTTCAAAATCTTTCTCGTTCAATGCCATAAAGGTTTCCTTTTTATGGGGCAAAGGTAGGAATAAATTGGGTCAATTCCACCAAGGCGGCCTTATTCTTTCGGTTCGGTTTCTGTCGGATCCACCGGCTTGAAAGTCAGGTCACCGTCTTTTTTGTTGCTGCTTTTGGTTGCCCGGGCCTTCAGATTGGCCTTCTGCTGTTTGATCAGGGCATTGACATAGTCGATAAACTCATCGTACTTGCCATTTCCTTCATAATCGGCCACCACATTGACGCGTGCGGCAAACTGGCGGTAGGCTTCGTCGGCAGCTTCGCGTGTCGTTTTGATAATTCCTTTGCTTTTCCGGCCTTCCGCCTCCGCGCGTTTTTTCAGTGCAGACTCCAGCGCGTCGGTCTTCTCAGAAAGATAGGCAACCCATTCATCGAAATGAATCGAACGCATAAAGTCCTCGAGATAAGATTCCAGCTCCTGCAAGAGGTTGCGCAAGACTGCCAGTTCTTCGGTATATCCCAGCTTGACAGGAATTTCGTACTTGTCGTAGATCCGTCCCACCTCTTCGGCAAAGGTGCGTTTCGCCTCGTCGGGGTGGCGGCGCATGACGTTGATGAAAATCCTCGAAGCCGAATACGCCTCGTCCACTTCCGCATCGGCAGCCTCCAGGGTTTCGACTTCATCCAATTTCTTGGTCTGTTGGTAAACCCGGTCGAACGCGGTAAATTGGGCGATGTAGTTCTCCCGTGTGGCTTTCAGCGGATCGGTTGTCCCTTCATCAACAGTCGGTAAATTATTGATAGCCTTGATCACCAGTGTGTGGAATCCGTAATCTTCGTTGTTACGTAGCGATGCGGTTCGAAAAGATTCTATCTGTTTCATAATACAAACATATTAAGTGAATAAAACAGCCCTAAGATACGGATTAAATTCAAATGGAGAAGAGAAAGGCTTGAAAAAAGAAGAGGACGATAATTATCTCCTGTCGAAACTTTCAATCGGCTTGGATCAGAACTTTCGACAGCCGTCGAAAATGCTATTCTGTCAAGAGTAAGACTTTCGACGGGTATGGAAACTTCAAATCCATGTGGATTACTGTTTTCGACGGGTGGAGAAAGTACTAATCCCGACGGATCAGTACTTTCCGGCTGTGGGGGAAGGAGTTTTTTTTATAGAAAAGAGGAATCCTATTCGTTTTTTACTACCTTTACCGCCGGATCGGAGCTATTCCGTCCGTCGGACATATTTGAAATAAAGCGTTGTGCTTTTTTTGTCTATGGAAACCTGAGAAATTTTCATTGTATGCAAAGACAGCACAGCGGCCTTCACGTATACGTGCGTGGGGCTGCTGTCTATTTGCATACAAAGGTTTCTCAGGACCTCCATAGACAAATAGTACACAGTCTCACGCTTTCGTTTTATAAACCACTTCTCTTTTTGGGGCTGGGGGAGAGGAAAAATGCTTATAGGGATGAAATGGATTTGTTTTATTTGTGCTTTTTTGTCATTTGCAGCAGTGGCTGGAGGTTCTAGCAGTAGTGGTTTTAGAGAGTTCTCGGCCTTTTTGAAAATTGTAATACCAATAGCTTATGCTGCTTTATTATATGGTAATAGGGAAAACAAAGTGTGTTTTTGGAATGTAATATTTGTAGCAATGGCTTGTTCCTTTCTATTTATTCCTGTAAAGAATGAAGACGTATTGTTTTCATTGTCTATTTTTTCTATTCCCATATTTGTAATACAAGGCATTATGTTATGGAGAAAAGAAAGTGTAGAAAAGAAAAAACAAGATTGATTTATCAACCCCCGGCCTAACGGAAGCGGCGTAAAGCAAATTCCAAGAGAAGCGTAAAGAAATCTCGGCTGTTTGAGCCGCAGGCGAGTTTTCCGAGATTTTAGCTTCTCGCCGTGAATTTGTAGCCGCTGGAGTGTAAGCCTTGACCTTTTGGTTCTTTTGGGTCAAGCCAAAAGAACGGACAATGCTATAAAGAACACGCACCCCCTCTCATTGGAATAAAATTCCTATCTTTGCCAAAAATATTTATTTATGAAGAGGATACATTGTTTGATATATTTGCTGTTGGCTATAGTAGGCCTGTCGGCCTGCCAAGGGGAGAAAGAGGGAGGAACACGGACGATATCCGTTACCATCGAGCCGCAGCGGTATTTTGCAGAAAAGATAGCCGGAGACCTTTTCCAAATTAATTGTGTGACACCTGCCGGACAAAGCCCGGAAACATACGATCCTACACCCCAACAAATGGTTCAGATCAGTCAGAGTCAAGCCTATTTCCGTATTGGAGAAATTGGGTTTGAACAGGCCTGGATGAAGAATTTGCAAAGTCAGAATCCGGATATGGCAGTCTTTGATCTTTCGGAAGGAATGGAACTGATCAAAAACGAGGAAGAAGCGCATGAGGAAGGTGAAGCACACCCTCATCACCATCACGGATCGGTCGATCCTCATATCTGGACCTCTATTTCCGGCGCTAAAGTGATTGCCCAGAATACCTGTCAGGCTTTCATCAAACTTGATCCGGAGAATCAGGAGATTTATCAG
>OGYZ01002410.1_pt1 | contig 12798 bp, 9 predicted proteins | sample 1576681 | NCBI WGS metagenome assembly OGYZ01 (sample SAMEA3541480, study PRJEB24748) | human gut metagenome | biome: human gut; feature: human-associated habitat; material: faeces | place: China | collected 2012 | reverse complement strand
GGAATCCACAAAGGATTCCTGCGGCTCTTTGCCTTAAATCCTGCTTGTGTTTGCGAAATATCCGTCATTTTCCTTGTTTTCAGATACGCCTTGAAAATCAGAGAACCATGAACAAAGAAGGTATATTGTAATGAAAAAAGCATTGTCTTTGATGACTGCCGCTGCCTTGGTCCTGAGCCTGGCTGCCTGCGGTTCCACCGCTTCTTCCGAGGCCGCTTCCAGCGATGCTGCATCTTCCGAGGCTGCTTCCTCTGAAGCAGCCAGCGAGACTGAAACTGCTGAGCTGTCCACCGTTGAGCCGGGCAAGCTGATCATGTCCACCAACGCAGCCTTCCCCCCGTACGAGATGACCACCGATTCCGGCGAATTTGAGGGCATCGACATTGAGACCGCACAGGCTATTGCTGACAAGCTGGGCCTGGAGCTGCAGATCGATGATATGGACTTTGACGCTGCACTGCTGGCTGTACAGCAGGGCAAGTCCGATATGGTTATGGCTGGCGTTACCGTTACCGACGAGCGCCAGAACGTGATGGACTTCACCGATTCTTACGCAACCGGCATCCAGTCCATCATCGTCAAGGAAGATTCCGATATTGCCAGCGTGGATGACCTGGCTGGCAAGAAAATCGGCACCCAGCGCGGTACCACCGGCTACCTGTACTGCTCTGACGACTTTGGCGATGAGAACGTTGTTGCTTACGACGACGGCCTGACTGCCGTGCAGATGCTGAACAACGGCCAGGTTGACTGCGTTGTTATTGATAACGCTCCCGCTAAGGAATTTGTTGCTGCCAACCCCGGCCTGAAGCTGCTGGACACCGCTTACGTGGAAGAAGACTACGCAATCGGCGTTGGTAAGGGCAACACCGAACTGAAGGATGCCATCAACACCGCTCTGGAAGAGCTGAAGGCCGACGGCACCCTGCAGGCTATCGTGGACAAGTACATCACTGCTGAATAAAGCAGCTTTTTCACAAGTGCCACAGGGGGGTGGCCCGCAGGGGCGCCTCCCTTTTGTTGGTAAGACCGTAAAATAAACGCCCGGTGCCCTGGTGCCGGAACACAGGAAAGGTGTGGAATGCGGATGGCCGCACAATACGAAATGCTGACCCAGCTGGCGAAAGCTGGTACAAAGCTGGATTTCGGGCAGGATCTGTTCGTCAAATTCTACCAGGCATTTATTGCCTCAAACCGCTGGCAGCAATACCTCAAAGGGGTCATCCCCACGCTGTATGTAACGGCAATTGCTTTGACGATCGGCGTGGTGCTGGGCAGCGTGGTTGCCCTGGTGCGTGTTGCGCATGACCAGCAGCGCCGCGGCCACCACGACCCGGCTCTTGCCGTTGCCAACGCTGTATGCAAGCTATACGCCACTGTGATCCGCGGCACCCCCATGATGGTGCAGATGCTGATTATGAGCATGGTTATCTTTGCCAACAGCCGCAACTTTACCATGGTCGGCGCGCTGGCACTGGGCATTAACTCCGGTGCGTATGTTTCGGAGATCATCCGCGGCGGTCTGATGGCCGTTGACCCCGGCCAGATGGAAGCCGGCCGCAGCCTGGGCCTGAACTACATGACAACCATGGTGCTGATCGTGATTCCGCAGGCCATCCGCTCGGTGCTGCCTGCCCTGGGCAATGAGTTCATCGTCCTTCTCAAGGATACCTCGCTCATCACCGTTATTGGCGGTAAGGAGCTGCTGTACGCTGCACAGGGCATCATGAACCGTACTTACGAGCCGATGTTCCCGTTGTTCGGCGTGGCGCTGATGTATCTGATTCTGGTTATGATCTTTACCTGGCTGCTTGGCAAACTGGAAGGGAGGCTGGCGAAGAGTGATCGTCGTTAAGGACTTAAAAAAGAACTATAACGGTCTGGACGTGCTCAAGGGCATTGACCTGACCATCAATAAGGGCGATGTTGTCTGCCTGGTTGGGCCTTCCGGCTGCGGCAAGTCCACTTTTCTGCGCTGCCTGACCCGCCTGGAAGAACCGGACGGCGGCACGGTTATGCTGGACGGCAAAGAGATCACCGAACGCGACATTGATGCCACCCGCGCCCAGATGGGCATGGTGTTCCAGCATTTTAACCTGTTCCCCCACCTGACGGTGAAAAAGAACATCACGCTGGCTCCGGTGCGCCTGGGCCGTATGAGCCAGGCTGCTGCCGACAAGCAGGCCATGGAGCTGCTGGAGCGCATTGGCCTGGCCGATAAGGCGGATGTTTACCCCAATATGCTTTCCGGCGGCCAGAAACAGCGCATTGCCATTGTGCGTGCACTGGCCATGAACCCTGAAGTGCTGTTGTTTGACGAGCCCACCAGCGCGCTGGACCCCGAAATGGTAGGCGAAGTTCTGGAACTGATGAAAGAACTGGCCCGCGATGGCATGACCATGGTGGTGGTGACCCACGAAATGGGTTTTGCCCGCGAGGTTGCCAACCGTGTGATCTTTATTGATGAGGGTGTTATCAAGGTCGATAAGCCCCCGCAGGAGTTCTTTGAGAACCCCGACAATCCGCGCCTGAAAGCGTTTTTGTCCAAGGTACTGTAAATCAAACTTTTGTCCGCCCCGTTTAGAATGGTGAGAGCTGTTCTGGATGGGGCGGATTTTTTAGTTAGGAGGGAGGAGGGAGGAGTTTTCGGCGGCACTTAGAATTATGCGGTGTTGCCCTAAAAACATTTGTAAGGGACGATGCTTGCATCGTCCCGCGGAACCCTGCCGCACTGCGAACTTTTGCACCAAAATCCCAGACTCCAAACCGATCCCCCGCAAAACCAAAAGCATGCGGACCCTCGTATCTACCGAGAATCCGCATGCCTATTTCTTAGGGGGTATCTGAAAAGTCGAAAATTTAGTCTATTTCTACAAACACAGCGGGATTTTGCGAAATATCCGTTATTTTCTTTGTTTTCAGATACACCTTAGCTTATGTGATTTATGCGATACCCATTAAGGTCTTTCGCCAAGGCCTTTTTCATAAGGCCGGAAAACTCCTGTAAGGAATCACTCCAGTTCGAAATCCCCCGGCAGCAGCAGGTCCAGCGCGGCATCAGCATCTGCGACCAGGCGCTTGGACTGGTTCAGGATGGCTTTTTCCAGCGTGTTACGGGCCATGCGTCCGTTGCCATTTTCGGCGGCGTTCTCTGACTGGCGGCGGTCGAAGAATGCCACCAACGGCATCGCACAGGCATCGTCCAGGCGGTAGCCCTTGCTTTTGGCAATGCTCTGGGTGATCGCCAAAAGCTCAGCACCTGTGTAATCCGGAAATTCAATCTGGTTCGGGAAGCGGCTGGCCAGGCCGGAGTTCGCCGTCAGGAACAGCGCCATCTCCTTGCTGTACCCGGCCAGGATCACCACCAGGTCATCGCGGTGGTCCTCAATACCCTTTACCAGGGTGTCAATGGCTTCCAGCCCAAAGCTGTCCTCGCCGCCGCGGTACAGGCTGTATGCTTCATCAATGAACAGCACGCCGCCCAAAGCGCTCTGGATCACCTGGTTGGTCAGCGGGGCCGTGTGGCCGACATAGCGGCCCACCAGGTCGGCACGGGTCACTTCCACCAGCTGGCCGCCGCGCAGTGCGCCGATGGCTTTCAGATACTTGGCCAGAATGCGGGCAATCGTGGTTTTGCCGGTGCCGGGGTTGCCGGTAAAAATCATGTGCATGTTCACATCGGCAACTTTCAGGCCCTGGGCCTTGCGCTTTTGCTGGGCCTGCACGTTCTGGGCAATGCCGCGCACAAAATCCTTTACTTCGTCAAGGCCCACAATGGCATCTAGCTCCGCTTCCACGGCATCCACATCGCCGCGGTACTGGCGGGGCAGCAGGGCCAGCAGGTCAAACGGTTCACCGCTGCCAATGGCGGCCATCAGGCGGCTGCCGTCCACCGTCAATTTGGCGGGCGTTCCGGCGGTAGGAATGTCGTCCGCATCCAGAACGTACTCTGCAAAGGCGCGGTAGATGCTGTCGACATAATCGCGCATGGCGGTCATGCCGCTGGTTTTGCCGTACTGCGCGGCAACCAGGTCCCGCACATCGCTGCCCATGGCAAGCACAAGGCCGCACTGCGCCTTGACCCGCTGGGCCAGGTGGTTCAGCTCCCGCGCGGCAATGGCGGCCAGGCTTTCGGGGGTGAACGCCTGGGTGCGGCAGATGTCCCCCTCCAGCGCGTCCACGAACCGTGCGCCGAACTTGTCCGCCAGGGCGGTTTCGTCCCGGTTGGAGAAAAATACAAAATACTTGCCGGCAGCCTGCAATTCGCCGATCGCGCCGGGGGCCAGGGCGGTGCCCACATCCACCAGAATGCCGCGCTGCAATACATAGCGGCTGGTCAGCGGCAGAGTGCCGTCAATGGCCAGCGTTGCCAGCATGTTCAGGTAATTGGATGCACAGCTTTCGTAATGGTCAAAGGCCAGAACCTCGGCGTCAGACTGCAAGGCGGCATACAGGTCCTGCAAAAACAGCTTTTCCTGTGCGGGGCCGGGGTACAGGGCCAGATCCATCGTTTCAATCAGGGCGCTGTGCAAAAGTCCGCGGCCTGCCATCTCGTCCACAATGCAGGTCAGGGCATAGTGCCGCCCGGTACCGGTGGGGCCGCACAGAAGCATGCTGCCGCGGGCATGGGTGGTATCGGCGGTGCCCATCACAAAGGGGCGGCGGAACGCCTTGACCACCTGCCCCACAAAGGCATCCTGCCCCAGCACCTGCTGGCGCACCCGGTCGGCCAGGCCGTTAAAGTTTTCCGGGCCGGCTTTTACCGGTTCTGCTGCGGGGGCAGGCTGTGCGGTTTTGCCGCCCAGCAGGCCGTCCTGGCGCAGGCTTTGGGTCAGCTCGCTGCTCATGCGGCGCACACTGTCCGCGGTGGCGGCGCCGGCGCGCTGCACGGCGTTCAGGGCGTCCGCGGCAGATTTCTGGCGTTTTTGGCTTTCGGCCAAAGCGTCCAGCTGGGCCTGCATAGCGTTCAGGCTGTTTTGCGCGGCATCGCGGTCCTGTTTGGTAGCGCTGTGGCGGCCTGTACCGGTCACACTTCGCACCCAGGCATCGTATTGATCTTCCAGGCTCATGGCTTTGCCCTCCGTTATATCAGTCGGCTTTTTTCACGGTAATTTTATAAAAGTTTTTGGTACTGCACCCGGCGCGGCCGCCGCCCGCACACGCGCAGGCGCATGCACAGCTGGAAACACAGGCACACGCACACGCGCAGCTGGAATGGTTGGAGTGATCCGAACCGCCGCTGCGCCGCCCGGCACCACCGCCGCGGGTCTTTCCGCCTCCGGCCTTGAAGTTTGCGGGTGGGGGAACGCGATGGTAGCCTTCTGGCGGGGGCAGATTACGGGCAACATGGATATGGGTGTGCCCGTTAGAATACCAGTACCAGTCGTCGGGGTCGTCCTCGCCAAAAGCACCGTTCCAGATCCCGTTTGTGCGGGAAACGGAAACCGTGATCAGAGCAATCACGATAATGACCAGAAGGAGCACGAAGAAGAAAACCAGTACCTGGTCACTGTCGTCATAATACATTTCGCTGTCCGTTGCGGCAGCATCGGGAGAGTAGTTTTGTGCTGTATGGGCGGGAACGCTGACATGCACCGTGGCGCTTTCGCCATGGTCCAGCGGGCCAAAGTTCCACACAAGATAGTTACCGTCCTGGCTGTCGTTATCGGCCTGGATACCGTCCAGCGCCACCCAGCGGATGGTCAGCTCATCCACACACAAATCATCGAACCAGCCGGGGGTAAAGCTGTAGTCGGCGTTGCCGTCCTCGTTCAGCAAAAACAGATGGGACTGGTGTACCTGGAACGCAAAGTGTACGCTGCTCTGTGCGCCGATGGTGGCGGCAATATCCGGCGGGAAGTAGGCGTTGATAAAATCAACCTTGGCAAAGGAACCGCCGTCATCCACGGAACTTACGTTAAGAACTGTATCCGGCGTCAGGTTGACCAGGCTGTCGTTGTGGCTGTTGGGCAGGCCGATGCGCACCCAGGTCAGCGGTTCATCCAGACTGCCGCCGATCACGTTCCAGTCCAGCTCATAGGTGATATCGGCGGAGCCATCGGCGCGGGTGTCCACTGTTACGGTATAGTGGGTGATCTCATCCATGTCGCCGTCATCCGCATGGGCGGGCAGGGCGGCGGCAACAAACAGCAGCAGAACGGCCAGCATAGCCCACAGCTGCGCGGCAAAGCGTAAAACGGATTGTTTCATCACAAACCTCCCTGTGCGGGAACGGTTGTGCCAAGCTGGCAGATGTGTTCCATTTTCGCACTTTCTTCCCGCACACGGCGGCAGGCGGGGACATTCCAGATCTTGTGCCAGGGGTCATGCAGGATGTTGCCCAGGCCAGCGCCCTCCCGCAGCCAGCTTTGGCAGGGCAGAACGGTGCCGTCCGGCGCAACGGCCATGTTGGAAAGGCAGGCCCCGCAGCTGGGCACCTGGGTAAAGCCAAGGTCCAACAGTACCGCATCCGGCAGCCAGCCGGGGCTGGTAAAGTTGATCTCCATGTGGTTTTGTTCAGCATAGGCCATCGCGGGGCGCAGCACGGCGGTCAGTGCTTCCGGCGTTAAGCGGGTGGCCTTGCTGGGGTCGGTTTCGGCCCCGCCGGTGGGAATTAGCCCGCTGCAGGTGGCATAGCGCACGCCAAGAGAGTTGGCCAGCGCCAGCGTTGCGGTGTAATCCTGGTTCAGGCTGCACAACGGGGTGTTGATGCTGACATTCAGCCCCGCCTCCACCGCATTGCGGATGCCGCTGATGGTGTCCGCATAGCCGGGGGCACCCACCAGCGTGTTATGGATCGCTTCATCCGCCGAATATAGGGTGACCTGCACGCTGTCCAGGCTGGCGTCCGCCAGTTCCCGGCAAAGGGCGCTGGTCAGCATGCGGCCGTTGGTGTTCAGCCGGGTAACAAACCACTGTGCGGCATGCACCAGGCTGACCAGGTCATTGCGCATGGTGGGTTCGCCGCCGGTAAAGGTCAGCTGCGGAATGCCCGCCGCGCGGCATTTTTGGATAACAGCCAGCCATTGGTCGGTATCCAGCTCTTTCACCGCGCCAAGGGGCTGGTTGGCGGCGTAACAGTGCAGGCATTTCTGGTTGCAGTGCCAGGCACCGTCCTTTTCCATGGAGCTTACCATCAGGTCCATACGGTGGGGGGCTGCCATATAGCGGGCGTAAGCGCCCAGGTCCATCGGCTGCACATGCACGGGCGGTTCCTGCCCGGCGGTCAGCGCGCGGAAAGAGGTCAGCATGGCATTCAAATCCGCGCGGATCTGGTCGGGAGCCGTTTTCGGGTAAACAGCAGCGGCGGTTTCCACAGCCTGGGCGGCAATGCCGGTCCACTGGTCCTCGGTGATCTCCTTGCCCTCAAAAGGCTGCAGGGCGTCCATCAGCCCTGCCAGCAGAATGGCCCAGGAAACGCTGAGCGGCAAAATATCCTGCCCGTTCAAAAGTGCAACAAACGGCACATTGCGCCGTGCTTTTTTGCAAGGGAGCAGGTGAATGCGCAGCACACCGGGGCCCTCCGGGTCCAGGGTGACATGGCGCACAACGCTTAGGTGCTGGTGCAGATAAGAGGACTCTGCACGCGATAAAAACATCATCTAAAACACTCCAAAACAGATTTAGCGGCCAAACACATAAAAGCAGTGCCGCTGCAGTGGTTGACTATTAAATAATTCTCCCAAATGTGTTAAAAATAGTACAAAGAGATAATTCTGTCCCATTATACCATGTTAAGCAGGTGAATACAATCTGCAACCCCAAAAACCTGACGATGCAAAAACAAAACCCCAGGCAAGCCAACGGCGCTGCCTGGGGGAAATGTACTGTAATACCAGAGAGAAAGCAGGCTGCGGTTCAGCCGCGCTTCATGCGGCCCAGCAGCAAATAATACCCCGCCCAGTCCAGCTTGCCGAACAGGGGGCTCTGCGTGCGCGCAGCTTCGGACAACATCCATAGCAGACGTAAGCTGTTCCAGCGGCAGGGCAGGGAATAGGGGCTATAACAGTGCTCATGGCGCATTGTATCCAGCAGGCTTTTCAGCCATGGACTTTGCAGCGCGGTGCGGGCTTTGGCGCGGCGTGCGGGCATGGTGTCGGGGTCCCGCCGCAAAATGTCCGCGGCACCCTCCGCCAAAACCTGCAATTCCGCGCGGTGCAGCGGCAGCATATCCTGCGGCGGGCAGGCAGCAACGGTGCAGGCGGCGTTCAGCTTGGCAAAATGCTTGGGCCAAATTTCGCAGTAATTGGCGTGGTACTTGGTGGAAAGGGTGCCGGTGCGACTGCAATCGTAAAAGGTCAGGGCGCTTTCCAGCACAAGGTAGCTGAAATCCGGCTGGCAGCGCCCCAGCAGAGCCAGATAATCCAGCACAAACTGCAAATCTTCGCCAAGGGTATAAGCCTGGTCAAAGGCAAGCTGCCGGGCGTATGTGCGCCGGTAAAGCTTGTTCCACGGCATGGCGATCAGGCAGTCCAGGTGCAGGCGGGCCAGGTCGCTCTGTTGGGCCGGGTGGGCTGCTGTGGTTACAGGGGTGGTATCGTCCGGCTGCATGGTGTAGTGCCAGAGCACAAAAGCGTTGGGGGCAGCGGCCTGTGCCGCAAGGGCGGCGGCCAAAGCGCCGGGGCGCAGGGCATCGTCACTGTCCAAAAATAGAATATACTCGCCGGTGGCGGCCCGTAGCCCGGCATTGCGCGCGCCGGAAACCCCGCGTTCCCTGCGGTGCAGTACCATCACACGGGGATCCTTTGCTGCGTAAGCGTCACAAATTTCGCCGCTGCGGTCTGGACTTTGATCGTCCACCAAGATCAGCCGCAGCCCGCCCGGCAGCTGCTGGGTCAGCACACTTTCGATGCAGCGGGGCAGGGTGGCTTCCGCCTTGTATACCGGAACGATCACACAGATGACGGGCTGTTCCATAGGTGACCTCCAAAATCGTACACAATGCGTACAAAATCATCATAAAAGCGTGCAGAAGAATAGCGCTGTGCCGTCTTTGCACCGGCGGTGCTCATCTGGGCGCGCAGATCCGGGTGTTCGTACAGCATGCGGATGGCAAAGCTCAGCTGCCCGGCTACATTGCCGTCACGGTCCACCAGCACGGCCTGGCTGCCGTCCAGATATTCCGGCATACCGCCGCTGCGGGTGGCAAGCACCGGTCGGCCGCAGCCCATGGCTTCCACCGCCACAAGCCCGGCGGCTTCCTCCACCAAGGTGGGCACGCAGACAAGGTCCGCCAGGCGGTAATATTCCGGCATCGAATCATTGGGCACATAGCCAGTAAAGCGCACCCGGTCGCCAAGGGTCTCGGCCTGCTGTTCCAACTTGCGCAAAAACGGGCTTTGCTGGGTACGGCCAAAAAACGGGCTGCCCACAATCAGCAGCTTGATGCGCGGGTCATGGATATTCTCCATCGCTTCCAACAGCTTGTGAATGCCCTTATCCGGCTCCAGGCGGCCGCAGAACAGTACAACAAAATCTTCCGGCGCAAAGCCGAGGGAAGCCCGCAGCGCAGCATCCGCCGGGCCGGGCACAAAGCGGGCGGTATCAATGCAGTTGTGCAGGATGTAGGCATGCTTGCGGTCCAGCTCGCTGGTTTTGAGGTAATCATCGCGGATAAACTCGCTCAGGGCCAGAATACCGCCGTAAATGGCGTCCATCTCATGGCTGCAGCTGGTCTGGCCGTGCAGGTGGGCCAGGCAACGCCGCTTGCCGAACATTTTGCTGATGGCGCTGCACTGGGTCAGGGTGCCGCCCTCCGCCACAATCAGGTCCGGCGTGGGCAGCTCCAGTGCAAGGGAAAGCTGAACCTTTTGATACCACGGGTCATATGGGGCGGCAACGCCAAAGCAGCGCTCCAGAAACACCATGGGGTAATACCGGCGCACGCCGCGGGGCTTGGCAACGTACAGCATTTTGGTGTGCTGCAGCCCTTGTGCCTGAGCGGCGGCTTCCGGGTCCGGGATGCTGGCGCACAGCAGGTCCAGCTTGCCCGCCCGTTCATTTTCACGGATCAGGTGGGTGACAAGGGTTTCCACCGCGCCGCCCTGCACAGCAGGAACCGGCAGCTCCGGCGGCGGAACCAGCAAAATGCGCGGTTTGCGCGGTGTATTCGGCGAGCGCAGCGGCAAAATGGACAACCCCTTTTTCGTTGGTTTGAAAGTTTGGTGTGGACGGAAAATTAGTTAGGAGTTAGGAGGGAGGAGTTAGGAGTTTAATTAGGAATGGGGTAGGTAAAGAATAATTAAAAAAGAATAAAGAATAATGGTGGTGGACCGCGGCGCGCAGCGCCGCTCAGGAAATATTAGGCTTTGGAATGTTTGAAAGTGCGTGATGAGCGGCAAAATATTCCGTAGGGCGCGATGCCCTTATCGCGTTGGGGAAAAACGTAAAATGGTTATTGCAAACCTAAAAACCATTTGTAGGGGACGATGCTTGCATCGTCCCGTGGCCGTTTGCCGTGTGTATAACCGTTGATAAAAACGTTATTACGTTAGGTTGGCGGGCGCACAATGTACGCCCCTGCGATCCTATAGGCAAAAACACGCGGTTCAATACATTTTTGGCGTGTTTGATTTTTGTTTACCCGTTCGCGATCCAATCCCTATTTTTATTCTTATATTCTATTATATTAAAGTTTTTTCGCCGAAGACTTTTTTTCAAAAAAGGCTGGAAAGCTCTCGTAAACAATCACTTTGCCGGGCAAAGGCTTTCGGCGGGCATCATGGCCCAGCGGGCGGCGGAAAGCTTTTCGGTCATCTTCATGTGGCGGCAGTTGGGCAGGTAGCTGATCAGCCCCTGCATCAGAAACTGCTCCTTGCTGATGGCCTTGACCAGCTGCGGCTCCGGGTTCTGGCGTACCTTGGCGCACAGGAAAAGATACCGCCGCCAACAGGCAGCATAAGCCGAATCAATCACCGAACGGTCCGCGCCGTTCTCGACATAAAAGCGGTACCGGTCAGCCAGGCCGTCCACCGCGTCAAACGCGCCGGGTTTCAGGCTGGTGCGCATAATGCTGCCGGAACGCAGGCGGTAATTGTACAAAACATCCGGCAGGCACACCACTTTATCGCACCGCCAGAACAGCCGGTGCGCCACAAAATCATCCTCGTGCAGACGGCCCTCCGGGTAATGCAGCAGCTTCCACACCTCGGCGCGGTAAAGCTTGTTCCATGCAACGGTGTAATAAGTGCCGTTGGGGGCATAAAAATCATTCAGCAGATCCTTGCCGCGAAACACACCTTCCTGCGTGGGCGGGGTGAACACCGGCTCCGGCAGGGGCTTGCCGTTCTCCTGTACGTCCTCCACTGCGCAGATCGCCATGTAGGCATCGTGCGCTTCGCAGGCTTCGTACATCTTTTTCAGGTACGCCGGGCGCACCACATCGTCGCTGTCAATAAAGGCATAATAACGGCCGCGGGCCATATCAATGCCGGTGTTGCGCGCGCCGGAAAGTCCCTGGTTCTCCTGGTGCACCACTTTAATGCGGTTGTCCCGCTTGGCAAGGCGGTCACACAAAGCGCCGCTGCCATCCGTTGCGCCGTCATCGATCAGCAGCACTTCGATCGTGCCGTAGCTGGCCGGGAAATCCTGGTCCAGAATGCTCTGCACGCACTCTTCCAGCCAGGGCTCTGCGTTGTAAATGGGAACGATCACACTAACTGCAATATGTTCCATCTTGTTTTTCCCCCTCATTCCTCAGTCCGTTTTGCTGCCATGCAGCTTGCCGCGGGCGTGTGCCAGCGTGTAGGTCAGCCCCGGTGCGGCGCAGAACAGCACAGCGCGCGCTTTTTCGGCACCGGGCACATGCGGGCAGCGCAGGATGTCCGGCAAAATGCTGTCCAGATGCTTTTTGTGCTTCAAAAATTCCGGTTTCAGCTTTGCCATGGCTCCGGCCTCGCTGGCCTGGCACCAGAACAGGTAAAACACCTTCCAGTACCATGCCACGGCCCATTCATAATAACCTTTATATTCGGTTTTGTCCGGCTGCGCGGCAAACCAGCCCAGCCAGTTCCAGTACATTTTCAAATCATCCAGCCGCCGCGGCGGAAACAGCACCTCGGTCATCTGGCCGCCGCGCCGCCGGTAGTGGTACAGCACGCGCGGCACACAGTAAACATACTCGCCGTCATACACGCGGTGCAGCTCGCTGGCGTCATCGCCAAAGAACATGGTTTCGTCAAAATGCACGCCTTTATCGCGGAACAGGCGGATGTCAAACAGCTTGTTCCAGCACAGCAGCCCGTAAAAGCCGCCGGTTTTAAAGGTATCCAGCAGCAGCTCCATGGCCATGTGTCGCCCGGCAATGTTGATGTTGACCCCGGCCCCCGGCACGGGCTTTTCCTGTTCGTCCACCGCGTCGGCATTGCAGGAGGCAATGCGCACATCATTTTCGCGGATGGCATTCAAAAGTGTTTCGTAGAGATCCGGATCCACCAGGTCGTCCGAATCCACAAAGCCGATGTAATCCCCGCGGGCATTGTCCAGCCCAACGTTCAAAGCGGAGGCCGGGCCGCCGTTTTCCTTGTGGAACACCCGGATGCGCGGGTCGGTTTTGGCAAGCTCATCACACAGCTCACCGCAGCCGTTGGGGCTGCCATCCTCCACCAGCAGCAGCTCAAAGTCCGTAAAGCTCTGGGCCAGAATGCTGCGCACCGTGCGGGGGATGTAATCCTTGGCGTCATATACAGTTGTCACAATGGAAATGGTCGGGTTCGGCATGCAAAACGTTCCTCTCATAAAAAGCGGTTTTTCAGCTGGGTATAAGCGGCCAATAGCCAGGCGCTGTGCAAAAATACCCCC
>OGYZ01002408.1_pt1 | contig 12809 bp, 10 predicted proteins | sample 1576681 | NCBI WGS metagenome assembly OGYZ01 (sample SAMEA3541480, study PRJEB24748) | human gut metagenome | biome: human gut; feature: human-associated habitat; material: faeces | place: China | collected 2012 | reverse complement strand
ATTTTCAACAGTACTGATGCTTGCCGCTCCGGCAGCCGCCGGTGGGTGCCTTGACACTCATCGGGTCGCCGCCGTTCATGGCCGTGTTGATGATGGCGTCAATATGGCCGACCATCTCCTCGCATTCCTTCTTGGCCGTATTGTAGCGGACCATGCCCTCACTGGCCATGATCTGGCTGTACAGGCTGTTGACGCGCTCGTTCAGCTCGGCCACACGGGCGGCATCGGTCTCGGGCTTGGCGCTCTCGTTGTTCAGGTCCAGACGGGCGAGATTGAATTCGCCGATCATCTGCTGCAGCTCCTCGTCAGCGTCATTCTCACGGCGGGCAGCGTCCAGCTCCAGATAGCGGGGGTCGGTCTGCAGGGCGGCGGCGGCTTTCTTAAAAAGATCAATGCAATCCATGGTAGATATTCTCCTTAATTATATATAGTAGGTTTGATACCGGTTTACTCGGCAAGCTCGCCGACCAGCAGGGCGGCGCGGGAGCCTGTGATGCGCACCATGGCCCACTGGCCGATGAGCGCCTCGGGGGCTGTGAACTCCACGACAAGGTTGTTATCGAGACGTCCGTTGACGGTCCCCTCGTTGCGGCCGGCGGCCTCCACCAGCACACGGACGGTCTGCCCTGCCATAGCGGCGGTGGCCGCAAAGGCGAACTCCTCCTGCGTTTTCAGCAGGCGGTCCATGCGGGCAGCCTTCTCGGCGTGGGTCGTGGGATCCGGCAGCTTGGCTGCCGGGGTGCCGTTGCGCTTGGAGTAGATAAAGGTGAACAGCTGCATGTAGCCCACCTTGCGGATGAGCTCCAGCGTGGCCTCAAAATCCTCCTCGGTCTCACCGGGGAAGCCGACAATAATGTCGCTGGAGAAGGTTACGCCGGGGATTTTCTCCTTCGCGTAGTGGATAAGCTCCATGTACTGCGCAACATCATAATGGCGGTTCATCTCCTTGAGCAGCCGGTCAGAGCCGGACTGCACCGGCAGGTGAATGTGCTTGCACAGATGCTCCTGCGCGGCAATCGTGTCGATCAGCTTGCGGCTGGCGTCCTTCGGGTGGCTTGTCATAAACCGGATCTGGTAATCACCGGGGACCGCGCACAGCAGGTTCAAAAGATCGGCAAAGTCGATGGGGTTTTCCAGCCCTTTGCCGTAGCTGTTGACATTCTGGCCCAGCAGGGTGATCTCCTTGTAGCCCTGCGCCACCAGCTGCCTGAACTCCGCCAGAATGGCGGCTGGCTCACGGCTGCGCTCCCGCCCGCGGACATACGGCACAATGCAGTAGGTGCAGAAGTTATCGCACCCATACATGATGGGCAGCCAAGCGCGGAAGCCGGAATCGCGGCGGATGGGCATCTCCTCGACCACAGCGTTGCGCTCGGAGGGCTTTTCCAGATAGCGCTTACCCTTGCGGATGCGCTCCGCCAGCATGGCGGGCAGGCGGTCAATGCCGTCCACGCCGAACACCAGATCGACATATGGGTAGCTCTGGCGCAGCTTTTCGACAATATGCTCCTGCTGGGCCATACAGCCGCAGATGCCGATCATCAGCCGCGGGTTTTCTTCCTTGAGCTTTTTGAGCGCCCCCACATTGCCGAATACGCGCTGCTCGGCATGCTCACGCACGGCGCAGGTATTAAATAGGATCAGATCCGCCTGCTCGGCCGTATCGCACAGGCCGTAGCCCACATCCTGCAAAACGCCCTTGATCTTTTCCCCGTCATTGACATTCTGCTGGCAGCCGTAGCTGCGGACATAGGCCAGCGGCGGGGTCTCGTAATACGATGCCAGCGCTTTGGCAGCGGCATCATTATGGGTATAGGTCAGCTTTTCCAACTAAATTCTCCTTATCCAAAACGCCCGCATACTGTAAAATGGGCGCACCTATCCAAACATACCATATCAGTATAGCAAATCACGGCCAAAAGCACAAGCGGAAGAATTTGAATTTTTTGTGCTTTTTGAGTGGAAACTGTCTGCACAGACAGAAATCTTCTCGCCTTCGGGGCAGTGGGGATACTCCCTTGCCCTTTTTGTGCAAAAACACCCCGCGGGAAGATTGACATTTCCGCCTTTTTGCGCTACAATAACCATATTATGCCGCTGTGGCGGAACTGGCAGACGCAAGGGACTTAAAATCCCTCGGTAGCGATACCGTACCGGTTCGATCCCGGTCAGCGGCATGGAACCAAAGCCCAGGCAGTCCAACGGCTGTCTGGGCTTTTTTGCATCAGAAAGGCGAAGCCATGTCAAAGATTCAATCCTCGCGCAAGACGCAGTTGTTTGTGCTGGGGGCCCTGCTGGGGGCCGCCGTGTTTTTGCTTGTGTACGGCATCGCGCCGCTGGATGTGGCAAACGATGCCTTCTGCCGCGGCGGCTATGTTGAAAAGGATATTCAGCAGCATTATGCCGGTTGGCTTTTTTACCGCGACAGCACCCTGCGCTGGCCGCTGGGTGTAAGCCCCGCCGTCAACGCCCCCAGCGGCGTGAGTGTGGCCTACACCGACTCTATCCCCCTGCTGGCGGTGCTCTGCCGCCCGCTGGCCGCACTCTGCGGCGGTACCTTTCAGTATTTCGGCTGGTTTACATTTTTCTGCTTTTTGCTGCAGGGCGGCTTTGGTGCGCTGCTCTGCAGTCTGTTTGCGGCAGGGACGGCAGCTCCGCTGGCCGGTGCTCTTCTGTTCGCGGCAAGCCCCATTCTGATCGAGCGCGCGTTCCGCCACACCTCGTTAGGCGCGCAGTGGCTTGTTTTGGCAGCGCTGTACTGCTATTTCTCGCTGCGGCGGCAGGGGCGGTACGCTGCACCGGGGCTGTTTTTCCTTAATGTGATCGCCGTGGGCATCCACCCCTATTTTTTGCCCATGACCTACGCCATTACACTGGCGCTGCTGCTGGAATACGCCGTGCAAAAACGGCAATGGCTGCGCCCGGCGCTTTTCCTCGGCGCCAATATGGCCTGTACTGTCTTGCTGGGCTGGGTGCTGGGCTTTTTCTACGGCACCGCCACCAGCGGCGGGCAGGCGCTGTACGGCTATTTTGCCATGAACCTGAACGCACTGTGGAACCCTGTAGGGGTAAACGGCGTTCTCTACAGCCGCCTGCTGCCTGCGCAGAATCAGATTGATGGCAACTATGATGCCTTCGCCTATCTGGGCCTCGGTGTGTTGGCCGCCCTGCCGATCACGCTCACGGCGGCGCGGCGGCGCATATTGGCCGCTGTGCGGCGGCACTGGGCGCTCTGCCTTGTCTGCTGTGTGCTGACCGGCTTTGCTGTCAGCAATGTCATCACCGCCAACGGGGCGACACTGGCCGTTCTGCCGCTGCCGCCGTCCCTCATCAAGCTGTTTTCTGTTTTTCGCTCCGGCGGGCGGCTGTTCTGGCCTGTGTACGACCTGCTGACGCTGGCCGCCTTTGCAGGGCTGACACGCCTGCCCCGTGCTGCCGTCTGGGCCGCACTGCTGGCTGCCGTGCAGCTGTGGGACATCAGCCCCGCACTGACTGCACGACATGAAGCGATGATAAGCGCGCAGAAAACGGCAGCCTTCCCGACGGAGATGGTCAGTGACTTCTGGCAGGCTGCCGGACAATATCGGCACATTCTCTCGGTGCAGGGCTTGCAGGCCGACTGCCTGCATCTGGCGCTGTGGGCTGCCGACAACGGCATGACCACCAACGACCCCTTCGCCGCCCGGTATGACGAAAGCGCCCTTGCCTCCCAGCGGCAGACCGCGCTGGATGCCTTGGCCGCCGGCGCACCGGAGGGTGATACGCTCTATCTGTTTGCTGATGAGGGAGCTTTTTTGCAGGCCGTGGAGCCTGTGCGGAGCATTGCCTGGTGCGGACAGGTAACCGGGCCGGACGGTGCCGCCTGGTATGTCATTGCACCCGGCCTGCAGGGGCAGACCTTCGATGCCCTCTGCACCCCCTATAATGAAAGCTATCCCCTGCGGCTGGCCGATTACACCGATGCGCTGTGGAACCGCGGCGTGTTGGACGCCACCAAAAAGACTGTCTGCTTTGCCGATTCCCCCTTTGCGCGCGCCCGCCTGACGGGTGCCGCAGCGCTGTGTGCAGACGGGCAGGAATACCCGATACTGGATGTGGATGACCACGATGCCGGCTGGCTGATGGTCACCCTGGATATTGACGACGCCACGATTTTGTGGGATCAGGAGTTGACGACAAAATGAAAGAACTGCATGTAAAATGCCTGCTGCCCGTGCGGATGGACAAATATCTGATGGATCAGTTTCCCGCCCTCAGCATGGGGCGGCTGAACAAGGCCCTGCGGGAGAACAAGATTAAGCTGAACGGCAAAAAGCAGCCCCTCTCCACCCGGGTGCAGAACGGAGACAGCATCAGGCTCTTCCTGACGGATGAGCAGCTGGAGAACCGCCCCACCCCTGCCGCCGTGTTTGTATATGAGGACGATGACATCATTATCGCCAATAAGCCCGCAGGCATTGCGGTAGACGGCCCCGACAGCGACACGCTGGTGCGCCGCGTGCAGGCAAAGCTGGCCGCTGAGGGAAAGCCGACCCATGCCGTGCTGTGCCACCGGCTGGATACCGGCACCAGCGGTCTGGTCCTGTTGGCTAAAAGCAGCGCCGCGGAAGCCTTTCTGACAGCCGCCATCAAGAGCCGCGCCATTGAAAAGCGGTATCTCTGCGTGACCTTCGGCCGCCCGAATCCGCCCGCCGCCCTGCTGCGGGATTACCTTTTGAAGGATGCCGAGCGCGGCATTGTGCGCATCACCGACACGACGGCGGGCGGCGCGAAGGAGGTCATCACCGGTTACGAAACGCTGGCTGTCAGCGGACGGCTGGCCCTGTTGGAGGTCGAGCTTGTGACCGGGCGCACCCATCAGATCCGCGCACATTTAGCACACATCGGCTGCCCGATTCTGGGCGATTCCAAGTATGGAAACAACGCCGCCAACCGGGAGCTGCGGTTCAAATATCAGGCCCTCTGCGCGTGGGAGCTGCGGTTCCCTGCTCAGATCGCCGACCCGCGCTTTGCCCATCTCGCCGGGCGGGTATTTCACGCCGAAAAGCCGTGGTATTACCAGCAGATTCTGGACGGTACGCTGAAGTAAAGGCTTTGGGCCGGGCGGATACGGAATTTGTCCCTACAAAAAAAGCAGTGCCTTCCGCTTGGAAAGCACTGCTTTTTCTTTATGCCCTGGCGTCCTCGGCCAGACTGCGCCTGCGCAGATACAGCAGGGCTGCGGTCAGAATGGCAAGCGACGACACCAGCGTGATGAGCCAGTTTTCGGTAAAGCCCGCGATCAGGTAGCCGGGCACACAGGCCGCCACGACGACCATGGCGTACTGCATCTGGGTCTGCACGTGGTTGATGTGGTTCGACTGTGCACCGGAGCTGGACATGATGGTCGTATCCGAGATCGGCGAAATATGGTCGCCGCAGACCGCACCCGCCAGCACCGCGGATACCGCCACAATCATCATGGTGGGGTCCGTCTCGGAGAACATATTGACGACGATGGGGACCAAAATCGCAAACGTGCCCCAGCTGGTGCCGGAGGAGAACGCAATAAAAATCGCAATGCAGAAGATCAGCAGCGGCACAAAGCGCATGAGACCCTCATTCAGGCTGACGGCCTGGCGCACAAAGTCGCCGATGCCCAGCGCGTCGGTCATGCCCTTCAGCGTCCAGGCCAGCACCAGAATCAGGATGGGAGGCATCATCAGCTTGCCGCCCTCGGGCACGGAGTTCATGAAGTCCTTAAAGCCAATAACGCGGCGCGGCAGGTAGAACAGCAGCAGGAAGCCCACCGTGACAAGACCCGCAAAGACCAGCGACTCCGACGAGGAGCAGTTGGCAAAGTCCTCAACAAGGTTCGTGCCGCCGTTCAGATAGCCGGTCCAGATCATCGTGGCGATGGCCGTAAAGATCATGACGATCATCGGTGCAATCAGGTCAATGACCTTGCCCTTGGCAAATTTACCGCCCTCGGTGGGGTCCTTGATTTCCTGGTTTTGGAATGCCTCCCCGCCCGAGGTGAACAGGTCACCGTGGGCGGCGTTGCGCTCGTGCTTTTTCATCAGGCCGAAGTCGAAGCCCAGCAGCGAGGTAAAGAACACCATGTAGAGCGTCAGCATCGCGTACAGGTTGAACGGGATCGTGCGGACGAACATCTCAAAGCCGGACATCGAGCTGCCCGCCGGGACGTAGGAGTTGACCGCCGCCGCCCAGGACGAGATCGGCGCAATGATGCAGACCGGGGCCGCCGTGGCGTCGATGAGGTAAGCCAACTTGGCGCGGGAAACCTTGTACTTGTCGGTAACCGGGCGCATGACGGAGCCAACGGTCAGGCAGTTGAAGTAGTCGTCCACAAAAATCAGCGCACCCAGCAGCGAGGTCGCCACGAGCGTGGCGCGCTTGCTCTTGAGCTTTTTCGCCGCCCACTCACCATAAGCGCGGGTGCCGCCGGACTCCTGCATGAGCATAACGACCATGCCCAGCAGGATCATGAACATCAGAATCGAGAAGTCGACGCTGTCGATCATCGTGTTGAACAGTGTGTCAAACGCGACCCAGGGGTGAAACTCTGCCACCAGCAGCGCACCCAGCGCACAGCCAGCGAACAGCGAGAGATAGACTTCCTTTGTGAGCAGCGCCAGCAGAATGGCGATGATCGGCGGCATCAGGGACCACCAAGTTCCTACAAACATTTCTTACACCTTTTCTTTTTCAAAATATTCCTTTGTCAGCTGCGCCACTGTGCCGGAAAGCAGCAATAGCGCAACCAGGTTCGGGATGCTCATCAGACCGTTGAAGGTATCGGCAATGCTCCACATCAGGCCCAAGTCCATCGTAGCACCCAGGATGGAAACGAAGGAGTACACCACGAAGAAGGGGCGCACGACCTTGTCGCTGCGGCAGAGGAATGCGATAAAGCGGGAACCATACAGCCCCCAGCCGATGATGGTGGAGAAGGCAAAGCAGCACAGTGCCACCGCCGTAAAGATGGATGCCCAGCCGCCGTAGGTCGTGGTAAAGCCGGAGATCGTCAGCTCAGCCCCGGCAGCCGTGCCGTAGCTGACTGCCGTGCCGCTGCACAATATGACCATCGCTGTAAGCGTACAGATAACGATGGTATCAGCAAACACTTCGAAGATACCAAACACGCCCTGCTTGACCGGCTTTTTCGTGTCGGCACAGGCGTGGGCGATCGAACCGGTGCCAAGGCCCGCCTCGTTGGAGAAGATGCCCCGGGAAACGCCCTTCTGCATACTGATAAAGAGACTGCCGACCGTACCGCCGGTGAAAGCCGCCGGGTTAAACGCCCCGGCAAAAATCGACTCCATCACTGCCGGAAAGCGCGGCAGATTCAGCGCAACCACGCCCACGGCCAGCACAATGTAAAACAGCGCCATAAAAGGCACCAGACGCTCACTGACGCTGCCGATGCGCTTGATGCCGCCCAGCAGGACCATCGCCACCAGCATGGCCACTGCGATGCCCACCACAAGATTCAGGGTGGAGAGCACCTCACTGCCTACAAGGTTATACTGCAGCAGCGCCGTGTCGATGTCTGCTACAATGGTGTTGACCTGCGTGGCGTTGCCGGTGCCAAAGACAGTCAGAACACCAAACAGCGAGTAAAGCACCGCCAAAAACTGCCAGTGCTTACCCAGACCGTTTTTAATGTAGTACATCGGGCCGCCGACCCATTCCCCGGCCGCGTTTTTCTCCCGAAAATGCACCGCCAGCGTGACCTCTGCAAATTTGGTACACATACCCAGCAGCGCCGAACACCACATCCAGAACACAGCTCCCGGACCGCCGATGGCAATGGCGCCCGCTACGCCCGCAATGTTGCCGGTGCCCACCGTGCCCGCCAGCGCCGTGCATACCGCCTGAAACGGCGTCATCGAGCCATCCGAGGCATCCTTTTTGCGGAACATCCGCCCGATGGTCGTTTTAATGGCGTACGGAAATTTGCGGACCTGCAAAAAGCGTGTCCGCACGCTGAGAAGCAGCCCTACGCCGATGATGCACACCATGGCGGGGACGCCCCACACAAAATTATTGACAGCCTGATTGACCGCCGCAATCGTCTCGATCATTAAACCCCAATCCCTCTGTAGCTTTTTTGTATATAAAGTGTTGCGCAAGTTAGTATACCATGCCGCCCCGCAATTTGCAAGGCAAACAGCAACGCCGGCAATCTACATACAAACTGCCCGTTGAAGAAGGTATATTCCTCACCAAAGAAAAAGCCTGCGATAGAATCACTATCACAGGCTTATGTCTGAGTGTTACAAAAGAGATGCCCGTCACCCTAATTTTCCAATAGACCCAATCGTATACTTTTCTCTATTTTTCTAATATTTTTAGCTGCGCTTGTTTTATTTTGGAAAAACAATCTCATACAATTTATCTAATGCCATTCGAGTTTCCACAGGATATTTACTGCTCACACTATTTTCCCACTGTGCAAGCTGTTCATCGGTGAGCGTAGGCATTTCATTTAGTGCCTTCTCCACATTGTAGGAAATTGTTGGCATGCTTCTTTCATCCTGCGCAAAATGTTTAATAATCTCTCGCTGCGTCGGTTCAGTTATTTGCAGCATTGTCGTCATTGATAGCTCGTAGTAAATCCACGGTGATGTTGTCCGCTTTTCTTTGGGATTATCTTTTATTTTGCTTAATGCTTCTGTCATACTAATCGAATTAGGTGTGTTAAAGAAGATAACACATTCTGTCTTATTCATCATTTCAGTCAAAGCTGTAGACAACATCATGTGAACATGGCTCGTGGTATAATTTCTTAAGTTATAGTCATATGTTTTTGTTTTTGGGTTGTAGCAATATTTTTTGTCTATCTTATTAAGCAATTCATCGCAATACTCCCAGGAGCATGAATCAATGAATGCTTTTAACCCGAAACAGTTATAAAGCCATCCCGCAAACGCCTTTACTTTGTTGATATCCTTGTGGGAATGTGAAATAAAAACATCCTTTGGTGAAATAGAAAACCAATAATTTTTTAATGCTGTGCCATCAATAATTCCGTCATCCGATATATACCTGTCTAAGCACTCATGCACTTCCTTTTCGTGCTTCGCATATAAGGAACATCCTGTAGCCATATGTGAATTTAATGTGCTATTGTAAAAGTAAATCGATGGGGAGTAATTGAATTTCGTGTACATTTATCTACTCCTCGCACTCCTCTGACGCATCTTTTTTCAGCTTTATATTTTCATTCTCATTCCGCTCGGAAGCGATTCTTTTGTGCTATCCACATGGCTTCAAATTCACTAACACAATTAAAGTAAATAAAACAATTGGTCCATATATCGGCAGGAGCGTTTTTGTAAACATAACTCTTAAAATGCAGGGTTCCTTCTCTTCCTTTGGTAGGCGCATTTTGCTATTATGTGGATTCAAATCATAGCAGTATTCATCTGTTTCTAATCGATTGGCTATAAGCCACTGATACTTTAACCTATATAGTCTCTCCATTTTCAAATAGAAAGCATGATATCTTTCTTTCACACAGTTACATGGATAAAGAACTTGTGTGTGCAGTTGTTGATTTGTTTAATAGTGCAGGATCTTATCGTAGTCAATCTCTTTCTCTGCTGCTGCAATATTTTCTCTTAACTCAATTACTCCACGTGCATCATTTTGGTAAAAAATTGTTCGCTCCATAACTATATCTGATGGCAGCGGTGTTCCCTTCTCCGCAATCATTATCACTGGCTTTCCGAGACTATGCCGAAGCGCCAATTCATACATTACATTCGGATTCCTGTTTGTCAGGTTCGCAACAACCAATTTTGCAGAGTATATCTCGGTAATGATTTGCTTTGTTATTGAACCTGGTTCACTAATCCTGTGAGCAACAACCAAATCATATTTATCTTCTAATGCAGGTCTTAATGCTGCATCAATGATGCCTTCTATATGACGTCGGATAGGATCTGTGTCATCTCCTATTGGTGTAATAATAAAGCATTTATCCTTATTGGCCATGCTCATGCACTTCCTATTTGTAAATAGATTTTAGGTAACTACAGCAGTTTTCCCTGACGTTTTCTTTTATTTCATTTTTTGCGGACGATAGATAATTTTCTGTTCAAGATAGCTTCTTTACCTCTGCTTCAAATGCACTTTCCGTCATATTAGCACGGTGCGCAGCTTCTTTAATGCTCAGTAACCCATCCTTGACAAGCCCTGCAAGAACAGCAACCGCACCCTCGGTTTTACTCTCGTTCATCATATCCTCAACTGCTTTGCACACATCAATCACCTCCGCGTCCTCTGGAATGTCCAGAGGTGTGTTCGTTACAGCTTTGATTACTCGCGCCGCGTTCGCTTCCATAAGCATACGCGGGTTGTCGGTCAAAAATTCTGTCAATCGTTTTTTGTCTTTGGAATACTTGATGTACCCGATTACCTCTCGGAGACTTGTCGAGAATTTCTCCAAGTCCTCTTTGCTCAGTTTTGCCGGGTCAATCAAGTGGATCTGATAATCCTGCACAAAGTTCAGCAGACTCTCATTCTTGACTGTCATCATTTCATGCAAAGACAGCGGGCCATCCCACTCGTTCGCTCCAAAGTGCAGCACCAACGTAATGACAGGTGTGATCTTATCGTCCTTATAGAAGCCGGACAAGTACTCACCCCTGCTGTGTCCTTTCGAGCCATCGGTGCGATGCTTTGCTGCTATGTCAGCAACCTGCTTGCCATACTGGAGCGCATCATAAATGATATTGCGAACAGGCATTGCATAGTGAATATCGGTTTGGTTTTCGATACCCAAAAGGATGTAAGCTGCTTCACCATCCTGTTTAATGGCCGCCGATTTCAGCACATCACGGTATTTTTGCACCGCATCATCTGGCTGGGTTCTATTCTCGTTCTGCGCACCAAACGGCAAAGCTATTTCTGTTGTATCCAGTTCCTTCAACTGCGTAGGGTTCACAACCGTCTTTCCGCCGTAAATGAGATAGTTAAATGCATCTGCAAACACAGTATTTTCTTTCATATAGGCTTTTGTGACCGTATCAGCCAATCCCATTGGTGTACACCTCCTTACATTTCACTTCTTGCCTTATGGTTTTATCTTACCATAAAGCGTTCATTTTATCAAGTTTTGTTTCGTTCCGGATTCTTAATTTTCCGCAAATCATTGTGTTTTCCAATCCATATCTGCTACTATTATCATACACTGACAATCATCACTTTTCAGAAAGGAGTTTGCTCATGAAATTTACCGACGAACAAAAGAAAGCCATCGTTGCTCGCTACGAAAACGGAGGATCCATCCGTTTGATTTGCTCCGAGTTCAATATTCCCCGCAGCACACTTTATCGCTGGTGCAAAAGCCATAAAACGAATACCATCGCCAACGGCATACCTTTCACAGCAAGAGAAATCAATCAAATGCAGAATCGCATTGTAAAGCTGAACAATATAATTGCAATCCTCAAAACTGTAAATTGTACCGTATCCGCACCACTGCGAGAACGCTTGGTTGCTTTAGAGACATTATATGGTCAATATGATGTTTACACATTGTGCGAAGCGCTGAATGTTGACCGCGGCACATTTTACAACCATATCCTCAGAAATAAACGCGAGAATGCTTGGTTTGCCAAGCGGCGTGAGAAATATCGCCGTATTGTGCAGGAAGTCTTTGACGAGTACCACCAGATTCTCGGTGCGGAAAAGATTCGTACCGTTCTTGTAGAACGCGGTCATCAAGTAAGTACCAAATTTATCGCATCCATTATGCACGAATGTGGTCTATCCAGCGTTAGGACCACTGCGAGAAGCGATTATCTTCGGCTGAATACTTTAGAAACTCCGAAGAATAGAATTAGGCAAAACTTTACAGCACATTCTCCCAACCAGATTTGGGTCAGTGATGTTACATGCTTTAAAATCAAAGACAAGTATTACTACATATGTGTGATTCTCGACCTATTTTCTCGCAGGGTCGTTGCCTATACAATTTCCAAGAAAAACAGCACCCGCCTTGTGACCTCAACCTTCAAACAAGCTACTATCGCGCGTGTCGACGGATTATAATGATCTGTCAGACTTCCTGATATATGACAGACTGTCACGTCATAAATTCCGGCAGAATTTAAGATACGCTCCGCTGCCTGTGCTCCTGTCATACCGCTCATGCTGCGGTACTGTGAATATTTATTAAAAGTACTCTTTACTCTTGCAGATGCGATCAGACAGATCACCGCACCAATTAAAACTAAAACATAAGTCGGATCAAAACCATAATAGTAATAAGGCATACTCATTACCTCCATTCACTTAACCACGTGTAAAATAAGTTCCTGCTTCCACCGTATAACCATTTAAAAATGCTTCCGTGGTCATACGTTTCTTTCCTTCTAACTGTACTTCAAGAAGCTCTAGGACACCATTTCCTGTCTGTACCAGAAAACTTCCCTTTTCCGCTTTTATAATGCAGCCCGGAGCAGCTTTGCCTTCATCCGGAAGTACATTCGCTCTCCATATCTTAAGTGTTTTTCCATCCAGTCTTGTATATGCACTCGGCCACGGATTTAAGCCACGGATCAGACATTCAATCTCTTTTGCACTCTTTTTCCATTCAATACTGCCTAATTCTTTGTGGATCTTTGCCGTATGTGTTGCCTTGCTGTTATCCTGCGGTGTATAAACAGCCGTGCCGTTTTCAATCGCTTCTATGGTTTTTACACAGAGTTTCGCTCCAACTTCTGCAAGACGGTCAAATAAACTTCCACCTGTCTCATCCGTCCGTATCTCAACTTTTTCTTCTAAAATGATATCTC
>OGYZ01002389.1_pt1 | contig 12854 bp, 10 predicted proteins | sample 1576681 | NCBI WGS metagenome assembly OGYZ01 (sample SAMEA3541480, study PRJEB24748) | human gut metagenome | biome: human gut; feature: human-associated habitat; material: faeces | place: China | collected 2012 | reverse complement strand
ACCCGCCTTAACGGCTTGGGAAGCCGCTGTAATACCGATATACCAACCCTGCGAACGGTGCTATTATAGCAGGTCGGCGGGGGTTTTGCAACCGAAAATTCTGTCGAGAGCATGATTTCTCCCGCAGCGGCATAGAGATGGAAAAAACGCGGGGGAGGAACTGCATGATGAAGAAGCAGGAAATGGTGGATGCGGAGAAGCGCGTAATGCCTGTCGTACCAGGGGCAGCGCGGCATCGGACAGGACACGGACGAGCGTGTTCCCGTTCGGAAAGATGCCATATAGACGGTAAACAGAACAAGCGGCGGGAGGCGCTGCGGAGGTGGAGGCGGCAGATGACGGGACTGGCGGCGGGCGTGACGGCACTGATGTGCCTGCTGACCCTGTGGCCGGTGCAGGCGCAGGCGGCGGAGCTGCCTATCCAGAGCCGCGCGGCGCTGCTGATGGAAAAAACCACGGGGCAGGTGCTGTATGCCCGGAACGAGCACGAGCAGCTGGAGCCCGCCAGCGTCACCAAGATCATGACGCTGCTGCTGACCATGGAGGCCATCGACAGCGGGACTATCGGCTACGACGACGTGGTGACGGTCAGCGCCTACGCCGCGGGGATGGGCGGCAGCCAGGTCTATCTGGCGGAGGGAGAGCAGATCACGGTGGAGGAGCTGCTGAAGGCGGTGTGCGTGGCCTCCGGCAACGACGCAGCTGCGGCACTGGCGGAAAAGGTGGCGGGGGTCAGCGACCGGTTCGTGGAAAAAATGAACCAGCGGGCGGCGGAGCTTGGCATGAACGACACCCACTTCGCCAACTGCACCGGCCTGACGGCGGAGGGCCACGTCACCAGCGCCCACGACATCGCCGTCATGAGCCGCGAGCTGATCTTAAAGCATCCGGACATCCGGCGGTTCACCACCATCTGGATGGACACCATACGCGGCGGGGCATTCCAACTGGCCAACACCAACAAGCTCATCCGCTTCTATGACGGGGCCACGGGACTTAAGACCGGCTACACCGCATCGGCGGGGTACTGCATCAGCGCCACGGCGGAGCGGGACGGCATGGAGCTCATCGCCGTGGTGATGAAGGGGCCGGACCGCGACACCCGCAACAACGACGCCAAGGCCCTGCTGAACTACGGGTTTTCCTCCTATGCGCTGGTGACGGCGGCGCCGGAGCAGCCGCTGATGCCGGTGCCGGTGGACATGGGCACGGCGGATACGGTGCAGCCGGTGCTGGCATCGGAGGGGAACACGGTGCTGGTGGAGAAGGAGAAGGCGGGCATGCTGGAGCGAAAAGTGACGCTGGAGCCGCGGGTCACCGCGCCGGTGGCGGCGGGTCAGCCGCTGGGAGAGCTGACGGTGCTGGACGGGGACACGGTGCTTCTGACGGTGCCCATCACGGCGGGGGAGGACGTGATGCGGCGCAGCTGGGGCCAGGTGTTTACCCAGCTGCTGCGGCTGGCGGTTTTTGCAGGGTGAGCGCCCTTTTTCCCTTGTAATTTGGGCGCAATCGTTGTAAGATACGAGTACGAAAATGATCGGACTTTACCAAGGAGGAATGACATATGATCCGAGTGGACCTGAACAGCTGCAAGAGCTTTATCCCGCTGCCCTATGAGGCGGCGCTGGCGCCCCGCCTGCGCATCGCCCATGACCATTTGCAGAAGGGGGACGGCGCAGGCGGCGAATTCACCGGCTGGGTACGCCTGCCGCAGGACTACGACAAGGAGGAGTTCGCCCGCATCCAGGCCGCGGCCAAGCGCATTCAGGCGGACTCCCAAGCGCTGGTGGTCATCGGCATCGGCGGCTCCTATCTGGGGGCGCGGGGCGGCATCGAGTGCCTGCGGTCGCCCAACTACAACCTGAAAAAGAAGGAGACGCCCAACATCTACTTCGTGGGCAACGGGCTTTCCTCCGACTATATGAGCGAGATCGTGGAGCTGCTGGACGGCGTGGACTTCTCCGTCAACGTCATCTCCAAATCCGGCACAACCACGGAGCCGGCGGTGGCCTTCCGCTTCTTCCGGGAGATGCTGGAGAAGAAGTACGGCGCAGACGGCGCGGCCAAGCGCATCTACGCCACCACCGACCGCCACAGAGGCGCACTGAAGGCGCTGGCGGACGCCAAGGGCTATGAGACCTTTGTGGTGCCCGACGAGGTGGGCGGCCGGTACAGCGTGCTGACGGCCGTGGGCCTGCTGCCCATCGCCGTGGCGGGCATCGACATCGAGGCTCTGATGGCCGGTGCGCGGGAGATGATGGACATCTGCACCGCGGCGGAGATGGACGCCAATCCTGCGTGGCAGTATGCCGGTGCGCGGTACGAGATGTACCGCACCGGCAAGAAGATCGAGATCCTGGCGGCGTATGAGCCCTGCTTCCGGTTCATGGCCGAGTGGTGGAAGCAGCTGTACGGCGAGTCCGAGGGCAAGGAGGGCAAGGGCCTGTTCCCCGCCAGCGTGGAGTTCACCGCCGACCTGCACTCCATGGGCCAGTATATCCAGCAGGGCGAGCGGCACCTCTTTGAGACGGTGGTGCGCTTTGGCGCTTCCCGGCACGAGAATCCCGTGCCCTACGACGAGACGGACGGCGACGGCCTGAACTTCCTGGCGGGAAAGAGCATGGACTTCATCCGCGAGCAGGCCATGGACGGCACCCTGCTGGCCCATGTGGAGGGCGGCGTGCCCAACGTCACACTGTACACCGACGGGCTGGACGAAAAGGCGATGGGCCAGCTTATCTACTTCTTCGAGTATGCCTGCGGTCTCAGCGGCTATCTGCTGGATGTGAATCCCTTCGACCAGCCGGGTGTGGAGGCCTATAAGAAGAACATGTTTGCCCTGCTGGGCAAGCCGGGGTACGAGGAGATGCGGGCCGCACTGCTGGCCAAGCTGGGCCGCTAAGGCGTTTTGACCAAAAAAGGGGCCGGTTTTTTTCCGTTGCTATTTTCCCGTTGGTATGATATGCTACAAGCAGGAGTAAAGCCAGCTCCACTATGACAAAGGAGTGATTTCTTATGGTTAGACTGATCATGGGCGCGAACGGTGCAGGTAAGACGAAGCAGCTCATCGAGCTGATCCATGCCAGCGTGGACTCTGAAAGCGGCAGCGTTGTGTGCATCGAGCCCAGCCGCGACATGACCTACGACATCAGCTATAACGTCCGTCTGGTCAACGCCAGCGACTACAATGTGGATTCTTTTGACTGCCTGCGGGGCTTCCTGTGCGGTATGTACGCGGGCAATTTTGATATTTCCCATGTGTTCGTGGATAACCTGTGCAAGATCGCCGGCAGCAGCGACTGGCAGGCTGTGGAGAAGTTCCTGCACTGGCTGGACCGCTTCAGCGAGGAGAACGAGGTGAAGTTCACCGTCACCGTCAGCGCCGATGAGGACGTGGCCACCGAGGGCATGCGCCAGTATATCTGAGCCAGCTGAAAACGATAAAAAAGAACCGCCCGCGGGCGGTTCTTTTTTGCGCTTTTTGGACGCAGGGGAGGCTTTTGCGCGTTGAGCGGGCGTGCGCGGCTCAATAGAGGTAATTGCGGCTTTCCTGCCGGAACTCCGCCACACGCTTTTCGTAGCTGGCCATGGCGGCCTCCTCAAAGGCCAGAGCATCGGAGGGGGCGTTCATCCGGCGCAGCAGCCACTTGCACAGCGGCGGATTCAGAATCAGAAGCGGACCAATGAGGTATGTGGCCATCAGGCCGCCGCGGCGGTAGCCCTCCAGCGGCGTGTCAGGGTTCCGGCCTACGCCGCGGGTGACGCGGAACCAGCCGTCCCGCTCCGGCGCATCGTAGCTGTGGCCGAACAGGCTTTTGAAGCCCACCACGTCCATGTCCTCGAAAGAGCCCAGGAAGAAGCTGTTGTGGCGCTTCATCATCTGGTAACGGGCGCGGCAGGGCAGGAGGCCCAGACCCTCAATGGTGTCGGCGCTGTCGCTTTCGATGGCCTGACCGAACACGTCCAGGGCGTTGCCGGTGAGAAGCAGCAGCTGGCCCGCGTCCACGCGGGCAGCGATATCCGCAGCGTAGGGCCGCAGGGCATCGGCGGCCAGGCGCAGGCCCTGCTCGGTGGTGCTGCCCATGAACACCAGCGTTACCTCTCCGTCCAGAAAGCGGGGACGGCTGTGGAGATCCGTTTCTACGATCTCCAGCGAGGGGCAGCAGCGCCGGAGGTAGTACACGTTTTGCAGGTCGCCGTAGAGGTTGCAGACCTCCGGAAACAGAATTTCAGCTCTCATTGTCCATCCTCCTTTGCCAGCAGCATCTCCTTCAGCTTCGCCTTTACGCGGAACGCCAGCGGCATGCCGTCCACGCCGTAGAGGATATACACGTCGTCGCCGGAGCGCAGGGGAAGCAGCTTCAGTGCCGCGAACTCATCCTCCTCCAGCCGTATCTTTTCATCGGGGATGCCGGCCAGAAGCAGCCGCAGCCGGTAGTCGTAGGCACGGGGACCGGCGCAGACCAGGCAGGTCACGTCATCGCTGTTCAGGAACTCGAAGTCCGTGTCGTACATCCAGCTGGGGTTTTCCGACCAGCTCTTCGCCACGCCCATGCAGTTCATCATCACCAGCAGCTCCTTCTTCCCGGGCTTGGAGCGGATGTAGTCAAAGTTGCGGGAGCAGGCCAGGGCGTTTTTGTCCTTGGACATCTGCATGATAACATTGACGCCGCCGATCTTCTCCTCCGACAGGCGGGAGGCCAGCACCTTCACCCGGGACAGGCGCTGCTCGATGTCGGCGTGGGACCAGCCCAGCTGGCGCAGGACGGCGATGACCGTCACCATGTTGTAGATGTTGTGGATGCTGTCGGCGATCAGGGTGTAGGGGTAGTCCTGCCCGCCCTCGCGGAGGGTCATGGTGCGGCCCGCCACGTCCACGCAGGTGGCCAGATAGTCACAGTCCGGGGAGTGGAAGCCGCAGTTTTCGCAGACGGCGCGGCCGATGTGGTGGTAGCGGCGGTACTCATAGCGCAGCGGACCGGCGCAGCGGGGGCAGATGCGCATGTCGTTCAGCAGGTTCTCGCACGCCGTCACGTCGGTGGGCAGGCGGTCGATGCCGAAGTAGACCCGGGGGTTCTCCGGCGCCACGGAGCAGGAGATCAGATCGTCGGCATTCAAAATCAGCTTGGACGATTTGGGGAAGGAGCGGGTCAGGATGTCCGCGATGTAGCCTGGGTGGGCGTTGCGCATGATGGAGTCGCGGAACAGATTGGTGACCACGATGTAGTCCGGCTTCACATAGGGGTAAATTCTGGGGGCGGAGCGCTCGTCTACCTCCAGCACCGCCATGTCGCACTTTTTCACGCGGCCCAGCAGGTCGCAGTTCCGGATGAAGGCGGTGGACACGCCGGAGACGATGTTGCTGCCGGCGCGGTTGTTCAGCACGCGGCGGCCGCCGGCCTCCAGAATGTCGTTGAGCATGTTGGACACCGTGGTCTTGCCGTTGGTGCCGGTGACGGCCACGATGGTTTTGGGCTTGCCCACGTAGCGCAGAAAGTCGGGGCACAGTCTGACGGCAAGGCTGCCGGGGAAGTCCGTGCCGTTGTGGTGAGTGATCTTCAGCGCGGGGATGGACAGCTTGGCCATCCACAGCGCAAAGAGAAATCGCAGTTTACCCATGGTCATTCCTCCTTATCTCGATGGGTCTGGAGCCAGATCATCAGCGCGCCCACGTCCGCCGGTGAGACGCCGGAGATGCGGCTGGCCTGCCCCAGATTCAGGGGACGCACCGCGTCCAGCTTCTCCCGCGCCTCCAGACGCAGGCCCTGTATGGCACTGTAATCCATGCGGTCGGGGAGGGCGTGCTTTTCCAGCTGCTCGAAGTCCTCCACCTGCCGCTGCTGGCGGCGGATATAGCCCTCGTATTTGACGGATATTTCCACCTGCTCCCGCACCGCCCCGGGAAGCTCCGGCGCGGCAGGGTCGAAGGGGCGCAGGTCGTCGTAGGACACCTGCGGACGGCGCAGCAGGTCGATGAGCCGCGCACCGTCGGCCACCGGTGCGGTGCCGCGGGCTGTCAGCAGGGTGTTGAGGGCGTCGCTGCCGGCCACACCGGTGTGGGTCAGGCGCCTGATCTCCCGCTCTACGGCGGCGTACTTCTCCTCCACGGCCTGAAGCCGCGCGTCGGACACCAGGCCGATGCGATGGCCAATGGGACACAGACGCTGGTCGGCGTTGTCCTGCCGCAGCACCAGCCGGTACTCGGAGCGGGAGGTCATCATGCGGTACGGCTCCTGGGTGCCTTTGGTCACCAGATCGTCGATGAGGGTGCCGATGTAGCTCTCGCTGCGCTTAAGAAGCATGGGGGGCTGGCCCTTCAGGGCCAGGGCCGCGTTGACGCCGGCCACGAAGCCCTGGGCCGCCGCCTCCTCATAGCCGGAGGAGCCGTTGAACTGTCCCGCACCGTACAGGCCGGAGACGGTCTTGACCTCCAGCGTGGGCCGCAGGGCCAGTGGATCGATGCAATCGTACTCGATGGCGTAGGCGGGGCGCATCATCTCCGCGTGCTCCAGTCCGGCCACGCTGTGGAGCATCTGAAGCTGCACCTCCTCCGGCATGGAGGAGGAGAATCCCTGAATGTACATCTCCTCGGTGTCCAGCCCCATGGGCTCGATGAACAGCTGGTGGCGGGGCTTGTCCGCAAAGCGGACAATCTTCGTCTCGATGGACGGGCAGTAGCGGGGGCCGACGCCCTCGATGACGCCGGAGTAGATGGGGCTGCGGCCCAGATTCTCGCGGATGATGCGGTGCGTCTCGGCGTTGGTGTACGTCAGGTAGCACACGGCGCGGTTCTCCGGCGGCTGGGCCGTGGTGAAGCTGAAGGGCAGGGGGGCGGGGTCGCCCTCCTGTATCTCCATTTTGGAAAAGTCGATGCTGCGGCGGTTCACCCGCGGCGGCGTGCCGGTCTTGAACCGGCGCAGGGGCAGGCCCAGTGCCAGCAGGCTGGCCGTCAGGGCGTTGGCGGCGTGCATGCCGTCGGGGCCGGAGGACTCGATGCACTCGCCCACGATGGTGCGGCCCGTCAGGTACGTGCCGGTGCAGAGGATGGCGGCGCGGACGGTGAATACCGCGCCGGTGCGCAGCACCACGGCGGCCACGCGGCCATCCTCGCAGCGGATCTCCGTCACCTCCGCCTGACGCAGGGTCAGGTTTTCCTGCCGTTCCAGTGTGTGCTTCATCACCTGCTGATATTTCCGGCGGTCCGCCTGAGCCCGCAGGGACCAGACTGCGGGGCCTTTGGCACGGTTGAGCATGCGGTACTGGATGCAGGCGCGGTCCGCCGCACGGGCCATCTCGCCGCCCAGAGCGTCCAGCTCCCGCACCAGATGACCCTTGCCGGTACCGCCGATGGCGGGGTTGCAGGGCATGTTGCCTACCGCGTCCAGATCGATGGTGAAGCAGACGGTGCGCATGCCCAGACGCGCCGCCGCCAGCGCCGCCTCGATGCCGGCATGTCCGGCGCCGATGACGGCGATGTCAAATGTTCCGGCGTGAAACTCTCTCATAGTATATCCCCAATACGTTCGTACCTTATCAACCGATGGTATGCAGTCATTATATATGGTATGGACGGCAAGCGCCATTGTGCAAACTATCAAAAAATAGCAAATACAAATTGTGAGATATGTATAAAATTGGGGTTGCAAAGGGGATGAAAACGGCATATACTATCTGTGTAATCAAATGAAGAAAGGAGCGTGATAGTGTTATGATGAACAACTGGATCATGGGCGATCTGGACGATATGATCTTCGGCGACTGCCGTCAGCAGGTCAGCGAGCGGTAAACGTCCCACCCACAAAGGATGACCACCACGCCATGTGCGTGGCGTTTTGCTTTTTATGGGCGTTTTTTCGCCCTGTTCATACAAGATCCGCAAGCGAAAAAGAGACGCAGGCTGAAAGCCTGCGTCTCTTTTTTTGCGCTCATACGGCGAGGGTCAGGTTCGCGCCATGTTCTTGGCGGCCACCACATCCACGCCGGTGCCGCAGACGTTTTGCAGCACCACGTCGCCGATGGCGATGGGGGCCTGGACCTTGACGGTGCGGAGGGCGCGGGCCACGTCAAAGACCAACGCCTTGGGGATCTCGCCGTTGGTGCGGACCGGCAGCACCGGCAGGGCCGCGCCCTCGATGGCCACGGTACCGGTGACGGTGCGCACCGGCGCAACGCACTCCCTGCGGGCGTAGGCGTCGCCGCGGGGACAGGTGTTGCCGGTGACGGAGGTCACGACGCCGTTTTCCACTTCGGCGGTGAGCTGGCAGCCCATGGGGCAGCCGATGCAGATCAATTCACGTTTCATTGTGCCTGCGCCTCCTCTACTACGAAAGTCACCGTGTCCGCATCGGCGGGGATGGCAGCGGGGTCAATGGGAAAGCTCTCCATTTCGCCGGGGGTCAGGATGCGCTTGGGGATGCGTTTGAGCAGCGTGTCCCCCGCATAGGCGCACAGCGCCGCGCTGCGGTAGGGCTGTCCTACGCGGAAGCGCACCGTCACCGGCCCGCCGCCCCGATGCAGGGATTGGGGCACGGTGTAGCGCACGCCGTTTTTGCCCTCCAGCCGGATGCTGTCGCCGCTCTCTGCACCCTCCAGCACGAAGCGGGCGGCGCTGCGGCCTGCGGCGGCCGCCTCCTGAGATACGAAGTCCACCAGATCGTGGACATGCAGCACGTTGCCGCAGGCGAACACGCCGGGCAGGGAGGTGGCCAGCGTTTCGTCCACCACGGGGCCGCCGGTGACGGCGTCCAGCGCCGCGCCCGCCTGACGGGTCAGTTCATTCTCCGGAAGCAGACCCACGCTGAGCAGCAGGGTGTCGCAGGGGATGTACCGCTCCGTACCCGGGATGGGCAGGCGCTTGTCGTCCACCTGCGCCAGCGTCACGCCGGTGAGATGCTCCTGCCCGTGGATCTCCACCACGGTGGTGGACAGATACAGAGGGATATCGAAATCGTCCAGACACTGGACGATGTTGCGCTTCAGACCGCCGGAATAGGGCATGACCTCCGCCGCGGCTTTGACCTCCGCGCCCTCCAGCGTCATGCGGCGGGCCATGATGAGGCCGATGTCGCCGGAGCCGAGGATCACCACCTGCCGCCCGGGCAGATAGCCCTCCATGTTCACCATGCGCTGGGCGGTGCCGGCCGACCAGATGCCGGCGGGGCGGGTGCCCGCGATGTTCAGCGCGCCTCGGGGCCGCTCACGGCAGCCCATGGCCAGCACCACCGCCTGCGCCCTGATCTGCTGCAAGCCTACGGCGCGGCCGGTGACGGTGAGCACACGGTCCGGCGTGATGTCCAGCACCATGCAGTCCGTCCAGGCGGGGATGCCCCGCTCGTGTACGGCGTCGATATAGCGCTGGGCGTACTCGGGGCCGGTAAGCTCCTGATGGAAGGTGTGCAGGCCAAAGCCCGCGTGGATGCACTGGTTCAGGATGCCGCCCAGCTCGCCGCTGCGCTCCAGAATGAGGATATCCCGCAGACCCGCGTCGTAGGCGGCTGCGGCGGCGGCCAGTCCGGCGGGACCGCCGCCCACGATGGCCAGCTGTACAGTTTTCATGAGAGCACCTCCTTGGTGCGGCCCGCCAGCAGGCGGCTCTCGCCGCCGCATTTGGTCAGCTCGGTCATGGGAGTCCCCAGCTCCTCGTGGAGAAGCTCCAGCACCCGCGGCGTGCAGAAGCCGCCCTGACAGCGGCCCATGCCGGCCCGCACGCGGCGCTTCACACCGTCCAGCGACCGTGCGCCCCGGCGGATGGCCTCCCGTATCTCACCCTCGGTGATCTCCTCGCAGCGGCAGACCACCGTGGCGTAGGCGGGGTCTCTTTCTATCAGCGCCTGTCGGGCGGCAAAGTCCATCTCACGGGGACGGGGGATATCGCGGCGCTCCGCGATGAAGTCATCCTTCTCCGCCGCGCCCAGCTTCTCCGCAGCCAGTCCGGCCAGATACCGGCCGATGGCGGGAGCGGAGGACAGACCCGGGGACTCGATGCCCACGGCCTCAAAAAAGCCGTCGGCGCTCTCGCCCACGATGAAGTCGTCGTCCACGCCGTCCAGATGGGCGCGAAGGCCGGCAAAGCTGGTGATGACATCCCGCATGGGGAGGTCCGGTACGCTGCGCGACGCTGTCTCCGCCACGCGGCGCAGACCCGCCGCCGTGGTGGCGGTGCAGCCCTTGTCCTCCTGATCCTCCGCAGTGGGGCCCACCAGCAGGTTGCCATGGACCGTGGGGGTCACCAGCACGCCCTTGCCCATGGCGGAGGGCAGCTGGAAAATAGTGTGCCGCGCCAGGCCGCCATCGCGGCGGTCCAGCAGGCAGTACTCGCCGCGGCGGGGGACGATGTGCAGTTGACCCTCACACAGCTGGTTATGGAGCGTGTCGCCGTGGACACCGGCGGCACAGATGACCGTGCGGCTCTCCAGCGGGCCGCGGCTGGTCTCCAGCAGGAAGCCGCCGTCCTGACGACGGATGCGCTGCACCTCCGTGTCGAAGCGGAACTCGCAGCCGTTGGCGGCGGCGTTCTCCGCCAGCGCGATGGTCATGCCAAAGGGGCAGATAATGGCGCTGGTAGGCGCATACAGCGCGGCCACAGCCTCCGGCGACACCCGCGGCTCCTGACGGCGCAGGGCATCGCGGTCCAGGACGGTCAGGCCCTCCACGCCATTGCACTCACCACGGGCCTTCAGCTCCTCCAGACGGGGAATGTCGGTCTCGTTGAAGCACAGCACCAGCGCGCCGCAGCGGCGGTAGGGGAAGTCCAGCTGGCGGGACAGCGCCTCCATCATGCGGGAGCCCTCCACGTTGAACCGCGCCTTGGCGGAGCCCACCGGCGCATCGAAGCCGGCGTGGCAGATGGCGGAATTGGCCTTGCTGGTGCCCATGCACACGTCCTCGCCGCGCTCTAAAAGGCAGATGCGCAGGCGGTAGCGGCTGAGCCAGCGGGCCACGGCGCAGCCTACCGCGCCGCCGCCGATGATCACGGCATCATACATTGCGATTACCTCTTTTCCGGCGGACGGGGGAGCGCCCCGCCTGCCATCTCTTTACATACAATACTACAGAATAGCAAATACAGGGATACCTTGTCAAGCGGCCCCGGGAGAAAGAGAAAAAAGGGTAAGTCTTAACGGCATTTTAACGCTTTCTTAACGCGATAGTGTGATACAATAGCGCCAGACATATAAAGGGGAGGGAGCGCCGGTGGATAAGAAAGCCTATCGGGACCGGCTGCGCAGCCAGGATAAGCGGGAGCGCACCGCGGCCAGTCTGGGTCTGCCCTACTCCGGACGGGATCTGGCCATCGCCTTCGGGCTGTATTTGGCGGCGGTGCTGCTGTGCCTGTTCCTGCGGAACATCGACCTGCACCGGGACACCAGCTACGTGGCGGTGATCTTCCTGCTGGACGTGTTCCTGACGGCCTACTGGACCAACGGTTATATCCTGGGTATCATCACCGCCGTGGCCGGTGTGTTCAGCGTGGACTACATATTCACGTATCCCTACTGGCACATCAGCTTCACGCTGACCGGATTTCCGCTGACGTTTCTGGTGATGATGACCATCTCCGTGCTGACGGCGGCTGTCACCAGCCGCGCCAAGCAGACGGAGGCCGTCCGCCGCGAGGCGGAACGGGAGAAGATGTACGCCGACCTGCTGCGGGCGGTGTCCCACGACATCCGCACACCGCTGACCGGCATCGTGGGAGCTACCAACGTTTTGCTGGAGCAGGACGGCGAGCTGACGCAGGAGCAGCGGCAGCAGCTGCTGCGCTCCACCAACGAGGACGCCCAGTGGCTCATCCGCATCGTGGAGAACCTGCTGTCCATCACGCGCATTCACAATTCCGAGGAGGCGCGGGTCAAGAAGGCGCCGGAGGCGGCGGAGGAGGTCATCGGCAGCGCCGTGGCCAAGACGCAGAAGCACTACCCTGACGTGGAGGTACATGTGTCGGTGCCCCATGAGCTGATGATGGTGCCCATGGACCCGCTGCTCATCGAGCAGGTGCTGGTGAACCTGATGGAAAACGCCGTGATCCACGGCGGCACCAGCCGTATCGATGTGACGCTGTCCCAGCAGGGGGGCGATGCGGTGTTCACCGTGGCCGACAACGGCAGGGGCATCCCGCTGCACCTTCTGAATAAGTTGTTCGACGGAGCGGCCCGCAGTGACCGCAGCAGCGACGGCAAACGCAGCATGGGCATCGGCCTGTCTGTGTGCCGGACGGTGGTGCTGGCCCACGGCGGGACGATACGGGGGGAGAATAAAAAAGACGGCGGCGCGTGCTTTACCGTGACGCTGCCCATGAAAGGAGACGACGATGAAGATTAAAGACAAGGTCCTGATCGTGGAGGATGAGCAGTCCATCAGCAACTTCATCTCCATGATCCTCACGGCCAACGGCTACGACACCATCATCGTCCGCAGTGGCGAGGAGGCCCTGACCATGATCGCCTCCCATTGCCCGGACATGATCGTGCTGGATCTGGGACTGCCGGACATGGACGGCATGGAGGTGCTGAAGTCCGTGCGCAAGTGGTCCAATCTGCCGGTGGTGGTGGTTTCCGCGAGAAATCACGAGCATGACAAGGTGGAGGCCCTGGACTACGGCGCAGACGACTATCTGGTGAAGCCCTTCGGCACGTCGGAGCTGCTGGCCCGCATCCGCACCGCCATCCGCCACACCCGCACCACCCTGTCCAATACCCAGATCGCCCAGTCCGGCAAGTTCGTCACCGGCGACCTGACCATCGACTACGACAAGCATCAGGTACTGATGCACGGCGAAAACGCCGGTCTCACCGTCAACGAGTACAAGATCGTGGCCCTGCTGGGCAAGTACGCCGGCAAGGTCCTGACCTACG
>OGYZ01002383.1_pt1 | contig 12901 bp, 5 predicted proteins | sample 1576681 | NCBI WGS metagenome assembly OGYZ01 (sample SAMEA3541480, study PRJEB24748) | human gut metagenome | biome: human gut; feature: human-associated habitat; material: faeces | place: China | collected 2012 | reverse complement strand
TTGAAATAAAACAAAAGAGGCCATCTCAACTCTATTTTGAGACAGCCTCTTTTATTATCTATTAATGTGGTGTTACTGCGGAATTACCTCCTGCATATAAATCGCATCCAGACTCCACAATGCAGCATCATTGGTGCTGATTGTCTTACATTCATCCATAGCTGCCGGGACTTCCGGGGGAAGCACTTTTTCTATCTTGAATTCCGGTGCCGGAGTATGTTCCAGTTTGCTCCATAAATCTTTCCAGGCCTCTGCGGCTGTTTTCGGGTCATATAGATGAGACGCTGCGTATGCCATCAGTCTGCAAACCCGGAAGCGGTTACGTGTTATTTCGAGTGATTTCTGTTTGTAATCGCGTGCATGCTCCAGCCATACTTTGTTGAATTCCGGGACTTGAATCATTTCCTGCATTTCATTCATTATTTCAAAGCCTCCCATGATCGTCATCAGGTGATTGGTATTCTGTCTATTGGGATCGCCCTCATAACTGATTACTCCGGTTGCCGGGTCATATCCTAAGGCCATATTTCCAGTGAACAATCCATTTTTCAGGGCTGCAATACTCTTCATGCCTGTGATGATCTTGTCGCGGTACTTCGTATTTTGCGTACGTTCCCATTCAGTCATCCAGTTGCCTGCGTAGGCCAGCCAGTCGGGGCCGATGCGTAATCGGGCAGGTGCGCTGCATGGGAACTGGCTCTTTGGCTCAGCCAAACGCATCGGGTCGAGTGTATACAGTTTCTGGTCTGCATCGGTTACTTCTTTCATTAAGTCGCCGGCTCTTTCGTCTGTAGTCAGGTAATAATAGAAACGATTCCAGGCGGCCTGACTGATACGAGCTTCTTTTGCACCGCATCCCCAGTGGCTAACATTGTGACGGCTTCCTAAACCTGCATTGGGACCGATGTGGTATACATCTACTTCTGCTGTATGGCGTGTGATGGCTTCTGCCATTTTCCAGATGTCCTGCCGGCCTGTACGCAGGAAATTATACCATAGCCACATGTTGGATGCCAGTTCGGTGTTATCCCACGCAAATCCGCCTACATCGTATCTCCATGAGTGACGTATCGGATCGTAAGCATGCATTAAGTCACCATAGTTCCAAAAGCCATACCATTTATGTTGGGCAATGGCGTTTTGATATAAATCGATATAAGCATTCAGACGGTCTTCTACCTTGCTGCGCTGCTGATTGCTTCGATCAGGCAATGACCAGATGCCAAAAGCCCGGCAGGCATGGAGATATTCCGGTGTACACATCAGCGGAGCTGCTTCTGATAGAATCTGTGCCGTTTCTGCAATGCCGGCTTTACCCGGATAAGCAGCTTGTGGAACAACGGTCAGTGTGTGTGTGCGAGCAATACCATAGGGGGTACTCATTCCTTCTTGTACGTCTTCATAGCTGGCTATCAGGTCGTGCGCTATTTTGTCATAGTGTCTTAAATCCATAGCTTCTGACTCCGGACTCCATAACCAGACAATCAGTGAAGCCTCCTGACTGCGTGCATGTTGTACTTCCAGGGTAGAAGGATAGGCTTGCCAGAAGTCCTGTAAGGCGACTCCTATTCCTCCACTGACATCACCGGCAAAAGCATATCCTCCGGCTTGTGTGCTGGTAAACGTACCAATCCAGGGACTGTCTTCTGTAGCTCGTTTGCGGATGCTGAAAGAATTGTCTGTAAGTTGAGAGAGACGGAAATTATCCCATGCAGCCCAATTGTCAATTAAACTTCTGTTTTTTGCATCAAAACGTTGGTATTCAGGGATGCGTTTTCCTTCCATCTGTTGTTTCTGCCAGCTTTGGTCTTTGTCGAGTGTCAGGATTCTTCTTCCCACCAGCGGTTTAACCGGTTCGCTCCATACACCTCCGTCGGCACAGGCGAAGGCTACATGACGGTTATATAAATCCTCTCTCATCGGAACCTGGAATCGTACTCCTAATGAGCGGATAAAATCTTTGTTTTGGTCTCCATCGTAGATAAAAGAGTGTACCATCTTGATTTGTTCGTTTCCTGCGTAAAAATACATTCGCAGAGTGAATGGAAGCCATTCACGTCCGTCTTCTCCTTGCTGTACACCTTCCAGTTTGATGGTAGTACGTATTTTCCCTTGCTGTTCAATTACGGCTTTTTTGATGAGGCTTGTGAAGGACTGATAATGAATCTCAGTGGCGTCTTCTCGTGATGGAGAATCCTGTGTGCTGGCAATCAAATCCGCCTTTCCACCCACTTTCACATTTCCATACAGAAGACTGTCGAGAATACAAGTTCCAGATTTAGGAATAAAAGCAGTAATTTTTCCAGTGGCTATAGTCAGTTGGTCTTCGGATTCTGTGACATGAATTTCTTCTGTATTGGTTGTTTTTTTCTTTTTAGAAGAAGGTATTACTTTTACCGAACGGGTATTACCCGGAATAACAGCAGCCATACCGGCCCATTTTATAGAGCCATCGGGCCAGTATGCTGTGGTCCATGTGTCGGCTTCCACCAATTCTCCGTTTTCAGTTTGTACACACAAGGGTGTGCCTGCTTTTATTTTTCCTTGTTTGAACGGAACTCCAAAACTGATGGGGCGTGCTTGTTCTGGAACCTTTCCAATCCAGTGTAAAGGAGCTTCGGTAGCTTTTTCTTTTTCAATGGAGTATTTGAAATTAGTGATACGTGTCCTAGATAATGTGGTACGGAAACCGAACCAGCCGGAAGTCAACGGTGACGGATCATAAAAGTCGACAAGTAATTTCCCGTCGATGTAATAGCGTATTCTGTTGTCTGTATTTTGAATCTTAATGTGATACCATTTATTTGCTGTCAACAGATTATCTTGGTCTTTATATTCTTTCAAAATGGCAGGACGCACCTTTTCATCTGTAACCCCGGCTTCATTGCCGTCATAACGACGGAAACGAGTGGTCGAATTGTAGTTTCCTCCATATCCCAGATAATACAGCTGAAGGCTGTAGCAGTTTACGAAAACTCCGTTTCGCCAGTTCATGCGTTTCCAAATGTCAGAAGCTTTCGGGTCAGAAGCCATCCAGAAGCAGTTTAAGTCGCTTAGTCTGTCACCTGGTTTCCCTTCTACTGCCACACAGGCATCGTATTCAATGGTTACGTTGCCCGACATTTTTTCTTTTCTCCATAAAGTCAGTCCTTTAGGAGATAAAATTTCACAGGTATCTCCTGAAAAGGAAACTTTATAGTCAGGAGATTCGGATTCTACCTTCCAGTATTTGCTGAAATGGCTTTTGTCCAGTCCGGATGTTGTTCCGGATTGTGCATTCATTGTAAAAGGACTACATATCAAGAGTCCTATTAACCACAGTTTCTTCATAGTCTTATTGGAAAAATATTTATTTTACAAAGTACGGGAAAGCTGCTCTTTTCAGGGATGGAAGATTGTACATGTTGCTGTAAATTTGTACAAAAAAAGAGGCTGTCTCATTTTGAGACAGCCTCTTGGTATTTAATGGATAATACAATTAATATCCAGGGTTTTGCAAAGCTCGTTTTTCTTCATTGGTCAGAGCTGCTCCACTATTATTGGTAACACCATCCAGATAAGATTGAGGTATTGGGCGATAATAATGTATTGCAGGGTCAAATTCTCCAATTCCACGGCTTACACCATCGTTAAATGCATGCCAACGTGCATCAAGAGTTTTTGTGCGTGCTAGGTCTTCCCATCTATATCCTTCGCCACAAAGTTCACGTGTACGTTCGTTCAACAAGAAGCACATCATTTTTTCTGCATTGCTAGTGCAATTCAGAGCGTGATAGATAGGTGCATCTGTTTGAGAATTATATACATCGTTTACGCTGTTCAGGTGCATGCCTGAAAGAGATGACTGTGCATTGTAAACACTTTCCTGTCCTTCCAGGTTATTAGATTCATAATAAGTGTTCTGTTCAGAATAGATGGCTCCGTCAGCAGAGTAACCTCCTCCTTTTCCAGCGCAGTAAGTATTGGTTTTATAAGCTTGTCCACCATCGATATGTACTCCACGATTCTCATTTACTTTGTAAGCTGCACGATCACGCAGTATATTAATCCAGGCAATTGCATCGGCATAATGGCTTTCTCCCTTACGAATATAAGCTTCTGCAACCATTAATACGTCATCTGCTGAACGAGCCAGAATTGCGTCTCTGGTTCCAAATTGTGAAGCGATTGAATTACGATAACCGTCACGGAATTTTGATAGTGCTACAGAGCGTTTGTGAGGAATAATGGAATAATAGTTACCAGTATGTGTGGTTCCTGTGTTCCAGTTTTGACTTTCGCCTGCAAAGTATCTAACAAAAGTATGGGTGTTGCAAAGCTGTCCATTTTTTAATACTTTACCTTCAACTGTAACGGGTTCACCTGTTTCTTCATTTATTTCTTCATAATTGCTGAAACGAGTATCACCGGGATTGTTTACAATATATCGAATTCCGACATCGCCTGCTTTAAAGCGTTTGCCATCTTTTTGGGCTCCTGCGGGTGCTTTTCCGCTAGCAATATCTTTTGCTGTCCATACTGGAGCTCCATTAGTATCATTTGCGCCATAGCACGTAATGAACGATTTCCAGAAACGGGAGTCATTGATACGGTCAAAAACTTGCATGGTATATTCTGTTGCACTGACATAGGAAAATTCGCGACCTCCAGATATATCTCTTTTGGTACCAGCCATATCTTGATATACAGATGGATAATACAGGTGCATCTGATTGCCAAAACGTCCCCATGTGGATTCATCGTTAGAGAACTGCGCAGCCAAAACTACTTCACTTACTTTTTCATTTGCTCCATTGGGCTCTGTATAGTTCCAAAGATCGATGTAATTCTTACATAAAGGATGTTTGTTGAAAACTTCCGTTCCGTAAGTAATAACAGCGTCCAAGTCATCTGCTACATACTGGCTGTTCCATTCTTCGTTTATTTCAGAAGCACGGAATAAGTGAGCCTTAGCCAAATAATGCGCAGCCGCATATTTGGTTATTCTTCCTGTTCCTTCAGAAGCTGTTTCTGGAAGTAACTTATATGCCTCTCCTAAGTCTGAGATGATTTGTTTATATACTTCTTCTGCGCTGTTTCTTCCAAAATTAGTTTCAACATTATTAGAATAAGATAAAACTAGAGGTACACCTCCAAATTGTTTTACCAATTCAAAATAAGCGAATGCTCTCAGGAAGTATCCTTCTCCTAATCTGGTATTATACGTGTCACTATTTTGGTCATAATATTGAGGGATGTTGGTAACAATGATATTTGCTGCTCTGATGAGTGCAAACATATTGTCCCATAAAGGCTGATTGGCACCTGTTTCTGCTGAATTCAGGTCTTTGCTATAATGGTTCCAAGCAGGCATGGTATTATTGGCATCTGTGAATTCATCCACTCCCATGTTATAACATTCAATAGCCCATACATAATTAAATTTGAATTTTAATTTTTCGTATGCTCCTGTTACGAGACCATCCAACCCTTCCTGGGTATTGAAATAGCTTGTATCATATTGTGTAATTTGATCTTCTTCCAAAAAGGAGTCGCTGCATGATGTCATGGCTCCATTTATGGCACTAAGCATTAATGCTGAGAATAATATCTTATTAAGCTTCATAATTTTTTCATTTTTTAGAATCCAATATTCAAACCAATAACAAAACTCTTTATCGTTGTAGCAGATCCGAAAGTCTTGGTATTATTATCATAATTCAATAAATCTGTATCCAGCCAATCGCATGCTTTGTAGATGCTGAAAGGATTCATAGCTTGTACATAAACCTTTAAATTGTTCAAACCGGTATTCTTCAGTTGTTTTTGGGTAAAGTTATAGCCCAAAGAAATATTACGTACTTTGATGTAAGATCCATCCTGATAATTCATGGATGAGCTGTAGGTGTCTGCTGCTTCACCGTTAGAGCCTGGAGAATAATATGCAGCATTTTCATTTGTGCCTGCAACCCAATAGTCCAGTTTACGCATCATGTAACGTCCGTCTAGACTTGCAGCGCCTTGAGGAACAGTAAATCCCCAGCGTGAAAGAATAAAGAAGGATAATTCAAAATTTTTGTAACTGAACGTATTGTTCCATCCGGCAGTCCAGTCAGGACGTATTTTGCCGACAATCTGACGGTCGTTTGTGGCATCGATTGTTCCGTCATTATTCAAATCTTTTACTTTTATCTGACCTGGTTTACGTCCATATTTTGCTGCTTCAGAAGCTTCTGAGGTTTTCCATATACCATCGTATACATAGTCATAATATACTCCGATTTCTTCACCTACAAACCATCTGTTATTCACGTCTTCTGTTCTTCCATTGGACAACTCATCAATTTGGTTTCTATCCATAGACCATGTGAGAGTAGTGTTCCAAGAAAAATCTTTAGTTTGTACAGGGATTGCATTCAATTGAAGATCAATACCCCAGCCAGAAGTCTTACCTACATTTGCGTATGTGGAACCATATCCATTAGTGATAGGAATTGACATTAACAATAACAAATCATTTGTTTTGGTTTTATAGGCATCGATACTACCAGTCAAACGATTATTCAAGAATCCATAATCAATACCTAAATTGTATTGTGTAGTTCTTTCCCATCCTAAATCAGGATTAGCCATTTTTACAATGTCGTCTGCTGCAAGTGACGGGTCAGAAGGTAAGTATCCTAATGAAGAGTTCTGTTGTCCCCAGTTATAATACATGGCTTGAAGCGGACCTTTGGTTGCATAAGCGCTGATTGCAGCATTACCTGTGACACCAAATCCCAAACGTAATTTTAACTGGCTAAGCCAATTGATGTTTTTCATGAAATCTTCCTGATCAATACGCCATGCCAATGCCATAGAGGGGAAACTTGCCCATTTATGACCAGGAGCTAGCTGTGAGGCACCATCCCAACGCATAGATGCTGTCAGCAAATATTTGTCCATGAAGCCGTAGTTGGCTCGAATCATATAAGATGTCATTTGGGTTTCTGTTAATCCTGTTCCAAAAGAACCAAGTGTACCCGCACTAGCAAGGTTATACCACAATTCTTGAGAAGAGGCTACGTCTGTAGCACGCATGTCTCCCATTTCATAATGATAAGCGGAAGCAGATTGCATTAAAGTTAATCCTAAATTATGCTTTTCTGCAAATTGACGGTTATAATAAATCAAGTTATCTAATGTCCATGAACGTTTCTGCTCATTTTTGTATTGAGCTCTGTTGTTTCCATCTCCATTGATACCATCTGCAGCATTGGCCATTCCTAATGTATAAAACTGGAATTCTGGGCCAAACTGGATACGGTAAGATAAGCCTTTTAAGGGTTCCCAGATTTTCTCAAAATCAACTTGTGCATACATACTGGCATTAGCACGGAATGTACGACGTTGGTTTGTATTATAATTTAATTCACGGATAGGGTTGATGATATTAACATCTCCATTCGGATTACGGATGTATTTTCCATCTTCATCGTAAGGAACAGTCCAGGGCAACATTCCTCTTAATGCTCCGTAGAGGTCACCTGCACCGGTAACTGATTTTGTAAAACTATATCCATAGTCCTGAGTAGAGTAAGATGCATTGATTGATGTTCCCATTTTGAAAAAAGAAATAGGATTGGCATCAAATGATGTCTTTAAGGTATAACGTTCATAGGATTGTCCTGGTTGAGTTCCTTTCTGATTTAGATATCCAAATGAGGCATATCCTTGGAATTTGTCTGTACCTCCAGATGCACTTAATGTATGCTCATGAGTAATACCGGTTTGTTTTCCGTTAGAAGCCCAATCATACGAACCAACTTTTGAAGGGTCGTATGTTCCTCCTGCCCAGGCTTTTTCAATATTTGCCCAAGAAGCGGCTACACTTCCAAAAGCGGCCTGATCGGCTGCATAGTCTGGAGTTGCAGAAGGATAGGATCCCATATTGTACTTGGCTAATCGTGCATAATCTAGCCATTCAGATGCAGACATCATTTGTGTTACATCGTGTAATGTTTCAAATGTGACTGTTCCTGAATAGTTCAGAGAGATTTTTCCTTCTTTCCCTTTTTTGGTAGTGACCAAAATCACACCATTTGCACCACGAGAACCATAGATGGCAGTTGCAGAAGCATCCTTCAAAATGTCAATACTTTCAATGTCGCTAGGATTGATGTTTTCAATACCTCCATTCTGAATAATCATACCGTCGACTACATACAGAGGACTTTGTGCCGCATTAATAGAGCGTACACCACGAATATTAATATCTCCGACTTCGCCAGGACGTTGACTGGAAGTAATGTCCACACCGGCGGTTTTACCTTGCATACCTTCCAGTGCATTTTTAACAGGCATCGCTTTCAATTCTTTTTCTCCGACACGTGCCATCGCACCAGTAACGTCTGATTTTTTCTGCACACCGTAACCTACCACAACAACTTCATCCAACACTTCGGTATCTTCCACCATCGTCACATTGAATGTAGTTTTTCCCTGTACTGGAATCACCTGAGTCTTGAAACCTACAAAACTGATTTCAAGCGAAGCATCATTAGGTACATTAGATAAGGTAAACTTACCGTCAAAGTCAGTAATGGTACCGTTGGTAGTTCCTTTTACTACTACACTCGCACCAATTACAGATTCCCCACTTTTGTCGAGTACAGTTCCCGACACTGTCTTGCCTTGTGCATACGCGCCAATCGCGATGATAGACAACAAGGCCAAGAAGAACAAACGTTGCAGGCTGGAAGCGCAACGCATCAGACTAGAACAATTTCTGTCTTTCATACCTCTAATTTGGTTAAGTTAAACAAAAGTTAGTTTCATTATATCTCTATGTTTTGCATCTGCTGTCTCAAATGCGTTGTAAAAGTACGATTGTGCAAGGTTTCAAACAATGTAAAATTGTGTAGATACATGGAAAAATTTGTACAAATACCTTTCAAGAGTTTTTTAAGCCTGCTTTGACATAAAAATCTTCTTTATGTCATATTCATCAAACAATCTTATCATACATATCGCAAATTTGTTAACAGATGAGATACTTTAAGTTATTTTATTAACATTCAAACATACAAATCCTATATATAATTCTTCTTTTCCCTTTGATGTATTCCTTTAAATTTAGGCACAAATTCTCTGTTTCACACTGTGGGATATAAAAACCACAGTGTGGGATACATATTTCACAGTGTGAAATACAAATCCCACACTGTGAAACAGAGTTTTTGCAAAGTAGTTCTGAAAAAATGATTAGAACAAAATAAACTATCAATAAGAATCTTTTTCTTTATGTAAATTTTCATCCATTTAAATCTTATCATTAAAACTATATAAAACGGCATTTTCACATTTTAATCGATTTTAAAAAAAGAACATGATATACCGCTTGAACAAATCAGACCATCTCATATTCATCAATATCAGAATTTTCTAGAAAAAAGAGAACTGTCCAGTACTACCGTCCGTATTTATCTTACTCTGATAAAAGTTATTTGTTTATGTACCAATAATTCCAGTTATAATCTTTATTTTTCCATGTATTCTTACAAGAGATAATGTATTTTTACACAAAATATTTAGATAATATGAGACTGAGATTTTTATGGATAAGTTTATGTCTGTTGGTGGTTATAAGCAGTATTCATGCCGCAGGACGTGAAAAATATAATTTCAACAGTGGCTGGAAGCTAAAAGTCGGTGATATAGCTCAGGCAGAGAGTGTGAGTTATTCGGATACGGGATGGAAGTCGGTTACACTTCCTCATGCTTTCAATGAGGATGGGGCTTTCAAACTGAATATCAAGGATCTTACTGATACAATTGTGTGGTATCGGAAACATTTTCATTTACCTGCTGATGCGAAAGGACGAAAGGTGTTCATTGAATTTGAAGGAGCACGACAAGGAATTGATCTGTATGTGAACGGTCACTTGGTCGGTCAGCATGAAAATGGAGTGATGGCTTTTGGTTTCGACCTTACTGCATTTGTAAAGCCGGGTAAGGAAAATGTTATTGCTGCACGTATTGATAATAATTGGGACTATGCAGAGAAGGCTACTGGCGTGAAGTATCAGTGGAGTAACCGTAATTTTAATGCAAATTACGGAGGTTTACCCAAGAATGTGTGGTTACATGTGACGGATAAGTTATACCAGACCTTACCTTTATATAGTAACCTGCAAACGACAGGTGTCTATATTTACGCGGAAGATATTCAAGTGCGTGCTCGTAAAGCTCGAATTCATGCCGAATCGGAAGTGAAAAATGAAACAAAGAAAAGCCAGACGGTTGGTTATTTGGTGGAGCTTTTTGACCGTGACGGGAAGCTTGTAAAGGCGTTCCGTGGCGCGGAGAAAAGAATTAATCCAGGAGAAAAAGTAGTACTTTCGGCTGAAAGTGAAGTGGAAGGCTTACATTTCTGGAGCTGGGGTTATGGCTATCTGTATACGGTAAAGACAGCTTTGTGCATAGAGGGAAAGAAAACGGATGAAGTAATTACGCGTACAGGTTTCCGAAAGACACGATTTGCCGATGGAAAAGTATGGTTAAACGACAGGGTGATTCAGTTGAAGGGATTTGCCCAGCGAACAAGTAATGAATGGCCTGCTGTGGGAATGTCGGTGCCTGCCTGGTTGAGTGATTACAGCAATGGTCTCATGGTGAAAGCCAATGCTAATTTGGTACGTTGGATGCATGTAACTCCCTGGAAGCAGGATGTAGAGTCATGCGACCGTGTCGGTTTAATTCAGGCCATGCCGGCAGGAGATGCAGAAAAAGACTGCAAAGGACGTCAGTGGGAGCAGCGTAAACTGGTAATGAGGGATGCAATTATCTATAACCGCAACAATCCGAGTATCCTTTTTTATGAATGTGGCAATGAATCAATCAGCCGTGAACACATGCTGGAGATGAAGAAGATACGTGATGAGTTTGATTATCATGGTGGGCGTGCAATCGGTTCTCGTGAGATGCTGGATATTCGTGATGCCGAGTATGGGGGAGAGATGTTGTATATTAACAAAAGTGCGCATCATCCTATGTGGGCCATGGAGTATTGCCGTGATGAAGGCTTGCGCAAGTATTGGGATAATTACTCTTATCCATATCATAAAGATGGTGAAGGAAACAGTGCTTATCATTCTGCAGCTACTGGAAAAACGAAAAAACAGGCAGATGCCAGTGTCTACAATCGTAATCAGGACTCTTTCACCATCGAGAATGTAATTCGTTGGTTTGATTACTGGCGTGAACGTCCGGGTACAGGTAAAAGGGTAAGCTCAGGCGGCGCTAAGATTATTTTTTCAGATACAAATACTCATTTTCGTGGGGTAGAGAATTACCGGCGTAGTGGAGATACAGACCCGATGCGTATTCCGAAAGATTCTTATTTCGCTCATCAGGTGATGTGGGACGGATGGGTAGATACGGAAAATCCTCGTTTGCATATCGTAGGACACTGGAATTATGAACCGGGAGTGGTCAAGCCTGTGTATGTGGTTTCTAATACGGATAGTGTGGCGTTATTTTTAAACGGAAAACCAATGGGACAAGCTCAGTGTGACTATCATTTCTTGTTTACTTTTGATAAAATCGCCTTCACTCCTGGAGTATTGGAAGCTGTGGGGTACAATGACGGAAAAGAAGCTGCGCGTATGCAGTTAAGAACCGCAGGTAAACCAGCTAAATTGAAATTAGCTGCCATTCAGCATCCGAAAGGATGGAAAGCCGATGGATCCGATTTGGTGTTGTTGCAAGTGGAGGTTGTCGATGCGGAAGGGAATCGTTGTCCGCTGGCGAACGATTTGATTCATTTTACGGTAGAAGGTCCGGCAGAATGGCGAGGAGGTATAGCGCAAGGCCCGGATAATTATATCTTGTCGGAAAAACTTCCTGTGGAATGTGGGGTGAACCGTGCGTTATTGCGCTCGTCTGTTACAGCAGGGAAGGTGGTTGTACGAGCTGAAGCAGAAGGATTGGCTTCCGCCTCATTAGAACTGGTTTCTTCTCCTGTAGAAGTACAAAACGGACTGAGTACATACATTCCTGGAGATAATTTGGAAGGAAGTTTAGATCGTGGAGAAACACCTTTGTCTCCTTCTTATATAGATCGTGCGGTGGATGTGGCTGTGCTCTCTGCAGAGGCCGGAATAAATACGGAGGAAGCTTGTAAGAGTTTTGATGACAATGAATTGAGTGAATGGAAAAATGATGGAAAAGCTTCCACTGCATGGATTAAATATCACCTTGAAAGGGTAGCGCGTGTGGATGAGATATGTATGAAACTTACAGGATGGCGTATGCGTAGTTATCCTTTGGAAATTTATGCGGGCGATGAGTTGATTTGGAGCGGAGAAACTGAAAAAAGTCTGGGTTACGTTCATCTGAAAGTGAAACCGATTCCTGCTTCTGAAATAACTATCCGGTTGAAGGGTTCAAGTAAAGAGGATGATGCCTTTGGACAGATTGTGGAAGTGGCTGCTCCAGTAGCCAATGAATTAGATTTGTTTAAGGCGAAAGATGGAGATAAAACCAATCATGAACTTCGTATTGTAGAAGTTGAATTTAAGGAAAACCTGAACAGATAGCAAGCTGTACCGAAGATGTCGATCGTCTGGCCCTCGGCGACGGTCACGATAGCGCGCTTCTGATTGACGCGCTGGCCGAAACCGTTGCTGGTGCGCTGACGCTTGCCGGCGCGGTTGAGGGTGTTGACGTTCGTCACCTTGACATTGAAGATCTCTTCGATTGCCTGCTTGATCTGGACCTTGTTCGCGTTCGGGGCCACCACGAAGGTGTACTGACCGCGATCGGACAGAGCGTAGCTCTTCTCAGAAACGACAGGCTTGAGGATGATGTCGTGTGCGGGCTTGTGAATAGCGACCATGAAAATCAGGCCTCCTTTGCAGCCGGCTCAGCCTTCGCAGCAAGG
>OGYZ01002380.1_pt1 | contig 12911 bp, 13 predicted proteins | sample 1576681 | NCBI WGS metagenome assembly OGYZ01 (sample SAMEA3541480, study PRJEB24748) | human gut metagenome | biome: human gut; feature: human-associated habitat; material: faeces | place: China | collected 2012 | reverse complement strand
CTGTTGACATGTCAGACTCTGTGAAATTACCGACTGTGGATTGAAACCCGGGGGCAAAGTTCGCCCGGACACTGGACAATCTGCAGCCGATGATGCTCAATGATGCCACAGACGGAAAAGCCTGGGTTGAACATGGCGTGAAGCTGGAGCAGATCTTAAAACGGAATGAGCGTACCGGAGAGGGCAGTGAAACACTTTGGAATTATGCGAGGGAAAATCTGATCCAGACGAATCTGGAGAAGGGACGTATCCTGAGATAGAAGAGATGTGTTTATTCTCTTCCAGAAGGAAGATTTCAACTTCTAGGGTGGAAGATGGATTGTGTCGTTATCTACTTGATTTTGTAACAGTTTTCTTAATTAAATCTTAATCAGTCTTATGTTTGGATAAAACTAGTGGCAGGTAAGCCAGATATAGAGTATAATAAATGACATAAATATCACAAAATTTTGAACATCTGAAATAGATTGGAGCTATTAAATGAAAAATATACTTGAATATCTGGAACAGACCGCAGCCAAATTTGGCGACCGGGTGGCTGTTGCGGACAATATGACCCAGCTGACGTTTTCTGAGTTGGTGCAGACAGCAGAAAGGATCGGTTCAGTACTGGGAAAATCTGGACGGAGAAATGCTCCGGTGGCGGTATTCCTGGATAAGACACCGGCCTGTGCGGCTGCATTTCTCGGCGTGTCATACAGCGGCAATTTTTATGTTGTGATCGATTCCCTGATGCCGGTCGAACGGATCAACAGCATTTTTGAGACATTACAGCCATATGCGGTGCTGACGGATGAGATGCATGCGGAGCAGGCAAAAGAGTTTCGGTTTGACGGAGAGATCGTTCTTTATGAAGAGGCGGTTCAGACAAAGGTGGATCAGGAGTTACTTCAGAAGATTCGAAGCAGAAGCATTGATACCGATCCGCTGTATGCCCTGTTTACTTCCGGTTCTACCGGTGTGCCAAAGGGAACTGTGATCAGCCACAGAGCGGTTATGGCGTATTCGGAATGGGTAGTGAATACTTTTCATTTTGATGAAACTACCGTTTTTGGCAGTCAGACGCCGTTTTATTTCAGCATGTCAGTAACTGATTTCTACAGTATGATCCGCACTGGCGCGAGATTGCAGATCATTCCGAAGGTCATGTTTTCTTTCCCAATGCAGCTGATTGAATATATGAATGAGCATGAAGTGAATACTATTTACTGGGTTCCGTCTGCACTGGGACTGGTGGCAAACTGGAAAGCGTTGGATTATGGCGAGCTGAAGTATGTGAAGACGGTTCTGTTTGCAGGAGAAGTCATGCCTGTCAAACATCTGAACTACTGGCGGGAGAAATTGCCGGATGCATTTTATGCAAACCTGTTCGGACCTACGGAAACGACAGATATCTGTACTTACTATGTAGTAGACCGGGAATTTGCCCCGGAGGAATCTCTTCCTATTGGAAGACACTGTGATAACTGCGATGTGTTTATTTTAAAAGAAGATGGCACAGAAGCGGTCGAAGGAGAGTCCGGAGAACTTTGTGTCCGGGGTTCATTTCTGGCAGACGGTTATTATAACAATCCGGAGAAAACAGCGGAGGCCTTTACACAGAATCCATTGAATACAGCTTATCCGGAAAGGATCTACCGTACCGGTGATCTGGTAAAATACAACAATCGCGACGAGCTGATCTATCTTTCCAGAAAAGATTTCCAGATCAAACATCTGGAGGAAATCCGGAGCGCGTTCGGCAGTTTCCCCGTACTCAACCAGATCGAGCTGCACCCTCTTTATCAGGAGCGTGATTTGTGCGCATACTGCCGGGAAAACGGCATACGGCTCGTGGCGTGGGGACCGCTGTTCCGGGGCAAACTCATGCAGCATCCGGCCATCGTAGAAATCGCCGCCGCCCACGGGAAAACGCCGGGCCAGATTATTCTGCGCTGGCATATCCAGAAAGGGCACATCGCCATCCCCAAATCAAGCAACGAAAGCAGGATACATGAAAACGGCGACGTGTTTTCCTTCATACTCACACCGGACGATATGGATCGGATTGATGCGCTGGACTGCGGCGAACATATCGGAGATGATCCGTATACATTCACGGGGATCAAGTAATGCCGCGCGCCCATCATTCACAACGGTCATGAAGTACCGTATCATGGGCCGAAAGGAGCATTTTCATGATACGGCATTATGATGAACTGACCAAATTGGACATGCAGCACAAAGGCGGCAAAGGGCATATCCTCGCCGCGGAACTGCTCAACGGCGAAGATTTCGCGGGTAAGGGCCGCGTTTTCAACCATTGCGTGCTCAAACCCGGCTGTTCCGTCGGCCGGCATCGCCATGTCGGTGATTTCGAGGTGTACCATGTCCTCAGCGGCACTGGCCTGTACTTCGACAATGGCGAACTGAAGCCAGTAACCGCCGGTGACGTGATGATCTGCAAAGAAGGCGAGGAGCACATGCTGGAGAACGACGGTACTGAAGATCTCGAATTCATCTCCTTGATCCTCTACGCGTGATCGGCGTTCCAACACCCGAAACGCACAGGGCTCTCCCCCGAGGAGAGCTTTTTTTGTTGCAGATGGCCCGTACGGCCTTTTCCGACATGGACGAACACCGTTTGAAGCCGTGAGGCACACCGGAATGTTGCAGCGCCGACGCGGAATTGCGGTCAAAGCCTTGTATCGTTGTAGCCGATCCGGGAGGGACCCATATGCTTTTCCCGTATTGCTTCCCCTTCCAAAGCGCCTTTCTCCGCTGCCCATGTCTCCTTTCGGGACTTGACGGGAACAGCATGAACTGCCACACCACAACTGGCATATGACAATGATTGTACTTTCCAACAAGCGGGGAGGCTCATGGACATCACCGTCTTTACAGAGCTGGAATTCTTTTTTCGCATCCTCATCGCCGGGATATGCGGCGGCCTCATCGGTTACGAACGCAACAACCGTCTGAAAGAGGCCGGAATCCGCACGCACCTGATCGTGGCACTGGCGGCGGCGCTCATCATGGTTGTTTCCAAATACGGCTTTTCCGACGTGACCACCCTCAAGGGCGTGGCGCTGGATCCTTCCCGTATCGCCGCGCAGATCGTGACGGGCGTGGGCTTTCTCGGCGCGGGCATGATCTTCGTCCGCAACCAGACCATCAGCGGCCTGACCACAGCAGCGGGCGTCTGGGCCACGGCGGGTATCGGCATGACCATCGGCGCTGGGCTCTACTTCCTCGGCGTGGCGGCCACCCTGCTCATCGTAGCGGCCCAGATGACGCTCCACAAAAACTTTACATGGCTCAACTTCCCCGTGGCCGAGCAGATCTCGATGGAAATCGAGGATACGGGGGACGGTGTCGCCTCCATCCGGGACAAGCTCCTGAGCCACAACCTCGAAATCATCAGCATGAAGTCCCGGAATAACGGCAATGGGCTTATTTCGCTGGACCTTTATGTAAAATTGCCGAGGAATTACAACGTGACGCAACTGATGAGCCTGCTCAGCGACAATCCGCACATCAAATCCATAGATCTGTGAGCACAACCCCAGCCCGCCGCGAAGCACCATAAGCGTCACGTTTCCCCATTCGCGGGAAACGGGATGGATCACCGTCCTATCCATCAAGAATAATAGATCAATTTTTTCGTCAGAAAAATGATGCTTCCGGCGTTCTCAAAGAGCCAAAAGTAGGTAATAGTATCGCGCGCACGGACGTTTGACGGCGTGCGCGCACGCTACTATTGTAGCTCCTGATGTAAACGGAACAGGAGAAAAACGCGGATGACGGAAGCCATCATTCAGATCCAGGACCTTGAAAAGCGGTTCAGGAGCAAAAATACCGAAGTCTATGCCCTCCAGGGCATCAACCTGACCATCAGGAAAGGGGATATTTTCGGGATCATCGGCAAAAGCGGCGCCGGGAAAAGCACGCTGGTGCGCTGCATCAACATGCTTGAGCGGCCTACCGGCGGAAGCGTCATGTTCGAAGGCAGGGACATGTGCCGTTTGGGTTCCCGGGATTTGCAGATCGCCCGCCGCAGCATGGGCATGATCTTCCAGCAGTTCAACCTCCTCATGCAGCGCACGGCTGAGGAAAACATCTGCTTTCCGCTGGAGCTTGCCGGAGTCAAAAAGGACGCCGCCCGCGAGCGGGCGCGCGAGCTGCTTGAGCTGGTCAACCTATCCGACCGGGCACAGTCCTACCCGTCGCAGCTTTCGGGCGGGCAAAAGCAGCGTGTGGCCATCGCCCGCGCTCTGGCTACCAACCCCAAGATCCTCCTGTGCGACGAGGCCACTTCCGCCCTCGACCCCGCCACTACGGAATCCATCCTTTCGCTCATCAAGGACATCAACCGGCGCTTGGGGATCACCGCCATCATCATCACGCACGAAATGAGCGTGATCGAGAAAATCTGCAATCAGGTCGCCATCATCAGCCACGGGAGGATTGCCGAAACCGGCTCGGTCGAAGAGGTTTTCTTCCACCCTCAGACCGAAGAGGCGCGCCAGCTCGTCATCCCCGAGGCCTTGCAGGACATGCCGCACAGCAGGCTGTACCGGATCATTTTCAACGGCCGCTCCTCGTTCGAGCCGGTCATCAGCAATCTGGTGCTGGAATGCGGGGCTCCCGTCAACATCATGTTTGCCGACACGCGCGACATCGGCGGGACGGCATTCGGCCAGATGGTGCTGCAACTTCCGGACAACGAAGAGGTCGTCCGGCGTATCCTCGCCTATGCCGACTCCAAGGGACTGATGCTGGAGGAAATGAAGAATGTTTGATCAGGCTACCATCGAAATGTTGCTTGAAGGCGTCGTGGACACGTTGTACATGACGCTGGTTTCCACCTTTTTTTCCTATGTGTTCGGCATGATGATGGGGACGGTCCTCGTCATCTGCCGTCAGGACGGCATCACGCCACGGCCCATGATCTACGCCGTGCTTGATGTCGTTGTGAACCTGACCCGCTCGTTCCCATTTCTTATCCTCATGATCGCGGTCATTCCCCTGACCCGCCTGCTCGTGGGAACGACCATCGGCAACAACGCCACGGTCGTCCCGCTGGTCATCGCCGCCGCGCCCTTCGTGGCCCGGCTTGTGGAATCCTCCCTGCTCGAAGTGGACGGCGGCGTCATTGAGGCGGCGCAGTCCATGGGGGCGTCCACCATGCAGATCATCATGAAGGTGCTTTTGCCCGAAGCGCTGCCTTCGCTCATCAACGGCAGCGCCATCGCGGCGACCACGATCCTCGGCTACTCCGCCATGTCGGGCGCCGTCGGCGGCGGGGGCCTCGGCAAACTGGCGATCATGTACGGGTACAACCGCTACCAGACCGACATCATGTTCATCACCGTCGTCCTGCTCATCGTCATCGTGCAGGTATTCCAGAGCTTCGGCAACTGGGCCACCAAGCGAAGCGACAGGCGCATTTCCTGATCTTTTTCCGCGACAAACGGCTTCTTGGGCCCACGCCCGCGGCCGTGAACCTTTAACCTTTGATAAGGATACGGTATCATGAAAAACTTCCGCTCCGCCCTTCTGGCCGCGGCCCTGTCCCTTGTCGTCGCAGCCGGTTCCGCAACCGCGGCTCAGGCCACCACGAAAATCCGTGTCGGCGCTTCCCCGACGCCTCACGCGGAAATCCTCAAGGTCGCCAACGATGTTCTGAAACCGCAGGGTTATGAACTCCAGATCATCGAATACTCCGACTACGTGCAGCCCAACATGGCGCTCGAAGGCAAGGAGCTGGATGCCAACTTCTTCCAGCACAAGCCCTATCTTGACGATTTCAACAAGGAAAAGGGCACCAAGCTGGTCTCCATCGGTACCGTGCACTACGAACCCTTCGGCATCTACGCCGGCAAGACGAAGTCCCTTGGCGCCCTGAAGGACGGCGCTATGGTGGCCGTGCCCAACGACACCACCAACGAAGCCCGCGCCCTGCTGCTCCTCCAGTCCAACGGGCTCATCAAGCTGAAGGACGGCGCCGGCCTCACCGCCACCCGCCGCGACATCGCGGAAAACTCCAAGAAGCTCAAGATCGAAGAAATCGAAGCGGCTCAGCTCGTCCGCGCCCTGCCTGACGTCGACCTCGCGATCATCAACGGCAACTACGCCATCCTCGGCGGCCTCAAAGTGGCCGACGCGTTGTCCGCCGAAAAGGCCGACTCCATCGCCGCGACGACCTACGCCAATATCCTCGCCGTGCGTGCCGGAGATGAAAACCGTCCTGAACTCAAGGCGCTGATCGACGCTCTCAAGAGCGATCAGGTCAAGGAATTCATGACCAAGAAGTACGAAGGCGCTGTGGTTCCCGCCAACTAAGCCGTCTTTACTTCCCCGCCTTTATGCCCTGCCGGGATTCCCGGCAGGGCTTTTTGTTTGCTGCGGCGGCGTAGCCCGCGTTGCCATGTTTCGTTTTTCTTCCTGGAGATTGCAGCCTTACCGAGGCACATTGCCTTTTGGATATTCTTTCAGTATGATAGAAAAAGAACGTACTCATGTGCTGAATACGGACAGGCAAAACAGGATGTCCTTCCTTTGCTCAATCCCATAAGCATGAAGAAGGCCTCGCCGCCAAATAGCGGATCAATGGGAAAAGTTCATCTTTTTCCTTCGTGATTTCCATAGCTTTTGTCTGTTTTTATACGGATGTACCGCTGGCATTCCTTCAGCGCTCCAACATGGATACCGCGTAAGCTGTATCTCCTCCCCATAATGTGCGTGGCGTGTTCCCCCGAAAACATGCCACGCACATTTCTATTGCCGCGTTGCGAAAAGAGAAGAGAAAAATGGACAGAGAGAAATGAAAAACGCCTCTCCGTATGATGTATCACGTTGCTTTACTTGACTTCTCAATCCAACGGGGATACCTGTTCACCCCGTTGCGTTCCAAATACTTTCTGCAAAAGGTTGCAGAACGCAGGCAAACAGGAATACGGCCAGCCGCCCTCCCACAGGGGGAAAAGGAACCGGCCAGCGCATCCGTCGACTTTCCAAGGGAAAGTCGACGTTCGGGTTGAATCAAAGGATGAAACACGGCAAACACATTCAGGTATCGGAATCTTTCCTGCTCTGCGCCCTGTTGACGATGACGGGAGGATTCCTTGATGTCTACACCTACATCACGCGAGGGCATGTCTTTGCCAATGCGCAGACAGGGAATGTCGTGCTCCTCGGGCTCAACCTTGCGGAAGGCAATATCAAGGAAGTCGCCTTTTACCTCTTCCCCATCATCGCGTTTGCCCTGGGCATCCTGTTCACGGAATGGATACGGGCCAAGTTCAAGGAATACGATCTGCTGCACTGGAGGCAGATCGTTGTTTTCTTCGAGGCGCTTCTCCTGTTTTTTCCGGCCTTCATGGCCTCGGGGATGTGGGATACAGCCGTCAACATCCTGGTTTCCTTCGTCTGCGCCGTACAAGTGGAAAGCTTCAGGAAAGTCAACGGGCACAGCGTGGCGACGACCATGTGTACCGGCAATCTCCGCAGCGCTACCGAGCAGATATTCCATTATGTCCGCACACGAGACCCCGATACAAGGAAAACCATCCTCAGCTACTACGAAATCGTCGTCTTTTTCGCGCTCGGCGCGACGCTGGGAGCCGCCTTGTCCGCCCTCTTCGCTGAAAAAGCCATTCTGTTCTGCTGCCTCTTTCTCATCATAGCGTTCTTGAGCATGTTTGCGAAAGAGATATGAACGTGAAAAACACAGTCAGGCCATGTGGAAGAGAGAGTGTGTGTCCCTCACATATCTGACTAGCACGTCTAATATAGATATTTTTTCTTTAGTTTCTTATAGTTATAGAAAGATATCAGGGCCGAATGTAAAGCCCCCGCAGTTAGTACAAAGCTAAACTGGGGCCCCCGGCATGTTGAGGGCAAACTCTTCTGGCGTGAAATTGCCCAATGATTCGTATGGTCTTTGCTCGTTGTATTCTTGTACCCATGCGTCAACGATGGTGCGAACCTCACTCAGCCTGCTAAAAACATAGAAGTTCAGTACCTCCTCGCGGAAGGTGCGGTTGAACCGCTCCACATATAAGTTTTGCGTGGGCTTGCCGGGTTGAGTGAACTCAAGGTCAATCCCGTGTTGTAAAGCCCATCCGGCAAATTGTCCCGAGACAAATTCCGGGCCATTGTCTATACGCATTTTTGTAGGATAGCCTCTCCAGGCGGCTATGCGGTCAAGCACACGAATGATACGGGCTGCAGGCAAGTTGGTGTCCACTTCCACGGCCAATACTTCACGGCTGAAATCGTCAAGCACGTTGAACGTGCGAAAACGCTGACCGTGCATCAGCGCATCGCCCATAAAGTCCACAGACCAGCAACCGTTGACGACGGTTTGCGCCTCCAGACGGACGGGAGCTCGGCTGGGCAGGCGCCGTTTTTCTTTGCGGCGCATGTTCAACTGCAACTGCCGATAAATTCGGTAAACGCGCTTATGGTTCCATGTATATCCCTCGCGACGCAGCACAGCAAAATATTTGGTAAATCCGTATCTCGGGTAGCGTTCGGCCAGCTCAAGAAGCGTCGTTATCACAAGGCTGTCCTCACGCGGCGTTGGTTTGTAAAGAAACACGCTTCAACTTATGCGCAATGCCATGCACGCCTTGCTGACGGAAAGTCCATGCTCTTCGTGAACGAACAGCACGACGTCACGCTTCTCGGCTGGCTTCAGAGCTTTTTTTCGATCACATCCTTCAAGGCCCGATTTTCCAGGCTTAAGTCCACATACATTTTTTGAGAAGGGAGTTTTCATGCTCAAGGTCGCGCATACGCTTGATGTCCGAAGCTTCCATGCCGCCGAACTTGCTCTTCCAGGCGTAGAACGTGGCACTGCTGATACCGTGCTCACGACATACGTCCTTGGCAGTCCTGTCCGCTTCGCCAGACTTCAGGATTAGATTTGGTGTTCAGAAAACCGTGACTTCTTCATGGCTCCCTCCTGGGGAGGGTTTACCAGAAGTCTCCAGTTTTGGTCTGCACTATTTTAAGTGAGGGTTACAGATCCTCACAAACCCCATCCTCCGATCAACAGAAAAAACAAACCGCCCCTACAGATTAACTCTCCCTGTCTATTCTTCCTTCAACTGTCTCCCCATAAGCGCCTGTACAGCTTCGCGGGGCGCGAACCCCTCATACAAGACGCTGTACATCGTGCCGGTCACGGGCATGTCCACGCCGAGGCGCTGCGCCAGCCGGTGCACGGCCTGCGTGGTCTTGACCCCTTCGGCCACCATGCACATGGATGAGGCGATGTCTTCCAGGCTCTCACCGACCCCGAGGCGCAGCCCGACCTGACGGTTGCGGGACAGATCGCCCGAACAGGTGAGCATGAGGTCCCCGAGCCCGGAAAGGCCCATGAAGGTCGACGCCCGCGCCCCAAGCGCCACACCAAGGCGGCTGGTTTCCGCAAGGCCGCGCGTGACCAGCGCCGCCCTAGCGTTCAGCCCGAAGCCGAGCCCGTCGCTGAGGCCCGCAGCGATGGCGATGACGTTCTTGATCGCGCCGCCAAGCTCCACGCCCGGCACGTCCGTACTCGAATAGGAGCGGAACCACGGCGTGGCGAACACTTCCCTCAGCCGTGCCCCAAGCCGTTCGTCGCGGCAGCCGAGCACCACCGCCGTGGGCTTGCAGGTCGCCACCTCAAGGGCAAACGACGGCCCGGAAAGGACGGCATAGCGGTCCACGAATCCGGGCAGCTCTTCCCGGACCATGCGCTCCACCGTAACCAGCTCGGAAACTTCGATTCCTTTTGCCGTATTGACAAGAACGCAGTCCGGGGGCACAACGCCCGCCAACCGGCGAAGCGTCCCCCGCATGGCTTGGCAAGGGACCGACAGGACCAGAATGGAGATGCCCGCCAGCACTTCCGCCTGTTCCGGACCGCTCGTATCTCCGGCAACAGCCCGGATGCCCGGATGCAGCGGTACGCCCCGCAGGTAACGCGGGTTCTCATGGTGCGCGTTGATGTGCGCGGCCTGCTCCGTATCCCGTAACAGCAGTGCCACCGAATGCCCGGCATGGGCCAACAGATGGGCCAGCGCCGTACCCCAGCTTCCGCCCCCGAGAACAGCTATCGAAGTTTTGCCTGACATACACTCTCCCGTGGAAAAATCGGTGGAAAACCGCCGGAACGGGCCGTTTGCTCCGGCTTGCGGCCCGGGCGGATTCAACATACAATGCCCGTTATCGTTTCCTAAAATCATCCTATGAGGCTTTTACCATGTATCGCAATACAAAAAACGTTCCTTACTATGTGTTCGGGCGGGGATCTCTGGCTCAGCTCGGCGACTTGCTGAAACCCCGCCGCGAAGCCGTGGACGGTCCGGTCGTCTATTTCGTCGACCACTTCTTCCGCGATCATGAACTGATCGGCCGTCTGCCCATGGAAAAGGGCGACCAGCTCCATTTCGTCGACTCCAGTTCCGAGCCGGAAGTCACCCGCATCGACGCCTTCAAGGAAGCCGTATCCGCCGCCGACAGCCGCACCCCCTGCTGCGTCGTGGGCATCGGCGGAGGGAACGCCCTCGACACCGCCAAGGCCGTCGCCAACCTGCTCACCAACCCCGGCAAGGCCGAAGACTATCAGGGATGGGAACTCGTCAAGAGTCCCGCCGTCTACAAGATCGGCATCCCGACCCTTTCCGGCACGGGCTCCGAGTGCTCCCGCACCTGTGTCCTTACCAACATCCCCAAAAATCTCAAACTGGGTATGAACAGCGACTACACGGTCTATGATCAGCTGCTGCTCGATCCCGACCTGCTCGCCACCGTTCCCCGCGACCAGTATTTCTACACCGGCATCGATACCTTCATGCACTGCGTCGAATCGCTTCAGGGCAGCTACCGCAACGCCATCATCGACGCCTTCTCCGTACGCGCCGTGCAGCTCTGCGAGGAAATTTTCCTCTCCGACGACATGATGAGCGAAGAAAACCGCGAAAAGATGATGATCGCCTCCTACATCGGCGGCATGGCCGCCGGGAACGTGGGCGTCATCCATCCCTTCTCCGCCGGGCTCGGCGTCGTCCTGCATGTGGCCCACGGCCTCGGCAACTGCCTCGCCCTGAACGTCCTTGGGGACATCTACCCCAAAGAATACAAGCAGTTCCGCACCATGATCGAACGGCAGGGCGTCAACCTGCCCACCGGCATCTGCAAGGATCTCACCGAAGAGCAGTACGAAGGCCTCTATCGCGGCTGCATCGTCCACGAAAAGCCCCTCACCAACGCCCTCGGCCCCGACTTCAAGCAGATCCTCACCAGGGAAAACCTCATCGAACGCTACAAGAGCATCTAGCGGGAGCGCCCCCGGCGGGCTTGCCCCCGCGAGGGACCATGCGGCCCCTTGACCCGCTAAGCGGGGAGACGGAGGCCCCTCCGCAGCGCCAATTGTCCCGAGAAACATAAGGGAACCCGAAGCGGCTATACCGTTTCGGGTTCCGCACTGGGCAATCAGAGACAGGACATCTTATGGACATCAAAGTCAATTTCAGCGGACGTGCGATCAAGTACACCGAAGACGAGATCGCTGTGGTCGTGGAAGCCATGCGGAACGCGGAACCGCTGACGCAGGGCAAGCATCTGCAAGCCTTCCAGAAGGCGTTCGGCGAGTACATCGGGGCCGAGCATTGCTTTGCGGTGATGAACGGCGTGTCCGCGCTTGAGCTTTCCGCGCAGCTCTGCAACTTCAAGCCCGGCGATGAAGTCGTCATCCCCTCGCACACCTTCACCGCCTCGGCCTACCCCTACGCCAAGAAGGGCGCGAAGCTCGTCTGGGCGGACGTCGATCCCGTCACGCATGTGGTCAACGCCGAAACCATCGAAAAGTGCATCACGCCCAGAACGAAAGCTATCGTCGTCGTGCACCTGTACGGCTACGTGGCGGACATGCCCGCGATCATGGAAGTGGCGAAGCGGCACAATGTGCTCGTCATTGAAGACGCGGCCCAGTCCATCGGCGCGGACATCGACGGCATCAAGTCTGGCGCGTGGGGCGACATGGCTATCTTCTCGTTCCATTCCCACAAGAACCTTACCACGCTCGGCGAAGGCGGCATGCTGGTGGTCAAGGACCCGAAGCTCGCCGCGCTGGTGCCCGCCCTGCGCCACAACGGGCACTGCGGCTATCCCGAGCCCCGGCCCAACTACTGGACCCCGGCGATGGGCAATGTGGACATGCCCATGCTCGACGGCGACATGCTCTGGCCGAACAACTACTGCCTCGGCGAAATCGAGTGCGCCCTCGGCGTCAAGATGCTTGAGCGCATCGACCGGATCAACGCCGAAAAGCGCGCCCGGGCCATCCGTTTCATCGACGCGCTCAAGGATTACCCCGAGCTGGAGTTCCTCCGCGACGACACCACCCGCCACAACTACCACCTGCTCGCGGGCTGCATGAAAAACGGCAAGCGCGACGCCTTCATGCACGCCATTTCCGAAGAAAAGGGCATCAAGTGCGTGGTGCAGTACATCCCGCTCGACCGCTACGATTTCTACAAGAAGCTCGGACTCGGGGAAGCCAACTGCCCCAACGCCGACGCCTTCTTCGACGGCCAGATATCCTTCCCCTTCCAGCACTGGCTCAGCGAAGACTCCGCAGGCGTCTGCGTGGAGCAAAACGGCGTTCTGAAGGTCGAAAAGGCCAAGGGACGGCTCCAGAATCTGATCGCAAAAACCAAAAACGGCGCGCTTCTGCCCGGCACGCTTGGCATCGGCCATACCCGCTGGGCCACCCATGGGGAACCCAGCGACCTGAACGCCCATCCTCATACGGACGTGAAGGGCGGCATCGCCGTGGTACATAACGGCATCATTGAAAACCACGCGGCGCTGCGCCGCCATCTGGAACAGACGGGCGCGAAGTTCGTCAGTCAGACCGACACGGAGGTCATTGCCCATCT
>OGYZ01002374.1_pt1 | contig 12952 bp, 10 predicted proteins | sample 1576681 | NCBI WGS metagenome assembly OGYZ01 (sample SAMEA3541480, study PRJEB24748) | human gut metagenome | biome: human gut; feature: human-associated habitat; material: faeces | place: China | collected 2012 | reverse complement strand
AGCACCTGACTCTTAATCAGGGTGTCCAGGGTTCGAGTCCCTGAAGGTGTACCATAGTTGGTGTTTTTAGCGGTGAGGGTCCACCCGTTCCCATTCCGAACACGGAAGTTAAGCTCACCTGTGCCGACGATACTTGCCTGGCGACGGGCCGGGAAAATAGGTCAACGCCAACACAAAGATTACGGAGAGATGATAAAATGCATCTCTCCGTTTTTTTATTATTTCCAAAAATAACGGCGCGCTTTTATGCCATCCTGTAATTTTTTTCTTAAGTTATCAATCCGCCGAATTCTCCGGGAAAACTCTGCGGCTTTTTTACGAAGGGGCTTGACGGTTTCCATACTTTAATTGTATAGTATGTTTGCAAAATATTTGTACATGTGTATTATTTCGCGCGGCATAAAATCCCTTTCCCCAATCGGAGGAACCATCCATGGAAAAAAATAATTTACAAACAACGGTAAAACAGCTCGAGGAGTTTCTCTCTGCCTATTACCGCAAGACCGGCGTTCGCCCCACCCTTGGCGAAGCGCTTGATATGATGGAAAAGGATAATCTCCTTTCCGCTCCGCCTGCTGTTGCCGCGGCCGATTCCAAGGTCCAGCATACCGTGGAAGAGATCTGTGAGATCATTGATTCTCAGCCGGTGAATGCCACCGCGTTCCTTCAGAACACCTCCCCGTCGGAGTCCGGCACAGCTCATGTTTCCAGTGAGGACGCAGTCTTTGCGCCCGGCCGCGATGTTACCGTGACGCGTGTTTTCTCCTACCTGAGCGCGGATGCCGCGGAGTATGACTACTTTACGATCGCCGTCGTTCTCAAGGGCGAGTGCGAGTTCTTCTTTGCCGGAACTCCCATCCCCGTCGGCGTCGGCAGCGTTATCATCGTTCCTCCGCACACGGCGCACATCAAGGCCGTCCCGTCGGACGCGTACGTCATAGCGCTGCATATGCGCCGCTCCACGTTCGATGCGCAGTTCGGCGATCTCATGACAAGCAGCGACAAAATGAGCATTTTCTTCCGCGAGTCGATGTACGGCGAGAACGAAATGAATTATATGAGCATGACGGCGAACTTTGAGTCGGAAAACGTGCTCTCTACGCTGCACGAGCTCGTCAAGGAGTGCGCGTCCAAGGCGCCGTTCGCGAATCTGAGCTCCGTGTGCTGGACAAAGATCTTCCTTGCGACCGTGTTCCGCACACAGGCCGGGAGCGCCGCCGTGCTTCGCGCCGCGCGCGATGAATCGACCCGTGCCGACTGCGGCGCAATTTTGCAGTACATCCAGCAGAACTACCGCACCGTGCGCCTGAGCACGCTGGCGAGAGCGTTCCATTATAACGAGACCTATCTCTCCCGTATGCTGCAGAACTACATGGGCATGAGCTTTACGGAGATCGTCCGCGGCATCAAGATGACCCGCGCCGAGGAATACCTCTCGACCTCCACGCTCCGCATCCATGATATCTCCGCGCTCGTCGGCTACGACAGCGTGGATCACTTCTCCCGCACGTTCAAGTCTACGCACAACATGTCGCCGCAGGCCTACCGCCGTCTCACGACGAAGCGCGGGCTGCGCACGCTCGCGGCCTCGGCCGTGAAGGGCGAGAGCGCGGAAAAGAACGCGAAGACGGAGAAGGAATAATTCCCGGAAAAAGTGATCCGGAAGGACGTTGTCCTTCCGGATCTTTTTGTTTATGCGGGTCAATGCGGCGGAGAGGAGCGTGTGAGATCACATCGCAAATACGACCTGTAAAAAGTTATAGAGCCCGACGACCCAGGCGCTGTATTCGTGGCCGATGCCGGGGAGCTGGGTGAACCAGGCGTTTTCGCCGTCGGTCAGTCCGGGCACGCGGTCGGTGAGAGCGATGAAGTTTTCGCGGTGGAGCGTTGCCATGGAGTCGCGCGTGCCGATGCTGTTATAAAAGTACCGGATCGGGTAGGCGGCGTTGGCTTCGCCGGAAAGTGCGTCCGCGGCGAGATCGACGTAGCAGTCGCTCCCGGAGAAGCAGCCAAACCACGCGAACAGATCGAGACAGAGCGGCATCACGGAGTTATAGGCGTAGATCGAGCCCATTGAAAGACCCGCGTAGGCAAAGTGGTCGCGCGCGGCGCTGATCGCCTCGGCGCTGCCGTCGGCGGCATAGGTCGAGTAGTTCTGCACGATGAACGGCAGAATGTCCTCGCGCAGCTCACGGACGAACTGCTCCTCGTCCGGCACGCGGTCGTACCGGAAGAAGTTGCCGGAATCGCGGTAGAACGTCGGCGTCACGACGATCATGTTCCGGCACATTCCCGCGGCGAACATATTGTCGAGCATCGGGCGGGTGGTGACGTAGTAGTCGGTGCCGTAAGCGGCGTAAAGCTGCTCCTGCCGGAGCCAGTACCCTTCGCCGCCGCCCATGCCGTGCAGCAGCACGAGCACGTTGTACGGCTGCGAGGCGTCGTACCCATAGGGGAGATAGACGAGCATCCGCTTATAATAGGAGAGCGTGCCGGTGCCCTTGCGCTCGCCGACGTAGTCGTGCGTCAGGTATTCGACCGACTGCACCGTGCCGGGGCGGCCGGAGCCTTGAAAGAAGGACGTCGGCACGCGCGAGTCGAGAAAAGCGGGCGTCCGGCCGCACATCGGGCAGCGGGACGTGAGATACGAGTGCGGGACGGTCATGCCGCAGGCAAAGCAGAGACAGGAATCGTAGTCGTGCTCGGCGTGCGGGCAGGCTGCGCCGCACGCGACGCATATGCCGTTCTGCCAGCCGGGATGCGCGCAGCCGGTCTCCGCGGCAGGTACATCCTCATCGGCGGCACGAACGGGGAGAAAACCAAGACAGCAGAGCGTGAGCACGAGCGCGAGAGCGCGGCGGAGCGCTCTCATTTATACTGTACCGGCGGGCGGTACGCCTCAAAGATCACGGTGTCGCACCTGGCCTCTTCGCTGCGGTCGTGCGCCGTCCATGTGACGCGCATCGCGCCGAGCAGCTCCGCGAGCTTCACGCCGAGAGACTTTTTGCCCGTGCGGTGGGCGATGAACTGCGGCCGGCCGATGCAGCCGATGAGCATCCGGCTCGAAAGCCACGCGCCGAGCTTGCCGCCGAGATCGTCCCGCTGGGCCGTGAGCTGACCGCGCAGCAGGTCGGGCGCGTGGAAGCGGAACCACGCCACGATGAACGGGTCAAAGCTCTCCACGCAGAAATTGCCGGTGTGCGCGTCGATGATCTCGAGCACCTTGCGGCAGAGCTCGCCGCGGCGATGGTCGGGCGAGGCCTTGACCTCCACGATCACGGGCACGTGCGCGGCGGCGAGAATGTCGAGCGCGTCCGAAAAGCGCGGCACGCGCTCCTCGGTGCCGCCGAGCTTATACTGCTGCAGCTCGGCATAGTCGAGCGATTCGACCGTCACATCCGCGCCGGTCATGCGGCGGATGTTGCTGTCGTGCGAAACGACAACGACGCCGTCCTTCGTAAGGCGGGTGTCGAGCTCCGCACCGTATCCGCCCTCCGCCGCGGCGCGGAACGCCGCGAGAGAGTTTTCGGGAATGCCCTGCGCAGCGTCGTACAGCCCGCGGTGGGCGATGTTCTGCCCGCGGAAGGGGAAACGCTGTCCCGCGCGGGAGCGGCCCGGCGCGATCAGGAAAAGATATCCGGCGGCAGCGGCGCCGATGGCGGCCGCGGCGATCGTTCCGGCTTTTTTGCATTGTTTCATTGGTATCACCTCATAGCGGTATTGTAACGCAGGAAAAACGGGTTGTAAAGAGAGGGTTTTTCCTGTATGATGGAGGGAGTATAAAAGAGAGGCGCGCGGCGCTTTCCGCGCGGAGAGGAAACAGCAGTGAAGCTCAATTACAAGCGGACCTTTCTCATCGGCTTTGCCTTTTTCGGTATTCTCCTGCTCTGGCAGGTGTACGACTCCTGGTGCCCCACATTTCTGACGGATATCTTCGCCCGCCGGTTCTACGGCATGTCGTCCGCCGATCTCAAGGCGAGCGACCCGAACCACATCCTGCATGTGCAGTGGATCGTCGGCATCATCATGGCGTGCGACAATCTTGCCGCGCTCATCCTGCTGCCGCTCTTCGGCCGTCTTTCGGATAGAACGCACACGAAGATCGGCAAGCGCATGCCGTATATCCTTGTCGGCACGTTCGTTTCGGCGGTCGCGTTCCCGTTTATCCCGCTGTTCTTCCACAATAACAACATTGCCGGGATGGTCGCAATGATGGCCATCGTTCTTATCTTTATGATGATGTACCGCAACCCCGCCGTCGCTCTCATGCCGGACATCACGCCCAAGCCCCTGCGCGCCAAGGCCAACGGCATCATCAACATCATGGGCTACATCGGCGGCGCGTTCGCCACGGTGCTCGGCCTCTTCCTCGTGCTGAGCAATTACATCAACGCCCCCGACCATGAGCGCAATCTCTGGGTCATCGAGCTGCCGTTCATCATCGCCTCGGTGCTGATGGTGATCTCCGCGCTCGTGCTGTTTGCCACGATCAAGGAAAACAAGATCGAGCAGGAGATGGCGGACGAGCTCGCTCTCGGCGAGGAGATGGCCGCGGTCGAAACGCCCATCGACGACGATAAGCCGATGAGCAAGGCCAATAGGCGCATGCTGCTTGCGATCCTCGGCGCGGAGTTCCTCTGGTTCATGTCCGATAACGCGCTCGGCACATACATCGGAAACTATGTCATTTACTATCTCAACAGCGTTTCGAGCGCTACAATGATCCTCACGATCCTCGGCGGACTCGCCTCCGTCATCGGCTTTGCCACCGCCGGATCGATCGCCGAGAAGATCGGCCGCAAGTGGACGATCTCCTGCGGCCTTGCGTGCACGCTCGTCGGTCTCATCATCATGTGCTTTGCCACGCCCACCGGAAAGGTCGTCGGCGCGCGCGGCGAGTTTGCGTTCCCGACGCTGCTGTTCGTCGTCTGGGCGATCAAGGGCTTCGGCATGGCGCTCGTGCACAACTGCTCGTTCCCGATGGTCGTGGAGCTGTGCTCGAGCAAGAAGATCGGCCGCTTCACCGGCTATTACTACGCCGCGAGCATGTCCGCGCAGACGATCACGCCCGTCGCTCTCGGCTTCGTGCTGGACGCGACGATGGCGTGGCGCACGCTGCCGGTCTACGCCTCCATCCTAACCGCGGCGAGCTTCCTGGTGTTCACACTGCTTGTGAAGAACATCAAGGCGAAAAAGGTAGACCACGTCAAGGGTCTCGACGCCCTCGGCGCGGACGACTGACAGCATACGGAAAAATCAACATAAATCAAAACGAGCCTCCCCGGAACAAGTTCAGGGGAGGCTCGCTGTATATAGATTTACCGGATGGAGAAGAACGCGGCCTTGCCGGGGTACTGCGCGGCGTCGAACAGCTCTTCCTCGATGCGGAGGAGCTGGTTATACTTCGCCACGCGGTCGGTGCGGCTCGGCGCGCCGGTCTTGATCTGCCCGGCGTTGAGGCCGACGACGAGATCGGCAATCGTGGTGTCCTCCGTTTCGCCGGAGCGGTGGGAGACGACCGTGGTGTAGCCCGCGCGGTTCGCAAGCGCTATAGCGTCGAGCGTTTCGGTCAGCGTGCCGATCTGGTTGAGCTTGATGAGAACGCTGTTCGCGACGTGCTTTTCCAGACCCATCTTGATGCGGCGCACGTTCGTGACGAAAAGATCGTCGCCGACGAGCTGCACGCGATGGCCGAGCGCGTCGGTGAGCATCTTCCAGCCCTCCCAGTCGTCCTCCGCCATGCAGTCCTCGAGCGAGATGATCGGGTACTTATCACAGAAGCTGACCCACATATCGACCATCTCCTGCCGCGTCATGGTGATGCCGCGCTTCGGGAGATGATAGCAGCCGTCCTCGGCCTTGAACCAGTCGGAGCAGGCCGCGTCCATGGCGAGCATGAAGTCCTCGCCGGGCTTGTAGCCCGCAAGCTCGATGGCCTGGACGATGGCGCGCAGGCCGTCCTCGTCGCTCTTGAGATCGCCGGGCGCGTAGCCGCCCTCGTCGCCGACGCTGGAGGTGTGCAGCACCTTGGAGAGCGTGTGGAACACCTCGCTGCACCAGCGCAGCGCTTCCTTCCAGCTCTTCGCGCCGACGGGCATGATCATAAACTCCTGAATGTCCGCCGCGGAGGACGGCGCGTGGACGCCGCCGTTGAGCACATTCATCATCGGCACGGGCAGCGTCTTGGCGTTCACGCCGCCGATGTAGCTGTAGAGCGGCAGCCCGAGCGCTTCGGCGCTCGCCTTCGCCACGGCGAGCGATACGCCGAGCATCGCGTTTGCGCCGAGACGGGTCTTGTTCGGCGTGCCGTCCAGCTCGATGAGGATCTTGTCGATATACGGCTGGTCGAGCGCGTTGAGGCCGTTGAGCGCCTCGGCGATCTCGCCGTTGACGTTTTCCACAGCCTTCTGCACGCCCTTGCCAAGATAGCGGGACTTGTCCCCGTCGCGCAGCTCACAGGCCTCGTAAATGCCGGTGGAGGCGCCGGACGGCACCGCCGCGCGGCCCACAACGCCGTTATCGAGCGTCACCTCGACCTCGACCGTGGGGTTGCCGCGGGAGTCGAGAATTTCTCTTCCGAGAACGTCAACGATTTCAAAATACTCTTTCATGGAAAACTCCTTTCCTGCAGAGCGGGAAACTTATTTTACGATCAGGCTCTCGCCGGTCATCTGCGCGGGCTTTGCAAGACCCATGAGATCGAGCATCGTCGGGCAGAGATCGCACAGGCGGCCCGGACGGAGCTTCACGTCCGCGCCGGAGACGATCAGCGGCACGGGGTTGGTTGTGTGGGCGGTGTCGGGGCTGCCGTCCGGCTTCATGATGCGGTCGGCGTTGCCGTGGTCGGCGGTGATGAGGATCACGCCGCCCATTTTCTTCACGGCGTCAACGATCTTGCCGACGCACTCGTCCACGGTCTCCACGGCCTTGATGGCCGCGGCCTTGACGCCGGTGTGACCGACCATGTCGCAGTTGGCAAGGTTGCAGATCACAACGTCGTACTTGCCGCTCTCGATGCGCTTCGCGCACTCGTCCGCGACCTTGTAGGCGCTCATCTCCGGGATGAGGTCATACGTCGGGAACTCCTTCGGGGACGGGATGAGGCAGCGGTCCTCGCCGGGGTAGCAGGTCTCGGTGCCGCCGTTGAAGAAGAACGTCACATGGGCGTATTTCTCGGTCTCGGCGATGCGCAGCTGCGTTTTGCCGAGCTTGCCGAGATATTCGCCGAACGTCATTTCGATTTCCTCCGGCGGGAAGGCGACGGAAACGTTGGGGATCGTCGCGTCGTACTGCGTGGTGCAGACATAGTGCAGCGGGAAGAAGCCGTTCGGACGCACAAAGCCGTCAAACGCGGGATCGACGAGCGCGCGGGTCATCTCGCGGGCGCGGTCGGGGCGGAAGTTGATGAAAATGACGCTGTCGCCGGAGCGGATGCAGCCGTTTTTATCGCACACGGTCGGCACGACGAACTCGTCCGTCACGCCCGCCTTGTAGCTCTCCTCTACGGCGTGGACGGGATCGCCATCCTGCACGCCCTCGCCGCAGACGACGGCGCGGTAGCCCTTTTCCACGCGGTCCCAGCGCTTGTCACGGTCCATGCCGTAAAAGCGGCCCTGGATCGTGGCGATCTTGCCGGTGCCGAGCTCGGCGCACTTTTCCACAAGCGCCTTCACATAGCCCGCGCCGGAGGTGGGGGCAACGTCGCGCCCGTCGAGCAGCGCGTGGACGTAGACCTCCTTCACGCCGCGGCGCTTGGCCATTTCGAGCAGCGCGAAGAGGTGGTTGATGTGGCTGTGGACGCCGCCGTCGGAGAGCAGCCCCATGAGATGCAGCCGCGCGCCGGTGCGCACGCACTCGTCCATGGCGGACTTGTAGGCGGGATTTTCAAAGAAGCTGCCGTCTGCAACGGCGTTGGAGATGCGGGGGAGATCCTGATAGACGACGCGGCCCGCGCCGATGTTCGTGTGGCCGACCTCGCTGTTGCCCATCTGTCCGGCGGGCAGACCGACGTCCAGACCCGAGGCCTGGAGCTGCGTGTTCGGGCACTCGGCGAAGAGCTTGTCGAGATTCGGCGTTTTTGCGCAGGAAATGGCGTTTTCCGGGCCCGCCGGGGCGAGACCGAAGCCGTCCATGATGAGAAGAACGGTAGGCTTTTTGCTCATGGCTTACTCCTCCCTGCAGCCTTCGCGGATGATCGCGGCAAAGTCGTCCACCTTGAGCGACGCGCCGCCGATGAGACCGCCGTCGATGTCCGGCTGGGCGAGAAGACCCGCGCAGTTTTTCGCGTTCATGGAGCCGCCGTAGAGGATGCACACCTTGCGGGAGACGAGCGCGCCGTACTGCGCGCGCAGGTTCTCGCGGATGTTGAAGCAGACCTCCTGCGCCTGCTCGTCGGTCGCGGTGAGGCCCGTGCCGATCGCCCAGATGGGCTCGTAGGCGATGACGACCTTCTTCACCTGCTCGGCGGCCAGACCGTACAGCGCCGCCTTGACCTGATAGGAGATGCGCTCCATCGTGAGATCGCGGTCGCGCTCGGAGAACGATTCGCCGACGCACACGATCGGGGTGATGCCCTTTTCGAGCAGGGCGCGGACCTTCGCATTCACGAGCACGTCAGTCTCGCCGTTGCATACGCGGCGCTCGCTGTGGCCGACGATGCAGTATTTCGCGCCGAGATCGGCGATCATGTCCACGCTGATCTCGCCGGTGTGCGCGCCCTTATCGAACTCGGAGACGTTCTGCGCGCCGACGCCGATGCGCCGCGCCTTTTCGCGCGCGAGCGCGGCGAGATGCGTCGCCGGGACGCAGAGAACGACGCTGCACCCGTTCATGCCCGCGGGCAGCTTCGTTTTCAGCTCCTCGACGAACGGCTTTACGCCCGAGGGAAGCTGGTTCATTTTCCAGTTTCCGGCGATGATGACTTTTCTGTATTTCTTGTTCATAGCGGTTTTCTCCCTTCGGTGAATACGCGCAAAGGGGCGGAACCCGCCCCTTTGGTGAAAAATTACTTGTCGAGCAGGCAGGCCACGCCGGGCAGCTCCTTGCCTTCCATGAATTCGAGCGACGCGCCGCCGCCGGTGGAAACGTGGGTCACCTTGTCGGCATAGCCCATCTTCTCGATGGCGCTGGCGCTGTCGCCGCCGCCGACGACCGTGACGCCCTTGCACTCCGCCATCGCCGCGGCGACGGCCTCGGTGCCCTTGGCAAATTTCGGGAACTCAAAGACGCCCATGGGGCCGTTCCAGATAACGGTACCGGCGTTCTTCACGGCCTCGCCGAAGAGCTTCTGCGTCTCGGGCCCGATGTCCAGACCCATCCAGCCGGCGGGAATGGCGTCCGCGGCGACGACCTTGCTCTCCGCGTCCGCGGCGAACTTGTCGGCGACGACGACGTCCACCGGCAGCAGCAGCTTCACGCCGGACTCTTCCGCCTTGGCGAGCATGTTCTTGCAGTACTCGATCTTCTCCTCGTCGAGCAGGGAGGCGCCGGTCTCGTAGCCCTTGGCCTTGAGGAACTTGAACGCCATGCCGCCGCCGATGACGAGCGTGTCGGCCTTCTTGAGCAGGTTTTCGATCACGGCCAGCTTGTCGGCGACCTTCGCGCCGCCGAGAACGGCCACGAGCGGGCGCTTGGGATCGTCCATCGCACCGCCGAGAGCGGTCAGCTCCTTCTCCACGAGGAAGCCGCAGTACGCGGGCAGATAGTCCGCAACGCCGGCGGTGGAGGCGTGAGCGCGGTGCACCGCGCCGAACGCGTCGGAAACGTACACATCCGCCATGGAAGCGAGCTCCTTGGCGAACTCGGGATCGTTCTTCTCTTCGCGGGGATCAAAGCGGGTGTTCTCAAGCAGCAGGACCTGGCCCGGCTTGAGCGCGGCGGCCTTCGCCTTGGCGTCGGGGCCGATGGTATCCTCGGCAAACTCGACCGGCTTTCCGAGCAGCTTGGCAAAGCGGACGGCAACGCGCTTGAGCGTCAGGTTGGTCTTGGCGTCGGGGTCCTTTTTGGGCTTGCCGAGATGGGAGCAGACGATCAGCGCGGCGCCGTCGTCCAGCAGGTACTGGATCGTGGGCAGAGCGGCGCGGATGCGCTTGTCGTTGGTGATCTCATGGGTCGTCTTGTCCAGAGGCACATTGAAGTCCACGCGCAGCAGCACTTTCTTGCCGGCGAAGCTCACGTCGCGGATGCTCTTCTTTTTGTAATTCATATCCTAGACCTCCTAATAATAGTTTTTTCCTTCTGAGCGCATTGTAGTACACCGATGCGCATTTTGCAAGTGAAATGTGTTGGTTTTCGTTCATTTCTTACGAAAAAAACCATGTTCTTTCAAACAAAATGTTTCGTTGCACTGCGCGGTGTTTTGGTGTAAAATGCCAGTATCAGTATTTGGCGCATTGCCGGATATTATTCGGGAAGGAGAAAACCTCATGAAATCGCTTCCGATCCTTTATATTGTCGTGCCCTGCTACAACGAGGAAGAGGCTCTGCCGCTCTCGGCGCCGGTCTTTCGCAAAAAGCTCGGCGATCTGATCGACGCGGGCGCCATCGCGCCGGAAAGCCGCATCGTCCTCGTGGACGACGGCTCGAAGGACGCCACGTGGAGCATCATCCGCTCGCTCCACGAGAGCGACGCGCATTTCACCGGTCTGCGCCAGATCTGCAACCGCGGCCACCAGAACGCTCTCACCGCGGGGCTCATGTGGTCGCGCGCCCGGTGCGACATCACCATCAGCATCGACGCCGACCTGCAGGACGACATCGACGCGATGGACAAAATGGTGGAGAAGTATAAGGAAGGCTGCGGCATCGTCTGCGGCGTGCGCGCCTCGCGCGCGACCGATACGTTCCTCAAGCGCACCACCGCCCGCGGATACTACGGATTGATGAAGCTCTTCGGCTCCGATCTCATTTACGACCACGCCGATTACCGTCTCATGGACACCGCCGCGCTCGAAGCGCTCTCGCACTACCACGGGGACGATCTTTTCCTGCGCGGGCTTGTGAACCGGCTCGGCGCGAAGGTCGGCACGGTCTCCTACGACCGCCGCGCCCGCGAAGCCGGGGAGAGCAAGTATACGCTCAAAAAGATGCTCAAGCTCGCGCTCAAGGGCATGGAGTGCGGCCGCAGAAAGCCGGAGCGCACCAGCCGCTCGGACGACGCCGTTATCGCCGAGGTGCTGCATGCCTGACTGCCGTCTCTGCCCCCGGCAGTGCGGGGCAGACCGCGCGGTAAGCGCGGGCGTGTGCCATATGGGAAGCGCTGTGCGCGTGGCGCGCGCCGCGCCGCACTACGGCGAGGAGCCCTGCATCAGCGGCGAGCGGGGGAGCGGCGCAGTGTTCTTCGCCGGGTGTCCGCTCGGCTGCGTATATTGCCAGAACTATGCGCTCAGCCGCGGGAGGATCGGCGAAACGGTCTCCGTCGAGCGCCTTGCGGCGATCTTCGCCGGGCTGGAAGCGAAGGGCGTGCACAATCTCAATCTCGTCACCGGCACGCAGTTCACGCTGGAAATACGGGAAGCGCTCGCCATCGCAAAGCCAAAGATCCCGGTCGTGTGGAATACGTCGGGATATGAAACGGTCGAGACCGTGGACGCGCTCGCGGAGAGCGTGAGCGTCTTTCTGCCGGATCTTAAATATACCGACCCGGCGCTCGCCGCGCGCTATTCCCGCGCGCCGGACTATCCGGCGGCGGCAAAAATGGCCATAAAGCGTATGGTCGAGCACACGGGCTCGTTTGAGCTGGACGAAAACGGCCTTCTCCGCCGCGGCGTTATGATCCGGCATCTCGTGCTGCCGGGGCAGATCGAAAATACGCGCGCCGCGCTTTCCTGGATCGCGGACACGTTCGCGCCCGGCACGGTGCTCGTATCGCTCATGGCGCAGTATACCCCCTGCGGGAATCTCGAAAAATTCCCGGAGCTGCGCCGGACGCTCACGCCGGAGGAATGGGACGCCGCGCTCGCGGCGTTGGACGAGACCGGCCTTTCGGACGGGTATGTGCAGGAGCTCTCCGCCTCCGGTGAGGAAGAAATTCCCGCCTTTGACGGCACGGGCGTCATATCCTGAATTTCCGGCGCATATACTTTCTCTGTAAAACAATATTGCGGAGAAGGGGACATGCACCAATGAAAAAACTATCTCGGAAAATCGTATGGCTGCTGCTTATCGTGTTCGTGTTCACGGTAGGCAGCGGCTTTTCTGTGCGCCGGAGCGCCGCGCTGCCCGGCGTGGGCGAGCAGCTCTCCGGCTTTCGTGTCGAAAAGATCGAGCGGCTGGATACGCCCGGCGGAAAGACCGCATATCTTACGCACGAGGCGACCGGCGCGGCGGTCGTGTACATAGAAGATACCGGCGCGTCCCCGGCGCTCACGCTCATGGCGCGCACAACGGACGGGCTGCGCCGCGTGACGCTCACGGCAGACTCGGCCGCGGAGCTTCTGCGCGGGGCAAAGGAGAGCCTCGGCGCATTTTTCGGCGCGGAGGCGGAAGCCGTGCCGGGCGCGGAGGCGGCGTACCGCGCGTTTCTCACATATCTTCTCCCCGGCAGCGACACGGCAGGGAATGGCACGGGGCCGGTCTCGGCGGAGAATATGCTCGCGGTCGTCTGCGCCGATGCGGACGGGGCGGAGGATATCCTCTCATGGCTGGACGGGGTGTTCTCCGCTGCCGATGCCGGGGAAGCGCTCGCACCCGACGCGGCCTACTGCCGCATCGAAAAGCCGGTGAAGGAAACGGTATCGCTTGCCGGGGAGGGAGCCGGGGGTGTATATTTCGGCATCGTCTGCCCGCGCGCGGGCGAATGGACGCGCGTCCGGCTCGCCGCGCTCGCCGCGGCGCTGGAGCGCACGGGGTCGCTGCTCGATAAGAGCGTGTGCGCTGCGCTGCCGGATACGGAGACCGTATGCGGCACGGCGTCGGCGGGCGCGGGCGCGGCCATCTGGGTTTTCGCGCCCGG
>OGYZ01002373.1_pt1 | contig 12952 bp, 7 predicted proteins | sample 1576681 | NCBI WGS metagenome assembly OGYZ01 (sample SAMEA3541480, study PRJEB24748) | human gut metagenome | biome: human gut; feature: human-associated habitat; material: faeces | place: China | collected 2012 | reverse complement strand
AGAGGACGTTTAGACGCAAGAAGGACGCTGAAGAGCTTAGTTGCGGATTTGAGGAAGAACATGAACCCGCTGTAGAAGTATATGCCCTCGAGAATGTAGTTGGCGATGAGAGTCTTCATCAGCGTGAAGCCGTTCTGGCATTCCTGAAACTCGTTGTAGCAGTTGCCTATAAAGGTGTTTCTTCTCAGCAGATGCTCGTCTGTCTTCCACTGATACAGTATCTCGTTGCGCTTCTCGGGGCTGCATATGCTGTCGAGCATGTAGCTGTAGCTCTGGCTGTGCACGCATTCCTGGAACGCCTGGATGTGCAGGCAGAGGTTCACCTCGTTGGCTGTCACATACTCGCTTATGGTAGGCAGGTTGTTGCTTTGCAGCGAGTCGAGGAACACGAGGAAGCTCAGTATCTTGTCGTAAGCCTCCCTTTCGGCGTTGTCGAGCCTCGGATAGTCCTTCACATCCTGCGAAAGGTTTATCTCTTCCGGTATCCAGAAGTTGTTCATAGCCTGCCTGTACCAGTCTGACACCCATTTGTAGCGCATGTTGTTGAAGTCGTTCAGGTTTGTCGTGTTGCCGCCTATCATCTTCCTCAGGCGTATCTCCGTGTCGCCCGAAGGATTGAACAGGGCGTTGCGTTTGAGTCTTTTTGTCTCCATTTGTGTGTGTTGTTCTGTGTCTGTTTATGTTTTTTGCTGTTTTTTCCAATTTGAAGCAAGGCGTACTGTCATGTATGCCGTGATTCAATCATATCCGTATTGACATATATTCTCATATATAATGAGATATGCTTTCATATAAAAAGCCTGTTCACCCCATCCGTCATGACGCGCAGCTCTCGCACTCTTCCACCTCCAGCGACTTGCTGCGTACGTAGTAGATGGTCTTCACCCCGCACTCCCAGGCAAGTGTGTAGAGGTTGAGCACCTGCCTCATGGTGTAGTCGTTGGTGATGTATAGGTTGAGGCTCTGTGCCTGGTCGATGTGTCTCTGTCGCACTCCTGCGGCGCGCACGCTCCATGTCTGGTCTATGAGGTAAGCCCCCTTGTATGTCCAGAAAGTCTTGTCAGACAGTGCCGGAGCCACCCTCGGGAACATCACACCCTTCTTCTCTTCGAGGAAGAAACGTTTCATCACAGGGTCGGTGCCCGCTGTCGTGCCTGCAATGATGCTCGTGCTGCTTGTCGGGGCTACTGCGAGGAGGTAGGCGTTGCGCATGCCGCAGTCAGCCACCTTGGCAGAAAGAATCTTCCAACGGTCTGAAGTGTATCCGCGTTTCACGAAATAGTCGCCTGTCTGCCAGTCGCTTCCCTCGAAATAGTCGTACCTTCCTTTCTCCCGGGCAAGCTCCGCGCTCGCCTCTATGGCGGCGTAGTTGATGCGCTCGAACACCTTGTCCATGAACGCCAGATGCTCGTCGCTCTCCCATCGTATGCCCCGTATGGCAAGCGCATGATGATAGCCGCTCACACCGAGACCTATGCTCCGGTAGTGGCGGTTGGTTATCTTGGCGTATGGCACGGGATAGAAGTTCAGGTCTATCACGTTGTCGAGAGCGCGCACAACGGTAGCCACCTTCTCCCTCATCTGCGTCTCGTCCTCCAGAGGAAGGTGTCCGAGAGAGAGGCTGGCGAGGTTGCACACCACGAAATCACCCGGTTTTACGGTGTTCACCACCACCGTGTCGCCGTCTGTCGTACGAATCTCAGTGGACAGATATTCTATCGCCGACATGTTCTGCGCTATCTCCGTGCAGAGGTTCGAGCAGTATATCATGCCCCGGTGAGCGTTGGGGTTGGCGCGGTTCACGGTGTCGCGGTTGAACGTGAACGGCGTTCCCGTCTCCACAGCCGACCTCAGCACGAGTCTCACAATGTCCTTTATGCTTATCGTGCGTCGTGAAAGGCGCGGGTCGTTCACGCAGTCAAGATATCTCTTTTCCCACTCCTCACCGTAGTAATCTTCCAGACAATAGCCCTTTAAAGTCATTATCTCGTGCGGGCAGAAAAGGTGCCACGGCTTGTTGAGGTCCTCCTTCGCCATCCTCCAGAAGAGGTCCGGATAGCATATGGCGGGGAATATGTCGTGCGCCTTCATGCGGTCGTCGCCGTTGTTTGTGCGCAGCTGGAGGAACTCAGGCAGGTCTTTGTGCCACACGTCGAGATACACCGCCACCGCTCCCTGGCGCATTCCGAGCTGGTCTACGGCTACGGCGGTGTCGTTGACGAGCCTCATCCACCTTATCACTCCGCCTGCCACGCCCTTGAAACCTCTTATGTTGCCGCCTGCGGCACGCACCTTTCCGAAGTACATACCCATTCCGCCGCCGAACTTGCTCACCATTGCGAAGTTGTCTATGCTGCGGTATATGCCCTCAAGAGTGTCGGGCACGGTGTCGATGAAGCAGCTTGACAGCTGATGGTAGGGCTTGCGTGCGTTGGAGAGGGTGGGCGTAGCCATGGTCACTTCCAGCCTGCTCAGCATGTCGTAGAACCTTCTCACCCATAGCATGCGGTTGGTTTTCTCCGGCATCGCGAGGTGAAGCGCAATGCCAAGATACATCTCCTGCACCGACTCAAGGGGCTCGTGGGAGTGTGTATGGATGAGATATCGACGGGCAAGAAGGTCGAGTCCGGAGTAGTTCAGAAGCTTGTCGCGTTCGGGACATATGAATCCCGCCGCCTCGTCTATTTCCTCCCGAGAGTATGACTCAAGTATATAGCTTCCGTACAGACCCTCTTCTGTGAGATAGACAAGCTTCTCATAGAATGACTGTTTGCCCGAAACCGCCGCGCGCTTCTCGGCAAGCCGGAAGTTAAGAAGGCGTGCGGCGATGAACTCCCAGTCGGGTGCCTCCTGCGTGGTAAGCTCCACCGCTGCCTTGATAAGGGCTGAGAGACGCTCGTCCGGAGTCATTCCCGGCTTGCAGATGTCCGCGAACTTCTTTGCCAGAACGGCAAGGCTGTACTCCTTTCCGGTAAAGTCCTCCTGTATCTCCTTAAGCGTTTCAGCCATCAGCGGCTTCCCTGTTCCGCTGACGATATCATTGAGTGCCTTCCTGCGTTCGGTGCGCTGCCAGCGGTAAAGGATGTAGTTCTTGGCTTCAGCGTAGAACCCGTGTTCCATCAGACAGCGTTCCACCTCGTCCTGTATGCGCTCCACGTTGCGGTTGTTGACGTCTGCCAGTACGAAGGTCTCCACCTTACCGACCATCTCCCGTATAGTTTCCTCAACGGCGTCCCGCCCTGTGCTGGCGAAGCTTTTCTTTATTGCGACAGCTATCTTTTCCCTGTTGTAGGACTCCTCAGTCCCGTTTCTTTTAGTTATAAGCATGAGTGTATCGTGATGAATTATATGTGTGTGTGTTTTATATAGGGCAAACGGGTGGAAAGAAAGCGTGCTTTCTGTTTCCGGAGTTCCGTTTTTCAAGTGCAAAGATATGAAAAATGCAAATATTACAAAACTGTTTTGAAATTAACCGACAATACGAACAATAACTTTATACGTATGCTTGGAGTTATTCAGAACGATTTTATTTCATAGCGGAACAGACCCTCTTCCGTGCCCTGTCAGAATGAAACAGTTTGGCAAAATGCGCTTTAAAAAACGCGGGTGTTTGACGATAAAGGCGTAATAATATCACAAAAGACCTCCCATGTTGTTAAAATATACAAAAAAGAGAGTGCCTGATGTGGCTGTGTTCGATAAATGTCTATCTTTGCGAGTGCGGGCGTCGCCAACGAATGGCGCCGTTGTCGCAGTAACAGATTAACAGAAAAGAAAATTATGAAAAAGTATGTATGTGAGACATGTGGATATGTATACGACCCGGAAGTGGGCGATCCAGACAGCGGCATAGCTCCCGGAACAGCGTTTGAGGATATACCCGACGATTGGGTATGCCCGCTCTGCGGAGTAGGTAAGGACGACTTCTCTCCGGTGGAGGATTGATACGGCTGTGGAAAACAGACAGACTGTATACAAATTCGGTATGACACGCGCTGCTCTCCATCAAAAGGAGGCACCGCGTGTTTTTTGTTTCTGCACGCGCGGACGGTGGCTTACAACACACGGTGACGGCTTTTTCCTGACATAGGCGGAGCTGACGCGTCTGTGCGGAATGCGCGGAATGGAAACTGTAAACAATATAACCTGTAACCGATATTGTTATGAACGACCTTTTACATATAGCATCACATTTTCTCATAAAGGGCACACCGGTGAGTGTGAAGCCGCTCGGGGACGGACTTATAAACGACACCTACAAGGTGATAACAGCCGGAGAGGACACTCCCGACTATGTGTTGCAGCGCATAAATACTGATATATTCACCGACGTGGACATGCTCCAGCGCAACATCATCAGCGTGACCGGACACATAAGGAGCAAGCTCCGCGAGGCGGGAGAGAGCGACCTGAGCCGCAAGACGCTCACAGTGGTCATGGCGGACGACGGCAAAGCCTACCGCAGGGAGGACGGCAGCTGCTGGCGCATGACGGTGTTCATACCGCGCGCGAGAACGTTCGACACGGTGGACACAGCCCACTCCTACAGTGCCGGAACGGCTTTCGGACGCTTCGAGGCAATGCTCGCCGACATTGGGGAGATGCCTGGCGATATCATTCCCGACTTCCACAACATGGAACTGCGCCTCCGCCAGCTCGACGACGCGGTGACTAACGACGCCGCCGGACGTGCGAGTGGCGTGCGCGACCTGCTCGGCGAACTGGAGAGACGCGCCTTTGACATGTGCGAAGCCGAGCGTCTGCACCGCGAGGGCGTGCTTCCCAAGCGTGTGTGCCACTGCGACACGAAGGTGAACAACATCATGTTCGACGAGGACGGAAGCGTGCTCTGCGTGATAGACCTCGACACGGTGATGCCCGGCTTTATCTTTTCAGACTACGGCGACTTCCTCCGCTCGGCGGCGAACACAGGACTCGAGGACGACCCCGACCCCGGAAACGTCAGCTTCGACATGGACATCTTCCGCGCGTTTACGCGGGGATACATCGCTGAGGCGCGCTCTTTCCTGCTTCCGGTGGAGACATCACGCCTGCCTTACGCTGCCGCGCTGTTCCCCTATATGCAGTGTGTGAGGTTCCTGACCGACTATATCAACGGCGACACATACTACAAGACGCGCTATGAGGAGCACAATCTTGTGCGCGCGCGGGCACAGTTCAGACTGTTGCAGAGCGCGGAGGAGCATGCCGGAGAGATGCGTGCCTTTGTGGAGTCGTGCCTGTAAGGGTTTATAAATCGTATTCCGACGTTTCATGGCTTTGCTGACATCATCCGCAGAACAATATGGCGGATGATGCCGGGCAGACATATGTCTGATGACGTATCCGACTTTCAGAAACCGTCACCTTATTGAGTTCATCAGCAGCTTAGCGAACTCCCATATTATTATTCCTCCCGCCACACTCACGTTGAGCGAGTGTTTCGTGCCGAACTGCGGTATCTCTATGCACATGTCGGAGAGGTCCACAACCTCCTGGCTGACGCCCTTCACCTCGTTGCCGAGCACCACCGCGTAGCGGCGTGAGGGGTCGAGAGTGAGCCGGTCGAGCATTTCCGAGCCTTCAGCCTGCTCCACCGACGCCACCACATAGCCCGCGTCGTGCAGGCTTCTGACGGCTTCCGCCGCCGTGGGATGGTAGGTCCAGTCCACCGAGTCCTCTCCTCCGAGGGCTGTCTTGTGTATCTCCGCGTTTGGCGGTGTCGCCGTTATGCCGCACAGACATACCCGTTCCACGCGGAAGGCGTCGCACGTGCGGAACACCGCTCCCACGTTGTGCAGCGACCGCACGTCGTCGAGCACCACCGTGAGCGGCAGTTTCTCCGACTGTTTGAACTCGTCTATCGTGAGCCGCCGCATCTCTATCGTTCTCAGTTTTCTCATCTTTCGTTCATGTGTAGAGCCTGTGAAGCGGCGCGGAAAACGCCGGCTCCACAGGCTTTATGTATGTTCATGTTGTCAGGTGTGTCACCATTCTATATCGACCTTCACGCCGTCGGGATTGTTCTCGAACTTCAGCAGCAAAGTGTTGTGGTCTGCGCGGTTCCACTTCCACGAGTCTGTCTTCGTGCCGTCGAGCCTCACGCTCTTCGGCTTTGAGGGCAGGAGGATGCGCATGACGTTGGATGTCTGAGCCGGACTCTTTGCCGTGAACGAGTAGCTCTTAGCCGTCCGCCGCTCTTCATACTGCCTTGACGCTGCGGCGAGCACCTGCGGCTGTTTCTTGTCTTTCACCCTTGCGATGCTGAAGAGGAACGCCTGCTCGCCGGGCTTCACGGTTTTCTGCTCCACGACGGGCAGCTCGGGGTCGAACAGGTCGATGAAAGAGCCTTTCAGAGTGAGCGGACAGTCGCCCGCCTCACTCTCATCCACGACAGCCGCCAGAGTGTAGCATCCGCGCTCAAGATAGAACGAATTCTTTATCTCGAGCCTGCCGTAGGCTTTCCTCACGGTCTCCATGAGCTTGGTGTCGCCGCCTTTCTCCAGCACATACTCCTTGGGGTCGTGCCGCAGGACGTACACCTTGCCCTTGCCATACGTATAGGTTCCCTCCGCGGCATTGCGCGGCATGCCCATCATCTCGAAGAGATGCTCCGACGGAGCCTTGTATGCGTTGCCGTCCTTGTTCCACCATTCCAACACGCTCTGGTAAGGGTCGTCGTCGCGTCCGCTGTATATGAGCTGTCCGCCGTTGCCCACCCATTCCGCTATGTTCTTGTGGTAGGCGGCGTCGAGCGGCTTCATGTTTGAGTAGGACATGAGCAGCACCTTGGTGTTCTTCCACGTGTCGGCATATCCTGTGTTCTCTATGTGCACCACGGAGACGGGTATTCCCCTTTTGAGAAGGGGCAGAGCCTCTCCGTAGAAGTTGCTGAGCTGCGGGTCGTCGTAGCCCTCCACCGGTCTGGGAGAGCGTTGGAACATGAGCGAGTTTGCCATGAGCACGCTCACGCCCTGCGATCCGCTCACGCGGTTGTCGGACAGCGGCATGCTGTTGAGCGTGTTTATCATCACCTGCATCTGCGTGGAGTAGAAGCGGGGGATGCGTGCCTTCTTGTCGCTTGACGCGCTCACGCGGTAGAGACCCTCGTATATGCGGTCGGGCCACGGCATCACCTCGTAGTCGGCTATCTGTGGATAGAGCAGCTGCGCGGTGAACGTCGCCTGATAGTTGCGCTTGTAGTCCTGCCAGTCTTTGGCGCGGTCCTCTATCGGGTCGGTGAGGAAGAACATCTTCCTGCCCGTCGGGCGTGTCATCGACTCCATGCAGCCGTACTCCAGGAAAGCCGTCTCGAACACCCTTTCGCGCGCCTTGCCGTTGAAGTAGTTGGGCTCGCGCGACGTGCCTGTCCACACCTGCGCTATGTAGCCGTCGCAGCTTTCCATCGACGCGAGCGACGCTTCCGGCGACACTATCTGCCACTGCGAGTAGTTGAGCAGCGAGTGTGTGGGCACGTAGCAGCGCACGTCCATGCCCTTCTCCCGTCCGTACTGCTTGGCGTAGGTGAACGCCTCGTCGAGCGCGCGGTAGTAAAGATGATACTTGAGCTTGTTCGACAGATAGGTGTTCTCAGCCGACTCGTGCTGCGGACGCCAGTCGAATCCGTAGTATTCCTTCCATTCGCGCTTGAACGACTCGCTGTATCCGCTGCGCGCCCAGAACTCCGGCTCCTCGAGGAATATGGCGTCTATTCCCGCGTCTATGACGGGTCTGATCTGCCGTTCCTTGAAATACTTGAGGTAGTTCTTTGTCGGCACGATGTAGGGAATGAGGTGTCCGTGCCATATGGTGTCGCCCTGCATGGTCTTCTGTCCCTCGTCCAGATGCCACTTGCCGTCCCATTTGCCGGTGAAGTAGTCCTGATATCCGCCCCAGGCGATGCCGGTCATGAAGTGCGTGGTGTAGCCCCTGTCGCGCCACGACTGCACCCTCTGTCTGAAGGTGAGTCCCGGACGGTCGTCCGTTCCGTACACCATCACCACGTCAGCCCTTATGTCGGTGACGGGTTTCCATTTACCTGACGTCTGGAACGTCGTTTTCTCTCGCTTCTGCTGTGCCGGAGCGGCTACGGCGATGGCTGCGAGTGCCAGCGGTATGAGCAGTCTTTTCATTGCTGTAGTATGTTCAGGTTTGTTTTGTCTTGATTGCAGTGAGTATGTCTTGTGCCTGTGCAGGGCGTCACTGCGCGCCTTTTTCCTTGCTGCTGAAAGCCAGCGCGTACATGCGTATCTGCTTCACCATGGCGAGCAGACCGTTTGAGCGGGTGGGCGAGAGATGGTCTTTCAGTCCGATGCGCTCTATGAAATAGAGGTCGGCGGAGAGTATCTCTTCCGGTGTGTGTCCGCTTATCACCTGTATGAGCAGTGCTATTATGCCCTTGACGATGAGCGCGTCGCTGTCTGCCGTGAACGTTATCACGCTGCCGTCGTAGTCAGCCTGGAGCCACACGCGGCTCTGGCAGCCGTCTATGAGGTTCTGTCCGGTCTTGTAGCGGCTGTCGAGCGGCTCGAGCTCCGAGCCGAGGTCTATGAGCATCTGATACTTGTCCATCCAGTCGGTGAATCCTGCGAACTCCTCTATCACTTCGTCTTGTGCTTCGTTTATAGTCATTGTCTTATGTGCGTTTATGTTTGTAAGATATATAATGCAAACTTAGTCATTTTTTTTCAATATACGTCCTGTTGCGGCGAATAATTGCGGTGTGGGAGCGTCAGCCGGGCGTCTGTAGGGCGTGCGGGGCTTCCGGGCGGGACGCAGGCATGTGAGGAGCGGGGTGGAGGAGAGGCGCGGAAGTGCATAAATATGCGTTCTTGTGGTAAAATGTTTTGACAACGGAAAATCGTGAAAGAGAAATCCGGACCGCTCCTCCGGCATGGCTGACCGATGCGGAACGGGCTCTTCCGCATCCGGACGCATGGAGCTGCTGACCGTGAAAGAGGCGTCTGAGGGACGGAACGGGCTCTTCCGCGCCTCAGAAAGGGCTTTTCCGGTGTGCGATATGGTGTGTCTTGTGGTGCGGAACGGGCTTTCCGGCGGTATGAAAAAGCCTCTTCCGCAGGGCACGGAAGGCTTTGCCGACAGGTGTGAAAGCATAAACGGCTGACTGTCAGACCGATAGCCAAAACGCTCAAAACCCGCGTATTCGCGTCGGGATGTGCTCCGTCCGGCAAATACGCGGGTTTTGGCGCGTTGTGATGAATATTTATTCGTTGCGCGGAGACACTTTCCGCATAATTATGCAAGTGCGTCCGCGCGCCTCTGGTCCGGCTGAGGGTGAGGGCGGGTCAGTCCTTTCTTTCCACCTTCACCAGCTTGAAGAGCTTGTCGCTCGGTCTTATCTTGTCTGGCACTCGGAACGAGACGCGCGTCCCCTTGCGCGCTGTCTCCACCGCGCTGTTGTCGTCGTGTATCTCCTCCACGGTGACATACATCACTCCGGTGGTAGGTCCGGTGATGAGCATGCGGTCGCCCACGGAGAACTCGGAGGCTTCGCAGGAGAACTCCGCCACTCCAAGCCGGGAGAAATACTTCACTCCCCGTCCCACGTAAACCTTGCGCTCGGTGGCGTTGGAGCCGTAGTTCCTGTTCCATTCGCCCAGACGCTGTCCCTGATAGTAGCCGTCCCAGAATCCACGGTTGAAGACGGTGGCGAGCCGTTCGTCCCATTCGTCCTTCCTCTCTTCGGTGAACGTGCCGTCGAGCACGGCTGCTATGGCTTCCCTGTAGCACGTCACGACGTTGTAGACATACTCGGGTCCGCGCGCGCGTCCCTCAATCTTGAACACCCTTACGCCCGCCTTCATCATGCGGTCGATGAAACGTATGGTCTTCAGGTCCTTGGGGCTCATGATGTATTTGTTGTCTATCTCGAGCTGTGTGCCCGTTTCGTTGTCGGTCACGGTGTAGGAGCGGCGGCACAGCTGCATGCATTCGCCCCGGTTGGCGGAGCGTCCGGTGTTGTCGAGACTCATGTAGCACTTGCCGCTCACAGCCATGCACAGCGCGCCGTGGCAGAACATCTCTATGCGCACCCGCTGTCCTTTGGGTCCGCGTATGTCCTGCTCCTCTATCTGCCTGTGAATCTCCGCCACCTGGTCAAGGTTGAGCTCGCGCGCGAGCACTACCACGTCGGCAAAGCGTGCGTAGAACTTCAGTGCCTCGATGTTGCTTATGTTGAGCTGTGTGGAGAGGTGCACCTCCACCCCAAGGCTGTTGCAATAGGTCATCACCGCCACGTCGCTGGCTATCACGGCTGTTATGCCTGCCTCGCGCGCGGCGTCGATTATTGTGTGCATTGTGTCGATGTCCTCACCGTAGATTATGGTGTTCACCGTGAGATAACTCTTTATGCCGTGCTCGGTGCAGGTGGCAGCAATCTCGTGCAGGTCGTCGATGGTGAAGTGGTTTGCCGAGTGCGATCGCATGTTGAGCTGTTCCACGCCGAAATAAACCGAGTCGGCTCCGGCCTGTATGGCAGCCGCCAGACTTTCGCGTGAGCCCACGGGAGCCATTATTTCAAAGTTGGAAATGTTAGTGTCCATAACTTATTAAGAAATCTTGTTGTCAATACCTATTTGTCAAAGCCTTTCGGCCATTATAAAAAATGCCCGCCGCTAAAAGGACGACGAGCCAGCCTCAATGTTTTCACAACGGAATAATCCTTATTGTGATTTGCTTAAAAATATTGGTGCAAAGATACTAATAAAATGCTAACACTCAAATAGTTTTTGATATTTTTATCATATTTGGGCATGAGCCCGATTAACCTTAATAGACCATAAGTCTGTATATGTTTTATTTCTATACACAGATGGATGTTTTTATAAATCTTTTTTCCGTATTTTAGTATGTTTTTTCTTGGTATTGCACGTTCGTGCTTGCGAGATAGTAAAACGGCAAAACGCTCAATGTAAAATGGCAAATAGCCTATTTTCTGACAACGAACTGTTATATAATGACACGTATATGAGAGAACGGAATATTTCATTGTATGAATAATTTCTGATATTATTTTGCAAATATTGAGTTGAACCAATTAAATTAGACAATAGAACGTCATATTAATTCATAATTGAAAATATTCCGCCAGAAGGTGTGATTTGTTCAGATTTTATTTGTACTTTAGTCATGTCTGATGAAGATTTGTTTGATTTTATTACCAACATTAAGATAAGAGAATCTTCTGATAAGACAAAATACTGGGTAATACATTATTACAGAGCATTTTAATTTCTGTAAATTTAAAAGTGTTCCAGAATTAGGGATTAATAAAATTATAAAATATGATAACCAAAGAACAAGCAAAAGAAATCATTGACATATTGGCACAGCAAAGGCAATCAACAGGTTGTTTCGATTCTCATGATTTTATAGATTTATATCGTGCCAATTTTGAACATGAATACATATGTATGCTAAGTGCGAACGATACAAATCGTAATAATACAGCGTTTCAACGTACGAATAGTCAAATTGCAAGATTTCTGAGTGAAAATTCAGATGAATTGAACATCGAGAAAATAGATATTTCTGACAGTATGAATGATCATGGCAATAAGACATCTAATGCTAAGTGGAAATTTTTGTCAAGGGTAATATCTGTAATATTATTCTTCATTTTTGTATTTTCTCCAATCTTCTCACAAAATTGTAAGGCCAAAGATGAATTTGATATACCGCTTTACAAAAATAAGACTATGTATATTCCTGACACAGCATACATCAGAAAAGACGTCGTGTTGCTCCAAAATTTTGTAAATCAAGGATGTGGTAAGAAAAATCCTCTATACAATCATATAAAAAATTTGTATAAACAAACAGATGATTTATGGATAACAAAAGAAGATATTCGTCGTTACGCAAATTCTTTTATAAACAAACTGAATGAAATTATATATTCTACAGAAAATAACACAAAAACATTTTCCATAGAAGATATAAAGAATTACGAAAGTAAATTTAATCATTATTTTAATAGAGACAGCGTTGCATACCCTTTTTGTTCTATTAGTTTGTCTGGTTCAGATATGTATTTACAATCAAGCAATATAGGTTATAAATATCCTATGGCTGAAATAATTGTGAAAGAACCGGTTACTTGGTATGAAATTTATGAAATGGATATAAAAAATCTGACTAAAGGATACGAATGGATTAACAATAATGGAGAGAATAGTAAATGGGTTGAAAAAACATATCCTATTGAAACAAGTTACAAAGTATTTGATAATTATCCGGAATATGCCATTCAACATTACGATTTTAAATTTGGAAACACAAAAGGACCTATAACGATTATATACAATTTACAAGGAGATTTGGTAAGAATTCATATGTTTGATGACATAATGAATGAAGAAATTAAGTTAGCTAAAGACTCTGCGTATTGGGAGGATTATAAAAGTAATAAGTATAATGTTGATTCTGAAAACTCTTTAACTAAACGATACATTGAGATGATTCTGAGTGGCGAAATGGAAAAAATGGAAGCAAAATATGTGGGAAAAATATTTGGACAGGCTTTTATTGGAGCACAAAAGGAATCTGAAAAAACTGCAAGAGAATTTATAAAAGCCATAGATAGAGAAAAACTGCAAAGAGCAAAGAAATATATTCAGCAACTTGATATTGATCACGAAACTGATTTTTATAGAGGCCGATGTGTTCGTATTGATGACAAATCATTCTATTTTTCATTAGTGAACAAAGAAGGGAAAGCCACTTGCATCTTTAAAATAGATTATATTCAGAATGGACCTTTTGCGGTTAAGAAGAACATTACATTTATAGAAAAGGTAAATTAAAGTACTTAAAGTGATAAAATAAGTGTAACATTCAAAGGGGTCAGTAGATTTTTAGTGGGGATAGGCATACAGTTTAGCAATACGGAATAAGAAAAACTTCTTGTCAACAACTCCCCTGAGATTCGCTC
>OGYZ01002370.1_pt1 | contig 12964 bp, 16 predicted proteins | sample 1576681 | NCBI WGS metagenome assembly OGYZ01 (sample SAMEA3541480, study PRJEB24748) | human gut metagenome | biome: human gut; feature: human-associated habitat; material: faeces | place: China | collected 2012 | reverse complement strand
GCACAGATTCTTTACGATATGTGTAAAAACGATCACATGCATCCGTCCGATGTCAAAGAAGGAAAAATTGAACTGACGGCAGATTGCGACGGCCTGTTTCTCGTCGATACGCAGGGACTGTACCGGGTCAATGCCCTGGGACAGATGATGATTGCCACACGGCACGGCGGATTCGCCGTCAAGAAGGGAGACCGTCTGGCCGGGACGCGGATCATCCCCCTGGTCATTGAAAAAGAAAAGATGGAAGCGGCAAAACAGGCTGCCGGCCCCAGATCGTTATTGCAGGTCGTTCCTTTCCGGAAAATTCGTTTTGGCGTCGTGACGACAGGCAGTGAAGTATTCCACGGTCGTATCAAAGACACGTTTACCGATGTCATCGTTTCCAAAATGGCAGAATTCGGAGCTGTGATGGAAGCCCATGAAATCCTTGACGATGATCCGGCGGCGATTACACAGGCTATCCAGGGCATGCTGGAACAGCAGCTGGATATGGTGCTTTGTACAGGCGGCATGAGTGTCGATCCTGACGACCAGACGCCGCTGGCCATAAAAAACACGGGCGCCCGGATTGTTTCCTATGGGGCGCCGGTCCTGCCCGGGGCCATGTTTCTCCTGTCTTATATGCCGGACGGCCGGCCTGTCGTAGGATTGCCGGGATGTGTCATGTATGCCCGCCGGACCATATTTGACCTCGTCCTGCCCTCCCTCATTGCCGGCGTCCCCGTTACGGCGGATCAGCTGGCGTCTCTGGGCGAAGGCGGATACTGCCTGAACTGTCCGGTCTGTACCTTCCCGAACTGCGGATTTGGCAAATAGGAGGAACTGATGGAACATTTTTCTCATATGGATGAAGCGGGCAATGCCCGCATGGTGGACGTTGGCCAGAAAGAGATAACGTCCAGAGAAGCCGTGGCTGCGGGGCGGATTTATATGAGCGATACCTGTTTTTCCATGGTACAGGACGGGACGATGAAAAAAGGCGACGTACTCACAGTGGCTCAGATAGCCGGCATCATGGGGGCAAAAAAAACGAGCGATCTCATTCCCCTGTGTCATATCCTGGCGTTGACCAAGTGTGCCGTGACTTTTTCCCTCATACCGGAGGAACGCGCCATCGAAGCCCGGTGCCTGGTCCGCTGCCAGGGCCGGACGGGCGTCGAAATGGAAGCGCTTACCGGCGTCTCTATTGCGCTTCTTACGGTATATGATATGTGCAAAGCCGTAGATAAGGGCATGCACATCGAACAGGTGCACCTGATAGAAAAGAAGGGCGGCAAAAGCGGTCATTTTATCTATGGAACAGGAGAGACCCATCATGCGTGATACCTGGGGCCGTACCATTGACTATCTGCGCATTTCGCTGACAGACCGCTGCAATCTGCGCTGCCGTTATTGCATGCCTTCTGATGTGCCGTCTGTCAGCCACGATGATATCCTGCGCTATGAAGAAATACTGGAAATCTGTGGTCGGTGGGCAGCGGCTGGCCGTCCACGGTGATGGCATCTGTTTCCGGATCGGCGCGGTCGCCCAGCAGCGCCGGTACGCCGTTGACGCAGACGCGCCCTGCGGAGATCCACTCCTCCGCCATCCGCCGCGAGCACAGGCCCGCAGCGGCCAGCAGCTTCTGGAGTCGTTCAGCCATGACACTTTCCCCTCTCTGTCTTTCTCTAACTGTGCAGTGCCGCACATGCCGCCGTCAGCGGCTCCCGCAGGCGCAGCAGCGCCGTCTGCACCCCACGGCGCGGAGCCGTCAGCCGGAAGCCGTAGTCATACAGGGCGGCGTGGTCGGCCCAGTCGTTGCCGTCCTGCAGCGTCACCGCCACCAGACGGCAGCCGTCCCGCTCCGTACAGGATACCAGTGTGCGGCCCGCCGCCTGGGTGTACCCCGTTTTCAGGCCGACGCAGCCCTCCACCTGACGCAGGAGGCGGTTGTGGTTCTCCATGGTGCGCTGGCCGATGGTGACGCTGCGGCTGGAGCAGATGCGCCGGAACGTGGGGTTTTCCACCGCCGCGGCGGCCAGCACCGCCATGTCCCGCGCTGTGGAATAGTGGCCGTCCGCGTCCAGCCCGTTGGGATTGGCGAAGCTGGTGTGGGCCATGCCCAGCGCCGATGCCTTCTCGTTCATCAGCGCCACGAAGGGTACCAGCCCTCCGGCGCACTCTGTCAGCGCCAGCGCCGCATCGTTGCCGGAGCAGAGCAGCAGGCCGTACAGCAGCTCCTCCACCCGCACCGTTTCACCGGCCCTCAGGTACATGGAGGAGCCCTCCGCCATGTGGTCCGGCGTCACGGTGATAACGTCGTCCGGCGCGGCGTGCTCCAGCACCACCAGCGCCGTCATGATCTTGGTGGTGCTGGCGATGAGCATCTGGCGGTCGCCGTTTTTCTCGTAGAGCACCTGCCCCATGTCCGCGTCCATCAGGACAGCAGCCGTGGCGGAGACCTCCAGAGCCTCCGCCACAGCCGGCGTTATGCAGAAAATGAGACATAGGACCCACAAGCCCCGAAGCAGTCTGACTGACATTGGGATCACCCTTATACGATAGAATCATCCCAGTATATTCGGCGGCGGGGCCAAGTATTTTGCCTTAGAAGTCCGCTTTTTCCCGCTTCTTGTCGATGAAGCTCTCCACGCGGTCCATGACCTGAGGCACCATCTCCACTACGCGATCCACCGTGGTGATGGCAGGGGTGCCCACCGGCAGCATGCGGGTCACGCCGTCCTTGACCACCAGGAACGCCATAGGCTCCACCCGCACGCCTGCTGCTGCGGCAGCGCCCACCTTATCCGGCTGCTTGCCGTAATCTCCTCCGCCGCAGCCGAAGCCGAAGCTCAGACGGGACACAGGGATCAGCGTCACGCCGTCCGCCGTATTGATCGGCTCGCCCACCACCGTGTTGGAGTCCACCATCTGGCGGATCTTATCCATAGAGGCTTCCATCATCGCGCTGATAGAGTTCTTCTTCTCGTTGTTTTCCATGCTGTACGCTCCTTTTTTCAGTTAGTCGTATGGGTCGCGTCCGCCGCGGCGGGCGCCTGGTCTTTTGTGTTCCGCTGGGCGGCCTCCCGCTCCTTGGCCGCCTGCTTCTCCTGGGTCTTCTGCGCCTTGCGGAAGGCGCGGAACCATTTCAGGGCGGGGCCGGCAAAGGCAATGCCGATGGACACCAGATCGCCGATACGGAAGCTCAGCCCCACTTCGCCGCTGACGCGGGTCTCGGCGGCGTTGAAATCCGTCTCCAGATGGATGCGGGGGTCCGGCATGCGCGTCAGCTTCTCCACCTCCGGCATCACCGTCCACATAGCGACGTTAGCCCAGCCGTAGGTCTCCGCCACCCGGGCGGGATCGTCGCCGCCGAAGCACACCGACAGCTGCATGGGGTCGATGCGCAGGCGCTGCCGCGTCCGGCGCAGGCCTCGCTTCAGGGATTCCCACAGGGCGGGCAGCGCGCTGCGAATATCGGCGAACGTCAGGCCCAGCGGCAGCTTCTTGTCGGAGAATTTCTTCTCGCCGCCCTCCTTTTTCGCTCCGGACGCCGTCTCCTTTTTGGGCTTTTCCTTTTTTTCTTTTTCCGGCTTGGGCACCAGCTGCAGCCGGATGGGACCTGCTGTGGCCGTGATGCACAGCTCGTCGCCGAAGCGGATGCGCACACCTACCCGCAGCAACAGCAGCAGGATGAGCAGCAGCAGAAGTATGCCCAATATCCACAGTGCGACCAACAGGGTCCCCCCTTCCTCTTATTCTTCCTCCGCCGGCAGGTTCCCCTCGTCGTCCAGGCGCATCTGGCCATCGGCCTCCAGCCCCGGCATCTGCGGCAGGTCCTCCAGTGAGTTCAGGTGGAACGCCCGCAGGAACGACTGGGTCGTCCGGTACAGGCGGGGCCGCCCGGGCACCTGCAGCCTGCCGCACTCCTCGATGAGGTGCCGGTCCAGCAGCAGTCCCACGGTGTAGGAGCTGTCCACGCCGCGGATCTGGTCCACATAGGCGCGGGTGGTGGGCTGGTAGTAGGCGATGATGGTCAGCACCTCCAGTGCCGGCTGGCTCAGCTTGGCGGGCTTTCGGATCTCGAATGCCTTGCGGATCTGATCGCCGTACTCCGGCGCGGAGCACAGCTGGTAGCTGTCCTCCATTTTCAAAAGGCGGATACCCCGCCGTTCATAGCTGTAATAGTCCTGAAGCCGCTGGAGCACCAGCTCTACCGTGGGTCGGTCCATGTCCAGCGCCACGCAGATGCGGTCCACGGCCACCGGCTCGCCGGAGGCGAACAGGATGCCCTCCACCGCAGCTTCGATCTCTTTCATTTCCCGTGTATCCATGCTTCTCCCCTTACGTCAGTTCTTCCGGCACGTCGCCATCGCAGGTGACGGTGCAGTCGCTGGCAGAGCCCGCCAGCCGGATCAGGTTGCTCCGGCACAGCTCCAGCACTGCCATAAACGTGGCCACCAGCTCGCTGCGGCTGCGGCTGCTGCGGAACAGCAGCAGGAATCGGGTGATGCCCCCCTGCCGCAGGCGGCGGATGATCTCCCGCGCCTTGGTCTCCACCGGGTACGGCTCCCGCTTCACGATCTCGTCGAAGGCCTTCAGCGGCGGAGCCTCCTCCACCTGACCGCGGCGGTCCGTCACCTCCTGCATAGCCAGGATCAGATCCGCCGGCTCCTGCTGGTACTCGTAGATCTTGCCCCGCTCCATAGGCTCCGGCGGGCGGGTCAGCACGCTGCGGCCGAACTCTCCCATGGGGCCCAGCCGCTCGGTGATGTAGCGCACCTTGGCGTAGGCGTCGCCCCGCTTCCGCTCCTCCAGAGACTGGATGAGGGCGTCCATCTCGCTCTGGGCCTCCTCATCCTCCAGACTCAGCAGCATGCGGGTCTTGATATACATCAGGTGGGCAGCCATGGTGATGAACTCACTGGCCACCTCCAGATCCATCTGCTTGCGCTGCTCCAGATACGCCAGATACTGGTCAAGGATCAGCGCGATGGGGATGTCCTGTATTTCGATTTTGTTTTTGCTCAGCAGGAACAGGATCAGATCCAGCGGCCCCTCGAAATCCTCCAGCGGCTCGCTGCCCTTGGTCTGCACCACCCTTTCCAGCTTAAAGATCAGATCGTCCAACGGTTTTGCTCCTCAGAAGCCGACGATGCGGCAGAATAGATCGAACACCCAGCGGATGGCCGCGTCCAGCGCATTGCTGCCGATGCCTACGGAGATGATGATTACCAGCAGCACCATACCGAACTGCTCGTAGCGCATCAGCCAGTTGTAGGCGCGGTCCGGCAGCAGCACCGCCACGACCTTGGAGCCGTCCAGCGGCGGTACCGGCACCAGATTGAACAGGCCCAGGCCCACCGACAGGGACGCGGTATTCACCAGAAACGTGAACAGCGTCTCCGGCAGCGTACCCGTGGCCAGAGCGCGGAGATAGACCAGCCGCGCCGCCAGCAGAAGCAGCAGCGCCAGCACGAAGTTGGAGACCGGGCCGGCCAGCGCCGTGATCGCCATGCCCTGCTTGGGCTTTTTGAAGTAGTTGGGATTCACCGGCACGGGCTTAGCCCAGCCGAAGCCCGCCACGATCATCATCACAAAGCCGATCCAGTCGATGTGCCGCAGCGGGTTCAGGCTCAGCCGATGAGCCCGCTTGGCGGTGGGGTCTCCCAGCGCGTAGGCGGCCAGTCCGTGGCACGTCTCGTGGATGGTCAGGCACAGGAACACGGCGGCCAGCCGCAGCAGGATACTCTCCAGCGAGCCGAAGTCCAGCGCATTCCAAAGATTTGTCAAATATTGCAAAGGAAGCTCCTCCCTTTCAGAAACGCCGTTTTTCGATAGTTCTTTGTATTATAGCAAATATTCCTCCCGTTGACAAGGAGAAATCCCCCGTCTATTGTCACCGAATTGACCGGTATGTAACCGTTTTGTATCCAACTTCCCACCAATTTGTCTTTTCCCTGTAAGGATGCGTACCAAAAGGTCTGGTATAGTATAGGCACAAAGTAAAATGCAACACGGATCTGACAGAAAGGAGAACACGAATATGGTGAAGATGAATACGATCGCAGGTCTGGTGGTTCTGTGCATGGTGTCCGCTGTGGCAGCGTTTTTCCTGCCCAACGCCGTAGGTACGGTGCTCTCCTTTGTGAGCATTGGCGCGGCGGCAGCCATCGGCGTACTGGCCATCGTGGCTTTCGTGCGGCTGCTCACCCAGCGCCGTGCGTTCTGATACAGGCCCTTCCACCTGTCATCCGACCCCCGCTCTATTCCCGCAGGTCAGGGAACGCGCAGGCGTTCCCTGACCCTTTTACATGGTTGCAAAACGCCGCGCCGCCGGTTATACTGACAGCAAACTCAATGCAAAGGAGAACTGCGTATGAAGGTACGTCTCAACGAGGATCAGGAGATCGTCCGCACCATCCGTGAGGGCCTGCGCCGCACCGGTGGCTACTGTCCCTGCCGCCTGGCCCGCACCGAGGAGAACCGCTGCATGTGCAGGGAGTTCAAGGACCAGATCGCTGACCCCGACTACGAAGGCTACTGCCACTGCCGCCTGTATTATAAGGAGAAGTGACGGATACGCGTACAAAAAGGCTGAGCTTCGCTCAGCCTTTTGTCTTATTTGCCCTTTATCAGCTCCCGCAGGAGCCCGATGGCCGTCAGCACCGTGCCGCCCAGCAGCATGAAGTCCGCCAGATTCCACACAAGGCTCCGCAGCTTCTTCCCCGCCCCGGGGAATCGGACGTAGTCCGTGACGCTGCCCCGCCGCAGCCGGTCGTACTGGTTGCTCAGGCCGCCGGTAAGAGTCAGCAGGATGCCCAGCCGTGCCGGCGCCGTCCGCCGCTCCACATCGGGCAGCAGCAGCGCCGCCGCCAATAGCCAGATCCCCAGCGGTACCCACCGCAGAAGTCCGGGATAGCGGCTGCCCTTGCCCAGAAAGAAGCCCGGGTTTTCCAGATGCGTCAGCTGCAGGAGCTTTCCGCGATACCGCAGCTTTTCGCTGCGTGCCAGCGCCTTCAGCACGCGGTCGCACACCAGCAGCGCCGCCGTGACACCGATGAGTATCCACATGGCGCTACCTCCTGCCCCGCCGGATGGTAAAGCCGAACACCAGACCGCACAGTCCGCCCACGATGTGGGTGATCTGGGAGATGCTGTCCTGCTTGAACAGCCCATCCATGATCTCGCCGCCCAGATAGAAGATGACCACCAAAATCAGCGTGACGGGGATCTCGCCGCGGCGCATGGCGGTGAAGGAGGACAGCACGATCATCATGAACACCACGCCGCTGGCCCCCAGCAGCACGGTGTTGGGGAAGAATAGAAAATGCACCAGCCCCGTGATGAGGGCGGTCAGTGCGATGGTCCAGACCATGGTGCCGCTGCCGTACTTCTCCTCCAGCCCCGGCCCTACCAGCAAAATCAGCAGCATGTTGCTCATATAGTGCTCGTAGTCCGCGTGGCCCAGCACGTGGCCGAAGAACCGCACGTAGGTCAGCGGGTCGGACAGCGATGCGCGGTACACGGAGAAATATTGGTAGGTCGTCGCGCCGTTGGTCCAGTTGCCCAGCAGCAGGGCCAGCAGGCTCAGCAGGGCAAACGTCAGGATCACCGGTGCATTGAAGCGTATCACGATCTTCTTCAACTGAATTCCCTCTTTTCAAATACGATGAAAGCAAGTATACTATAAGCTGGGAAAAATGTAAACAAGTCAAAATGAAGGAGGCCCCTGAACGTGAAAAAATGGTTGAAGGCCGCGCTGTGCGTCCTGCTGGCGATCCTGCTCATCGTGGGCGGCTACGTGGCCTACGTATTCATCGACTATCACCGCATCGGCGACATGGCGCTGACACCCTCCGACGGCGGCGCCGCATCCGTCCGGACGGACACGCCCTACACCGTGTTGTCCTACAACATCGGCTTCGGCGCCTACGAGGACGACTACGGCTTCTTTATGGACGGCGGCACTGAGTCCCGTGCGTGGAGCGAGGAGCGGCTGACGAAGAATCTGTCGGAGATCTCCGCGTTTCTGACGGAGCAGTCGCCGGACTTCCTGCTGGCGCAGGAGGTGGACATCGGCTCCACCCGCAGCTATCAGGTGGACGAGCGGCCCTATCTAACCGAGGCGCTGGAGGACATGAGCGGCGTGTTCTGCCAGAACTACGACTCGCCGTACCTGATGTACCCCCTGCTGCGGCCCCACGGCGCGTCCCGCTCCGGCCTGCTGACCCTTTCCTCCGCCGCCATCACCTCGGCCGGGCGTGTGGAGCTGCCGGTGGAGGGCGGCTTCATGAAGCTGCTGGACCTGGACCGGTGCTATTCCGTCAGCCGCATCCCCGTGGAAGGCGGTAAAGAGCTTGTCCTTTACAACCTGCATCTCTCCGCATATACCAGCGATGGCACCATCGCCACGGAGCAGCTGAAGCTGCTGCTGGCGGACATGCAGTCGGAGTACGATGCAGGCAACTGGTGCGTGGCCGGCGGCGACTTCAATAAGGATCTGCTGGGCGACTCCGCCGCCTGGTTCGGCGAGGCGGATCAGGAGTACTCCTGGGCACAGCCCATCCCTGCCGGCACCTTCGAGGGACTGGACATCTCTCTGGTAACGCCGCTGGACAAGGATGACCCCGTCCCCAGCTGCCGCAACGCCGACGGCCCCTACCACCAGGGACAGTACGTCCTGACGGTGGACGGCTTCCTGGTGACGGCCAACGTCACCGCCGAGAGCGCCGTGGTCATCGACACCGGCTTCGCCTGGTCCGACCACAACCCCGTCGCCATGACCTTCACGCTGCGGCCCTGACGGCCGCACCGTGCGATACCCACACGGGCCCGCCCTGCTGCGGGTCCGTGTTTTTTCGGCGAATTTGTATTTTTTCGCAAAAATCCGAAAAAGGGGGTTGCCAAGCTGTCCGTTCTGTGATAACATACGTCCATCAATTTGATACACCCGATGAAACGTCCGGAATGATCAGACCGGATGCGGAGGGTACTCTGGAGAATCCCATTCAATTGGGTGCCGAAGGTGCAAGGCGTTTCCGCGCTGAATCTCTCAGGCAAAAGGACGGAGCTGACAAGTGAGATGACTTGTCCCCTGACTTCTCCAGAGTCGCTGTGATACAGCGGCTCTTAATTTTTTTGGTAAGGAGAATGAACCCATGATCGAATCCACCCTGTTTCCCATCGTAGCCAAGATCAACGAGTACCTGTCCAACTACATCCTCATCTTCCTGCTGGTAGGCGTGGGCCTGTGGTATTCCATCCGCACCCGCTTCGTGCAGATCCGCTGCTTCGGCGAGGGTATGCGGAAGTTTTTCGGTGAGATGAACCTCCGCGGCGGTGCGCAGAAAAGCGGTATGACATCCTTCCAGGCACTGGCCACCGCCATTGCCGCTCAGGTGGGCACCGGCAATATCGTGGGCGCCTCCGGCGCCATCCTCACCGGCGGCCCCGGCGCCATCTTCTGGATGTGGATCATCGCCTTCTTCGGCATGGCCACCATCTACGGCGAGGCCACGCTGGCCCAGAAAACCCGCATCGTGGAGCCGGACGGCAACATCAAGGGCGGCCCCGTGTATTACATCACCACTGCGTTCAAGGGCGGCTTCGGTAAGTTCCTGGCGGGCTTCTTCGCCGTGTCCATCATTCTGGCTCTTGGCTTCATGGGCTGCATGGTCCAGTCCAACTCCATTGGCTCCACCATGGAGACCGCCTTTGGCGTTCCCTCCTGGATCATGGGCATTGTGCTGGTCATCATCTGCGCCGTCATCTTCCTGGGCGGTGTGCAGCGTCTGGCCGCAGTGACGGAGAAGATCGTCCCCATCATGGCCGGCATCTTCCTGCTGGGCGGTCTGGTGATCCTGGCGGCCCGCATCCAGTACGTCCCCGCCACCTTCGGTATGATCTTCAGGTACGCCTTCCAGCCTCAGGCCATCATCGGCGGCGGCTTCGGCTACGCTCTCAAGACCGCCATCAGTCAGGGTGCCAAGCGCGGCCTGTTCTCCAATGAGGCCGGTATGGGCTCCACGCCCCACGCCCACGCGCAGGCCAACGTAGCTCACGCCCACGATCAGGGTGTCGTGGCCATGATCGGCGTATTCATCGACACCTTCGTGGTGCTGACCCTCAACGCCCTGGTCATCATCTGCACCCTGTACACTAAGGATGGCCCTCTGGCCGGCGGCTACACCGGCGACATCACCGCCACCCTGGGCAAGACCAACCTGGCCCAGACCGCCTTTGGCTCCGTGTTTGGTGCCAGCCTGGGCGCCAAGTTTGTGGCCATCTGCCTGCTGTTCTTCGCCTTCTCCACCATCCTCAGCTGGAACCTGTTCGGCAAGATCAACGCCAACTATCTGTTCGGCCGCAAGAACAGCAAGCTGTGCAGCGTCATCTATACCATCATCGCGCTGGTGTTCATCTTCCTGGGCACCGTCTCCGGCAGCGACTTCGTCTGGGAGCTTACCGACATGTTCAATAACCTGATCGTCCTGCCCAACGTCATTGCGCTGTTTGCCCTGACGGGCATGGTCATCGCCAGCCTGAACGAGGTGCAGAAGGACAAGCTGAAGGTGTAAGCCCCAGCTTTCAGGTACGTACCGGCCTTCACCGACACACAGGGGGACCGTTTCCACGGTCCCCCTGTCCCTTTCCGTCGGCTGTCGGGCAGAGCTCGGAGGACGTTTGGACGGCGTCGGAAAATTTCTCGGGTAATTTTGAATTTAGGGGTTGACATTTTTCGCTTTTATGCTATACTAAGCAAGTCGACAGCGATGCGGCAACAAAATATGGGGGTATAGCTCAGCTGGGAGCCCGGTTGAAGCGGTAAACAACCCCCGCACTAATTGAATAAGAAATTACTCAGCGCACCCCTTACATGGGGGTATAGCTCAGCTGGGAGCCCGGTTGAAGCGGTAAGCAAGCCCCGCACTAATTGAATAAGAAATTACTCAGCGCACCCACTATATGGGGGTATAGCTCAGCTGGGAGAGCGCTTGAATGGCATTCAAGAGGTCAGCGGTTCGATCCCGCTTATCTCCACCAAACGGGTGCGCTGAGTATTCTTAATAAAGACTTGCTTTGAAAAAAGCGAGTTTTTTGTTTTATGCCCACTTCTCTTTTGAAGCGGGCTTTTCTTATGCGGCGATTGCCGAAATGTCCAGCCCAGCACTGAACTGCTCAAAGTCAATATTGAAATCGATATGCAGCTTATAGTCCCGGTAGACATCCACCCTCTTAATCAGGCAGTTGACGATCATTTTCTTTGCCTCCATGCTGGCGCTGTCATACATATCCGCCCATGAGATAATATCGTCGTACTGAGCGTTTAAGGTGTCCAGCATGGCCTGTCCTTCGCCGTAGGCCGCCTGCGCTGCCTCCATAGTGCGCTGAATGGTGAGACATTTTTTCTCATTATCCGCAATTAAGGAACTGAGCAAATCCTGTGAAAAAGCACTTTCGCCCCGGAGGGATTTAATGACCTCCGTCCGGAGTGTATCAAGCTCGGCGGCAGCTTTGGCGTAGTCTGATTTCGCACTTTTGAGAAGCGCCTTCCGTTCTTCCATCTTTTCACGATAGCGGATATTGACGATCTCGCTTTTGGGGATTGCTTTCATCCGTTCAAAGATCTGCCGCACCACCTTATCAATGACACCGTCAAGAATATGTGCCGTGTAGCCCGTTTGCCCGTCACATTCGGTTTGCTTGCGTGTTTTGCCGTAGCAGCGCTCCCGCAGGTTGGGGCGCAGCAGCATGTGGCGTTCCACCAGCTGGCCCACGGTGGCGCTGCCCCCCGTGGAAAGGCGGCCCAGCAGCCGCTGGCGGGCGATCTCGTCCTCCTTTTGCCGGAGGGCCTCCAATGAGGGGGCATAGCGGGTGCGGCGCTCGCCGCCCTCACTCCAGCGGAACTGGTAGCTGCCATCGGGGCGCTGGCTTTCTCCGGTGCGCAGCACGCGGCCGCGGGTGTCCTTGCGTTTTTCGGTTTTTTGTACTTCTTGCATACACATTAACTCCTTTCTCGGCGACAAAATTCGCCGGTATTCCCCATTCTACACTATTGGGACATATTTTTGGAAGAGTTTTTGCGCTTACACCACCGGATGGTGTAATTTTTTCCGCGATTTATGTAAATTAGTGTAAATATTACAATTTGGTAACGGTACAATTTTCTATTTTGCATATTATGTGGATTAATTTAGGCCATATTGGGCGTAAAATAGGGTAAAAACATTGTGATTTGTGGTTTTCATGGGTGGTGAGATGGGCTTATCCCAAGCCAAAAGACCACCCCATTTACACCACTTTTTACACACAAATTTGGGGGTGGGTGGTGTAGGCAAAATGGCTGAAAAGCCCTTGATTAAGCGGGTTTGCGGCCTTTCGCTTAATTATAGGAGGAAATCACAATGAAAAAAGTACTCGCACTGGTACTGGCTGTCATCATGGTTTGCACCATGGCTATGGCTGTTCAGGTAGTTGCTCCTGACGCTTCTGCTGTTGGTAGCTCTACCATTCCTGCTCTGAAAGAAAGCGATCCCACCGAAACCTACGGCGTAGAGATCGACCCCACCTACTATGTTGTGAGCGGTTTTGAAAATAATGTATTTACCGCTTCCAATGTTACTCTGGCTAAGACCAATAATGCTGTTTATGTTGTTGTTCCTACTCTGGATAAAGCACTGGACGGCGAAGCTGACTTTACCTTTACTGGCACCATTAAGATTGCCGATAAGAACAATGCTGGCACCTATGTTATTCTTGGCATCAAGAACGGCAAGCTGGTTGCTACTGAAGGCAAGAAGGCGGGCGTAACCATGTCCGATGATGACCTGACTCGTTGGAATGCGACTGTTTCCAACAAGATCAGCGAGAAGTATGATATTGGCTTCAACACCTATGTCCTGACCTCTGATGAGGAGCTGGCTAATGCTATTACCGGTCTGGTTGCAGGCAACAACTATGGTTCTTGGTTCATTGCTACAA
>OGYZ01002358.1_pt1 | contig 13028 bp, 9 predicted proteins | sample 1576681 | NCBI WGS metagenome assembly OGYZ01 (sample SAMEA3541480, study PRJEB24748) | human gut metagenome | biome: human gut; feature: human-associated habitat; material: faeces | place: China | collected 2012 | reverse complement strand
CAGGTTTTCGGCCAGAATACCGATGGCTTCGACCCACTGTGCGAAACCTGCCTCAAATTCCGCCTTGCGGGGCACGAGGATGTGCATGCGCTGAATGGTGTTGAGCGGCAGTGTGGGGTGGTAAATCGTGATTTGCCGGTGTACCGTCTGGAGCAGGTCGGCTGTCAGTTTTCCGAAAAAGGCTTCTGACGTGCGCTGCTTGTGATGAAGTCCGATGATAAGCTCGGTGGAGTCGGTTTCGAGCATGGTGTGGTAAATACCGCTGGTTACGTTGACCGACCACCGGCTCTGCGTTTGCAGGGGCATGTTGGCCGAGGCCGCTACCTTGACGGCCTGTTCCAGTTGGCGCATGCCGTAGCCGCGTGCCTCGGGCCGGTCTTCCAGCACCACGTTCAGGGCCATGGCCGGAATGCGCTGGTTGGGGCGTTGCAGCATGATACTCAGCTGTATGAGGTGGTTTACCATGTCGGGGTTGGACAGGGCAATGAGCATCTTGCGCAGGTTGGGCACCTGGTCGGCCGTAGTGCGCTCGGCATCCATCAGGGCCAGCTTGCGGGCGGTGCGGTCGGTGAGCATCGAGCTGATGAGGCAGGAGAAGAGAATGAGCATCATGGCACCGTTGAACACCGTATCGTCCAGCAGCGGCGAACCGTCGGGCAGGATGATTTCGTGACCGACCAGGGCCACGGCCAGCGTGGCGGCGGCGCGTGACGAGGTCAGCCCGAACATGAGCTGCCCCTCGGCCCGCTTCATCTTGAACACACGGGCCGTGATAAAGGCTGCGCCCCACTTGGTCAGCATGGCCACCACAATCATGATGAGCGATACGTAGAACGTAGTCGGGCTGCTGAAGATGGAGTTGATGTTGACAATCATGCCTACTCCAATCAGCAGGTAGGGTATGAACAGGGCGTTGCCTACAAATTCAATATGGTTCATCAGCGGTGAGCCGGGCGGAATGAGCCGGTTGAGCACCAGGCCTACAAGGAAAGCGCCCAAAATGCCTTCCATTCCTACAAACTCCATCAGACCGGCGCCCAGGAACACCAGCCCCAGTACAAAGATGTATTGCACCACGCTCTCGTTGTAGCGCCTGAAAAACCAGCGGCAAAGGCGCGGAAAACAGAACGTGATGAGGGCGCCGAGCAGGATTACCTTGAAGGCCAGCATCAGCCAGTACCATCCCGTGACGTTTTCCTTGAACATGCCGCCCACTACCGCCAGTACCAGCAGCGTGAGCGTGTCGGCCACGATGGTGGCGCCTACGGCAAGGCCCACACTGCGTGTGCGCGCAATGCCATATCGTATGACAATGGGGTAGGAAATCAGGGTGTGCGAGGCATACATGCAGGCCATCAGTACCGCCGCTGCCATGGCGTAGCCCAGCAGCAGGTGGTTGGTGAGCCAGCCCACTACCATGGGGATGGCAAACGACAGGCCGCCCAGCGTAAGAGCCTGACCGCGCATGGAGCGGATGTCCTGCATGTTCATCTCCAGACTGGCCAGAAACATGATGTAGTAGAGCCCCACTTTGCCGAACAGCTCAAAACTGCTGTCCCGGTTGAGCAGGTGCAGGCCGTGCGGCCCGATAAGTACACCGGCAAAAATCATGCCGATGATGGCCGGAATGCGCAGCCGCTCGAGCAGCATGGGCGCCAGGAGGATGATGCTGAGTACGGTAAAGAATATCCACGTGGGGTCCGTAATGGGGAAATAGCTGGCAAATGGTTCTGGGAGCATGGGCTTTATGTTATTTTTCTGCAAAGAAACGAAAAACTTTGACATTTTACCCGCTTTTCGGGCGGAAAATTCTATTTTTGCACCATGACAGGGCTGCGTGAGCAGCCATATGTTTGTATTCGTTATCCAAAATTAATTAATCACACAGACAAATGAATGTAGCAATTGTGGGCGCCAGTGGCGCAGTGGGACAGGAGTTTTTGCGTGTCCTGGCAGAGAGAAACTTTCCGATTGACGAATTGCAGCTGTTCGGCTCAAGCCGCAGCGCCGGACGTACTTACACGTTCAAGGGTAAGGAAATCGTAGTCAAGGAACTCAAACATAACGACGATTTTAAGGGCGTTGACGTGGCCTTTACGTCGGCCGGAGCAGGCATCTCCAAGGAATTTGCTGCTGACATCACCAAATATGGCGCCATCATGATTGACAATTCAAGTGCATTCCGTATGGACGAGGATGTACCTTTGGTCGTGCCCGAATGTAACGCGGCCGATGCGCTGAACCGTCCGCGCGGCATTATTGCCAACCCCAACTGCACCACCATCATGATGGTGGTAGCCCTGCAGGCGTTTGAAAAACTGAGTCACATCAAGCGTATTCATGTAGCCTCCTACCAGGCTGCCAGCGGAGCCGGTGCTGCCGCTATGGACGAGCTTTACGAGCAGTATCGCCAGGTGCTGGCCGGCGAGCCTGTCAAGGTTGAAAAGTTTGCCTACCAGCTGGCCTTCAACGTCATTCCGCAAATTGACGTGTTCCAGGACAACGGATATACCAAGGAAGAGATGAAAATGTATAACGAGACGAAGAAAATCATGCACAGCAATGTCGATGTGAGTGCCATGTGTGTGCGCGTGCCTTCGCTCCGCTCACATTCGGAGAGCATCTGGATTGAAACCGAGCGCCCCATCAGCGTGGAAGAGGCCCGCAAGGCCGTTGAGGAAGGCGAAGGCCTGGTGCTCATGGACAATCCCGAGAAGAAGGAGTACCCCATGCCGCTGTTCCTGGCCGGTAAAGACCCCGTTTACGTGGGTCGTATCCGCAAGGACCTGGCCAACCCCAACGGCCTGACCTTCTGGATTGTGAGCGACCAGATTCGCAAGGGCGCTGCGCTCAACGCCGTGCAGATTGCCGAATATCTCTACCGCGAGGGTGTTGTAAAATAATTTGAATTTTTTTGAGCCCGGCTCCCGCTTGGCGTGGGGCAGGGCCATTTCCTGTACCGCCGGCCGTACGTTTGACGCGTACGGCCGGCGTTGGTATACAGGGACAGGACGTGTGCGTATGCGCCGTCTGCAAAAAACTCCCCGGCACCTTGCAGCTGTAAGGTGCCGGGGAGTTTCTATGAAGTGCCGGTTTGTTTGTCGTGCTATTCCGGTCGGGCTGCCGTGATTTCGGCTATGGCCTCTTCCATGCTCACCGATTTCTGCTCGCCGGTGGTCATGTTTTTCAGGGCCACCACATTCTGCTTGATTTCCGTCTCGCCAATCAGCGCCACGTAGGGCACCTGGTGGGCGTTGGCGTAGCTCATCTGTTTTTTCATCTTTACGGCGTCGGGGTAGACCTCGGTGCGGATGCCGGCGCGGCGGGCCTGTGCGGCCAGCTTGAGGCAGTGGGCAGCTTCGGTAGCGCCGAAGTTGATGAAGAGCAGCTGGGCGCCCGACTGTGTCTCCTTGGGGTAGAGGTCGAGCTGGTTGAGCACGTCGTAGATGCGGTCGGCGCCGAACGAGATGCCTACGCCGCTCAGGCCGGGCAGACCGAAGATGCCCGTCAGGTTGTCGTAGCGTCCGCCGCCGGTGATGGAGCCGATTTGCACGTCGAGGGCTTTCACCTCGAAGATGCAGCCGGTATAGTAGTTCAGTCCGCGGGCCAGGGTGAGGTCGAGCTCGATGGCATTGTTCAGCCCCATGTCCTCGAGCTGGCTGAGCACGAAGTCGCACTCGTCAATGCCCTTGAGGCCGGTTTCGCTCTCGGCCAGCACCTGGCGCATGGTGGCCAGCTTGTCGGCATTGCTGCCCTGCAGGTTGATGATGGGCTGCAGCTTTTGTATGGCCTCCTCGCTCAGGCCTACGGCGCGCAGCTCCTCGTTGACCTTGTCGATACCGATTTTGTCGAGTTTGTCAATGGCCACCGTGATGTCTACAATCTTGTCGGCCTCGCCGATAACCTCGGCAATACCGCTGAGAATCTTGCGGTTGTTGATTTTGATGCATACCCGGATGCCGAAGCGGCTGAATACGGTGTCTACAATCTGCATCAGCTCCACTTCGTTGAGCAGTGAGTCGCTGCCCACCACGTCGGCGTCACACTGGTAGAATTCGCGGTAGCGTCCCTTTTGCGGCCGGTCAGCACGCCATACGGGCTGAATCTGATAGCGCTTGAAGGGCATCTGCAGCTCGTCGCGGTGCTGCACCACGTAGCGTGCAAAGGGCACGGTCAGGTCGTAGCGCAGGCCTTTTTCACAAAAGGCGGCGGCCAGACGGGCCGTATTGTGGGCTTCGATTTCAGAAGCGGTAACGCCGCTCAGAAAGTCGCCTGAATTCAGAATCTTGAAAAGGAGTTTGTCGCCTTCCTCGCCGTATTTTCCCATGAGGGTCGACAGGTTTTCCATGGCCGGCGTTTCAATTTGCCGGAAACCATAGAGGGCGTACACTTCCTTAATCGTATCGAAAATATAGTTGCGTTTGGCCATTTCTACGGGTGAGAAATCGCGTGTACCTTTTGGTATGCCGGGTTTGTTTGCCATTGGATAAAATGTTTGTAAGTTTCTTGTACTGTGCAAAATTACGGATTTTTGCCGACATACATACCCTTTTGCCGCCGATAAGCAAAAAAGCGGGCTGCGCAAAAGCCCTTTTGAGGGCTAAAAGGTTGATTTTATGCAAGAAAGCTTGTGCGGAAAATTTAAAATGGTTAATTTTGCACATCTATTTGTAAACTTTATTTATTTATTATGACCCACAATTTACTGAAAGGAAAGCGGGGTATTATTTTTGGTGCCCTCAATGACAAATCGATTGCCTGGAAAGTAGCTGAACGTGCGGTGGAAGAAGGTGCAACCATTACACTGAGCAACACGGCCCTGGCCTTGCGTATGGGCGAGCTGGACGAACTGGCCAAGAAACTCAACGCCACCATCATTCCGGCCGACGCTACCAGCGTAAGCGACCTTGAAAACGTATTCAGCAAGTCAATGGAAGTGCTGGGCGGGCAGATTGATTTCGTGCTCCACTCTATCGGTATGAGTCCCAACGTGCGCAAACACCGCACCTATGACGATCTGGACTATGATATGCTGAACAAGACGCTCGACATTTCAGCCATTTCGTTCCATAAGATGCTGCAGGTGGCCAAGAAAATGGATGCCATTGCCGAATACGGTTCGGTAGTAGCTCTGAGCTACGTGGCTGCACAGCGTACCTTCTTCGGTTACAACGATATGGCTGACGCCAAGAGCATGCTCGAGAGCATTGCCCGTAGCTTCGGCTACATCTACGGACGTGAGAAGAACGTACGTGTCAATACCATTTCGCAGTCGCCTACGCCCACCACGGCCGGCAACGGTATCAAGGACATGAACAACCTGATGGACTTTGCCAACAAGATGAGCCCGCTGGGCAATGCTACGGCCGACGAGTGTGCCGGATATTGCGTGCTGATGTTCAGCGATTTCACCCGCAAGGTGACGATGCAGAACCTCTATCACGACGGCGGATTCTCCAGCATGGGTATGAGTCTGCGCGCCATGAACCAGTACAGCCGCGATATGAGTGACTATACAGACGAGAACGGAAAAATCATTTACGGATAAATCCGACTGGTCATATTTATTAACCCATTAATTTTTTCCTTCAAAAAAACAACACCGTCGGCGGGGCCCATGCCTCGCCGACGGTGCTTTTGTAAGGGGGCTACGGTATCTCCGGCAGGCAGTGGCGCGGGACGGCCGGCGGGACGGACCCAACAAACTGCCGGAAAAAAATTCCAAGGTCCCTTGTTGTTTGTTTCAGGTGCCGGCTTGTTTTTTTTCGGTGCGAGGCCGTAAGCGTGCCCTTCGGTCTGCGCTTTCTGGGGGAGGGGTAGCTTGGGGGCAAGTGGGGGCTGAAACGGTTCGGGGCAGGGAGATGAACCAAAAGCGGTTCAGTCCCTGCCCCGAACGGTGGGGAAACGGCTGTGTTCAGCCTATTTCTGCTTGAATACGATGCACACGGGGTGTACGTTCACGTTGTAGCGTTTCTGGAAATAGCCTTTGGGGCAGTATTGCATGACGCTTCCCTTTAACGCATACTGGCTGGAGGAGCCGTCGGTCGGAGTAGCAGCGTCGGAAGTGATGAAGATGTCGTGACTTTGCGGCTCAATGAAAATGCCGGTCGGATTGTCCGGCAGGTTCGACCGGAGCATCGGGCTGGAAGCCGAGGTGAGGGTGTCGCCCGTCAGTGAGTTCATCGTGAAATAGTCGTAGGTAGAGTTCCAGTTGGCGTCGTACGACTGTTTGATGAGATACAGTTTTTCGCCGTCAACGGCCATCATGCTGGCTGAGGTAAAGTCGCTCACCTCATCGTTGGGGGTAATCTTCTGAATCATGGGCGGTGTGGCTCCGTAGTCGCCTGTGCAGGCAACAAACACGTTGCCCTGGCTGTCGGCCACCAGTCCGGTCGGGTTCAGCCCAACCGGAATCTTCTTGACTTCCTGGAAGGACGAGAGAGCTATTTTTGAAACGCTCTTTCCGTTTTCGTAATTGTTCTGGAAGTTGTATCCGTCGGAGTTGGCCACGTAGAGATAGCCGTTGGCCACAACCATACCTACCGGGTTGGGGCCGACAGGAATTTCGGTGGCCTGGAACGAGGTGGTGTCAATGCGGGCCACCGTTCCCGTGTTGCTCGTGGCATATACATAGGTGCCGTCGGTATACACCTTGTTCGGCTGTGTCAGAGCCACCTGGCCTTGCAGCACGGCCGTGTTGGCTGATACCACCCAGATACGGTTGCTGCTGAATTCGGCAATATACATTTTGGAGCCGCAGATGACGGCGTTTTGCGGATTTTCGCCCAAAGCCTGGTTGTTGGCCTTTTTGAATATACCCGAAGTAATGGAGTCGTTGGCCAGGTTGACCCAGTCGAGCGAGCCTACAATCTGAAAACCGGTGTTGCCCTGGTTGACCACGTAAAAGCCTTCGGTGTTTTCACAGCCTGTGCCGCAGGAGCCGCCGTCGCCATCGTTCTCGTCAGTAATACAGCCGCTCAGCACGAGGGTGCCGGCCATGGCCAGCCACATGTTTCTCAAGAAATGTTTCATGTCGTTTTGTGTTATGGTTGAATGGTTTATAGATATGAATTGATTTGTCGTATATGTTTTACCATTTGACCGACAGGGTCAGTTTGACCTGCTGTCGGGGCATGGGGTAGGCTTTGATGATTTCGTATTCTGTGCCCGTCAGGTTGAGCACGTCCAGTCGTGCGCCGTAGCAGATGCCGCCTGCCTGCCATTGCTGCCACAGGCTGGCGCTCAGTTCGGCATAGGGCTTGAGGCGCGTGCCCTCGTAGTGCTCGGGCGAGCTCCATCGTTCACCGCAGAAGGCTGCGTTCAGCGCCACGTTGGCCCACGGGTTGAGCCAGCTCAGTCCTGAGGCCGCCACGTGGTGTGGCGTGTAGGCCAGCTGGAGGTGCCGGCTTTCGGGCATGGCGTTGGTCAGGTCCTGCAGCGTATAGGTAGTGTTCCACTCCAGCCGTTGTCCCGACGGCATCCGGTAGCGTAGGTTCAGTTCGCCTTCTGCGCCCAGGCTGCGCACCCGTCCGATGTTGGTGGTGCGCCAGAGGTTCAGGGTGACCGGCACGGCTGTGATGCGGTCGGTGATGAATCCGCCAAAGGCGTCGGCTCTGAAACTCACGCTCAGCGGTTTCGTGGCGCGCAGGTGGCATGTAACACCCAGTCCGAACTGTCGCGCCCGTTCGGGCTTGACTTGCGGCGAGCCGTAGTGGTAGTAGTAACATTCCGTAAACGTGGGCGCTCTGAATGTCTCCTTGTAATAGGTGCGCAGGTTGAGCCTCGTGTCGCGTTGGTCAACGGCCTGCCATCCGGCCATGAGCCAGGGTGTGATGCGCCGGGCGTTGCGGGCGCGGGCCGAGGCGTCGGCATTGCCGTTGTAGATGAAGCTGGCCACCAGACGTGCCGTCAGGCTCAGGCGTTGCCAGGTGGCGCGTCCTGAAAGGGCGTGGAGCCAAGTGGTGCGCCACACGTCGTTGTCGGTCTTCAGGTTGCTGGTCATCCAGGCCTGCTGCACGTCGGTAGCGTAGGCCATGAGCAGCCAACTGGCCGGGCGGTAGTCAAATCCTGCCGTCATGTAGGCTTCGTGCTGCCAGTAGTTCTGGCGCAGGCATCCGCCCGGGTATTCCAGTCCGGGGTCGGTGTACCGGCTTTCGTTGTAGGTATATTTGCCGGCCGCCATCAAGTGGAATCGCGCTCCCACGGGTTGTCGGTAGGTCAGCTGCGCCAGGGCTTCCTGTTCGGCCATGCGCTCGTCGTTGTCGTCCACGTAAAGTTTTACGGCGCCGGGCAGGTGCTGGCGGTTGCGGTAGTAGCGCGACTGCAGCTCAAGCGTGCCGTTCCGCCGGTTGCGCCATTGCATACCGCCGCTGAGGGTCCATGCCTGCAGGTCGCTGTTGCGCCGGCGGCGCTGCTCGGTGGCCACCCCGTTGTGTACGGTAAACGGATAGTTGTTCTGTCCGAAATAATATTGTCCGCCGGCGTTCCAGCTCCACGCGCCCTGGCGGGCCTGATAGTGGAGCGAGGGGCTCACCGTGCCGAACGAACCGCCGCTTACGGCTGCCTTTACGTGATGGCCCGCCGAGTCGGTCGTGGCGTCGGTCTGCAGGTTCAGCAGGGCGCCGCCCAGATTGCGCACGGGGCAGAGCAGCGACAGCTGGTCGGCCGTGGTGAGCGACACTTCGGTCAGGGCGCTCACGTCGTTGTAGCGCGCGAGGTCGACCTGTCCGCTGCGGTGGTCGCCCAGGCTGAGCCCGTTCAGGGTAACCACCGTGTGGCCCGCTCCCATGCCGTGTACCGATACGGTTTTCAGCCCGCCGGCGCCGCCGTAGTCGCGCACGTTGGTTCCCGAAAACCGCTGCAGGGCGTCGGTCAGACTGCTTACGCCCCTTTCCTGCAGGGTGCGTGCGTCCATGCGCTGGGTGGGGCTGCCTACGTATTCCTCGGCTGTGGTGCGTCCGGCCCTGACGTCTACCTGTTGCAGCTGGCGCGCGGTGCGCAGGGTGTCAGCCGGCAGGGAGGCTTCAGACGGCAGCATACAGCTTGTCCACATGGTCAGCAGCACGCTGCCGATTGTGGTCATACGCCTGGCGGGCAACCCTCGTAACGGGGGATATGAAGGGTGGCTCATTGGAGTGAGTTGCATACGTTTCATGATGTGACAGGAGGGGGTGACGGGCGTCGGGCAGTACCTTGGGCAGGCGGCGTGTGGGCCGGGCTGCGGTATTTGTTCACTCCCGTTTTGTCCGTAAACGGGACGGGAGGTTATGACGCCGGTCTGAATCGGGCCGGAGAGTCATGCAACGGCTGAACCTGCCCGAAGACCTGCACTGACGGCGGGTATGCTTCACCCTGTTCAGCCATTGAAAAACGGCAGGTATTCTGGCTTGTTCCCACCGTCGTTACCTTCCCGGCTTGAACGTGACGGCTCAAGCCAGTGGCGTTTCAATAAAAATATGACGACGGCGATAATGGAATTTACAGCAGCGGCACTGCGCAGGATTCACACCTGCTTCCCTTTTTCATTGCCCCGGGTCAAGTATTCCGTCGGCGACGGGCTTGCGGGGGCAAACCGTTTTGTGGTGCAAAGGTACGAAAAAAAAGCCAAAATTCACCCGGCGGCCGCGAAACTTTGGCAGAGTATGTCCGGGCAAGGGGGCTGCCGGCCGTGAGGCGGGCGGGAGAAAAAAAACAGGGTGGCCTGAAAATGAAAAAAGGTCCGACCTTGTCGGAACAGGGTGCCGTCTTGCTTTTTCGCGAAACCGTCTTGTTTTTTCGTGAACCTTTCGGGGCGGTCAGCTTGGGGTGATAAAAAATACTAATTGTTTGTCCGTGTTGTCCACTTTCGCTAATTTAGCTGCAAATAGCGTCCGGCGGGCGGAGGGTTTCCCGGTCCGGCGGGCCATAAGAAAAAACGGATACAGATATGACCAACGGAAAATTGCTTTGGGTGGACGATGAGGTCAACATGCTCAAGGCCCATATTATATTTCTGGAACAGAAGGGATACGAGGTGACGACCCTGACCAACGGATACGATGCCGTGGAGCAGTGTCAGCAGGAGGATTTCGACCTGGTGCTGCTGGACGAGAACATGCCCGGCCTGAGCGGGCTCGAAACCCTGCAGCGCATCAAGGACATCCGCCCCGACCTGCCCGTGGTGATGGTGACCAAGAGCGAGGAGGAAAACATCATGAACCAGGCCATCGGGGCCAAGATTGCCGACTACCTCATCAAACCCGTCAACCCCAACCAGATTCTGCTGACGCTGAAAAAAAACATTCACAAGAGTGAAATTGTGGCCGAGGTGGCGCAGACCAACTACCGCCAGGACTTTGGGCGCATCGGCATGCAGATTTCGGACTCGCTCACGCCCGACGAGTGGAAGGACGTGTACCGCCGGCTGGTGTACTGGGAGCTGGAGCTGGCGCAGTCGAGCAGTCCGATGAGCGAGATGCTGGCCATGCAGAAGGAAGAGGCCAACCAGGCCTTCGCCAAGTTTGTGCGCCGTCACTATGCCGATTGGATTCAGCAGTCCGACGAGCGCCCCATGATGAGCATGGATGTGTTCAAGAAAGTGGTGTTCCCGCTGCTCAATGAGGGGCAGAAGGTGTTTCTGCTCGTGCTCGACAATTTCCGCTACGACCAGTGGCGCGTGTTCAGCCACGAGCTTGCCGAGGACTTCAGTGTGACGGAGGACCTGTATTACAGCATCCTGCCCACCGTGACGCAGTATGCCCGCAACGCCCTGTTTGCCGGACTGACGCCGGCCATGATACGCCAGATGTATCCGCAGCTTTGGGTGGACGAGGAGGAAGACGAGGGCAAGAACCAGAACGAGGAGCAGCTCATTGCCGAGCAGTTGCGGCGCTACCGGCGCAAGGAACGCTTTTCGTACCACAAACTGCAGACGTCGCAGGCCGCTTCCCTGTTCTTGCAGAACCAGTTTGCCCAGCTTTCGGGCAACGAGCTGAACGTGGTGGTCATCAACTTTATCGACATGCTCTCACATGCCCGCACGGAGTCGGAAATGGTGCGTGAGCTGGCGGCCAACGAGGCGGCCTACCGTGGCATCACCCTCTCGTGGCTCAAGAACACTTCGGTGCAGGCCCTCTTTCGGGCTTTGGCCGAGAGCGACTATACCATCGTACTGACTACCGACCACGGCAGCATACGTGTCAGTGCGCCCTCGAAGGTGGTGGGCGAGCGAACCCTGAACACCAACCTGCGCTACAAGGTAGGCCGGCAGATGAGCTACAACAACCGCGAGGTGTTTGAGGTGCGCGAGCCGCTCAAGGTGGGACTGCCGTCGCCCAAGCTCTCATCGACCTATATTTTTGCTACGGGCAGCCGTTTCTTTGCCTATCCCAACAATTATAATTATTACGTTCAGTATTATCAAGACACGTTTCAGCACGGCGGCCTGTCGATGGAGGAGATGATCGTGCCCATCGTAACGCTGCGTCCCCGCCGGCGCTGACGGCGGCCGCAGTTGAATGTGTGCCTGATTACCGGTGTTTTGTATGCTTGCGTATAAAACACCGGTCTTTTTTTTGCTGTTTGATACATTTGACTTAACTTTGCCAATGGTTCCGCCTTTCTTTACGGTTCCGTCTCTCAGGCAACGGGCTGCGCCTTTGCCGGAGAGACGAGGCGCGTGGAGGCGGCGCGGAGCCGCTATATCAGAGAAAGCGTTTACATGCGCTTTGTTCCTGACAGCTTGAAACTTCGCAACTTTCAGAGATAACGTCAAGAACATGGCAACGGTAGATGCTCACAGAGGATGTATTTATCTGCATCCCCCGATGTCGCATGGAGCGTACGCCGAAGGTGTTGTCTCTCCGTGTGGCGGAAATGGGGTATTGTATAAACACATCGGCGTGGGTTTCGCGTTGCTCGTTCGACGTTATCGGGCAATGCGAAGGCCTCAAGCTGTGGAGCGAGTGACAGGTACGAATCTCCACGCTTTCTTGTGTATGGCTCTCATCAAGATTTTTTTTTATTCATGTCGGCATTGGGAGGTTGGCAGGCAAATGAAATAAGGAGGACGAATCATGAAAACCATGATTGTTGTTTCTGCATCGGGGAACAAAGGAAAAACGCATACCATCATGGCGGCCGCGCGGCTTTTTCCTTTGTCGGATGTGGAGTATTTGCAGTATTATGCTGATGCGCCGGCCACTGGGTTGAACCCGTCCTGGGTTCTGTGCCGCGGAAAGTATGCGGTTGGCGAAACGGAAAAAATCGTAGGCTTTTCCAGCGAGGGAGACACTTTTGAATCCGTACATAACGGACTCGTGGCACTCACGCATGATGCCGTTTATCCGGATGTAATCGTGCTGGCTTGCCGAACAAGAGGAGCATCGCGTGGCGCCGTCGAGGATTTTGCGGCGCAGCACGGCTATGCGTTGATTTGGACTTCCACGTATTACGGCGTTACGCCTGCCGGAAGTTCTTTTTTCATCGCGCCCAATGGTGTGGATCTTAACGGAGTGTTTGCACAGAATATTGTGGAACTTGTCAAAAGGTTATTGTCATGAAAAAGAGAATATGGCTAATTATTTCGTTGCTTCTTCTTATTGTGGAGTTTACACCGGCAATCGCGCAGATACGTCCGAAACCGAGTTATGACTACTGGCATGACGGCATCTCTTACCGGTGGTATGCAGGAGGAGCAGAAGTCATTTATTGCGATCCGGAGTTGCGCGCAGTTTCCATTCCGAGTGAAGTTAACGGAAAGAAAGTGACGCGTATTGGAGAGATGGCGTTTTATCAAAGCGATCTGGTTTCAGTGGTTCTTCCCGAAAGCATAACTGTTATTGACAGCATGGCTTTTCTGGGGTGCGACAACCTGTCGTCAATCAACTTTCCTGCCGGATTGACCCGTATTGGAAAAAAGGCGTTTCAAGAATGCCAGAGTTTAAAATCTATTTCTCTTTCTGATAGTTTGACGGAAATGAGGGATGGCGTTTTTAAGCATTGTATTTAGAACCTCATAATAACCCAAAATAACCAGAAACATCTAAGCA
>OGYZ01002355.1_pt1 | contig 13046 bp, 10 predicted proteins | sample 1576681 | NCBI WGS metagenome assembly OGYZ01 (sample SAMEA3541480, study PRJEB24748) | human gut metagenome | biome: human gut; feature: human-associated habitat; material: faeces | place: China | collected 2012 | reverse complement strand
TAGAGCACGATGGTAAGCAGAATGACGGCTACGATGGCAAACCAGATGAAATGCTCCCTTGACCCGGCCAGTACCCGCCGCATCGAGGATCTGCTCCTGCAGCTTTCGGAACGTTACGCCATCATCCTCGTCTCGCACGGGATCGCCCAGGCACGCCGTCTGGCGACCCGACTCCTGCTTTTTGAGGACGGCCATGCCCGCGGCCCCTTCCCGCCGGAAGAGCTGGCCCGCATCTTCCCCCATGAGGATGCGGCGGGACAGGCCTAAGACGAGGGGCTCGCAGTCAACACCACGTCCGGCGGGCCGGTGTTTTTCCGCTGGCAGGGCGGCAGGCATCATGCTATCCAGAAAGAAGGAACCCCTGTCCGTGACGGGCAGATCGTCTAACCCCTTGCAAGGATCCGTCATGTCTGCTGCCATCCGCAATCCCCTGCCGCTGTGGGGATTGTACTTCCTGCTGCTTGTGGCCATGTTCGCCACGCCCCTGTCCAACCTGAGTTTCCTGCTCTGGATCATCGCCCCCCTGCTGGCCCTGACGATCCGCAACAGCGCCCGCAAGGAAGGCTTGGAGGACGATGCCCAGCACGCCTCCTGGATCATGGGCTCGGCCGGGCTCTTCCTCCTGCTGGTCTTCCTGCTCATCGGCGGCATGGCCACCGCCAGCTCGACACTGATCGGAGCGGAGTCCCAGCAGCGCATCAACGAGATCAGCACCGCCATGAGCCGGCAGCAGATGCCCTGGAAGGACGCCTTCGTCCAGCTGCTGGAAGTCCAGGGCGTCAAAGGTATGATCCTTATTTGTGCCGGCGGTCTCCTGCTGAGCGTGCTCTGGCCCCTGCAGCGCATCCTCCAGGGCATGGTGGCCCTGAAGATGCAGGTGGCCCCGCGCCGTATCTCTACCGGCGGCAAGCTGCTGACCCTGCTGCTGGCCGTCCTGCTGGCCGGGGTCTCGTGCCTCGCCGCCCTCGGCGCGACCCTGTAAACAGGCCCCGTCAAAAAACATCCGGGCGCAAAAAGTGCCCTGCCTGCCGGTGCCCCGTGGCACAGGCGGACAGTTCCTGAGCCTCGGCATACCACCAAGGGGGGTGTCGCATGATCCGTCCCCGCTTCCGTCATACCGGCAGGCCTTGCTGCCTGATTCTGCTCTGTTTGCTGCTCCTGCCCTGGCTGGGCGCCTGCGCCCCCCAGTACGGCGTGAGCGTGGATTCCCTGCGCGGCCCCCAGGCCGACAACGCCGGCACCGTCTATGTTCCCCGCCCCGGCGTGGAAGGCATGGCCGAGGACGACCTGCTGTTCCGGGATGTGGCCGCACAGCTGGAGCCCTGCTTCACGGCCCGGGGCTACACCCTGAAACTGGACGGCCAGACGCAGGATAAAAGCGACAACCTGGTCTTCATCAGCTTCGGCATCAGCGAGCCCGACGTGCGCATCTACACCACGGTCAGCTATGTGCCCTACACCTGGGGCCGGGGGCATTTTCGCCATACCCGCTGGGTGCGCGAGGAAGAGACGCGGACCAAGGTCTTTTTCCATGCCGGGCTGCTGCTGGAAGGCTGCACACGGGCACCGGACGGCGGCCGCGGCAAGAACCTCTGGCGGACAGAGATCCGCTGTACGGGACGGGATGATGACTTCCGCACCCTGCTGCAGGCCATGCTGCCCGTTTTGCAGCAGCACCTGGGCAAGGATACCGGCGGGCGGCGCTATTTCGTCGTGACGCTGGATGAGGATGAAGCGCCTGTGGTGGAAGAAAAGGAAGTCACGGCCAACTGAGATGCGGCCGGTCCACCGATATGAAAGAGCCCTGCCGGTCTCCGGCAGGGCTCTTCTTCATCAAGGCTGCGTCATGTTTTCTCCTGTCCAGCCGCCGCCAAGGGCCCTGACGAGAGAAAGAGCATCCTTGGCCATGGCCGCCCGATGCGAGGCGTATTCCGTCTCGGCGCTCAGGCTGGATGCCTGGGCCGTCAGGACATCCAGATAGTCGCCCTTGCCCCCCGCGTACAGATCGCGGGAAAGCCGCAGGGCCTGTCTCTGATGGTCCCGGGCCGCACGCAGGCCGTCCTCCCGGCGTGACTCCTTTTCATAGGCCGACCAGGACGTCTCCACGTCATGCAGGGCCTCCAGGACCGTTTCCCGGTACACAAGAGCGGCCTCTGCCGCGGCTGCCCGGGCTTGATCCACCATGGCCTTGTTCCGGCCGAACGAGAAGATGTTCCAGCTTGCCATGGGCCCCACGCCCAGGCTCTTCATGGCGTCGCTCTAGGAGACGAAGTCCGAGGAAGTGACGGCCCCGCTGCCCACAAGGGAAAAGCTGGGGAAGAGCGCGGCCTGGGCCACCCCGATGCGTGCCGTGGCCGCATGGTGCTCGGCTTCGGCCTTGCGGACGTCCGGCCTGCGGCGCAGCAGATCGGAAGGCACGGCCGAAGGCAGACTGCGCAATTCCGGTATGGGCCCGGCGGGGGACAGCCGGGCATCGAACATGCCGGGATTGCGGCCGGCAAGGGCCTCCAGACCGCGGATGGCCGCCACGACCTCCGCTTCCGCCGACGGCACGGACGCCTGCGTGGTCTCCATCTGGGCCCGGGCGGCATGCAGGTCGAGCATGGCCACGGTACCGGCATCGGCACGGGCCTGGATGACGCGTACCGTATCCCGCTGCACGGCCACGTTCTCCAGCGCGATGCGGAGTTTTTCCTGTGCCAGCCGCAGATCCACATAGCCATTGGCCACTTCCACCGCCAGGGAGGCGCGTGCGTCGGCAAGGCTTATGCCCGCGGCCTCCAGATCTGCCCCGGCAGCTTCCAGGCTGCGCCGCAGCCCGCCGAACACGTCCACGGCCAAGGCCAGCTGCACGGAGGCGTCCAGTTTGGTGGCTGTCCCGTCGGGCGCATAGTTCCGGGAGCGGGCAAGCTCGCCCGTCCCCGTGGCATCCGGCAGGAATTCCGCACGGGCCTCCATGCGTGCCGCCCGCGACTGGGCCACCCGCTGCACGGCCTGCCGGACGGAAAGGCTCCCCTCCTGGGCTTCGAGCACCAGGGCCGTCAGCAGCGGATCATGAAAATCCTCCCACCAGGACGGGCGCAGGGGAGCACCCGTACCGGCAAGCGTGCCGGGCAGGAAGTTTTCCGGTACGTCCGCGTCCGCCCGCTTGAAGTCAGGCCCCAGGGTGCAGCCCCCCAGACCGGACAGGCCCACGGCCAGCAGCAGGCACAGGGCCGCGCGACCGCCGTGGAACTTTCCCGAAGCCTTTTCGCGCAGGCGCTGGAAAACGGCATACAGGGCCGGTGTGAACACGATGCCCACACATGTGGCCGCCAGCATGCCGGCAAAGGTCGTGATGCCGATGGCCTGACGGCTGGCGGCACCCGCACCGTCCGCGAACACCAGGGGCAGAACGCCGAAAAGGAAGCTCCAGGCCGTCATCATCACGGCGCGGAAACGCAGGTTCGCCCCCGAAAGGGCCGCCTCCTCGATGCCTTTGCCGCCCTCGCGCTCCTGCTTGGAGAACTCCACCATCAGGATGGCGTTCTTGGCCGCAAGGCCGATGAGCATGACCAGGCCCAGCTGGGCATAGATGCTCATGGATTCCCCGCAGACGGTCAGCCCCAGCAGGGCCCCCAGCACGGCAAAGCTGACGGTCAGCATCACCGGCACGGGAATCGTCCAGCTCTCGTACTGCGCCACCAAGAAAAGATAGGCGAACAGCAGGGCCAGCCCCATAAGGAACACGATCTGCCCGGTGTTCTGCTTTTCCTGATAACTGAGGCCCGTCCATTCGATATGGTAGCCCGCGGGCAGCTTGATGCCCTCGATGGCCGTGTACAGGTCGCCGGAGCTGACACCGGGGGCGCTCTGGGCGTTGATCTCCGCCGCGACCATCTTGTTGAAGCGCGTGATCTGGCGCGGCCCCACTTCATACTGGAGCGTCCCCAGAGCGCTCAGGGGCACCATGTCGCCGTTGCTGTTGGGGATGAGCAATTCTTCCACATGATGCAGCGACGAGCGGGAGTCGGCCCCGGCCTGGAGCTTGACCTCGAAATTGTTGCCGCTCAGGGTGAAGTCGTTGATATAGTAGGACGCCAGCACATCCTGGAGCGTGGAAAACACGGTCCCGGCCTGCACGCCCAGCAGTTCGGCCTTTTCGCGGTCCAGGCGCAGGCGGAGCTGCGGCGTGGCCGCATCGTAGGCCGTCATGGCGAACATGGTCTCGGGGCGTGCCGACAGATCACGGACAAAGGCGTCCGTGACGGTGGCCAGCGCGGAAGCATCGATGTCCCCGATGCCGCAGATGTCGAACGAGGCACCGCCCGTGGCGCCCAGGCCCATGATGGCCGGCGGCGTGAAGGCCACGATGCTGGCGGCGGCGATGTCATGCGTCCGTGCCTGGATCTGTCCCATGATAGCGGAAAGGCGGGTCGGCGGCGCGCTGCGCTCCTCCCAGGGATCAAGCTCCACGATGCACATGGCCGCGTTCTCCCCGCTGCCGCTGAGCATGCTCATGCCCGAGACCTGCATGACGGAATGGATGCCGGGGATGGCCGCCAGACGCTCGCGCACCGTGGCCAGCACCGCATCGGTACGTTCCTGGACAGCATCGCCGGGCAATTCCACATTGCAGAAAATGACGCCCTTGTCTTCCATGGGCAGGAACGACGGCGGGATATGCCCGTACAGGAGCCATACGCCGAGGAAGGTCCCGCCCAGTATGCCCAGCGTCAGCCCGCCGCGCCGCACAAGACGCCCCGTCAGGCCCAGATAGCGGCCGCGCAGGGCGTCCAGGAACCTGTTGACGGGCAGGAAGATGGGGGCACACTGCCCGCCCGACCTGCGCAGGACCAGGGCGCACAGGGCCGGGCTGAGCGTCAGCGCCACCACGGTGGAAAGGCAGAGGGCCACGCACATGCTCACCGCGAACTGGCGGTAGATGGCCCCCACCATGCCGCCGTAAAAAGCCAGAGGCGCATAGCAGGCCACCGTGACCAGGGTCGTGGCGATGACGGCCCCGGTGATCTGCCGCATGCTTTTTATGGCTGCCTCCCGGGCGGGCAGGCCTTCGCGTTCCATGATGCCCTGCGTGTTCTCCACCACCACGATGGCATCGTCCACCAGGGAACCGATGACGAGGATCAGGCCGAACATGGTCAGGGTGTTGATGCTGTATCCCAGGGCGTACATGACGCTGAAGGTCCCCACCAGCGACACGGGGATGGCCACTGCCGGGATGAGCGTGGCCCGCCAGTCCTGGATGAACAGCCACGTCACCAGAACGACCAAGATCAGGGCCACCACCAGGGTGGAGACCATCTCCCGCATGGAGGCGACGATGAACTTTGTCGGGTCATAGGCGATGGAATAGCTCACACCGGGCGGGAAGCGCTGCTCCCAGGTGGCCAGCTCGGCCTTGATGCGGTTCATGGTCGCCAGAGCATTGGCATCAGGGCTCCGGTACAGGGACAGGCCCACGCTTTCCTTGCCGTTGAAGGTGGAACGTCCTGAATAGCTGCTGGAGCCCAGCTCCACGGTGGCCACGTCCCGCAGGCGTACTATCCGGCCGCTGTCGGCATCGGAGCGGACCACGATCTCGCCGAATTCTTCCGCCGTCTTGAGGCGCCCCTGCACATTGAGCTTGTAGGAAACGTAACGGTTGCTGCCTTCGGCCCCCAGCGTGCCCGCGGCCGCCTGCACGTTCTGCGCCTCCACGGCGCTCCTGATCTCGCTGGACGAGATGCCGAGCCCGGACATGCGCAAGGGGTCCATCCAGATGCGCATGGCGTATTCCTGCTGCGACATCATGTCCGACGAGGAGACCCCCTCCAGACGGGCCAGGGCATCCTTGACGTTGTTGTTCACATAGTTGACCAGCTCGTTCAGGCTCAGGGAGGTGCCGTCGGTCTGGAAGGCCAGCATGGCCAGGATATCGTTGCCGCGCTTCTCCACCGTGATGCCGACCTTGGTCACCTCGCTGGGCAGCTGGGCCTCCGCCCGTTTGACGGCATTTTGCAGGTTGACGAGGGCGATGTCGGAATCCGTGCCGGAGCGGAAGGTCACGGAGCAGGAATAGGAGCCGGAATTGCTGCTGGTGGAAGAAAAGTACAGCAGGTCCTCCACGCCGTTGATCTCGTTCTCCAAAGGCATGGCCACGGTCTGGGCCACCACGTCGGCACTGGCCCCGGAATAGGTCGCCGAAACGAAGAGCGTGGGGGCGCGATCTCGGGATATTCCGCCACCGGCAGGTTGGCCAGGGAGATGCCGCCGGCCAGCAGCAGGATCAGGCTCACTACAGCGGCAAGGCGGAGACGTTCGATGAAGATACGCGAAAACATGCTAGTCCTGCACTCCGGCATCCGCGCCCTTGCGGGCATAGTCCACCTTCATCCCGTCAGCCACCTTGTGCGTGCCGTCCGTGACGACCCGCTCATGGGCGGTCAGCCCCGAGTGGACCGTCTGGGATTCGCCCACCAGATTCCCCAGCGTCACGCGGCGCAGGCTCACCCGGTCGTCCTCCTGCACCACATAGACGAACGCTCCCTGCGCGTCATGCTGCACGGCCGACGGAGGACGGCAGGCACAAGGCTGTCCGTCTGCCGGTACAGGGTCACCACCACGGTGCTCTCAGGCACGAGGCGGCTCTGGGGATTGGCCAGCTCGGCGTAGACCAGGATCGTGTCCGTCCTGCCCTCCGCCGTGTTGTCCACGATGGTCACCCGGCCTTCGGTCCCATAGTCCGTACCGTCGGCAAGCCGTACACGCACCCGCCCCAGCGAACGCAGTTCCTCTTCGGAACCGAAAACAGCCTGCATGTCGCGTACGCTCAGGCCAAAGCGCACACGCACAGGATCCGTCCTGACCAGCGTCACCAGGGTGCCGGACGAGGTGGTCACATAATTCCCGGCCGTGAACGCCGTGACCCCGATACGCCCGGCCATGGGCGCTACTATCCGGGTGTTGCGCAGGTCATCCTGGGCCGTCACAAGGTCGGCCTCCGCCGCCAGCAGTTCACCATAGGCCACCTGCTCCGTCCGTTCGGCGCTTTCCAGCACATCACGGCTGACGGCCTGCTTTTTGAACAGGCTGCGATTGCGGGCCAGGTCGGCCCGGGCATAGGCGTGCTCCGCCTTGTACTGCACGACCTTGCCCCGGGCATTCTTCACCGCGGCCTCGTAGCGCACCGGATCGATGCGGTAGAGCATCTGGCCGGCCTGGACCGTATCGCCATCGCGAAAACCCACCTCCAGGATCTCGCCTGCCACCCGGGGCACCAGCGATACCGTGGCAGGCGAGACCACCCGACCGGTATAGCGACGGCTCTGGGTGTCCTGCACGGCAAGGACTTCCCCCACTTCCACCACAGGTGCCGGTACCGGCATGCCCGGCCCCGGCATGGCCGCCCGGACAAACGGGACGGCGCACAGGAACAGCAGCAGGGACAACAGGAGGGATCTTCTCATTTGCCCGCTCCCTGCGCCTGCGCTGCCCGCAGTTTTTTGCCTTCCTCCAGGGCGATGGCAAGGACACGCTCGAAGGTTGCCCTGTCTTCCGCCGACACATCACGCAGCAGATGATCCAGGATGCCGTTGATCTTGTCGTGATGATAGCGGTAGCGCTCCATGCCTTTGTCCGTCATACGGATGGAGACCGCCCGCCGGTCCTTTTCCGATGGCTCCCGCACCACCAGCCCCTCCAGGACCAGCCCCTGCACCGTCTGTGAGATGCAGCCCGGCGAAAGGTAGAGCAACTGGGCCAGCTCCTTGACCATGAGTCCTCTGGGGGCACAGGCCACCAGGGCCTCGATGATCCGCCCCGGTGCCGTGGGCAGGGTACCTTCCGGCATATCCGGCCCCTGGGTGGGGTGTTTTCCCAAAGAGAGCAGGATCTCCGAAAGATCCGGTATCTGCGTCCATTCCATGTGAGCCCTCTTAATTATTTATTGAAAAATAGTTTAGTTACTAAATTATTTTTTATGTCACCCTCCGTTCCCTGTCAACCGCTCCGCACGCAAGGCCCCTCCATGAAGGGCCCGAAACGCCAGCAGGGAGGCCTGCCCCGTACGGCAAAGCCTCCCTGCTGTCTTGGTCCCCTGCGGACCGGTCTGGACGAGCGTATGCTCTATTCCGGCAGGCTTCCTGCCAGATCCTTGATCCAGCGGATGGTCTGACGGCTCATCTTTCGATGCATGTCCTCATCATTGCTCACATGCAGGGCCCGGGCCAGGCAACCGGCCACACAGACGGGCTCCAGTCCGGCCTTGCGCCGGTCATGGCACAGATCACACTTGCAGGCCTTGCCGGTAACGGTATCCAGATGGGGCACATGATAGGGACAGGCCGTCACGCAGGCCCCGCAGCCCGTGCAGCGGTCGGCATCGATATGGACGATGTTTTCCTCATCCAGCCACATGGCATCATGCGTACAGGCGCGAAGACAGGCGGGCCGCGCACAGTGCACACAGGTGACAAAGCCCATGGGCAGGCTGACCTTGCCTTCTGCCAGAGCAGGCGTGCCCCCCAGCTGCCGGCACAGGGGCAGGGAAATCCCGTGCCACTGACGGCAGTGGATCTCGCAAGCCTTGCAATTGACACAGCGTTTCTCGTCAAAAACGATGCAGGTGGAACTGCTCATCAGTTTTCCTCCCGGGCATGATCATTGCAGACAGGGCGCAGGGTCACAAAGTGCTCCTGCAGGGCAAGGCCGTGGACCATGGCATCTTCCTTGTCCAGCCCGCCGTGCATGAACTCCTGGTCTGCCAGTCCCTTACCGCGGGCCCTGCTCTCCACCGGCAGGCGATGCCCGAAACCATGCAGCATGAACACGGCATCGGGATGCATGCCGGGGATGACACGCACCCGGATCTCGCCACCTTTGCCGTCAGCTCTTTCCATACGGACAGTGTCTCCATCCTCCACGCCCAGCTCGCGGGCCCGTTCCGGGGCGATCCAGGCACGGTTTTCCGGCAGGCTGTCGTGCAACAAGGGATTGTTCTGGGTGTGCGAATGGGTGTGGCGTGCATTGCGACCCACGATCAGGCGGAACTGCCCCTTCCCCGGCCGGGGCACGTCCTGCCAGGGCATGAGCGAAGGCAGCCCGGCTTCCTGCCAGGGACCGAAAAGGACTTCTATCTTGCCGGAAGGCGTCGCGAAACGGGGGCCCAGATCGATGGGGGCATCTGCGAGAGAGACGGAACCGTGCCGGAAATCCTCCACGGAGACACCAGTCCCTTCCAGCTGGAAGCGCCAGACATCTTCCAGCGTCTCGCAGGCCAGATCCTCCAGCCCCAGACGGCGGGCCAGCTGTCCCAGGATCCACCAGTCCGGCCGGGTATCGAAACGGATATCCGCAGCCGGGCTGCGCATGATGAAGGCAGGCTTGCTGCCACTCTTGACCTGGAGCAGGGATCCCCGCTCCACAAAGGACGGCATGGGCAGCACCACATCGCTGAACCAGGCCGTATCCGACCAGGAAAAAGTCAGCGAGACCATCAGCTCCAGACCGGCCAGCTGGGCCTTCTGCCGTTCAGGGTCCGGCATGGCGGACAGAGGGTCGTGCTTGAGGGTGAAGTAGGCCTTGACGGGATACGGATCTCCGCTTTCCACGGCCCGGAAAGCCTTGTGCAGCAGGCTGGCCCCGGGAGCAAAGGCCGGTTCGGCCCAGCCGACGCCGTCCGCCCGCTTTTCCCTGGGGGCGGCATACAGCGAGGTGAAGGAGCGCAGGCCCTTGCGGCCGGCATCCTTGGGACCCGCCGCCAGCAGCAGGCCACCTTTACTGCCGAAAGCGCCCAGCAACGCATCGATGAGGTAGGCCGTACGGCAAACCATGAACGACTGGGGATAGCGAGTGCTCATCCAGCCGCCATGCCAGATGACCCGCGGCGCTGCAGCGGCCAGGGAACGCGCCAGCTCTGCGATGACATCTGCCGGGATGTCGCACTGGCTTTCGGCCCATTGCGGCGAATAGGGGCGCACAAAGTCCGCCAAGGCTTCGAAATCCTGGACATAACGCTCCACGTATGCGACATCGTAGAGTTTTTCTTCGATCAGGACATGCAGCACTGCCAGGTTGAGAGCCAGATCCGTGCCGGGGCGGATGCAGAGGTTCTGCTGCGCCTTGAGCCCCGTCACCGTGGGGCGAACGTCCACACAGGTCAGGCGACAGCCCTTGTCCAGCGCGTCCAGCACCTGATTGAGCTCCCCGACCTTGAGAGATTCCAGAAAATTCCGGCCCTGCACGACGATATGGCGGCAGTTCTTGAAATCATAGATCCATTTGCCGCGCCCGTGACCGGTCAGGGAATAGGAGGCCTGGTTGACGTTATGGGCACAGGCGTCATCATGAGTGCAGTAATTGGGCGAGCCCAGACCGCGCATCAGGGCCTTGCTCATGTCGGAGAACGGCCCGGGCCGCTCGGACCAGAGCACACTGCGCGGCCCGTAGGTGACCATGATCGTTTTCAACCGTTCCGCCACATAATCCAGGGCCTCGTCCCAGCTCACGGAACGCCACAGTCCTGCGCCGCGCTCTCCGGCACGGATCAATGGCCCCTGCGGGCGTTCATCATCAGCATACAGGGCCAGGGACGCGGCGCCCCGGGGGCACAGGGCCGCCCCGGAAGCACTGTGGCTGTTGCCGCATATCCAGCGCGGCACGCCGTTCTCACAATGAATCTCCACAGGGCAGCGTGTATTGCACATGCCGCACAAGGAGTAGACGATGGATGACGCCATATATGGACTCCTGCCCGCATGGCGGGCGTGTATTAGTCGATGATCGCCCCTTGTCCGTCCTGCCCGACGGGACATACCAGACGTCCCAGCAGCAGGCGCAAGGGGATGTAGGCCAGCACGAACCAGAAGACGAAGCCCGGCTCAGGCCCCAGCAGGGGCAAAGAAAATGGAAGGGAGGGGCTGACCGTACCGAAACGGGCCTGCATCCAGGCCAGAGCCAGAGGGACAGGCCATAACGACGCTACCCACAGGGCTCCGTTGAGGGAAAAATAATAGCCAAAGGCCTCATGCCCCTGGCGATTGACTGCCTTGTAAGCATCCTTGCCGCTCTCGCGCAACGCTCGCTCACTCAGCTTGTGGTAATGCCGCATCTCGGTGCGCAGTTCCTTGAGACGGGCCGCATGCATGCGCTGCCCGAGCCGCAAGGTCAGCAGGCCCAGCACCACGGCCTGGGCTGCCAGTACGCATGTCCCCACTATATAGCCCCATTCCGGCAGCTCCGGGAACCAGCGGTACGGAGCGATGCACCAGGGATCTATCCACAACAAAAAACTTTTCATGCCGCGCAAAAACAGGGCAGGGAAAGCCCCTGCCCTCCGGTAGTTACCCGAAAATACGGTAATTGAAGAAGCCGCGCAAGACGTAATCCGTACCCACATACAGGGCAAGGACGATGAAAAGGCGCTTCAGCCAGATGTCCGAGAAAAAGCGGGACGTGTAAGGCCCGATAAGCGAGCCCACGGCGATGCCCACCAGTTCCAGCCCCACCAGGGACCAGTCCACGGTCACGCCATGCAGCAGCAGGGTCGTGATACCGGTGATCATGCTCACCAGCACGGCCAGAGCGGACGTTCCTGCGGCCAGATACATGGGCAGCTGGGTGATGCTGGTCAGGAAAGGTACCAGCAGGAAACCGCCACCCACACCCAGGAAGGCGGCAATGGAAGAGATGACGATACCGCCCACGAACGGCAGCACAGGATTGAAGGAGAACTCCACGCCGCAGAAGGTGAAGACGCAGCGTCCCAGACTGAAGCTGCGCAGACGGACACCGGTCTCCACGACCTCACCGGGATTCTTGTTTTTCACCGACGCTTCGAAAGCTTTGGCAGCTTCTTTGGCCTTGGCCTTGGAACGCTGCCCGGCGGGAGAGGTCTCCCACATCAGATAGCAGCCCAACAGCAGGACAAAGAGACCAAAATAGCCCTGATACGAGGAAAAATTCAGTTTACCGGCCGTCAGCTTGACTGCCATGAAAGCGCCCACGATGGACCCCAGCCCCAGAGCGATCCCCAGCGGCAGCACGATACGCTTCAGACGATAGTAGCTGAAGGTGCTCAGGGCCGCGGAAAGCCCGGCCAGCATCTGGTTGGACGCCCGCACAGAGTCGGTGATGGATTTGTTGAGGGGCGTCTGCCCAAAGGATTTGGCATAGGCGCCCAAGCCATGCACACTCATGTGGCCCACACCGGCCATGACGCCGCCAAAAGCTCCTACCGTGGAGAAGATCCAGCCCACCCACAGGGCCCAGCCGAAGGCCAGCAGCATGTTGGTCTGCGGCCCGCCGGGAATCCCCAGATAGCCTGGGGCCGCCTGCATGTCGATGGACTGCGGCGCCGTTTCAAGTTGTTTGGCGATGGCATTGGCAAGCGGGCTCGTTTCTGCCGCCAGCGCAAGACTGGTATAAAGTGCGATACCGACCAGGACCAGAGTGGTCCCCAGGACGATTTTTTTCATGGAGCCTCCTTAATAAATTTAATAATCAATACTTATATACTATCCATAAGAAACACTTTGTGCAAGCCCATTTCAGCGTGAAGGGCACAGGTTGAAGGAGATTAGCTCGCACTCTGGACTTCTCTCAGCGTGGTACAGGCTAAAGCATGAAGAAACCAGAGATTACCCTGAAGAGAACGCAGACCGCAGTCGGTGCGATAGCAAATCAGCTCGTCACGGCGCAAAAGACCATGAGCCAAGAGCACAATGCCGTGCCTGCTTTTGCAGCTATCTCCGTCAGTCATCCGGACGCAGCGGTTACGGCTGTGGCAACAGTTGTTTTTAGTCTAGCGTACCCGGGAAAAGAAAAGATCCGGGATCCACATTAGTTTACCTAAAAACTTGTCTGCTGCCCAGAGCCGCATTGGACGCCGGTTCTTACTAGGCTGGGGGCCATGATTTGCTGATGCGATAATGAAAACGGGCATCGCGCACTGCCGGGGAAAGCAGAAGGGGATTCAACCCTTTTGCACGGAATACAAGCGCTAAAATCCTTGCACAGGCCTACCGGCAAAAGTTTTTGGAAGGGAGGGGCGCGGGGAGGGAGAACCT
>OGYZ01002351.1_pt1 | contig 13075 bp, 10 predicted proteins | sample 1576681 | NCBI WGS metagenome assembly OGYZ01 (sample SAMEA3541480, study PRJEB24748) | human gut metagenome | biome: human gut; feature: human-associated habitat; material: faeces | place: China | collected 2012 | reverse complement strand
CTCTAATGCCATCTCTTCATTCTCTCCCTCACATATAATCTCCAACTCTGTTTTATTCTTTATCCCAGCAGACATAATCATAAGAGGAGACCTAGCATCAATTAACTTTCCATTAGCAATTAAATTAATAGTACACTTATACTTCATAGCAAGTTTTGCTAGTTCAGTTGCAGGCCTTGCATGAAGACCTGTTTCATTTTCAATAACAACATTTGCTTTTTTCATTCTTATTTCTCCTCCCAAACATTTTTCTTCCAAGCAGCCATAATTCCCATTGCAACAAATGAACCTGCTGCAAGAGCTACAACATACCAAGCCCAATTACCAATCAAAGGCAAGACAAAAATTCCACCATGAGGAGCCATTAAAGTACAATTAAAAGCCATTGACAATGCCCCTGAAACAGCTGAACCAATTACACAAGAAACAAGTACACGAAGTGGATCTGCTGATGCAAATGGAATTGCTCCCTCTGATATAAATGACAATCCCATAACGTAATTTAGTAAACCTGCTTGTCTCTCCTTTTTAGGCAATTTTTTTGGAAAGAATGTTGCTAAAAGAGCTATTGCAAGTGGTGCAACCATTCCACCAATCATAACTGCTGCCATTATCTCATAATGGCCCTCTGCCAACATTCCTGTTCCAAAAGTATATGCAGCCTTATTTACTGGTCCACCCAATCCGGCTGGCGCTGGATGTACTCGCGGAAATACCGCTGCTGCGCTTCAAAGGAATTTGCCTGGTCTTCCTTATCCGTGGATACACGGCAATACGCTGCTACTTGTAACATAAAAACTCCTCCTTTTCGTGGTATCATACGATACAGAATGTGTCTTTGCAATTGTGCGAATACTGAAAGGCACTATTCCTTTACAGATTTTGATTTTCCTGTATTTCTTATCTGTTCTTCTAATTTTTGTACGCAGTTCCTACACTGCATTTCGTTAAGAACCCCTTGACGCTGCAAGGCGAGCAGGACGGCTCGCTGGTATGCGAGAAGAAAGTCCTGCCCGATCTCATCTGCCGCCTGATTATGCAGCAGCTCCGGTTTGCTTGCCATCCTGCTCCCCCCTTTCCTTGAAACTATGCGGAGAGACCGGTGAACTTGTTGCCGTTTTCCCGGAAGCGGTTTCCTGCCTGACGGAAACTCGATTTCTGCTCCTTGGCACGCTCGCGTCATCAGACGGTCATGGCCTGCTTCCCCGAAAGAGAAACGCTCCGGCGGTCATTCAATTTTGTGGAAGATCGTTTGCGCTGGATTTCAACTTCCACAAAAATGATAGCAAGCGTTGACGGAGATTTCAATATGTGGTAAACTATTCGTGTGACAAATGATTTACCACAAACGATGCACAGCGGTGTCCACGAATGGAGGAGAAGCCTTGAGAGCCTTGTATTGCTTGAGTTTTGGCCCCAAAAAGGAATATGTAGAAACGGATTTCAAGCCCGTGGAATATCGTCTCGGGACAACCCTTATTGCCTTTTTGTCCACAGATTTCGCTTCTTTACGGGCGAAATTACTGGTGCGAACAACGCCCATGATGGAAAATCAAGCCATTACCGAGATCAAAAACGAGCTGAGCATGATCCACCCTTTTGGGGAACGCTTTGTGCAGTCCCTCTTTTTTGAAGAAAAGCTGGCAGACGTGCTTGATGAACGCATGGAAGGTTTTGAGAAACTGCAAAAGGAACTTTCCGCCTTTGCAGATGCCGTGCTCGTGCCGGACAGATCTAAGTTGAGCGCCAAGCAGCGTTTGGCGCTCTATATGAGCCGCGATTTTCAAGCTGCCACAGCGATCGCCGGTTTGGACCTCAAGATGCGCGCGGAACGAAAGCTGTATGTAGATGAGCAGAATTTTGATCCGGTGTTGGCGGCAGACCGCATTTCGACGCCACCAAAGTCCGTCCGGTTTGCCCGCATCGAGGGCTCGGACGATTTGGGCGCGACGCTGCTGACAGAACTGCTGGAGATGGTCGAGCAAGGAATTGAATTGAAAAAGTGTGAATATTGTCATCGTTACTTTATCCCGTTCTCTTCCAAAGCTCTTTATTGTGATCGGTCAGTCGGTGATACCGGAAAAAGCTGCAAAGAACTCGCAGTCAAAGAGAAGCATGAAAAGAAAATCGCTGCCGATGATGGCTTAAAGCTCATCCGGCAGCGGATCAAAACCTATGATATGCGTGTTCGCCGTACTCCGGCCATTTACACAGATGCCGCATTTCAAATCTGGAAAGCACAAGCGGAGAATGCACGAAACCGCTATGTGAACGGTGAATTGACCTATGAAGAATTAGATGCGCTTACGCAGCTCCCAAAGAAGAAAGGCGAATAATAGACGAAGAAAACGCGAAATATTTGCGTATTTTTCTTGCTCTCTGCGTATACTGTGATATAATAAAGGCGAGGTGATGATCGTGACCTTAAAAGAATTGCGTATTTCAAAGGGGTTGAATCAGGCCCAATGTGCGGAATACCTCGGTATGTCCACGCGCAACTATCAGAATTACGAAAACGATGCTGCGAAAGCAAACACGGCCAGATACCATGCGATTTTTCAAAAGCTGGAAAGCTATGGTCAGCCTGTTGTCACAGCCGCCGTACTCTCGCAAATGCCAGAGTTTCATACGAATGTTGTCACGGGTACGGGCTTGCGGGCGTTAGCAAACAGCGTAGCAAAATACGGCAAGCGGGACTGTTTCAGCATCTTACAGAAGTTTGTGACCGGCTCCTACGATGGGAAGATCTGTATTTTATACGGTCTCCGCCGGACCGGAAAGACAACACTTCTGTTTCAAATGCTTTCCGAACTGCCCATAGAAAAAACGGCCTACATCAAGGTGCAGACCATTGATGATATGTCGCGGCTGACAAAGGACTTGAAAGCTCTGTATGAACTGGGCTATCGGTATGCGTTTATTGATGAAATTACACTCCTGAGCGACTTCATCGACACCGCTGCCGTGCTTTCCGATGTGTTCAGCATGATGGGCATGAAAATCGTTGTTTCCGGTACGGACTCTCTTGGTTTCGCTATGGCGAACCGCGATGAACTGTACGACAGAAGCGTGACGATCCACACCTCTTTTATTCCCTTTCGGGAGTATGCGCGGCTCCTGAACATCCGTTCTGTTGATTCTTATATTGAATACGGCGGAACACTGAAAATGGAAAATATGAGCTTTGACGATCCGGATGCCGCCTTTGACGAGGTCGCGTTTCGGGACGATGAAAGTACCCGGAAGTATATTGATACCGCCATCAGCCGCAACATTCAGCATACACTGAAAAACGACCATTACGGCGAATACTTCAATCAACTGCGGGAACTTTACGAAAAAGGCGAACTGACCAACGTCATCAACCGCATTGTGCAGCACATGAACCACCGGTTTGTGCTGCGCGTAGTAGAGGACGAATTTAAGTCCCATGATTTTGGCTCCGCAAAGGAACTGCTTTTACATGATCTCCCTGCGAAACGGGCGACCGTTCTCTATGATGTCAATGAAAAGCAAATATTGGAGCGATTAAAGGCCATCATTGAGGTCAAGGAAAAGAGTGAAACAACCGTCTCGATCACGCAGGAGCATATCGACAAAGTGAAGAAGTATCTGCTTATGCTGGATCTGATCGTCAACTGTCCGGAACGGTACGAAAGCGGTAAGCAGGCAGAGCATATCGTCTTTTCCCAGTCCGGTATGCGCTATGCCATCGCAAAGGCTCTGGTCTATTCCCTGATGCAGGATGCCTATTTTGCATCGATCCCCGAAGCGGATAAGGCATATATCACAGGAAAGATTCTGGACGATGTAAAGGGCCGGATGCTGGAGGACATTGTTCTGCTGGAAGTCTGTAAGGCGGCACCCAGTACGATGGAAGCGTTCAAATTCAAGTTCGATGCCGGCGGCGAGTTTGACATGGTGATCTACGATAAAACAAGTCAGAATTGCCGCATCTATGAAATCAAGCACAGCACCGAGACCAACGAAAAGCAGACACTTCATCTGCGTGATGCAGAGAAATGCCAAATCATTGAAAATCGCTTTGGCCCGATCAGCGGTAAATTCGTTCTTTATCGCGGAAAAGATAAGTTTGCTGAGGGTGTTCAGTATTTGAATGTAGAAAATTTTCTGTGTGGTCTGAAGTAACTTTTGAGGAGGATTTATCATGAACTATATTTTAAAGCAGTTCGATGAACCGCTCGTTAAATTCTCCGCAACGACGGATACCAGTGAGCCGGAGATCCAAATCCTTTGGACGAATGAAGAAAAAGCGGCATTTCTGCCGCTTGATTTGACGCTGACGCCGGACGGATTGAGCCGTTGGCTGCGCCGCCGCACGATCCCGAAGAATCGCGCCTATGTCCATAGCCTTTTGGCAAAATGCGGCTTAAACCTCAACCGTCCACTCAGTATTATCAGTATTTGTAAAGGACTATCCCTTAACGATTGCTATTGGGTCATCGAGGACGGTGACACCGCTTCTTTCGACAAAGTAAATCTCTTCGATAACCCATTCAGCAATGTTCTGGCCGAGCTTGCCTTTACCGGTTATGGCAGCAGAGTCCGCGCTTCCCTGCTCTCCAGCCCGGAGTTTACCACCAACGGAATGCTCCGCAAATGCTGGCGGCGCATCGGCGGTAAGGTGTATCTCTATAAGGGCGGCACGGAGGGCGCGGCCAATACCGGCAACGAGCCATACTCTGAGTTTTACGCCGCGCAGATCGCCGCCGCCATGGGCGTTCACGCGATCCCCTATGCCTTATCCCGTTGGAAGGGCGTTCTCTGCTCCACCTGCGAGCTTTTTACCGACAAGGCGTATGCCTACCTCCCTATCGGCCATCTCGTTTCTAAGGGCGGCATGGGGGCTGTCAGGGCATATTACGAAAAGATGGGAGATAAGTTTGTCAACGCGCTGAACGAAATGCTGGTGTTTGATGCGGTGATCTGCAATGTGGACCGGCATTTTGGAAACTTCGGCGTGATGGTCGATAACCGGACGAATACCATCGTCTCCCCCGCTCCCCTGTTCGACCATGGCAATTCCCTCTTTAACTTTGCAGGCGCGGACGCCTGGGCGGACGAGGCTGCGCTGGAGGCATATATCGAAACGCTGTACCCCAGCGTGTACGATGATTTTCTCGGCACAGCCAAGGACGCGCTGACGCCGGAGCTGCGCGAGAAGCTGCGGCATCTGCTGAACTTCAAGTTCAAGAAGCACTCGCGCTATAACCTGCCCGAAAATAGATTGCGGATGGTGGAACGGCAAGTGCAGAAACGGGCAAGAATATTGTTGGATATGTAGAGTTAAGACCGCCAGTGAAAACCGGCGGTCTTAACTCTACATACTCCGCGTATTCAATACGTCTTCATGTTTTTCAGATAGAACTCATAATGCTTAACAGACTCCGGTAGCTGTCCACATCATGGTACACCACGTTGCTTGTGGACATCTCATTGAACAACTTCTTTGCGCAGGAGATTTTTGCCTGCTCAATTGGACGCAGCTCAAGACTTTCCATTGTGCCTTTCGTTTCAGCTATAAAGAAAATGTGCTTGACCGTACCTTCATAGAAAGCGATTGCCCAGTCCGGCGAATAGTTTCCTACCGGTGTAGGGATTTGGAAGGTTCTCGGCAGCTTGGCATAAACGCAAACTTCCTCCGCTGCATCCAAATCCTCGGCAAATTTTCTCTCGATGCTCTTGTCAGCTGAGCCGTCTGTAAACACATAGTCCTGAATGGCTTTCTTTGCGAGGAACGCCTTGTCAAAGCTCTGAGTTGCCTTTTCAGCCGTGAAGATGGAACTGTCATATTCGCCCTCGATGGTATCGTAGGAAATGTGCTCTACGATCATCGTGGCTTTCTGTTCGTTAATGAGCCGGATCACCTTACTGATGAACTCCTCCGGGTTGTTCCTGAACATATAGAGTTTGTCTACGCGGATGCCTTGCAGGATTGCAGAAACCGTACGCCGTGTCAGAACGGTGCCCTCTGCGATTTTTCCGATAAGGTCATATTTGATCTGGCTGGCTTCGGCGTGTTTGAGCGTCTGCGTCCGGGTCTTTTCGCCGGTGAAGGAATCTCCACGCTCGATTTCATACTCATTCATCTCCGCCTTTTGACGTCCGATAGTGGTCGTGTATTGCAGTTCGGAAACAAAGAGCTTTTTGTCAATATGGGCAATGGCGTTGCGAATCAGCTCAGCGCTGTCAAAATCAACGGTGTAGGCGTACTTATGGTTGATCTCACGCCACAACGCCTGAAACTCTTTCTTGGCAAAGTTCTCATTAAGCGGGTTATCCTTAACCTTGGTTTCGTGACCGTCAGAGAACATATCCTTGAGAACGCTGTCGTCATACACTGCCTGAATGAGCGTGTGGATACCGTCTGTCATCGGCTTGAGTTCATCCGGCAGTTCCGCAACGGTTCCGTTCTTAACATCCTGACGGTACTTGTCCGTCACCTTGCGTTTCATATCCACATAGCCGTTCTGAATGAGATAGAACTCAATGGCATTAGCTTTCTCATCATCGATAAGCGTCGGCACATCGTCCACCTTAACATACTTGCCCTTGAAGTATTCGCTTGTAGCCACCGTGGGTCTATCATAGAGGACAGTTTTAATATCAGACTGTAAATCTGTGACGAAAGTCTTATAACTCTCACTGGCGACTACCGTCAGCGTGTTGATTTCGTGAACGCTGTCGCCGCAGCTCTGCGCATCCATACGGTTGCCGTCCTGATTGACACAAAGACGCAGACCACGACCGACTTCCTGCCGCTTCGCCGTGTTGCTGTCGGAGTGCTTCAGGGTGCAGATCTGGAACACATTCGGGTTGTCCCAGCCCTCACGCAGTGCGGAGTGGGAGAAGATGAACCGTGTCGGTTCGTCAAAAGACAGCAGCCGTTCTTTGTTTTTCAGAATCAGGTCATAGGCGGAAATATCGTCGGAGAACTCGCTGCCACGCTTGAGCTGGCTGTCCACGCTGCGCCCGGTTTTCTTGTCGATGCTGAAATAGCCCTTATGTACCCGGCTCACATCGCTGCAGGTGGATTTGAGATACTTCTGATACGGCGTGTCAAACATCGTTATGTACTCGTTCAGAATAGCAAGATACTCTTGCTCAAACATCACGCCGTATTCGCCGAGCACCTCGTCACCGTTTTCATCGTACTGGCGGTACTTTGCCACCTCGTCGATGAAGAACAGGGACAGACACTTGATGCCCATATTGAAGAGCTTTTCCTCTTTCTCAAAGTGGGAGAGGATGGTTTCTCTGATTTGAATGCGGCGCATATCCTTTTCGGACACATCGCCCACCACATCACCGGCTTTGATGACTTCGCCGTTGGTAAAAGTCACGGTGCCACGCAGCGGGTCAATTTCGGAGATGGTGTAGCCCTTGTACTGCTCCATTTCCTGCGAAACGAAGTAAAGGTCATCACCAACGCTGAGAATACGGGTTTCCCGGTTGATGGACTTGTTATAGCCAATCTCCAGCTCGATTTTTGCCATCGGCGGCTTCTTGCTGGAAAGAATGATCTGCTCAAGGTAGAGGTAGCTGTCCGTGCCACGGAAGTTCTTGACCTCAAAGCCCTTGACCTCGATTTTCTTGACCAACCGCTTGTTGAAGGCGTCCAGCGCATCCAGCACATAGACGAGGTTGTGATGCTTGGCGTGGGTAGCTGAGTAGTTGAGTGAGAACAGCGGATTGAAGTTTTTCAGCGCCTTCTGCGTCACATCGCCGCCCATTTTCTGTGGCTCGTCCAAAATAATGATCGGACGGTTTGCCTTGATAACATCGATTGGGCGGCGGGAGCCAAATTCATCCCGTTTGGAGTAGATGATACGGGCTTCTTTGCTCTTACCGTCCTCTTTCAGCGAGGAGGCAAACGCCTGCGTGTTGATGATCATTACATTGATACCGGAGCTGCTCGAAAAGTTATCCAGCTGGTTCAGGTTGGAGCTGTTGTAGATGAAGAAGCGAGCCTTCTTGCCATAGTACTCCATAAAGTGGTCTGCGGTGATTTCGAAGGACTTCTTTACGCCCTCACGGATCGCAATGGAGGGAACGACCACAATAAACTTGCTCCAGCCGTACTTCTTGTTCAGCTCGAACATCGTCTTGATATAGACATAGGTTTTGCCCGTGCCGGTTTCCATTTCAATATCAAGGCTGCAACGCCCCAAATCTTTGACAAGGGAAGCAGAGAGCTTAATATTGTTCTGACTCTGCAAGGCCTGAATGTTGTGCAGAAGCTGCTCATCAGAAAGCTCTACCGCTTCATTTTTATAACCGGTATCGTTCAGCGGATCGACGATTTCAAGCTCCTCATCGGACATACCGAGGGTCATCTGATACGGCTCCACTTTGACCTTGCCCCGGTCACGGATATAGCTGATCTTATCGTGAAAGACCTGCCCCTGAAAGACACGCACAACGGCATCAACCGCATCAGTTTGGTATTGTTGTATTTTGAAATTAAACTTCATGCTTTTCACCGCCCTTTATGGAGGATATTATGGACTGGTATTCCTCCGATTTCCCGTTGTAAAGCACATCCAGCATAATACTAAACATAACATTGGCGCCACTTTGGATATTGCTAACATCAGCATCTGGTGGCACATCATAGCCGATGATTGGCGCTTCAATTTCGACAAAAAACCATCCCGAAATCTTACGGTACAGGGAATGCATATCAAACAGTAAGGCGACTTCGCTTTCGGCGATTCCTGTCGTAATAACCTCGGACAGTTTGTGTGCATACTTATTGCGGACTTGTTTTATCTGTAGAAATCTATCAAAGTCAGCAGAGGTAATCGCTCCGTGATCGATCAGCCAAAGAAACGATGCTTTTGTGGTATCCCGATTTCCTTTGTCATCCACCACACGTTTCCGAATCTCCCTGCGATACTCGTCGGTTTCCTCGCAGAACATTTTGCCGTCTCTTATGCCAATATCACAGAGGAAATCTCTGACACTCGACACAACATAGTCCGTCATATTCTCATAAAGTGCAATAAACAGAGATGCAAACGTCAGATTGTCCTGCAAATAATCCTTATTTACCAGATTTTCAAACCATTCTGCCATTACAGCACCTTCCTTACGGTGTCGGGGCTGTAGGTGGCGAAGATCTGATCGAAGTTGGTTGCCACGCTGTCGTTTGCCATAGAGCTGTCACGCATCACGAAGTAATAGGGCTTCTGCTTGGCAATGGCTTTGATGGTTTCCTCGGTCACATTGCTGTCGAAACAGGCAATCAGATAGTTGTCCTCCACATTGAACACCTTCTTGCCGGCAATGGTGGTTTCCTCGATTTTGCTGGAGAGCAGCACGCCCAAATCCAGCATCACTTGGAACAGCAGATCCTCCGGTGTTCTGTCCTCTTTGATGTTGTCCTCAAGGCGGGGGAATAGACTGGCTTCATACTCCGCGGGGTTATAGTAGACCTCTTTCATATTGGAGGTGTCGCACTTGAGGACACGGAAGCCAATGTCAAGGTCTTGAGTAGTCAAAGGACTGTCTTCTTTGATTTTTCTACCTGCACGGCGGATGCGTTCCTTGCCGATTTCACAGATGTTCTTGTATCCTGCTTTGTAGGCTTCGCTTTTTTCATCGGTTCTCTCTGGTAGTTGAACCATAATAAACTTTCTATTACCTCCGTCTTTTGCGTTCAACTGCATAACAGCATGAGCGGTTGTTCCAGAACCGGAGAAAAAGTCTAAAACATACGCACCTTCATCGGAATCCGTTCCCATTTCAATAGTCTTCATTAGCATTTCAACAGTTTTGGGATAGTCGAACACTTTTCCTTCCATCAGCTCTTTTACCAAAAGAGTCCCTTTTTCTGTGTTTGTGTCTTTATCCCACCATACCGAACGAGCCATCATACGACCTTCTCGATATTTTTCGACAATCATATAACTACCGTTACGCATTGGCTTTGCCTTGATATTTACATTAAGATTCTCTTGTGATTTTTGTTTGCCCCATCTCCAAACAGTATTAACGCCTTGAGACTCAAGAGGATAAAGCTCAATCCATCCGTCCTTCGGCTCCAATGAAATCTCGTGCAACCCATGTTCATCCTCTGTTGCCGGATTGATATAGAAAGGGTAGTAAAGGTTTGGACGATTTTCTTTATTAAACTTTATATTTCTATTACGCAGTTCTCTCAACTCGAATCCGCCAAGACTGTCAAACATCTTAAAGCTATTTTCCGAATCTTCGATAAGATTGATAACGGCTTCCGGAGATTTTTTATAAACAAATAAATAGTCGTGCATTCTTGCAACGCCACCATAATCTCTACCTCTTGGGTTACCGACTACGGTAATTTGTCCAATAAAATTGACAGCACCAAAAACCTCATCGCATATCTTTTTCAAATTTGCGGACTCATTGTCATCAAGACTCACGAAAATGACACCATTAGTAGCTAAGAGGTCTTTAGCAAGTCTTAACCTTGAGTAAATCATATTAAGCCAATCCGTATGATAACGACCGTTACTTTCTAAGTTCTCAACCAGTCTGTTGCCATTCTCATCTAAATAGCCACTACTTGCAATATATTCAGTCGTTGACTTTGAGAAATCATCATTATAAACTAAGTCGCTTCCCGTATTGTACGGCGGGTCTATGTAAATCATCTTGATTTTGCCGAGATAGGTTTCCTGCAAAAGCTTCAGCACTTCGAGGTTGTCGCCCTCGATATAAAGGTTTTCGGTGGTGTCAAAGTTTACACTACCGCTGCTGCAATAAGGTTTTCCCTCACTATCTGCCCCAGTGGGAACTGTTTCATCTTCACGAACAGGGCGCAGCGTCTTATTGATCGGGGCATTGGCAAGAAGAACGGACTTCTTCTTGTCCGGCCAAGTGAACTGATAGCGTTCCTCGTTGCCGTCCAACACCGTGCAGGCAATCTCCTGCATCAGCACATCCTTGTCGATTGCCCGGACGACCTCGCCGTTTTCGTTGATCGTTTCCGTCACGGCGTTCGGAAACATCGCCGCCAGCTTTCTGAAATTCTCATCAGCCTTGTTCGCTGTCTGCATTCTCAATTTATCCATATTCTTCTCCTTAGTTAAACAAATGGAACATTACGCTCTTAAATGTGTTTTTGGGTTTAGCACTTTCTGATAAAACTCCATTTTTGGGATTGTCCCATAACGCTATCGTTACCCGCTTATAATCTGGAGTATAATACTCGACCTCGTATGTTGTGAATATTTCCGGCGATGTTACTCGGAATGCCAGAGACTGACCAATATTAAGAAAACTATATGTGCTTTTTTCGAGTCTTTTGCGCCCGATTTGATTGAAATCACTATCATACAGTATTCGATATACAGCCAAATCGTATATTCCTTGCCTTGAAGTTAAGATAAATGTATTGTACGCTTCTTTCTCTAAATCAAAGACTTCAACAATGTCAAACTCTTTATTATCAAATCCTGCCCCCATCATTCTTAACTCATCGGTAAAAACATATCGGTTTCTAACAATTGTGATGATTCTTCCAATAAAGTAAAAAACAAAAAGAATTAGCGTTGCAACAGATGCAATGTTGCCTAAAATCATTTTAGTTTCCCCATTTCTGTATTCAGCTTTTTAATCTGCTGCACAAGCTCAAACTTCTTTTTCGGCTGTTTTTCAGCCCGTGCCTGCTTTTCCAGCTTGGTGATCTCTTTTTCGATTTTCTGTCGGCGCTCATCGGCGGCGATCTGCTCATCAAGGGTATTGCCGTCTGCGATGCTCACGCCGCCGATGTCCACCACGATGTTTTCCCATACTTTATCGAGGTTCAAGCCCCGCGGTTCAATGGTACAGCTTTCGGTGGGCTTCCAATTCGTCTGCATCAGCTTCGTGTGGTAGATTGCCAGCTTGCTTTGCCCCTCAAATTCGAGTACAAACAGGATGTTCTGCGGAATGAGCTTTGACAGCGTGGCAACGGTTCTTTCATCGAAGTCTTTTTTCTTCAGTGCCACAAGCAGAACAAAGAAGCTCCCGACTTCCTCTCCGGCGGGAATGTTGATTTTCGCCGGTGTGATCTCGTTGACGATGGTAATCCTCGATATATCAGCGTCGATTTTCTCCTTTGCCGCCGTGTTCATTTGGAACTTCGCATAGACAGCCTTCTTCGGAAGCTGCTTGCTCATTTCAGTTGACTTCGGAAGTCCGAGCATACTATCACCTCATCGCACGACCAAGAAGCATATCAGTTCAAAGTCGTCCAGTCCTTTGATCTCGTTTGACAGGAAGCTCACCTGACCACCGCCTAAGAAGCTGTCAATGTCACTCTCGTCCTTTACCTCAATGATGGAAGCAATGGCATCGCCAAGCAGCTTGGAAAGCTGTGACATATTTCTGCCGTCACGGGTTTCTTTGTTAAATGGCTTGTAGGCTTCGGGAATCGGCTCTGTCTTTCCTTTGCAGAGGAAACGCATTTTATCAAGCATCTGCTTCGGGGAAAGGTGGTCGCAGATGACCTCTCCGTCATTGCCGATATACACCATGTAGAAGGGGTGCAGTCGGTTCTGATTATCGATGTTCACGCTGTTGGAACGATTTTTCAGGACATAGATCACACCGGCAGGCGTATCCTCACTTGCAGGAACAACCGAGTGCAAACCGAAAGGTGTTTTGTCTATGTCAGGGTGGTGCTTTATGTAGTCAAGCAGGTCGAGCCGGAACTCGTTTAACCCCAAGTCCATAATGGAGATGCCCGTTGTCATATCCTCAATGTCTACGACCTCATCCTGCAAGCGCTTGAGCTGGGCCTTTCGGTACTCAAGGTCTGTCTTTTCCTCGTCACTGAGCAGATTATCATCGCCCGTAGCGGTCATATCCACAATTTTCATACGGGTTTCAACTTTGGCTTTCAGATTGATGTAATCATCAAGGGTCACATCAGGCCAGAAGTTCACAAGTTGAATGACCTTGTTGCGGCTTCCGATACGGTCGATACGCCCGAAGCGCTGAATAATGCGAACGGGATTCCAGTGAATGTCGTAGTTGATGAGGTAGTCGCAGTCCTGCAAGTTCTGACCTTCGGAAATACAGTCGG
>OGYZ01002339.1_pt1 | contig 13133 bp, 10 predicted proteins | sample 1576681 | NCBI WGS metagenome assembly OGYZ01 (sample SAMEA3541480, study PRJEB24748) | human gut metagenome | biome: human gut; feature: human-associated habitat; material: faeces | place: China | collected 2012 | reverse complement strand
AATGGGCTTATATTATGTCAGAGAGGTTGTGAAAAGCCATCTGGGTAAAATGAGAGTGGAAAGTACAGAGGGAAAGGGAAGTAAATTCTATATTTTAATTCCAAAGTACGAATAGATAACAGACAGGAGAAGAAAATGGCAGATAAGAAAAAGATTTTGATCGCTGATGATTTTCAGCTTTTAAGAGAGGATCTTACAGAATTGATCAACAATCAACGGGATATGGAGGTTGTAGGGACTGCTTCTTCAGGAAAAGAGATTGTAAATCTTGCCAGAAACACAGAGTATGATCTGATATTGATGGATATTGAGATGGAGACAATGAACGCAGGTATTTTAGCAACGCAGGAAATACGGGAGGCTGACCCGGAAGCCGGAATTATTTTTCTGACAGCACATGAGACCCGCGAGATGATCGTGACAGCCATGGGTGCAGGAGCACTTGATTATATTGTAAAAGGATGTGAGGATGAAGAAATACTTTACCATATCCGCTGTGCTCTCAAAGGGAATCCAATTATGTCAAATAAGATCCATGAGACTGTGATGCAGGAATATGCCAGACTTCAGCAGAGTGAGAAAAGTCTGCTTTTTTTCATAAATAATATTTCAAAACTTACTGCAACAGAACGTGAGATGATAAAGTTGCTTTTACAGGGGTATAAGGTACATGAGATTGCAGAAGCACGCAGTGTGGAGGTAAGTACGATAAAGACACAGATCAAAGGTCTGCTTCGCAAATTTGGTTGCAGCAGAACAAAAGAGATCGTGCAGATTATAAGAGAATTGAATATTGAACACTTGTTTTAGGATGAATTACATGGTATTAAAATTAGGAAAAAGTTTATAAAAAAGAACGCAAACGTTTGATAAATGTTTGCGTTCTTTTTTACGAAAACTGTGTTAAAATAAAGGCACAAAACAGAAGTATGTAATACATGATAGAACAATAAATATGCAAGAAAAAGGAGAATACACAATGGGGAATAAGTTATATCTGGAATGTGGTTCCGGAATTAGTGGAGATATGTTTGTAGGAGCTATGCTTGATCTGGGAGCAGATCAGAAAAAAATGGAAGAGGCACTTCAAAGTCTTCCTGTAGATGGATTTAAAACGGAGATTACGAGAGTGAAAAAATCAGGATTGGATGCGTGTGATTTTAATGTTATTTTAGATCATGCACATGAAAATCATGATCATGATATGGAATATCTGCATGGAGATCATCATGACGATCATCACCATGAAGAACACCATCACGACCATGAGAACCATTACCATGATGAACACTATCACGACCATGAGGACCACCACCATGACGAACATCATCACCATGAGCATAGAAGTCCGGAGGATATTATTCACATTATCGGACATGCATCTATGACAGACAGTGCCAGAGAACTTGCATGCAAAATCGTAAAAATCCTTGCAAATGCAGAGGCAAAAGCACATGGTGTACCACTTGAACAGGTGCATTTTCATGAGGTCGGTGCGGTAGATTCAATTGTGGATATTGTTGCCGCTGCAGTATGTGCAGATTCACTGGAGCTCGATGAAGTATATATTCCTCAGCTGAATGAGGGACGTGGAATGGTCAGATGCCAGCATGGACTGTTACCAATTCCAGTACCGGCAGTTGCCAATATTATTTCAGCGAACAAGCTTAAAATGCATATCACAGACGTGGAGGGTGAGCTTGTAACACCGACCGGAGCTGCAATCGCAGCAGCTTTGCGTACGCAGGATCAGCTTCCAGAAAAATTTACAATACAGAAAGTAGGAATGGGTGCTGGAAAAAGAGAGTATGCATGTGTGGGTGTGCTGCGGGCAATGATGATTGAATAAGCGATACTTGGGTCAAGTGTTTTGTTTGACATTTGTGGCAGTCATAGTATACAATGTATATATAAACACGTATGTATAAGTGAGGTGATTTTTTGGCGGAAAAGAAATACAAACAGGTAACAAGAAAGGATGTTGCAGAGGAAGCAGGAGTCAGTGTTACAATCGTATCTTATGTCATCAATAACAACAGATATGTAGACAAAGAAAAAAGAATTAAAGTGGAGGAGGCTATAAAGAAACTTCATTATAAGCCAAATTCAATCGCAAGAGCATTAAAAGGAAAAAAACTAAATCATATTGTATTTATTGCGGATCAAATTGTAACGGAACACTTTAGTTTATTAGTAAGCGAACTGGATAAGCACGCATATGATCTTGGTTATATGATTTCCTTATGCTCGAACAGAAATACACAACAATTTATAGACAGTATTATAAGTCGTCAGTATGATGGAGTAATTATAAGTTCAATCAGTTTTGATAAGGAATATATCAAGCAGTTGATCGCAGCTGATATACCGGTCGTTTTATTGGTGAACCGCGATTATGATGATATTGAAGGAGCTGCCAAGATAGAAAATGGTTTATATGAAGGAGCGCGTGAAAATGTACGTTATTTACAGCGGAAGGGATGTAAAAATATCATTTATGTAGACCGTTTTAGTCAAAGAAAACATTTCAGTGATATGAGTGATATGAGATATCGTGGATTTTATGAAGAAATGAAGCAGAGTGGTTTGTCCGAACATCCAGAGAAGAACTTTATCACTGGTTGTCACAACGAGGAAGAAGTGAAGGAAAAAGTTGCCGAATATCTGAAAACGAATAAAGTAGATGCTATTTTTGGCAGAAATGACAAGGTTGCATGTATTGCTATGCAGAGTGCAAAAAAAATGGGATACAAAATACCAGAAGATATAAAAGTAATTGGATTTGATAATTCTTCACTGGGGCAATATTGTGAACCACCAATTTCCAGTATGGAAATTCAAAGAGAACAGATAGCAAAAACTGCAATTGAGATGTTAAGACAGATGATTGAGGAACATATCATACCGGAAAAGGTAATGTATCGTACAAAATTAATAGAACGGAAAAGTACATTGGGTTAAAAAAGCACAAAAAAGAGAGTAGGACTTTGTAAAAAACTACTGAAAAAAAGAAAAAATATAAACACGTATTGACAATAATACATAATAAGCAGTATTATACGTTTAAAGATACACACGAGTTTACAAGAAAAAGCATTGTTTACTTTGATGTTATCTTTTATTTTAACCAAAAGATACACACGAGTTTACACAAAAGATAAAAAGTGTATCGCAACATTCAAATAATACAAAGGAGGGTATTTGTATGAAAAAAAGAATTATTGCAGCAGTAATGGCAACGCTTGTGGGGTTAAGCATGGTTGGATGTGGCAGCACATCATCAGACAATTCCAGCCAGAATAAAACAGACAATACAGATAGTACTGCGCAGGCAGAAACATCTGATGGAGAAAAAAATCCTGTTACGATCCGATTTTACAATTATGCATTGTCTGAGACTGCAAAAGCAGATTGGTGGGAGAATACAATTGCAAATTTTGAAAAAGAAAACGACTGGATTGATATTGAAACAGTCACAGTAGACTACAACAGTATAGTATCCACATTTACCAATGATATTGCTTCTGGATTATCAGTTGATATGATATATGGCGAAGTAAGCTGGATTCCGGCACTTGCAGAAGCAGGATTTATACAGCAGCCTTCACAGGTGTTAAGCAAGGATTTTTATGATGGGTATTATGATTATGTACTAGACCAGTTTATGTACAATGGTGAAGTGTATGGGGTTCCACATTATTATACGAATTCTGTTATTTATGTAAATAAAGATTTAGTAGAAGCTGCAGGTCTTTCCTTAGAAGAGTTTCCAGATACCCTTGATGGCTTAAAAGAATGGATAGAGACCTTATCAGATTACTATAAATCAGATGATAGTATTTCTACTATTTTTGGACTTACTACCGCGGAAGTACCGGCAACAGGATCCAATATTAATGCTATTTACACAGCATTTGGCGGAACATTGATTAATGAAGATGGAACGCTGGCAGATCTCACAGAAGAACCGAATAAAACAGCTATGAATGAAACATTAGATTTTTATAAATATTTAATTTCAAATGGATATACTCAGGAAAATCTGAAATTAAAAGATTATCGTGCAGCATTTGGAGCAGGAAATGTCTGTATGTATGTTGATTCATCCTGGGGATATGCGCAGATTGGTGAAGTAGATACAAATGCTGCTAATTTTACAAGAGCCGAAGCTCTTCCTACAACAATGGGAACAAATGGAAAGGGTAATTCATTAGTTGAGTCTCATTGTTTCCTTCTTGGTTCTTCCTTAACAGATGAACAGAAAGAAGCAATTGACCTGTTTGTACAGTACTGTACATCAACAGATACTATGCAGGAATATCTGAATAATATCGGTCTTGCTTTCCCAGCACATAAAAATATGGAAGATTGCCAGATTTCTCCTATTCTTGCAGATGCGCAGGAAGGTGTAAGCCACGTAGTAAAACAACCAATGATTGCTTCATTATCAAGTGTGCAGGTTGAACTTGCAACAATGGTATTAAATTATGTTTCTAATGGTATGTCAGAAGAAGATGCCATTAACAATTATATTTCACAGGCAGAATATTATATCAATCAGTAAAGCAGTCAGCCAGGAGGAGGGTACAAAAGGATGTCTGGTACTAGAAAAAAATTTAACATACACAGCAGAGGCACACAGGATAGGTTATTTTGCTTTATCCTCCTTCTGCCAGCAATTATATTATGCATTACATTTATTATTATTCCTATTATTGATTCTGTTTGGATGAGTTTTACAGATTATAAAATTGCAAATTTAACACAGGGAATTCCTGGAAAATGGAATAATTTTGCAAATTATACCAGATTGTGGGATTCTGGAAAACTTCAGTCAGCGGCAGGTATTACGATTTTCTTTGTTTTTGTAACAGTGCTTCTTACATTTATTGTCAGTATGACGTTGGCGTTGATTTTAAATACAAAGATCGTTGGAGCAAGATTTCTGCGAAGTATTATGATGATCCCATGGGTAATCCCGACTGTTATAGCTGGTTTATTGTGGGCATGGATTTACGCAAATCCATATGGCTTATTACAGTATCTGGTAAGCATATTCAGTGGGGGTAAGATTACAGGTTTTGGAATATTAAACAATCAGTCTACAGCTTTATGGGGAATTATCATTGCAGCTTTATGGAAGCAAATACCATTAATGGCATTACTGCTTTTGTCAGGAATGCAGAGCATACCGGATGATATGCTGGAAGCAGCAAAAATTGATGGAGCTAACTATATCAATTGCTTGTTCCGCATTATTATTCCACACATGAAAAGTGTGATTGCAGTAACGGTTTCCATGTGTATTATTGAAAATTTTAAACAGTATCCATTATTTGCAACATTAACCAATGGTGGTCCGGCTGGAGCGACGACAACATTTGCAGTTCTTTCTTATGATGAAGCATTTGTGAATTTTAATTATGGTTCAGGTGCAGCAGTAACCACTATCTGGCTGCTTATGATGATTGTTGTTGTCTTCATATTCAATAAAATATTTAAACAGGAAGAAGCATAGGAGGCAATTTATGAAAAAAATAACAGTAACCAAGAAAACCACAGCGAAAGTTGTTGGTGGATTAGCAAAATATATTGTTCTCATTTTCATTTTTGCATTTTTATTATTCCCTGTTTACTGGATGCTTGTGACAGCGCTGAAGACCAATATAGAATCCTATCGGTTAGTTCCAACTTTATGGCCGGAAACAATATCGTTGGATGGATTTAAAACTCTGATTTCAGATGGAAAGTTTTTAGTTTACTATAAGAATAATATTATTGTATCTGCGATGGCAGCAGTAATTATATGTTTTATCTCAGTATTTGCAGGATATGCGCTTAGCAGATTTCATTTCAAATGGAATAAAATGCTGCTTGCAACGTTTGCTTTTGCACAGATGATGCCTGTTATCAGCAGATTGATCTCTTTATACACAATTTTGAGAAAATTAAATCTGACAGATACGCACATCGGATTGGTTCTTGCAATCAGTGCAACACAGGTTCCGTTTACAGTTTCACTTATGGCATCTTTTTTTGATGGTATACCGGGTGAATTAGAGGAAGCGGCTTCTATTGATGGAAGTGGAAGATTTTACACACTGTTTCATATCATTATGCCGTTGGTTGTGCCGGGATTGCTTGCAGTAGGCGTATATAGCTTTTTAATGACATGGGATGATTATTTACATGCAATTACATTAATTCGTTCAAATGATTTGTGGACTCTTTCTCAGGGATTGAAACTGACATATTTAGGAGAAGTCAGTGATTGGCAGCTGATTAATTCAGCTTCCACACTCGGAACAGTACCGATGATATTTGTATTTTTCTTCTTCCAAAAATATATGATCAAAGGTCTTACAGCAGGAGCAGTGAAAGGTTAAAAGGTGAAAATAGATATGTTGGAGATGAAAGAAAATAGAGTTTACAGACCTTTTCTCGGTGGGAAGATGTTAGACGAATTAAGTGGTACAGAGCCAGCATCAGACGGACATTATCCGGAGCGTTGGATTTGTTCTACAACAGCAGCATCGGACGGTACCGGCATCTCTGTGACAACAGATGGAAAATTACTGACAGAGTATGTGAAAGAACCTCTTCCGGTACTTGTAAAACTTTTGGATAGTTATTCACGACTGATGATACAAGTACACCCAGATGATGCTCGTGCAGCAAAGTATTTTCATTCAGATAAAGGGAAGGCGGAAAGCTGGCATATACTCGGGACACGGACAATCCATGGCGAAGAACCATATGTTTATCTTGGATTTAAAAAGGGCATTACAAAGGAAAAGTGGAGATTACTTTATGAAAAACAAGATGTGAAAGGAATGGAAGAGTGTCTTCATAAGATTCCAGTAAAAAGTGGAGATACCTTTTTTGTTCCGGGAGGAGTACCACATGCAATGGGAAGAGGAGTGTATTTTGCGGAAGTACAACAGCCAACTGATATTACGCTGAGAACGGAACGTATTTCACCAGCAAAAGAATTATTACCAGATGAAAGCTTACACGGAGGTGCAGGATGGGATGCACTATTTGACTGTTTTGATTATGACGGCTACTCGTTAGAAGAAATAATGCAAAGGTATTATGTATTGCCGGAGGGTGAAATCGTGATGCAAAACCAATATTTTACTATGGAGAAGATCCATTGTTTGAGGAAAAGGGTGGTAAAATCTGGAAATTGGAAAATTGCGGTTGTTATTGATGGACCAGGAAAAGGAAAAGAGTATTATTTAACAGAGGATACAGAATTTTTGGCAGGACAGACCATTATATTATGTTCACAGGGCGTTTGAGCGATAAAGTTAAATACAAAACAATTGTAAAACACAAGGAGAAAAATCATGAGCAGATAATCGTAGACGGAGAAGTTTATATTGAACATCGTTTTTTAAAGAAAACAATTAAAATCGAAGATGGTAAACTCACTATTTTACCACCGGATGCACCAATAGAAGCAGGAGCAGAAGTGTATAATGCAACAGGAAGGAGAGTATGTAATATGTTGACGAATAATTTGGAAATGTTAAAAAAAGCAGCAAAAGAAGGATTTGCAATTCCAGCAATTAATACGCAGGGGGGACAGTATGACATTATTCGAGCATGTACAAAAGCGGCACAGGAGATGAGAAGTCCAATCATTCTTGCACATTATGTCAGTACAGGAGCTTATTCTGGAAATGACTGGTTTGTGGAGAATGCCAAATGGTGTGCAAGCAAAGTGGATGTTCCTGTGTCAATTCATTTAGACCATGGCGATGGATTCCCAATTTGTATGGAAGCACTTAGGCTTGGATTTACCAGTATTATGATAGATGGATCTACAAAACCAATAGAAGAAAACGCAAAAATGACAAATGATGTGTTAAAAGTTGCAAAATATTTTAATGTGCCGGTAGAGGCAGAAATAGGAGAACTTTTACGGTTAGACAATGGGGTTCCAATGGAAAACAAAAACATTGCTAATCCTGATGAAGTAAGAGAGTTTCTATCTTTGTGTAAGCCAGATACTTTAGCAATAGGAATAGGAAATGCACATGGATATTATCGGGGTACACCAGATATACATCTTGAAATATTAGAGGCAGTTCGTAAATTTACAGATATCCCATTGGTTCTTCATGGATGTACAGGTATGGCTGATTCGATTGTAAAAGAAGCAATCAAGCTTGGAGTTGCAAAAATTAATTTTGGAACAGAGATTCGTTATAAATATGTTGAACACTATAAAGAAGCATTAGAAAAACTTGATTATCAGGGACATTCCTGGAAATTAAGCCAATATGCAAGTGACGCACTTACAGAGGATGTAAAGAAAATCATTGAACTTTCAGGTTCGGCAGGAACAGTTTAGACAGCAGGAGGAACATCAAAATGAAAAAGAAACTTAATGTAGGCGTTGTTGTGACATTATCTGGAAGATGGCCAAGAGAATTACCGGAAAAACGTTTTAAGGAATATGGAGAGTGGACAATAAATGCATTCCCAGAATGCAATGTAGTCCGTTTTGACAGAGTTGTATGCACGAAAGAAGATATGGAGGAGTGCATAGACAGTTTCAAAAAACAGGAAATAGAATTGTTGATCATGGTTTATGGTGCATTCACAGGTGACGACATTTGCTGTGGTTTTGCAGATGCCTTGTCTGTACCAATTATATTATGGGCTCCGAGAGAGGAAGAATGGGTACGTGAGGACAGACTGTATGCGAACGCATTATGCTGTGCGGCAATGAATGGAGCAAGTCTGATGCGTATTCATGCACCACATCATATTGTATTTGGAAATAAAGAAGAAGAACGCGCTGCAACAGAAGTGAAAAATCTGGTTACTGCATATGAAGCAGTAAAAAACATAAAAGGACTAACGTTTGGATTATTTGGTTATCGTCCAACTGCATTTTATAACTGTGCATTTGATGAAGTAGTACTTCGCAGAACATTTGGAATCAATGTAGAGGAAACGGATTTGAAAGTGGTATTTGACCGCATGGAAGAATTGCCGGAAGAAGTCGTAAAAGAAGAACAGGAAAAAGCAGAAAAGCTGTGGAACACAACAGAAGTACCGGAAGGTCATATGGAAAATCATGCAAGACTGTATCTGGTATTAAAAGAGTTGATGAAAGAGCAAAAGTATGACTATGCGACGATTAAATGCTGGCCTGAAATGGGAAATCTCCATACCACGCCGTGTGCTGTACTTGGAAGACTGATGGATGAGGGAGTCAGCATCGGATGTGAAGGAGATGTTGATGCAGGGATTGCTGCACTGGTACAGAATGTTCTGACGGATAAACCGACTTTTATTACGGATTTGATAAATCTTGATGAGAAAGAGAATACAGTTACTTTCTGGCATTGTGGCAATGCGGCACCGAGTTTACATAACCAGAAAGATGGAGTAAAAATGTGCAATCATCCACTTTTAGGTCAGGGAACTGCGTTTTGGTGTTCACTAAAAGAAGGTTCGATTACTGCAGCAAGATTTACGAACATTGATGGAGTATATCGTCTGTTTTTATTAAAAGGTACTGCAGTTCCAACTGTGAGAAACACACGTGGTGCAATGGTAAATGTAAAAATTGATACACCAGTATTGGAATTGGTAAAAGAAATCGCAGAGCAGGGAATGAGCCATCATTATAGTCTGGTATGGGAAGATGTAGCAGAACAGATGGAGCTGGTAGCAAATCTATTACATATTCCAGTAATCAAATTGTAGAAAAATGGTGAGTGACAGATGAAAGAAAATATATTAGTTGTACATGGCGGGGCACCAACGGCTGTTATGAACGCTTCCTTATATGGTGTAATTAGGGAAGCGGAAAAATATCCGAATATTGACCATATTTATGCGGCAATTGGTGGAAGTGGAGGAATTTTAAAAGAACATTTTCTGGATCTTAAGACGATTGAGAAAGATAAAATAGAAAGTCTTCCATATACTCCGGCGTCTGCAATCGGAACAAGCAGAGATGCACTGGAAAAAGAAGATTATGAACAAATAGCAGATGTGATCCAAAAAAATAAAATTCGCTATGTTTTTATGAATGGTGGAAATGGAAGCATGGATACTTGTGGAAAAATTTACCATGCATGCAAAGAAAAAAAATATGACGTGATTGTAGTTGGAATTCCAAAAACAATAGATAATGATCTTGCGATTACGGATCATTCACCCGGTTTTGGAAGTGCTGCAAGATATATTGCAGGAACAGTGAATGAAATTTGTCAGGACATACGGGCACTTCCAATTCATGTCTGTGTGATAGAGGCAATGGGACGTAATGCTGGATGGATTGCAGCAGCGAGTGCACTTGCTGCTGGCAAAGATGAAAATGGACCAGATTTGATTTATGTGCCGGAACGAGCATTTGATGAAGATGCTTTTCTGGAAGATGTACAAAGAATCCATGAAAAAAAGGGTGGCGTAGTTGTAGTAGCAAGTGAAGGATTGAAAACAAAAGACGGTACGCCAATCGTAGAGCCTATTTTTACAATGGGCAGGGCAACATATTATGGAGATGTAAGTGCGCATCTTGCTAATGTGGTAATTCAGAAGCTTGGAATCAAGGCCAGAAGTGAAAAGCCAGGTATATGTGGAAGAGCTTCGGCAATGTTTCAGAGCAGTGTTGATAGAGAGGAAGCTATATTAGCAGGAAAAGAAGCCGTATGTGCAGCCATGGAAGAAAAAACAGGTATTATGATCGGATTCCAACGAACAAATGATATAATCTATCAGGTAAAACCAATTGAGATTCCAATCGAAAATGTAATGATGTATGAAAATTGTCTCCCAGATAAGTATATCAATCCATCAGAAAATGGAGTTACACAGGAATTTATTCAGTGGTGCAGACCGCTTATTGGTGAAAAATTTCCACAATATGTGTCATTCAGATAAAATACAAATAAAACGTATTTTAAAGGAAACCTTCCGTGTGAAAAAATATTAGGAATATATTTTTCACATGGAAGGTTTTTTACATGTAAAATCAGATTTTTTAGGTAAACACACACAATTATTGGTGAAATTCAATAAAATGCAAATGAAAAGATTGTAACATATGTCAAAAATATATTTTTCACTGGACAAATATAAAAAGTAGTGATAAATATAAATTAACCATTAAGTTAAAACTTTTAATAAAGTGCTGAAAGTAATCAGATATGCCCTAACATATCGGTCAGTGCAAATACAGCATACAGATTTTCTGAACGGATCTGCCGGACAGAAAGATTAAAAGGAGAAAAAAGATGGAAGAAAAGATGTTATACAAAGATGCAAGTCAGCCGGTGGAAGCACGTGTGGAAGATTTACTTTCCAGAATGACATTAGAAGAAAAGGCAGCACAGTTGTGCGGAGATCTGGCAGCATCCTTTATTGTAGATGGTAAATTAAGTCATGAGGCATTAGTGGAAAAATTCAAAGATGGACACGGAAGAATTACCCAATATTCCCTTGTCGGTCTTGTAAGCCCAAAACAGATTGCAGAGATCACCAATCAGCTTCAGGATTTTTTTGTAAATGAAACAAGACTTGGAATTCCGGTAGCATTACAGTCAGAAAATCTGTGTGGATATCCGGGAGCAGGGGGAACACTTTTCCCAGCACAGATCAATGTGGGGGCTACATGGGAACCAGAGCTGGCAGAAGAAATGAGTTCCATCATTGGTCAGGAATCAAGAGCAGTTGGCATCACATCTGCAATGAGTCCGGTAATTGATGTTTCCAGAGATCCGAGATGGGGACGTACATATGAGACTTATGGGGAGGATCAGTATCTGATCAGCCAGATGGGAATCCATTATGTCCGCGGTATGCAGAAGCAAGGAGTGAGCTGCATTGCAAAACATTTTCTTGGATATGCAGAAACACAGGCGGGTCTGAATACGGCGACTACACGTTTGAATGACCGTGAGTTATATGAAGTATTTGCAACGCCATTTGAGGCGGCAGACAAGGAAGCTGGATTGGACGCAATGATGGCAAATTATGCAGAAATTGATGGACTTCCGGTAATTGACAATAAGAAAATTGCAAGGGATCTGCTGCGTGATCAGATGGAATTTGAGGGAATGTTAACATCAGATGGAGCAGCCGTTCTGAAATCCTATAATTATTTTAAAGTTGCAGACAGTTATTATGAAGCTGGACTTCTTGCAAAAAAGGCGGGCTGTGATACTGAAATCCCAGTGGGAGCATCTTTTAGAAATCTGCCAAATTATGTGAAAAGCGGAGAATTGGACGAAGCTTTGTTAGACGAATCTGTCAGACGAATTTTAACAATTAAGTTCAAACGTGGATTATTTGAGAATCCTTATTGTGAGATTGAGAAATTAGAAGAAGCTCTGATGAATACAGAAAAGGAGAAAGTAAGCAGAAAAATAGCACAGGAGTCTTTGGTGCTCTTAAAAAATGATGGAATCCTTCCTTTGAAAAAGGGAACGAAGGTTGCAGTGATCGGACCGCATGCAGACAGTCTTCGTTATCCGGTCAGCGGTTACACTTATCCGGCATACATTGAGATGATGGATGCAGCGAGAAAGAAAAATGCGGATGTGTCCTTTAACGGAATCATTGATGAGCAGGCAAAAGCGGAAGCAGAGGAAAAAACACCAAAAGGACCATTCGATACTATGTTTGAAATGCTCGATCAGGAAGATGTAAAACAGTTAGACGACATGAATGGTGTTTTGAGAAAGCTTCATGCAAGAAGCTTAAGAGAAGTACTTTCTGATCGGTTTGAGACGGTTTATGCAGAAGGCTGTGACATTATCAAAACATCGGAAGATGGATTTGCAGATGCAGTAAAAGCCGCTGAGGAAAGTGACGTTGTTGTCATGGCATTAGGTGGAAACTGCGGATGGGTCAATGTTACTGGTGGTGAAGGAAAAGATCGCCAGTCTCTTGAACTTCCTGGGGTTCAGGAAAAATTACTAGAGACAGTTGCTGCAACAGGCAAACCGATTGTGATCGTGTTATACGGACCTGGTATTTTTTCTGTAAACTGGGCAGTGGAACATGTATCTGGAATCATTCAGGCATGGATGCCTGGACCATTTGCAGGCCACGAGACACTGTGGCAGGGTCTGGGCGATCTGTGGCACAGCGCCTGCGCCTAT
>OGYZ01002336.1_pt1 | contig 13150 bp, 8 predicted proteins | sample 1576681 | NCBI WGS metagenome assembly OGYZ01 (sample SAMEA3541480, study PRJEB24748) | human gut metagenome | biome: human gut; feature: human-associated habitat; material: faeces | place: China | collected 2012 | reverse complement strand
ATGTGTTAAGCACGCCGCCAGCGTTCAATCTGAGCCAGAATCAAACTCTCCAGTTGATTGAAAACAACTAGCTTGCCCATATCTCTATGGGCTAAAACTCAAAGTTTCTTATTCCCAACTCGCTCTTCACTTGTCAAAGAACCAGAGGCCGTTGCCTCAGCCGCTGCGTTTCCGTCAGCGGCGAAGCGGGAACTTACCCCGCCCGGTCCAGCTTGTCAACAACTTTTTTTTCGAACCCCGAAGTTTTTTTTCGGAGCGCGCCGCGAGGGTTTCTCCCCGGCGCAGAAGCGGGAACTTATCCCGACCCCTTCTCGCTGTCAACCGCTTTCTTCTGCTTTTTTCAAAAAACTTGTTCGCCCCGCCGTGCCCGGCCTCTCGGCCCTGCCCGGCTCAGCGAGACATTCCGTCCCGCAGCGGCGAGAACGGGTTATGCACCTCCACGCCGCCTCTGTCAACGACTTTTTATTTTTTTTCTGATTTTTTTCTTCACCCCCGGCAACGCCCCTTTGACGTCTGGTGTTTAATCCGGGGATATCATATGCTTTCTTTAATAACTTGCCGACAGCTTCCGAGCGGCGTATTTACAGTTATCGCCCTGTGGAAGCGACCGCGCCCCCGTTCAGCACGGCAACGGCGCGTCCCGGAGCAGACTTGATTCCTTATCGTTTGTCTTCCCGTCACCCGAACCCCACATCGCCTATGCACTCTTTCTTGCCGTTCAAACATTCCCGCCTCCGTGTGTACATGCCGCTTTTCGCCGCGCTGCTGCTCGTTCTGACCCCCGGCATGGGTGCGGCCGACCCCGCGCCCGCGTCTCCCGTCCCGGAGGTGTCCACAGCGACGCCTTCCGTCGTTCAAGAGGCGCTTCAGGCCGTGGTCGAACAGACGGCACCGGAAACGCCCGCCGCTCCGGTGGTGCAGACGGCTTCGGCCCTTCCCGCGGTTTCCGGAGAGCCAGGTTCCGCTTTGGCCAAAGAGGGGGCTTCCGTGCCTCTCCAGGCGGAGTGGCTGCTGGACCCCAAAGGCACCCACACGCTGACGGATGTCCTGTCCCCGAACGCCCAAAAAGAATTCAAGCCCTACGAGCCGGAATCCCTCCCCCATCAGGCGGGGACCATCTGGATGCGCTTGGAGGTTGAGGGCAAGGCCCCGGCCTTTCCGCTCGTTCTGGATCTGAATACCCGCATAGCCGGGCAGCTCCCCGGCATCCCGCAGGTTTGGCTGGTCCGTCCCGGGGAAAGCAACGGAACCCCGGTGCGCCCCTCCAGCGACGGGCTTTATTCCTTGCCGAGCCCCCTGCCGGATCAGACCGGCATCTATATCCGGGTCAACGGCATCCCGGCTCCCGGCTTCGCCCCCATGCTCCGCAACGCGGCGAGCCTGACCCTCGTGGACGAACTCGGGACGCAGCCGCAGCTTGTGCTGCTGGCCGTGCTGCTGTTCCTGTGCCTCCTGCGCGGGGTCACCGAACGCCGCGAATGGCGGATGTGGGCCGCGCTCTACATCGCCGCCGTCTGGGTCCAGGCGTTTTGGGGTTTGCCCACAACGCCCGCGGGGGAAGTCAGCCGCTGGGATATGCCCGGGCTGCTCGCGCCCGGCGTCGCCCTGCTCATCCTGCCGCATGTCGGCAGGCACATGCTGCGGACGCGCCACCACGCCCCTTTTATTGATATGCAGTTCGTTCTGCTGGCCCTCTTCGGCATAGCCCTTTCCGTCGCGCCGCTGATCCCCGGCTATACGTGGACGCTGCAATTCCTGCCGCTGTGGCCCCTGTTCATGCTTCTGCTCCTGCCCGGCACCCTCGCGGCCTGTGCCCGCAGGCTTCCCGGCGCGAAACGCTTCCTTCTTATCTGTATCCTGCCGCCTCTGGGTATGCTGGCGCTGTTTCCGCTTTCCCGCCTGCTCTCCGAATCGCTCATCGGCCTGTTGCCCCACGCGCTGGACGGCTTCATGACGCCGGGCGTGGTCAGCCTGATCCCCCTGACCGGACTGACCCTGAGCGCCCTGTTCGCCGCGCTCAGCCCGAGCCCGAAGCCTCTCCCCGCTCCGAACCGCAGCACACGGGACACCAAGACCGGCAGGGCGGGCGTCGCCGCGTTGGAACTGGGCGGAGCTTCCAAGGCTTCCGAAACGTCGTTCGAGCGCCTCCCTTCGCTTTCCGCCGAGCCGGAAGGCCTTGAACTCGCCAACTTCCCGAATAAAAAACCTTCCTCCGCCAACGTACATTCTGAGCCCGCGCGGGCTGCCGAAGCCTCCCGGCCCACATCCCGCACCCCGGAAAAACGTCCGTATCCGCAAGCCCTGCAAGCGCCTCTCTCCGCCGGGATGGTGGAGGAATCGCTCCGCGCTCCGCTGGATGCCCTGCTCCGGGCCATCAGCGCCGTGGACCAGTCGCAGCTCTCCGCCGAAGCCCGACGCCGGACCGACGCCCTCGGCGTCGCCGGGCGCAACCTCGCCACGGCCATCGGCAATATGGGCAGGGGCGTATCCCTCTCTCAGGACTTCGACCGCAAGGAACGGTTCGATCTGAACCAGCTTCTGCTGGAAACCCATGAAGCGGTCTCCAGCCTCGCCGAATCCAAGAACCTCGGCCTGTCATGGTTTACCGCCCCCTACCTGCCCCGCTGCTACGAAGGACGACGCGCCCAGCTCGCCAACGTGCTGGCCCTGCTGGTCGAGAGCGCGGTACTCGCCACCGATCGCGGCATGGTGCAGATCCGTGCCCAGCGCCTGCCCGAAAGCACCGATCCCGGCCATCTGCTGTTCACCGTTTCGGATACGGGTTCCGGTATGCCGCCCCTTGAACGCAGCACCCTGGCGCTCGTGCGCACATGGGAACTCGTGGGGCCCGACGGGGAACTCGTCTCTCTCGAAAGCGGCCCCAAGGGAACCACCATTTCGTTCAGCATGAGGCTCACCGCCCGCATCGAACAGCAGCCCATCCCCGCCGCGCCCGAACCGGACAAGGAAACGCTGTCCCGCCTGCCCGCGAGCTCCCTGCGCATCATCGTGGCGAGCAACGTCCCGGCGAACCGACAGATGTTGTCCTATTATCTGGATGAACTGCCCCATGAAATCATCGAAGCCCGGAGCGCCGAGGAAGCGAAGGCGCTTTACCGCCGCACCCCCGGGGCTCTGATCATTTTCGACGACGACATGCCGGAGGAAAGCATCGCCGACGCCGTGGCCGATATCCGCATCTTCGAAGGCGAGCACAATTTCCCGCTGGCCTCCATCCTCGCGCTGGTCAACAGCAACGAGCAGATCGACGCCCTGCGCCGGGCCGGATGCACCCATTTCCTCAAGAAGCCGATCACGCGCAAGGATCTGCGCGTCCTGACCCTGCGCCTCGCGCCTGTTTCGCGCCGCTTCAAGGATACGGACGGCGCACCCCAAAAAACCGCACCCAAACCGCAAGCACCTTCAGCCAAGGGCTCGCCGCGCGTCTCGCCGGATATCCCCAACCTTCCGGAACTCCCGGAACCGGCAAAGCCGCTCGCCCCGGCCCTTTCCGCGCCCCGGGACAGCCACGCCGCCGAACCGGCGCCTGTTAAGAGAGGCATCTTCGCCTCCCTGTTCGCACGGTTCCGAAAGCAGGCCAAGCCAGCCGCACCCGAAGCGCCCACCGTGGTCGATCAGGTTGACGAACCCGTCATGACGCTCACGGAAAAAGCTCCCGAAAAGCCGATCAAGCTGTCCAGCGTGGGCGAACCCATGCCCATCAGCAAAGCATCCCCCGAGGAAGTTCCAGCCCCCAGGCCGCGCCCTGAGCGCCCGAACCCGCTGGAAGAGCGCGCCAAGCATATGCCCGCCCAGTCAAGCGCCCCGACAAATGCCGCGGAATGGGTCGGGGAACCTATGCCCATCACCAAGAAGCAGGACGACGATCAGGGACTGGCCAAGCAGGTTGAGGCTCCGCTCGAAATGCCCACGCAGGAAAAGGAAGCGGAAAAGCGGCCTGCTCCCGAACATGCTTCAGCGCCGCAGCGCTCCGAAGCGGCCACTCCCCTAAATACCGTGCCCGATCTCAACCTTGATGAATGGGTAGGCGAACCCACGCCCATCATCAAGCCACTGACCGTGTCGGCTCCGCTGCCGGCTCCCGAGGAAGCTCCGTTGACGCTGGAACCGGAACAAAAGGTTTCCCCCAAAAAGCGGGACAACGCCCCCTTGACGCTTGCTCCCGCTGACGATGCGCCGCTGCCCCTGACGGCCCAAACCGACAAGGCGGATGAACCGCTCATGCTCGGTACGCCGCTGCCGGACAAAAAAAGCAGCCTCTCCAACGACGTTCTGATGCTGGACGAACCGCTGGGCAATCAGCCGGAACTTTCATTGGCCGGACTTGGGCTTGAGCCGCAAGCGGAGGTCATCAACCTGACCGAACCCGTCCGCAAACCCACCCCGGCGCAGCCTGCGGAGAAGAACGCTCCCATTCCCGATCTGTTTGGGGATGCCCGACCAGCCCCGCAGCCCGGCCCGCGTTCATTGCTGGATGAAGCGGCCTGTCTCGCGCCCTGCGGACAAGGTTCGCGCCCGACGGCAAGCACGAACGAGCTGGCCATTGATGACATTGTGGAGCTCGGCGTACCGGTGGCTCCGGTTATCCAGCCGGCCACCGGAAAAGATATCGCCCTCCCCGAACCCCAGGAGGACACCCTCCCTCCCGTCCTTCCCGCAGGAGACGGCGACCCGGCTGCGCATGAGCAACCCGTTCCAGCCATTCCCGAAACACCGGAACAGGAACCTGCCCTTCCTACAAAGGACGGACAGAAAGGGCCTCTCCAGGATGCTGAGCAGGAGAGCGAGGCATCTGACGAAGCCATCCGTGCCTTGCTTACGGAACTGGATGAAGCTTTGGAGCGCGCCATCCAGGGCGAACAATCGGGCGACGCGCAGATGGTCTGCCAAGCCGCCGCCCATATCGGACGTCTGGCCGAAACCTACGATCTGCGCGTGCTGGACGATCCGGCCCGCTGCCTTGAAGAGGTCGCCTGCTCCGGCAATATGGACGAAATCGTGCAGCTCATGCCGGATCTGGTTTCCGCCATCAACCGGAACCGCGCCTCTTTTGAAGAAGCGGAGCGGGACGGATAGCGTAACGGCACATTCCAGAGCAGAGAGGCTTTGAAGGCGTAAGAAGCATAGGGGAAGGGGACCTTTTTTCAGAAAAGGTCCCCTTCCCCAAACCCGCCAACGCGAGATCCATCCCTCCATTTCCAAAGGCGTCCGTGCTTACCGGATCTCTGCCCGCAGCCTTTTCCAACACAGACTGCCATTGAAAGGACACCCTTCCCCTTTTCCGGAGTTGGCTCTCGCCACACTCCATTCCAGTCCCCACCTGCGGCGTTCCCGTGGATGGTTTTGGGGGTAGGAATCACCACAACATCGGAAAGCCATCCCGCAAGGAGTCCGTCCTCGCCAGAGGAGCTGCGCATCAGTCCGCAGAGCGCTCGGCGTGTCGCCGGATAGCCCCTTCCTTCCCGCCAGCCATAAAAAAAAGCCCCCGCAAAACGGAGGCTTCCCAGCTCAAGATGCCGGGAAAAGGTTTTCCCGGCGCACATCTTACCGGCCGTAGTCGGCGGTTCCCTTAAGTTCTTCTTCGATCTCGCGGCGGACGTCCTCAAGGTCGATGACGATGGGGTCCATCAAGGTGAAACCGCTCGGGTTCAGCCATTCCTCATCGTCGGCGTGCTTGTCGTTGTAAAACACGTTGTCGAGCACGCGGTAGCCCTTGGTGCCGAGGACGTTGTCCCAGTCCGTCACGACAAAGTTGAACTTGGACGCATCGAAATGGTCGATGTTTTCCCAAATCCAGCGGAACGTGCAGGTCTCGTTGTCATAGCCCAGAACGGCCAGGAACTGAGCCTTGCTGGAAAGGTACATACGCTGGCGCAGCGTGTACACGTTGCGGTACAGGAGGTTGGCGTTGAACGAAACGTCCTCTCCATCCACCTGCAAACGGATCTCGGAAGACTCGTTGAGACGCATCCCGAACGTGCGCGTGTTGCCCCTGCGCCACCAGTTCATGTACTTCTGGCTGTAGATGTCGCGCCCGCCCTCACGCATACTCTCCGCCGTCTGGGGCGAGATGGGATGAAGCGCAAGGTCACAACTCAACCCGGTGATCTCGAAAACAACTTTCATGTCTCCTCCAGGGCCTGATGTCCGAAGCAAAAGGCGACCCGCTCAGTCGTTCCCTCTGCCCTTTCTCTGTGAAAAACGCCTTCATAAAAAAAGCTCCGATTCAGAATAACCGAATCGGAGCTTATGCGCAAAGCCTATTTGACGTCGATAACTTCAATGTCGAAGGTCAGGTCTTCTCCGGCCAACGGATGGTTGGCGTCAAGCACCACGACCTTGTCGTTCACTTCGACGATCTGCACTTCCATGTCGCCGTCATCGGTGGCGATCTGAAGCATCATGCCCACTTCGGGCTTGATGTCTTCGGGGACTTCGCTCACGGGCACTTCCATGAGGAGTTCTTCCAGATGCTCCCCATACGCCTCATCGGCGGGAATGGTAACCGTGAAACGGTCGCCCGCGTTGTGTCCGAGCAGCGCATCCTCAAAACCGGGGATCAGGCTTCCGTCGCCAATGGTAAATTCCAGGGGCTCACGCTCTCTGGAAGAATCGAATACCTCTCCGTCGGAAAAAGTCCCTGTATAGTGCACGCGAACGGTATTGCCGTCTTTGACTGCCATGAAAGGCTCCTTAATGTAGTTTGATGTTCCACCATGTCCCCAGAAAGGCGGAAAGTCAAATATCCTTTCGGGGGCTCCCTGCCGCCCCAGCGGGCATGACAATCTTGTACATCCTTAACATACGAAAATACATTGTATTTTATCGTGCATCCCTTCTTCTATTGACAGCACCGTGCAGCCTGTTACTTTTGCCCCGTAATCTTTTGCCATTCAGAGGACAATCCATGTCAAATGTTCGCTCCGCCCAGACCGACAAGGTCCGCTTTTTTGGAAACACGACGCCGCAGGAACTCGCCGCCCAATACGGCACCCCTCTCTACGTCTACAATGAAGATGTGCTGCGCCGGCGTTGCCGGGAACTGCTCAGCCTTTCCAGCCTTCCGGGATTCCATGTGAACTACTCCGCCAAAGCCAACACGAACCTCGCCCTCCTGCGCATCGTCCGTGAAGAAGGCTGCCACGCCGACGCCATGTCGCCCGGTGAACTGCATATCAACAAGCTGGCCGGGTTCACGCCCGACCGCCTCCTGTACGTCTGCAACAACGTTTCCGCCGAAGAAATGAAGAACGCCGCGGACAACGGCCTCATCGTCAGCGTGGATTCCCTGTCGCAGCTCGACCAGTACGGCAAGGTCAACCCCGGCGGCAAGGTGATGATCCGCATCAACCCCGGCATCGGGGCCGGGCATCACAAAAAGGTCATCACAGCCGGAAAGGAAACCAAGTTCGGCATCGATCCCACCTCACTGGATGAGGTCCGCGCCCTGCTCAAAAAGCACAGCCTGACGCTCGCCGGGGTGAACCAGCACATCGGTTCGCTGTTCATGGAGCCGGACAATTATCTCAACGCCATCGAATTCCTGTTGCACTTCGTCCAGTCGGATCTCGCCGATCTGCTCCCCGGCATCGAGATCATCGACTTCGGAGGCGGCCTCGGCATCCCCTACCGCAAGTATGAGGAAGAGCCCCGCCTTGATATGGCCGAACTCGGCCGCCGGCTTCACGCACTGCTGTCCGCATGGGTCGAGGAAACCGGCTATAAAGGCAAGTTCTTCATCGAACCCGGCCGTTACGTCGTCGCGGAGTGCGGCGTGCTGCTCGGCACCGTACACGCGACCAAGTTCAACGGCGAAAACCGTTACGTGGGTACCGACCTCGGTTTCAACGTGCTTGTGCGTCCCGCCATGTACGACTCGTTCCACGACATCGAGATTTTCCGCGACGGCGGCGAGCCTGATACCGACCTCGTCGAACAGAGCATCGTCGGCAACATTTGCGAAAGCGGCGACATCCTCGCCAAGAAGCGCATGTTGCCGCTCATCAAGGAAGGCGACATCGTCGCCGCGCTCGACGCAGGGGCCTACGGCTTCGTGATGTCTTCCAGCTACAACCAACGCCCCCGCGCCGCCGAAGTGCTCATCACCAGCGACGGCACGCCCAAGCTTATCCGCCGCCGCGAGACGCTGGACGACCTGACGCGGTGTTTTGTGGACGAGTAAGATTGGAGGGGGGAGGGAACCTTTCTGAAGAAAGGTTCTTCCTCCCCTCTCCGGTTCTTATCCCATCCCTACTTCCCAAACCGCCGCAAGCGCAGCGCGTTGAGCACGACGGAAACGGACGAGAAGGCCATCGCCGCACCCGCGATCATGGGCGAAAGCGAGGGGCCGCCGAAAATCTTGAGCACCCCGGCGGCAATGGGCAGGCAAAGGATGTTGTAACCGAACGCCCAGCCGAGATTCTCCCGGATGTTCCGCAAGGCGGCCCGGCTCAGCTCCAGCGCCGTCACCACGCCGCGCAAGCCCTTGCCCGAACGGGTGTCGCTGCCGAGAAGGACGATGTCCCCGGCTTCCACGGCAACGTCGATGCCGTTGCCCATAGCCATGCCGACATCGGCACGGGCCAACGCGGGGGCATCGTTGATGCCGTCGCCGATCATCCCGACCCGCAGACCGGCGGCCTGCAATTCGCTGATCACCTTTTCCTTACCGTCCGGCAACACATCGGCGATCACCTCATCGATGCCCGCGCTCTTGGCAATGGCCTCAGCCGTGCGGCGGTTGTCGCCGCTGAGCATGATCACCCGCAAACCAAGCTGGCGGAGCTCCTTCACCACGCCCGCCGTTTCCGGACGGATGGTGTCCGCTACCGCAAGCATCCCCACGAGGCGCCCGTTCACGGCAAGCAAGAGGGGCGTCGCGCCGGAATCCGACAGTTCCGCCAAACGGGCATCCAGATCCTTTACCGCGTCAAAAGAGACCTGCCGCTCTTCCATCAGTCGCTTGTTACCGAGCAACAACGGTATGGACTCGTTTTCCAGATCTACGTTGCCGGATACGCCGAGGCCGGAAACGCTGGCAAAGTCGCTGACGGGATACAGGTGGAGATTCCGCTCCTCGGCGGCGGACGTCACGGCCAGCGCGAGAGGATGCTCGGACACGCCCTCAAGCGAGGCGGCGTACCCTAAGATGCGCTCCTCATCGAACTGCGGATCGAAGGATTCGGCGGCAAGCAGGCGGGGCTTGCCTTCGGTCAACGTCCCGGTCTTGTCGAACACGAGCACATCCAGACGGCCCGCGAGTTCGAGAGCCGTACCGTTCTTGACGAGCACGCCCATCTGCGCGCCCCGGCCCGTGGCCACCATAATGGAAATGGGCGTGGCAAGGCCGAGCGCGCACGGGCAGGCCACCACCAGCACGGCCACGAAAATACGGAAGGCTTCCGAAACCGGCACGTGCCCCCAGTACAGCCATCCGGCACCGGCAATGACCGCCAGCGCCATGACGGTCGGCACGAAAATGAGGCTCACGTCGTCGGCCAGCCGGGCAATGGGCGCCTTGGAGCTCTGCGCTTCGCGCACCAGCTTGATGATCCGCGACAAGGCCGTATCCGCACCAACACGCTCGGCCCGCATAATAAAAGAACCGGTCGTGTTCATCGTGCCGCCCGCCACCGAACTGCCCACGCCTACAGGAACGGGCATGGACTCGCCGGTCAGCATGGAGGCGTCCACGCTGGACGCGCCGTTTGTTACCACTCCGTCAACAGGGATCCGCCCGCCGGGTTTCACCTGCAGATAGTCCCCCACGCGCACAACCTTGACCGGGACCTCTTCGGCCTGATCCGCCTTGTCGGGAGCGGGCAGGCGCAGGGCGGTTTCCGGGGTCAGGTTCATGAGCGCTCCGATGGCATCGGACATGCGGAACCGCGAAACGGCCTCAAGGTACTTGCCGAGCGAAATCAGCGAAATCAGCACGGCGGCGGACTCATAATACAGGTCCATCACCTTGCCCGTATGCCCAAGCGCGACCTCGACCGTATTCCACAGGCTGTACAGGAACGCCGCTCCCGTGCCCATCGCCACAAGGCTGTCCATGTTCGGGGTGAGCCGCCACAGGTTGGGCAGGCCGGTCAAATAAAAATGCCGCCCCGACCAGAGGACCGGCAAGGTCAGCACAAGTTGCAGCAGCGCATGGTTGAGGGCCGACTCGGGCGAATGCATGGGATCGATGATCGCGGGCAGCGGAAGCCCCCACATGTGCCCCATCGACACCAGGAGCAGCAGGATGGTGAACCCGAACTCAGGCCACAGACGGGCCTTCAGGGTCGCAAGCTGCCCGACCGTTTCCTTCTGCTGCGCTTCCCACGTGTCCACCATATCGGCTTCCGGGGCTACCGGCGTCGCGGTGAAGCCCATATCCACGGCCCGCTCCTCAATCTGATGAACGAGGGCCTCGGTGTCTGATTCGGAAAGCGCGGGATCAGGCACGACGGTGGCGCTGTTGGCGGCAAGGCTGACGGTGGCTGACTGCACGCCGTCCATGCCGTTCAGGACGCGCTCAAGCCGCGATGAGCAGGCGGCGCAGTGCATACCGCCCACGGTGAAAAGAACTTCTTTCTGCTGATCCATGTGCCTCTCCTCTGCTTGCCAATATCGGCTAAGCTCTTATGATATGAAGGGCGGGCGGTGCCGCTGCCCCTTCATCATCCACCTTCTTACCCAGAAAGGATACGATTATGCCCACTCTCACCGTGAAAGGCATGTCCTGCAACCATTGCAAGCAGGCCGTAACCCAGGCTCTGGAAGCGCTTCCCGGCGTATCCGATGTGAACGTCGACCTCGAAAAGGGCGAAGCCACCTGGAAGGAATCCCAGCCCCTCGACATCGCGGAAGTGAAGAAGGCCATCAACAAACTGGGCTTTGAAGCCTAATAAGCATCCCGCGTTCTTCTGTCCACCTTTATTGAAAAACCATTTCACCTATTGTACGGATGCCGACCTGTATGCATGTCGTTCTCTTCCAGCCGGAAATACCTCCGAACACGGGCAATGTGGCCCGACTGTGCGCCGCCATGCAGGTTTCGCTGCATCTCATCGAGCCTCTGGGCTTCAAGCTTGAGGACCGTTACCTCAAACGGGCGGGCCTCGACTATTGGCCCCATGTGGATATGGCGGTATGGCCCGACCTCGACGCCTACATCCGGAACGCCGGGGCGGGCAGACGGCTCGTCCTCACCAGCGCCCGGCGGGGCGCCGCCCTGCACCGTTTCGAGTTCACGGAAAACGATTCCCTCGTTTTCGGGCGCGAAACATCAGGGTTGCCGCCCGAAGTGATCGGGCTCTCGCCGCATCATGTCCGCATCCCCATCAAAGGCGAAGTCCGCAGCATCAACCTTTCCACCGCCGCGGGCATCGTACTGTTTCAGGCGCTTGTTTCCGCCGGGCTGGTTGGGGAGTAGGAGTAAGAGATATCTGGGGAGGGAGGGGAAAACGCTCTGAGAAAAGGGCTCCCCTCCCTCCCCAGCCGTCCGCACGGCCCGCACCTCCCTCTTCCTTATAAGAGGTTCGCATGGGCCCGCGAAAAAGCGCACTGGTGAAAAATCCGGGCGACGGCTCGCTCCCCGGGGGATCGGTTATTGAAAAACAGCCAGCATTTTTCAAGAAACCTACTCCGTGCTCCCTGAAAAAGGACGTGACGGTTCCATACGATTCAACAGTTTTTTGACACGTCAGCCCGAAACCTCACGAACAAGCGGATAACAGGTCCGGTATCCGAGAGGATCGGCCCGCCCCGCTGCGGAAAAACACGTCAGCCGACACGGCCCCACACCACGCCGCCCCCATCGCTCGAAAACAGAGGGGAGGATGAGGATGTTTTTGGGAATATGGGAGGCATAACGCCTCCTCACTTCCTATGGAAACACTTCCCTGATTGCGAGCCTCCCTTCTCTCATCGTCTTGTGCCGGACGGCATGGGGCGTATGCTTCCATCAGACCCCCAACCCCCATGCCCATATGAAACTGAACACCGAACGCATCCACACCATCTGGCACCTGACCTGGCCGCAGTGCATCATGTTGCTCTGTCAATTCGTCATCGGCATCACCGACGTGTGGGCGGGCGGGCGCATCGGCTCGGAAGTGCAGGCATCCATCGGCCTGATCACCCAGTGCCATATGATGTTCATGGCTCTGGCGATGGCCGCCGTGAGCGGCGCGGTGGCCTCCATCAGCCAGTCCCTCGGGGCGTGCAAATTCGTCCGGGCGAGAAGGTATGTGGGGCTCGTGACCATCGGCTGCATCGCCATCGGATCGGCCATTGCGGTGGCGGCCTCGGTGTGGCGGGAACCGCTCCTGCGCCTCATCCAGACGCCCGAGAGCATCATGCCCGTGGCGATCATGTTCCTGACGGCGACGATCTGGGGCATCCCCGGCCAGTACACCCTCACCATCGGCGCGGCCGTGTTCCGTTCCGCCAAGATGGTGCTCATCCCGCTGTACGTAACCGGCACGGCCTGCCTGCTCAACGTATTCGGCGATCTGGCCTTCGGGCTCGGCTGGTGGGGCTTCCCCGCCTACGGCGCAACGGGGATCGCCTACTCCACGCTCGTCTCGGTCACCGTCGGGGCCGCGCTCATGCTGTTTCTGCTGATGCGGCACGAGCTGTTCACACGCGACAGCTTCCCCGGCTGGCGCTGGATCAAGGCGGGGGCCCCGTATCTCCTCAAGGTTGCCGGGCCCGCGTTCGGCACGTCCTTCTTATGGCAAACCGGCTATATGGTCCTGTACGTCATCACGGCCTCCCTGCCCTTCGGCAGGGTCAACGCCCTTGCGGGGCTGACCACGGGGCTGCGGGTGGAATCCATTTTGTTTTTGCCCGCCGTGGCGTTCAGCATGACCGCTTCGGTACTCGTGGGCCACGCGCTCGGCGAGGGCAACCACCGCGAGGCCAAACGCACGCTGCTCGCCACGCTCGGCATCGCCTGCGCGGGGATGTGCTGCGTGGGGGCCGCCATATGGCCCTGGCGCATGGAGCTCGCGGGCTTGATCGCCCCTGATCCCGCCGTGCAGGTCGAAACCGTCAAATACCTTTCCTTCAACATCATGGTCAAATGAATCGCCTGAAAGTTTATTCGGTTCATCCGGCTAAGCGATGGGTTGGTACGGAT
>OGYZ01002300.1_pt1 | contig 13300 bp, 10 predicted proteins | sample 1576681 | NCBI WGS metagenome assembly OGYZ01 (sample SAMEA3541480, study PRJEB24748) | human gut metagenome | biome: human gut; feature: human-associated habitat; material: faeces | place: China | collected 2012 | reverse complement strand
AATGCGATAGATGTAACATTTGTAAAACAAAATGAAACAGCAATAGATGCATTTACCTTTGGAAATAAAGAACTAAGTGGATTTTGGTATGGCAAGTTTGAAATTGGAGGATCACTTGCAAGTTCATGTACTAATGAAACATGTAATGTAAGTAATATAGTAGTAAAACCAAATAAGTGGTCATTAAGAAGTCAAAAAGTAAGTAGTTTCTTCTTTGCCAGTAGAAGTATGGAACAAACAGGAAATAGTTTTGGATTTGTAAGCACTGAAGTAGATACCCATATGAGTAAAAATAATGAATGGGGAGCAGTAGCATACTTAACCCAAAGTATATATGGAAGATGTACAAATAGTACAACATGTACTGAAATAGGAATAAATAATAATAGTAGTCGTATAACAGGATATGGAGCACCAGCAAGAAGTAATGATTCTGTAACAAATGGAGCATATAATACAGAACTTGGAAAAGATGCTTCAACAGCGGGAACAATATATGGCATATATGATATGAGTGGTGGAAGTCTTGAATATGTTATGGGAGTATATAATAAAACAATAGGTGATTCAGGATTTAACAGTTTACCAGATGAAAAATATTATAATAACTATACAGGATCATCTTATACAGGGCATGCCTTAACAGAAACAAAAAATTGGTATAATGATAACGCTTCCTTCGTTAAGTCGGGTTACCCATGGTTCATGCGTTGTGGCAGCTGGAACCATGGTTCGAGCGCGGGAGTGTTTAACTCCAGTGCCAGCACGGGTGAATCTTTAGGCTTCTATTCTTCTCGCTTTGTAATAACCAATGAATAATAAAAAAGTTTAAGATAGGTAAGGTATTCTTAAACTTTTTTTAGTATCCAAATTTTTCATCTAAACTTTCATCGTTATCAATATAGGTTTTTGTGTCTATTACTTCGTAATTATTTTTATCTTTTCTTATTATTACTTCTTTTATCCCGGCATTTAAAATAAATCTTTTACATAAGATACAAGGGTTAGCATTTTTTACATATGAATTATCTATAGCTTCTTTTCCTACAAGGTAAAGGGTAGAATCAATTAAATCTTTTCTAGCAGCACTTATGATGGCATTTTGTTCAGCATGAACACTTCTACACATTTCATATCTTTCACCCCTTGGTATTTGCATTTTTTCTCTAGCACAATATCCAAGTTCATTACAGTTTTTTCTACCTCTTGGAGCACCAGCATAACCTGTTGAAATAATTTCATCATTTTTAACAATAACAGCACCAAATTTTCTTCTTAAACAAGTACATCTTTCTAATACAGTTTCTGCAATATCAAGATAATAATTAACTTTATCTATCCTGGGTTTATTTTTTGTTATCATATAATATCTCCTTTTCTTTATTATAATAGAAAAAAATATTTTTTTCCATAAATTGTTATATATAATTTTAAAAAAATGGTGTATAATATGTCTAAAAGAGGTGTAGTGTATGGATAAGATAGTAATAAAAGGAGCTCGTGAAAATAATTTAAAAAATATAAATATTGAACTTCCTAAGAATAAATTTATTGTAATGACTGGCGTAAGTGGAAGTGGTAAAAGTAGTTTAGCTTTTGATACATTATGTGCTGAAGGGGAAAGAAGATATTTAGAAAGTTTAAATTCATATGCAAGACAATTTCTTGGTAATAGTCAAAAACCAGATGTTGATAGTATTGAAGGACTTTCTCCTACGATATCAATAGATCAAAAAACAACTAATAATAACCCACGAAGTACTGTAGGAACAGTAACTGAAATATATGATTATTTAAGACTTCTTTTTTCTAAAATAGGAGTGCCTATATGTCCTAAACATAATATTCCTATTAAAAATCAAAGTATTGAAGAAATGACTAATAAAGTGCTTCTTCTTGATTTAAATAGTAAAATAGTAGTTTTATCTCCAATTGTGGAAGGTAAAAAAGGTAGTTTTACTGATTTATTAGAAAATTTCAGAAAACAAGGTTATGTAAGAGCATATATAGATGATGTTATGTATGATTTAAGTGATGATGTTATTTTAGACAAAAATAAAAAACATAATATATCTATTGTTATTGATAGACTTGTTATAACTCCTGATATCAGAAGTCGTTTATATGAAAGTTTAGAGCAAGCATGTAAATTAAGTGACGGTAAAGTAATTATTGATGTAATTGGTAAAGAAAAATTAATATTTAGTGAAAAGTTTGCTTGTCCTTATTGTGATTTTTCTTTAAGTGAATTAGAACCTCGTATTTTTAGTTTTAATGCTCCCTATGGGGCTTGTCCTGACTGCAAAGGACTTGGTTTTAAAAAGATAATTGATCCTGATTTAATTATGCCTGATAAAACAAAAAGTATTTATGATGGTGGAATTGTTACAATGGGTGATGATAGTGATGGTATTTATTTTAAAAGATTAGAAAGTGCTTGTAAGCATTTTGGTATAGATTTATCTAAACCTATAAATAAACTTTCAAAGAAAGAATTAGATATTATTTTATATGGAAGTGATGAACTAATTAGATTTAATTATTCTGCTAAAAGTGGTACTACATATAATAATATTGGTGTATTTGAAGGAGTTATTAGTAACTTAGAAAGAAGATATATTGAAACTAATAGTGATTGGATAAGAGAATGGATTGATAAATATATGATAGAACTTTCTTGTCCAACATGTCATGGGGCTAGATTAAAAGAAGAAGTTTTATCTGTTAAGATAAATGGTAAAAATATAGATGAATTAACAAGACTTAATATTACTGAAATATATAATTTTTTATCAGATTTAAAGTTAAATGAAGAACAAGAACAAATTTCTAAACTTTTAATCAAAGAAATAAAAGATAGATTATCATTTTTAATAAATGTTGGACTTGATTATTTAACTCTTAATAGAGAAGCTTCAACATTATCCGGAGGAGAATCTCAAAGAATAAGACTTGCTACCCAAATAGGAACAAGATTAACAGGAGTTTTATATGTTTTAGATGAACCTAGTATTGGACTGCATCAAAAAGATAATGATAAACTTATTGATGCAATGTTAAGTATGAGAGATTTAGGAAATACTTTAGTAGTGGTAGAACATGATTTAGATACGATGAGAAGAAGTGATTTTCTTGTTGATATAGGCCCTCTTGCAGGAGAACAAGGTGGTGAAGTTGTCGCATGTGGAACACCAGAAGAAGTAGCAAGTTGTGATAATAGTATTACTGGTAACTATTTAAGTGGCAAAAAGTGTATTGAAGTTCCCAAAACTAGAAGAAAAGGAAATGGTAAGTATCTTGAAATACAAGGAGCTTGTGAGAATAATTTAAAAAATATTAATGTAAAATTTCCTCTTGGAACATTTACATGTGTAACGGGAGTAAGTGGAAGTGGTAAAAGTACACTTGTTAATGAAATTTTATATAAAAAATTAACAAGTGAAATATATGGTTCAAAAGTTAAACCTGGTAAATTTAAAAAAATTAAAGGTCTTGAATACGTTGATAAAGTAGTTCATATTTCTCAAGATCCAATTGGAAGAACGCCAAGAAGTAATCCCGCAACATACACTGGTGTATTTGATGATATTAGAGAATTATTCGCAACTACTAAAGAAGCAAAAATGCTTGGTTATGATAAAGGAAGATTTAGTTTTAATGTAAAAGGTGGTAGATGTGAGGCTTGTCGTGGTGATGGTGTTAAAAAAATAGAAATGCATTTTTTACCTGATGTTTATGTTCCATGTGAAATATGTCATGGTAAAAAATATAATAGTGAAAGTTTAAGTATTAGATTTAAAGATAAAAATATTAGCGAAGTATTAGATATGCGTGTTAATGAAGCTTTAGAATTTTTTAAAAACTTTCCTAAAATATCTCATAAACTAAAAACTTTACAAGAGGTAGGACTTGGTTATATAAAACTTGGTCAAAGTGCTACAACATTATCTGGGGGAGAAGCAAGTCGTGTAAAATTAGCTAAAGAACTACAAAAAAAACCAACAGGTAAAAGTGTTTTTATAATGGATGAACCTACAACAGGTCTTCATAATTATGATATTGAAAACTTACTTGCAATTATTAAAAAAATAGTAGATAATAAAGATACAGTAATTGTAATTGAACATAACCTTGATATGATAAAAGTTGCTGATTATATTATTGATTTAGGTCCTGAAGGTGGGGATAAAGGTGGAACAGTTATTGCAACAGGAACACCAGAAGAAATAACTAAAGTTAATGAAAGTTATACAGGACAATATTTAAAAAAATATTTGTAAGGAGTAATTTATGATAAAAAAACTTATATTTGATTTAGATAATACACTTATTATATGGAAAGATGAATATTCTTTAGAATTAAAATATTTACTTGAAGAATATAAAATAGATACTTGTTATAAAAAAGTAGATAAAATAATAGATGACTTAGAATATAAGCATGATACAATTTCTAAAGAAATATTATTAAATGATATTAATAATAATTTAAATCTAAATTTAGATATAAGTTTTATTGAAGAATTAGAAAAAAGACAAAGTAAATTATCTTTTATTAATAATGATTTAATAGATGTTTTAGATTATTTAAGTAAAAAATATGAACTTGTTATATTAAGTAATTATTTTACAAATATTCAAAAAAATAGACTTAAAAATGCTAAAATAGATAAATGTTTTACTAAAGTTTTTGGTGGAGATAAAATAAAATTAAAACCAAGACCAGAAGCTTTTTTAAAAGCAATATATCCTAATAAAAAAGAGGAATGTCTTATGATTGGGGATAGTTTAAAAATGGATATTGAAGGTGCACTTAATGTTGGATTAAAGGTAATTGCGGTTGATTATTTTAATAAACTTCCAAAAAGTGATAAATATATATTAATAGATGATATAAAAAAATTAAAAGAAATATTATAAAGGAGGAGTTTTATGAATCCCGTTATGGTTGATTTAGGTGTTATAAAAATATATTATTATTCGGTAATGATTTTAATTGGTATGTTAACAGGAGCATTTCTTATTTATAAAACACTTCTTAAAAAGGGTTTTAGCGAAGAATTTATAACAGATTTAATTTTCTATACCATTATTTTTGGTATTCTTGGAGCAAGGATATATTATGTTTTATTTAATCTTCCATATTATAGTAAGAATATTCTTGAAATATTTGAAATTTGGAATGGTGGTCTTGCAATCCATGGGGGCATAATCGGAGGACTTTTATGGATAGTTTATTATTGTAAAAAGAAAAATGTTAATATTTTAAAAATAACAGATGTTTTATGCGTTTCTTTAATTCTTGCACAAGCAATAGGAAGATGGGGTAATTTTTTTAATGGTGAAGCACATGGCGCTGTTACAACGTTAGAACATTTACAAAGTTTAGGTATTCCTAAATTTATAATAAATGGAATGTATATTAATGGTAATTACTATCTTCCAACATTTTACTTTGAATTTTTATTAGATATAGGTTTATTTATAATTCTTATTTTAGTAAGAAAATATGTAAAAAATCCTAAAAATGGACTATTAACAGGATTATATTTTAGTATTTATTCTATAGGAAGATTCTTTATTGAGGGTCTTAGAACTGATAGTTTAATGCTTGGAAACTTAAGAATTGCTAGGGCTATATCAATTATATTATTTTTAATAGGATTATTTCTTATCTTTTATAAACAAAAAGATACAAGAACAAATAGATTAAAGAAAGCATTAGATAATTAGGAGGATTTTATGAAATTAGATTATGAAGTAATCGTGGTGGGTAGTGGACCTGCGGGGATAACAAGTGCAATTTATTTAAAAAGAGCTAACATTAATGTTTGTGTTATGGAAAAAAGTGCTCCAGGAGGGCAACTTAATAAATCTTCTACAATTGAAAATTATCCTGGATTTAATAAAATATCAGGCCCTGAACTTGCTTATAGTTTTTACGAACAAATATTAAATTTGAATATACCTTTTATTAATGAAGAAGTTATAGAAATAGAAGATAAGGCTTCTTATAAAATTATAAAAACAAATAAAAAAACTTATACTTGTAAAGGTGTAATCTTAGCTTTAGGAAGAAAACCTAGATCATTTGATAATGAAAATGTATCTTTGCTTGAAGGAAAAGGTGTAAGTTATTGTTCTTTATGTGATGGGCCTCTTTTTAAGAATCAAGATGTTTCAATAATTGGGGGAGGAAACAGTGCTTTAGAAGAATCTTTATATCTTTCAGATATATGTAAAAGTGTAACTATTATCAATAGAAGAGATGTACTTCGTGGCGATAAAATATTAGTTAATAAAATCTTAAATAAAAAGAATATAAATATTTTATATAATAGTGAGGTTGTTGAATTTAATAAAAAAGATGATTTTTTAGAATCTTTAACTATTAAAACTAATGATAAACTTAATAAATTAGAAGTAAAAGCATGCTTTATTTTTATTGGATATGTTCCTGCGACTGATTTTTTAAATAATCTTGACATTCTTGATGAAAAAGGGTATATTAAAACAGATAAAAATTTAAAAACAGATATACCTTTTATATATGCATGCGGTGATACAATTAATAAAGAAGTGTATCAAATAGTTACAGCAACAGGAGAAGGTGCTGTTAGTGCAATTAGTTTTATTAATGATTATAATTCTTAGGAAGTGAAAAAATGAAAAAATTAAATAATAATGGTTGGGGATTAATGGCTTTTTTAATGATACTTTTAGTTTTGTTAATATTTGTTTTTATTGCACTTAGTGGACTAGAGGGTATAATATAAATAATACTTGTAATATTAACAAATTTATTGTATAATTCAGTTATAAATGTTTAGAAAAAGAGAAGTAAATTAATTATATTATTTAGAGAGTTGTTGGTTGGTGAAAAACAATTAGTAAATTAATCGAAGGTAGCTTTGGAACTGATTATTTGAAGTAGTAGTAAAATAATCCGTATAATATGCGTTAAATATATGAGATTTCAATATGAAATGTTAAAAGGTGGTACCGTGCTTTTAAGCACCCTTTGGGTATCATCTTTTTTATTTAGAAAGGAAAGATTTTTATGTTAGATAAAAAATATGATTCAAAATTAGTGGAAGAAGGAAAATATCAAACTTGGCTTAAGAATGATTATTTTAAAAGTGGTGATTTAACAAAAGAACCATTTTGTATAGTTATACCTCCCCCAAATGTAACAGGGAAATTACACTTAGGACATGCATGGGATACAACTTTACAAGATATCATTATTCGTTATAAAAAAATGCAAGGATTTGATGCTTTATGGGTGCCTGGAATGGATCATGCAGGTATTGCAACACAAGCAAAAATCGATAAAAGATTAAAAGAAATGGGCTATAAACCAAGACAAATGGATAAAAATGAATGGTTAAAACATGCTTGGGCTTGGAAAGATGAATATGCAAATACAATTCACGAACAATGGGCAAAGCTTGGACTTGCTCTTGATTATTCAAAAGAAAGATTTACTTTAGATGAAGGACTAAATTATGCGGTTAGAAAAGTGTTTGTTGATTTATATAATGAGGGATTAATTTATCGTGGAGAAAAAATTATAAATTGGGATCCTGAAGCAATGACTGCATTATCTAATGAAGAAGTTATTTATAAAGATACTCCTGGGGCATTTTATCATATAAAATACATGATTGAAAATACAAATGATTATCTTGAAGTAGCAACAACTCGTCCTGAAACATTATTTGGAGATACTGCTGTTGCTGTTAATCCTAATGATGAAAGATATAAACATTTAATTGGTAAAAATGTTGTTTTACCTATTGTTAATAAATTAATTCCTATAATTGGGGATGAACATGCTGATATGGAATTTGGAACAGGAGTAGTTAAAATAACTCCAGCACATGATCCTAATGACTTTGAAGTAGGAGAAAGACATAATTTAGAAAGAATTGTAGTTATTAATAAAAATGGTACAATGAATGAAAATGCTTTATCTTATAAAGGAATGGATCGTTTTGCTTGTCGTGAAAAACTTGTTAATGATTTAAAAGAACAAGGTCTATTAATAAAAGAAGAAAAAATAATTCATTCTGTAGGACATTCTGAAAGAACAGATGTAATGGTTGAACCATATTTATCAAAACAATGGTTTGTTAAAATGGATGTTTTAGCAGCGCGTGTTTTAGAAAATCAAGAAGACAAAGAAAACAAAATTAATTTTGTACCAAAACGTTTTGAAAAAGTATTAAATCATTGGATGGAAATCGCTCATGATTGGTGCATTTCTCGTCAATTATGGTGGGGACACCAAATACCTGCGTGGTATAAAGATGATAAAATATATGTAGGACTTGAAGCACCAGAAGAAGATGGTTGGGTACAAGATAGTGATGTTTTAGATACATGGTTTAGTAGTGCATTATGGCCTTTTTCTACTCTTGGTTGGCCTAATGAAACAGAGATGTTTAAAAGATATTTTCCAACAAGTGTATTATCTACGGGTTATGATATAATTTTATTCTGGGTTTGTCGTATGGCTTTTCAAAGTTTACATTTTACTAACAAAAGACCATTTAAAGATTGTATAATTCATGGACTTATCCGTGATAAACAAGGAAGAAAAATGTCTAAATCTTTAGGTAATGGTGTTGATCCAATGGATGTAATTGAAAAATATGGAGCAGATGCTTTAAGATTTTTCTTAGCAACATCAACTAGTCCTGGAATGGATCTTCGTTATGATGAAGAAAAAGTTGCAGCTAACTGGAACTTTATTAATAAACTTTGGAATGCAACACGCTTTGTTTTAACTAATGTTGATGATATTAATGTTACATTAAATAAAGAAGATTTAGATTTAACTGATAAATGGCTTTTAACTAAATATAATAATACAATAAAAGAAGTAACAAGAAATATGGAAAAATATGAATTTAATAATGTTGGTTCTAGTTTATATAGTTTTATATGGGATGATTTTTGTGATAACTATATTGAATTTGCTAAATATAAATTAGATAAAACTTCAACAAAATATGTATTAATTCATGTATTAAAAGGAATTTTACAAATGTTACATCCATTTATGCCTTTTGTAACAGATGAGTTATATAGTAATTTATCTAACACTAATATAATTTTAAGTGCTTATCCAAAATATAATAAAGAAGAAGTATATACTTTAGAAGAAAATTTAATTGATAAAGTAATTTTAGATATAACATCAATAAGAAATTTAAAAGCCGTTAATAATATTACGAAAAATGCTTTTGTTAAGATTAAAACAAGTGATGATTTATATGGTTTATTTAAAACTTCATTAAAAATAAATGAAGAAAATATTGTAACTGAAGATAAATCTAATTTTGAAAAATATAATTATACTTCAAGTAATATAGATATTACTTATTATGAAGAAGGAACTAAGTTGGATATAAATTTAGTAAAAGAAGAAATAAATAAACTTGAAACATCAATTGCTAAAAGAACAAATCTTTTAAATAATGAAAATTATGTTAATAAAGCTCCACAAAATATTGTAGAACTTGATAGGGTTAAGTTAAAAGAAGAAAAAGAAAAGTTAGAAAGTTTGAAAAAACTTATATAAAAAAGAAATATTTTAAGTATTTCTTTTTTCATAATTTATTAAATATCGCATATATTAATTAAGGATTAAACATTTTTTTGACAAATTTATATAAAGATATTGACAACAAAACATATTTTTGTTATATTAGCAATGTTTGAATTTATTGGACTTATTTTATGTAAGTCTAATAAAAATTTAGAAATATGATACACCAGGATGTGTGTATAGAAAGGAGCAGTTATGCCAACAATTAATCAACTTGTAAGAAAGAAAAGAACTGATAAAACAAGAAAGAGTAAATCACCAGTATTAGGAGTAAGATTAAATACTATTGAAAAAACTACATCTAATGTACCAGCACCTCAAAAAAGAGGAGTATGTGTTCGTGTAGGAACTAAAACACCAAAGAAACCAAACTCAGCTTTAAGAAAATACGCTCGTGTTAGACTTTCTAATGGTAAAGAAGTAGATTGTTATATTCCAGGTGAAGGACATAATTTACAAGAACATAGTGTTGTATTAATTCGTGGAGGTCGTGTTAAAGACTTAATCGGTGTTAGATATCACATTGTTCGTGGAACTATGGATACTCAAGGAGTTAAAGATCGTAAACAAGGTCGTAGTAAATACGGAACTAAAAAAGGAAAATAAAAATAATTTAACAAAATAATAAAGGAGGAAAAATACAATGCGTAAGAAACAAGCAGTAAAAAAAGATGTTCTACCAGATCCAATATATAATTCTAAAGTTGTTACTAAGTTAATAAATAGTATTATGTTAGATGGTAAAAAAGGAACAGCTCAAAAAATATTATATGATGCATTTGAAATGGTTAAAGAAAAAACTGGTAAAGAACCAATGGAAGTATTTAATCAAGCATTAGAAAATATAAAACCTGCATTAGAAGTTAAGGCTCGTCGTGTAGGTGGTTCTAACGTTCAAGTACCAATTGAAGTTTCTGAAGAAAGAAGTCAAGTTCTTGGGCTTAGATGGTTAACACAATATGCAAGGCTAAGAGGCGGCCGTGGAATGGCTGAAAAATTAGCTAATGAAATAATTGACGCTTCAAATGGAACAGGAGCTTCAGTTAAAAAACGTGAAGATACTCACAGAATGGCAGAAGCTAATAAGGCATTTGCTCATATGAAATGGTAGGAGGATAATATGGCAAGACAAACTGGATTAGAAAAAACTAGAAATTTTGGTATCATGGCTCATATTGATGCTGGAAAAACAACTACAACAGAACGTGTATTATTCTTAACTAATAAAATTCATAAAATTGGTGAAACACATGATGGTGCTTCACAAATGGATTGGATGGAACAAGAAAAAGAAAGAGGTATTACAATTACAAGTGCAGCAACTACTGCATTTTGGAAAGGATATCGTTATAACATTATAGATACTCCAGGACACGTTGACTTTACAGTAGAAGTTCAAAGAAGTTTAAGAGTACTAGATGGTGCAGTAACACTTTTAGACTCTCAAGCAGGAGTTGAACCACAAACTGAAACTGTTTGGCGTCAAGCAAGTGAATATAAAGTTCCAAGAATTATATTTGCTAATAAAATGGATAAAATGGGAGCAGATTTTGTTTATACATTAAAAACAATTGATGCAAGATTTGGCGTTAATGCTAAACCTATTGAATGGCCTATCGGAGCAGAAAGTGAATTTAGTGGGGTAATTGATTTAGTTACTATGAAAGCTTATGAATTTGATGGTACAGAACAAGAAAACTCTACTGAAATTGAAATACCAGAAGATTTAAAACAATTAGCAGAAGAAAAACATATTGAATTACTTGAAGCTATTGCAGAATTTGATGATGAACTTATGGAAAAATACCTTGAAGGTGAAGAAGTAAGTGAACAAATGATTAAAAAAGCAATAAGAAAGGGAGTTTTAAAAGCAGAATTCTTCCCTGTAATGTGTGGAACTGCTTTAGGTAATAAAGGAATTAAATTCTTACTAGATGCAGTTATTGATTATTTACCATCACCACTTGATGTTGAAAGTGTTAAGGGAACTAAACTAAATGGAGAACCAGATGAAAGGAAAGTTTCTGATAGCGAACCATTCAGTGCTTTAGCATTTAAAGTTATGACAGATCCATTCGTTGGACGTTTAACATTCTTTAGAGTTTACTCAGGACATTTAACAAGTGGAAGTTATGTACTAAATAGTACAAAAGATGAAAAAGAAAGAATAGGTCGTATTTTACAAATGCATGCTAATAACAGAACTGAAATACCAGAAGTATTTACAGGTGATATAGCAGCAGCTGTAGGACTTAAAAATACAACAACTGGTGATACATTATGTGATGAGAAAAAACCAATTATTCTTGAATCAATTGAAGTGCCAGAACCAGTTATCGAACTTGCAATTGAACCAAAATCAAAAGCAGATCAAGATAAGATGGCAATTGCACTTGGTAAACTTGCAGAAGAAGATCCAACATTTAAAGTTAGAACTGATGTTGAAACAGGACAAACAATAATCGCAGGTATTGGAGAACTTCACTTAGATGTATTAGTTGATCGTATGAGAAGAGAATTCTCTGTAGATGCTAATGTTGGTAAACCACAAGTTGCTTATCGTGAAACAATTACTAAAGCAGGTGACTGTGAAGGTAAATATATTAAACAATCTGGTGGACGTGGTAATTACGGACATGTTTGGATTAATTTTGAACCAAATCCAGATAAAGGTTATGAATATGTTGATGCCGTTGTTGGTGGAGTAGTTCCAAGAGAATATATCCCAGTTGTAGACAAAGGACTTCAAGATGCAATGAAAACTGGTATTCTAGCAGGATATCCAATGATAGATGTTAAAGCTACACTTCATGATGGTAGTTATCATGATGTAGACTCTAATGAAATGTCATTTAAAATTGCTGCAAGTATGGCTTTAAAAGAAGCTAAAAACAAATGTAACCCAGTACTACTTGAACCAATAATGAAAGTAGATATTGATGTACCAGAAGAATTCTTTGGTAATGTTATGGGTGATATTACAGCTCGTCGTGGAAAACCGCTTTCTCAAGAATCTCGTGGAAATGCAATTCATTTCTCTGCAATGGTTCCACTTTCTGAAATGTTTGGTTATGCAACAAGTATAAGAAGTAATACTCAAGGTAGAGGTTCTTTCCAAATGGTTGCAGATCATTATGAAGAAGTACCAAAATCAATCGCAGAAGAAATTATTAAAAAAAGTGGTAATTAATAATAATTAAAGTAAAATTATAACAAAATAAGCCAAAACAGTTGAAAAATATTCAATTGTTAGATAAAATAATATTGTATAAATTTAAGGAGGAAAAAAATTATGGCTAAAGAAAAATTTAATCGTAATAAACCACATGTTAATGTTGGAACAATTGGTCACGTTGACCACGGAAAAACAACTTTAACTGCTGCTATTACAAAAAGATTAAGCGAAAAAGGTGGAGCACAATTCGTTGATTATGCTAATATCGATAAAGCTCCAGAAGAAAGAGAACGTGGAATTACAATTAACACTTCTCACGTAGAATATGAAACAGATAAAAGACACTACGCACACGTAGATTGTCCAGGGCATGCCGATTATGTTAAAAACATGATTACAGGTGCAGCTCAAATGGATGGAGCTATCCTAGTTGTTGCAGCAACTGATGGACCAATGGCTCAAACAAGAGAACATATCTTACTTGCTCGTCAAGTTGGTGTTCCAAGAAT
>OGYZ01002296.1_pt1 | contig 13325 bp, 9 predicted proteins | sample 1576681 | NCBI WGS metagenome assembly OGYZ01 (sample SAMEA3541480, study PRJEB24748) | human gut metagenome | biome: human gut; feature: human-associated habitat; material: faeces | place: China | collected 2012 | reverse complement strand
GAGCGTACCAAAACAAGCCTTTAGGGCTTGTGTGCTCTTGTCAACTGATGGTACCTTCATGACATATACATATCTTACACAGAAGCCCTGGATGGCACGCTTCCGCAGCCATGAAATATCGCTGGCATTTGATAAGGCCATAAGGGACATGGGCGGCGATATATGGTACAACACCGAGGTAACAAAGATAGACGTTAAAAACGGCGCGGTACGCGGCGTAGAGCTGGCGGACGGCACGTATATACCCTGCGAGCGGGTAATATCCAACCTGATGCCCACGGTGGTATTCGACAGGATGATAGACAAGAGCGAGGTGCCGGAGCGTGAGCGCAAGCTGATCAACGCGAGAAAGCTGGCACAGAGCGCCTTTACAGTATATTTGGGATTGGATATACCCTATGAGCAGCTTGGCTTCAAGGCATACGATACATTCGTCCGCTCTACCGGCGATACCCTTTCGCAGTACGAAAGCGCGGCGACCATAGAGGGGCACAAGGATTACTGCGTGACCATAATCAACGAGGCAATACCAGACTGCACGCCGGAGGGCACCTGCATGGTGCAGTTCGCAAAATTCTACACGGAGGACGCATTCGCAAACGTAACCGAAGCGGAGTACTTCAAGCTAAAGGACAGAATAGCGGAGGAATGCGTGACCCACTTTGAAAAGCTGCCGGGCAAACCAGACGCTGCTCTCAGCCATGGAGCAGGCGGGCATAAAGGCTCCCTCCCGCTGCCGCAGCGGTCAGTGCGGCTGGTGCCATTCCAGGCTTGTTTCAGGCGAGGTGTTTATCCCCCGACGAGGCGGACGGGCGCAGGGAGGCGGACAAGAAATTCGGCTGGATACACCCCTGCTGCACGTATCCGCTCAGCGATATAGAGCTGGATCATTCCATATTTTCTGATATGATGGACTTCCGCCGGCTGGTGGAGATGGAATGCGCAAGGCTTGCATGCGATAATATATACGACAACACGTATGCCGAGATGGAGGGTTGCATTGACGCACTTGAGCAGGGCGGCGACCCGGAGGAGCAGGTGTACCAGTTCCATTACCGGCTGACCCAGGCCTCGGGCAACGGCATATACAGCATGTTTTTCCGCGCGTTTGAGCCGGTGATACGGGCGCTCATAAAACAGCATTACAGCGTTAAGGCGGGGGACGTGCAGGAATCTGCTCGCCTGCACCGCAGGCTGTTTGCCGCCATAAAGGCCAAGGACGAGCAGCAGGCCGTCAGCCTCACCCGTGAGATACTCTCCCAGGGCGTAGCCGTTCTGGAGGAAAGGTATGGGAGTAACGATGGCGTATGTAAAAGATAATCCGGGCATTGTGTAAAAGAAAAGCAGCGATTGCTATTTAACCTCAGATATAACAGGCCATACAGCCGGCTTTCTCCGAAAGAAAGCCGGCTGTATGGCGAAGCGCACACGGAACATTCTGACGATAACGAAGAGACTCTGGATCCTCCAATTATATTGGATATATGCCATGCTCATGTTAAAGCTTATCTTGCGCCGGATTATTTGCACCTGTCCTGATACTCTGAGGGAGTGACGCCGACTATCTTGCGGAACATGCTGGAAAAATAGGCGATATCCCTGTACCCCACCTGTTCGGCCACCTCGTATATTTTTACCCGGCAGTCCCGGAGGAGCTGCATGGCTACGTGCATGCGGTACTGGGATAGATACTCCATCAGGGTGTAGTTTGTCTCTTTTTTGAATATATGGCAAAGGTAGCCCTCGCTTATGCCTGCGTTTGCGGCTATGGAGCCAACGCCTATGTCCGGGTCGTTGTAGTGACCCGCAATGTAGGCGAGGGACTCCATTACGTACTTGCTCTTGTCGCCTTTCTTGAGCTGAAGGGCGGGTAGAGATTCCGCGGCGTTGCCCTGCCGGGCCATGAGGCGGGAATGTATGGAGACTATCACCTGCTCCAGTTCGCCATCGTGGAAGGGCTTGAGAAGGTAGTCCGCCGCGCCGTAATGCAGCGCGTTTTGGGCGTACTCAAAGTCGCTGTAGGCAGTGAGTATTATCACCTCGGACTTGCAGCCGGCCTCCCTAAGCCGCTTGAGCATCTCGATGCCGTCCATCTTAGGCATGCGTATGTCGGTTATGATGATGTTGGGCTGGAATTTCAGCGCCGCGTCGTAGCCCTCCTCGCCGTTGGCCGCCTCGCCTACCACGAAGCAGTCCAGCGCCGTCCAGTCTACCGACAGCACAATGCCCCGGCGCACATATGGCTCATCTTCCACAACGAGAACTTTAAGCATCTGTTTCCCTCCTTGTGATGGGCAGCAGCGCGTAGACTGTAGCGCCGCCCTCCGGATTATTCCTGAGGTGAAGCCCGAAATCGGTCCCGTAGTATTTCTTGAGTATAAGGTTTACGTTGTACAGGCCAAGCCGCCCCTCGCGGGCAGGGCCATCCTGTGCAAAGCGCCGTATCACCTCGTCGGGTATGCCGCTGCCGTCGTCGGATACGGCTATCCTGAGCAGGCTGCCGGGCTGCTCCGATACGGAGAGGACTATGCTGCCGTTGTCCCGGTCGGCAAGACCGTGAAGTATGGCGTTTTCCACAAGGGGCTGGAGTATGAGCTTTGGGACTATACAGTCAATGTATTTCTCGTGGCCCCTTGCGGCATAGGTAAAGCGTCCGGGGAAGCGTATGCGTTGTATGCGTATGTAGCGGTTCAGAAGCTCCAACTCGTCCCCAAGTAGAACGAATTCATCTGTAGATATGCAGGCCCGCAGTATGTCCGCAAGATCCATGGATATGTTGGATATTTCGGGCACACCGTTCATCTTGCCTATCCACTTCATCGTGTCCAGCGTGTTGCAGAGGAAGTGAGGGTTCAGCTGTGCCTGCATCATGCGTATCTGAGCCTCATCCAGGTCCCGCTGACCCTGTATGAGTTTATCCATGTAGGTTTTGAGGCGCTCTACCATGTTGTCGAAGTTGTCCGCGAGCTGCCCCAATTCGTCGCTGCGGTGAAGGTTTACGCGGGTATCCAGGCTGCCCTTTTCCACCTCCGCCATAGCGGGGGTTATCTTGCCTATGGGGTCTGAAAGCTGTCTGCTCAGGTTGAAGGAGACGAACACGCAGAGGGCTATGCTGCCGAGGACGAGAAATGAGGCCACTGTCCTCAGAAGTCTCGTTGTGTCCCGGGTGAATGTCTTTGGCTGGCGAAGTATTATATACAGGCCGCTTGTGGGCTCGTGGCGCATGTAGTAGTTGTACTCGTCGGAGGATACGGGGGTGTTGCTGAGCATTGCGGAACGCAGCGCGGGCACGGGGGAATCAGTTTCCGCCGGACGGGAGCAGTATATGGTGCGCATGAAGGCGTCGGTAATGTAGAGGGTGTTGCGGCTGCCGAACTTGCCCTCCAAAAGCTCCTGCAGATTGTCTTCGGAAAGGTTCGCAACGAAGTAGCCAACCGCATCGCCCGAGTTGTTCACGATGCTCCGGGCGGCGTACAGCACCGCATCCCGGTCTGGGTAGCTGAATGCGTCTGCCCCCCGGAACACAAGCTCCCCGTGGTGACTTGCCGCCGCAAGGAGTATGCCCCAGTTTGTAGGCAGGGTGCGTGAGTGCCCTGCGCTGGAGGTAGAGTATTGCAAAGCGCCGTTGGTGTCGTAAAGGTAAAATTGCACATAGTCCCGAAGGCCGCTTGTGGCGTTGTACAGCTCGTAGTATGTCTGCTGTGGGAACGCCCCGCCGCCTGACATGGCGTTTATCACGAGAGAATTGCGGTTGAGCTTTGAGCCTATCTTTTCGGTGGAATCCCGCAGGTCGCTGATGGAAGAGGATACTACGGATATAAGCGTATCCGCCTCCTGCCGTGCGCTGTCCTCCATGCGGGAGCTGAATACTATGAGCAGCAGCGAGCTGCACAGCATGAGCGTGGTGAGGGTGGTGAAAAGCATTGAAGAAAACAGCTTTTCCCTGAATGTTCCGCGGGTAAATATAAGCTTCATCTGCCCGCCTCCTGTTCCATCAGGGCGGACCAGCGCTCCAGCATATGGTCGTGGTTTTCGCTTGCCCAGGATACGCTGTAGTCTATCAGGGCTATGTCTTCAAGGGGAGAAAGCTCCTTCTGCCGCTGTATGTCGCTGCACACGGGCCGCCTGTAAAACTGTTGGGCAAGCCTTTCCTGAGCGCCGCGGCTCAGCACAAAGTCGAGAAACAGCTTGGCGTTGTCCTCGTGTGGCGCGCCTTTTATCAGGGCGCTGCCGTCGGGTACGGCGCTGGTGCCCTCGGCGGGGTACAGAAGCTTTATGTCGTACCCTTCAGCTATGCGCTTCATGGCTGTTTCTTCGAGGGTGATTCCTAAAAAGCAGGTGCCGTCGGCAACCGCCTTTACCACGTCGCCGGAGCCGCCGAACTGGCTGCCGCCCAGGTTTTTTGCAAACTGTCGCAGCACCGACTCGGTATCCTTGGGGATTATCTGGCACAGCGTGGCGAGGGCGGTATAGCTGGAGCCTGAGGCGGAGGGGTCGGCAAAGGCTATCTTGCCCTTCCAGCGGGGGTCTATGAGGTCCCGCCAGCCTGTGACGGTATGGGCGGGAACCAGCTTTTGATTGTAGATTATTACTGTGGGAAGGATTGAGAAGGGCGCCCACATGTGATCCTCAGAGAGAAAAGCCGGGTCTATGCCCGCCTCTTCGGGGCTTTGATACGGGCTGAAGTAGCCCTTATACGATTCCAGACTGTCTACGCCGCCGCCGAACATTATGTCGCATACGGGGGATCCGGTTTCACTCGCTATGCGCTCAAGAAGCTCGTTAGTGCCGCCCGTCTCAACGGTGACCCAGATCCCGGTGCGGTTCTCGAATTCAGTGATTATGGGCTCATATACCTCCTGCTTGTGGGAGGTATATACGGTAAGCCTGTCAGCTTCATCGGGGGCGTACTGTGCAAAGGCATTTCCGTTCCGGGCGCAGCCTAAGCAGGACAACGCCCAAAGGCACACGCATAAGATCCATACAACCCTTGTGTTTCGCTTCATTGCGGTACCCTCCTTTGCAAAGGATTACAGCCCGGGTATGATTTTTTCTATTATATAGGCTATTGCGTCGTGATTATTGTCCGGGGTTATGTAATGGGCCAAGGCCTTTACTTCTTCCGCGCCGTTCAGGGGGACGCATGCCACGTCCGCCCTTTGCAGCATCTCAAGGTCGTTCCAATAGTCCCCCACGCATATTATACTGCGTCCGGAAAGGGAGGAAAGTGTGCGCAGGGCTTCCACTCCGCTGCCCTTGTTTGTGCCGTGGGGCAAAAGCTCTATGTATTTGGCGTCCGGCAGTATGTCGGTTGTTCCGGGCACTATGTCGAATTTATCCTCGAGGCCGCGTTTTGCTATGAGCTCCCTGGCATAGTCGAGATCCTCCTCCGCACCCAGAAAAAGCGTCTTGAGCCATGGCCTGTCCGCTATGTCATCAACCTTACAGAAGGTGCAGGGGCGGTGCATATCCACGAACGGCTTATATGAGCGTTTCTCCGGCGTTACGTAGAATATGCCGTATTCGGTGTACAGCTGTATATCCAGCCTTTTACCGCACTCCGCGAGCTCCTTTATAAGGGGGAGAGATTCGGCGTCGAGATAGTTTGCCAAGATGTAGCGCTTATTTACATAGTCGTATACCGCAGCCCCATTGAATACTATAGATGGTGCGTTGATGCTTATACCCGGGAGGTGCTGCAAGGCGTTTTGCGAGGCGCGGCCGGTGGCAATGCCGAACATGCCGCCCTGAGCTATAAAGTCCTCTATCGCATTCCTGTTATTTATAGAAACTTCCCCGCGGCAGTTAAAAAGCGTTCCGTCGAGGTCTGAAAGCAATGCTGCATCGCTGCATTTCATAATAATGTATATCCTGCCATCAATGATAATTTACATTTTTTTTGTTATTATTCTTATCCAATGTAAAGTATATCAAAAAATAACTATTAAAGCAAAACATATCAGAATTTTGAAAATAATGACAGGATTATCCCCTGTAATAAACGAATAGAATGCCTGTAAAATAAAAACATAAGGCGGTATCTTATTCAACAAGCCATATCAAGAAACCGCTCGGTTCATAACACATCAAAATCAACAGGAGGAAAGAACAGTGAAAAAATTGATTGCTATCATGCTGGTACTCTGCATGGCGCTTAGCCTTGCTGCCTGCGCTGCCCCTGCGGCACCTGCAACCCAGGAAGCTCCCGAAGCCGAAGGCACCGAAGAAGCGGCGGCTCCCGCCGAGCCTGAGGCTGAGCTTACCGATACCCAGAAGATCATCAAGGAAGCCGAAGGCATGACCCTGGAAGAACTGGCCAAGAAGGCAATAGAAGAATCCAACGGCGCTACCTTCTACGGCGTTGGCAACTCCAGCCGCGGCAAGTCTGCACTGCCTCTGTTCATTGAGTACTTGCAGACCATCGACCCCAATTACACCATGGAGTTCGACTGGCAGCAGCCCAAGAACAACAAGATCTTCGATCAGCTCACCGCCGACTCCCTCAAGGACGTAGGCACCTATGCCATGACCCTCATTCAGGACGGCAACCAGATCGAGAGCAAGATGGTACGCACCGGCATCCTGGATACCTTCATACCCCTTGACTGGGCTGCCGCCAACGGCACAACCGCCGAAGAGTACGAGGGCTATCTGCCCCTCCAGACCCTGAACAAGGTATTCATGTTCAACAACACCGGCAGCAAGACCTACAAGAACTGCTGGGACTTTGTAGCCGAAGGCGAGCATGGCCTCTATATGGATATCGATTCCGAAATCGTGGGCAAGAACTTCCTCTATATGCTCACCGAGGATACCTATGCCGCGTATCTGAAGGCTGCCTTTGACGCCCTCGATGCCGAAAAGCAGGCTTACTTCAAGCCCGTTATCGACGAGATGGCTGCCGATGCGGCCGACTTTGGCCTCGGCGCTGACGGCGCATACGCCCTTGCTTGGATCAAACTGTGGGTAGAGAGCTACAATGCTCAGACCGATGACGGACCTATCTGCAACACCCTGGTGTCCAAGTCCGCAACCGATCAGTTCGGCCTTCTGGTATACTCCAAGCTCCGTTCCGTTGAGGAATCCGCCGGCGTATCCAAGAACAACATCACCGTTGCCGCTTATCAGGACGACTATACCGGCATCGGCGGCTACGGCTACTGCCATTATCTGTTTGTAACCGAGAACAGTCCCCTGCCCTGGACCGCCTGCGCCTTTATCGCTTACATGACCTGCACCGCCGATGGCTTCAGTGCCTGGGGCAAGAACATGGGCGGTTACTCCTCCAACCCCAAGGTCGCAGAGGAGGTCGAGGCCACCTATCATCACAGCCAGGGCGGCTATGAGGACGGCGTAAACGTATTCGACTGCAAGAACGACCGCGGCTTCGACTGGTGGAAGAACAACGGCGAGCTTGTCATTGAAGACCCCGAGTACTGTGCTTCCGTCGCCTTCACCGTAGGCAGCTGGATTGAGATGCTGACCAAGTACACCGAAGGTTAGTACTGTAAACTGAGTAAACGGCAAGGGCGTCTTACTTATCTAAGACGCCCTTATCACCATCGGAGGTAACTATATGCAGCAAAACCCGCAACAGAAGGCCGGAGCGTGGCAGATACGCCTCAATAAGCTCAAGACCTATTTTTCCAAGCCGCAGAATGTCGTGCTGCTGCTAATGGGCATAGTGCTCACCATAACCACGGTGGCGCCCATAGTGGCAATAGTAAGGGATACCTTCGTTATCCACCCCGGAACCATAGACGAGCATCTTACCGGAATGTCCTCCGGTTATTCCGCCATTAACTATGTAGACCTGTTCACAAGCAGGCTGGCCAAGGCCAACCTTTGGACGCCGCTCCTGAACACGGTGCTGCTTTCAGTTATGTCCTGCGTTATATCAATACTATTTGGCGGCGTGTTTGCTTTCCTTATCACAAGGACAAACATGAAATTCAGAAAATACCTGAGTTCCATATTTATATTCCCATACATAATGCCCCAGTGGACCCTGGCGGTAGTATGGCAGAACCTCTTTAACAGCAACCTTATAACGGGCACATCAAACGGCCTGCTTGCTTCTGTATTCAATATCACCATGCCAATATGGTGGTGCAAGGGTCTTTTCCCCAGCGCCGTGGTGCTGGGCCTGCATTACGCGCCCTTCGCATACATACTCATAGGCGGCATATTCCGCAACATGGACGCCAACTTAGAAGAGGCGGCAACCATACTCGACACCCCCCGCTGGAAGACCATGTTCCGTGTGACGCTTCCCATGATAAAGCCCGCAATACTCTCCACCATACTTCTGGTATTCGGCAGCGCAATGGGCAGCTATCCCGTGCCGCATTACCTTGGCCTTGCGACGCTCTCCACAAAGTACGTGTCGCTGAACTCCAAATACACGGGCGAGGCCAGCATTTTAGCCATACTGATGATGATATTCGGCGTGGCGATACTGCTTCTGAACCAGATAAGCGTAAAAAGCAGAAAGAGCTATACCACGGTCACCGGCAAGTCCGGCCAGATATCCAAATTCAACCTGGGCAGATCCGGCAAGTACATCATAGCTATAATACTTATAATAATAACCTTTTTTACAAGCATATTCCCCATAGTGTCCTTCGCCTTTGAGACCTTCCTGCCAAATCCCGGCGACTACAGCTTCCTGTACACCGGCGACCCGGACAACCTGACCACAAAGTGGTGGGTCACCAACGAGAACATAACTGAGAACGGCATGTACGGCCAACAGGGCATACTTTACAACGACATGATATGGCATGCCTACAAGGGAACCATAATGGTATCCGTATGCTGCGCGCTGACTGCCGGCACAATAGGCACGCTGATAGGCTATGCGGTATCCAAGAACCGCCGCAGCAGGTGGGCGAACTACGTGAACAGCATGGCGTTTCTGCCATACCTTATGCCTTCCATAGCGGTTGGCGTGGCCTTCTTCATACTGTTCTCAAATAAGTATGTGAACCTGTTCAACACCTACGCCCTGCTCATCATAGTGGGTACGGTAAAGTACATACCTTTTGCCAGCAGGAGCAGCCTTAACTCCATGCTTCAACTAAGCGGCGAGATAGAGGAGGCCGCAATAATTCAGGATATACCCTGGACAAAGCGAATGACCCGTATAATCATACCCATTCAGAAGACGTCCATCATAAGCGGCTATTTACTGCCCTTTATGACCTGCCTCCGCGAGCTGTCGCTGTTCATACTTCTTTGCGTGCAGGGCTTCATACTTTCCACCACGCTGGACTACTTTGACGAGATGGGTCTTTACGCCTTCTCAAGCGGCATAAATCTCATACTTATAGTGACCATACTCATCTGCAATGCGCTGGTAAACAAAGCAACCGGTGCAAGCCTTGATAAAGGTATAGGAGGTTAAGGCAATGCCTAAAATTGAACTGAAAAACGTTACAAAGAGATGGGGCGGCTTTTACGCAGTGGAAAACCTGAACCTTTCCATTGACGATGCCTCCTTCGTCACGCTGCTCGGCCCTTCCGGCTGCGGCAAGACCACTACATTGCGTATGATAGCCGGCTTGGAAACTCCCACCAGCGGCCGCATAGAGATAGGCGACACGGTGGTGTTCGACAGCGATCTCGGCATAAACATACCGCCAAACAAGCGCAAGGTGGGCTTCCTGTTCCAGAACTATGCCCTCTGGCCCAATATGACTGTATACGACAACATAGCCTTCGGCCTGAGCAACATAAAGGGCGAGATGGCAAAGGTGGACTTTGAGGCCCGCAACGCAGCAAAGCTCATCGATATACTCAGTAACCCTGCCGACGTAGTAAGGCAGATAGAGGACTGCCGCAACAAGAAGGGCGCCCTCGACCAAAAAAAGGCCTACATAAAGCTCATAGATGCATACACCATCTCCATGTTTACCGCCAAGGAGCTGTATAAGTATGACCTTCAGTCGTCAAAGGATCCTGCGAAGCTCGCTGCCGATATAACGGCCAAGCTGGCTGCCGTTGTAGATGGCAGGAAGGCCGCTGCAAAGGCCAAGGGCATGGAGCTCAATGCCGCCTGCGAGTTCACCAGGGACGGCAAGACCGTCATGGAGGAACGCAAGCTCACCAGGGAAGAGATAGACCTGTCCGTGCGCAGGGTATCCAGAATAGTCAAGATAAGCATGTTTATGGACAGATACCCGGCGGAGCTTTCCGGGGGGCAGCAGCAGCGCGTGGCAATAGCAAGAACCCTTGCGCCCGAGCCCTCCGTGCTGTTTATGGACGAACCCCTTTCCAACCTGGATGCAAAGCTGCGTTTGGAGATGCGCTATGAATTGCAGCGCCTGCACCTTGAGACGGGCAGTACCTTCGTATACGTCACCCATGACCAGATGGAGGCAATGACCCTCGCCACCAGGATATGCCTCATAAACAACGGAGTATTGCAGCAGTACGATCCGCCGCTCAAGGTATACAACAGCCCGGACAATCTCTTTGTGGCCGACTTCGTCGGCAATCCCTCCATAAACTTTATAAACGCCCACGGCGATCAGGAGGGCGAAAATATACGGCTTACAATGCTGGGCGGGGCGGAAGCCAGGTTCATCCCCAGCGAAAAGCTGGACCTCGCAGCCTGGTATGTCAAGCGGGACGCCGATGCGGAGGTGGCAGCCGCCGCCAATGCCGAGCGGGCAAAGGCCAAGGGCTACGTGGAAAAGAGCAATAAGGACGAGACGTTCCGTCCCCATATTGCAAAGGTAGAGGAGAATGACGACGCCCTTACGGAGGAGCCCGAGATAGCGGATGGCGATTTCGTGCTGGGTGTAAGGCCCGAGTTCATCGCCATGTCCGGCGAGAGCGGCATAGACGGCGAGATATACGGAGTAATGCCCACCGGCATGGAGTGCACCCTGAAGATCAGGGTAGGCGAGTTCCTGCTTACCAGCGTAGCCTTCGGCAGCTCGCTTTTTGCCATAGGTACAAAGAGCAAGTTCAGCTTTACCGGCAGCGATATAATGCTCTTCGACCGCAAGTCCGGCAGACGAATAGTCTCTGGCAGGCTGGAGATAAAGTAAGCTGCATTAAAACAGTGGGCGGCGGTGCGCCGCCCCTTTTTTTCTGAAAAAATGTCTCTATCCCAGCTTCCTATTCAATTGAAAACAAAGTGAAAACGGCGAGATTATCAGGGAAAAGAACGCAAAAAGCCGCTCCGGAAGGCTATAATAGACCAACTTGAGCGGCAAAAGGTGTTCTTAATGCGATTTCGAGTATTTTTAGTTTCAAATATCTACGGTAAGCCATTCGTGCCGCGAACGCGCTCTGGAAACGAAAAGCCCAGACAACGTCTGGGCTTTTCGGGCGCATATTTTTTTTGATGCACCATTCTGGTAGCGGCGATGTGACTCGAACACATGACACTCCGGGTATGAAGGCATGTGGTGATGGGGTTCAGTAAATGTCTAAGCCTAAAACCATTGAAACGTCTGGGATTCCTGTACGCCACCTGTGTGTGTCCGAGCTTCAAAGCGGGCTGTATTCTATGCTCATGATGAACGGATGATGAACTGCTGCCGGTCAAATGCGGCTCATATATTCCTCTATCGCCCGGATGAACTTATCGGCATTGTCAATCTGCTTTAGCGTATACGAACAGCTCCAATCCCGAAAAAGATAATCCCATCGCTTCAAAAGGCAAAGGATGGGGCGGAATCGGAATATGTCTGCCCCTCGGTGAGGGGAGAGATCATGACGCATACTGCCTACAACGTAGCTTGGAACAGCTACCTTCATTACCTCAATCTCAAAGCCGGGGGACGGGACGCCAGTCGGAGCAGGCCGAAGGTGCAAGCCCTCAAGGAATTCAGCGCACACCAGTTGAGGCACACGATGGCCAGTACGCTCTACGATGCCGGGGTGGACGTCAAATCGGCGCAGAAATTCCTGGACCACAGCTACATCCAGGTCACGCTGAAAATCTATACCCATCTGTCGGAGGGGAAGGAACAGGCAGCGGTGGATGCGCTGAATAAGCATCTGGGTGCGTGAGGGGAGAAATTCCCTCCGGTTTTCATCCGGTGTAACTTGATTATGAAATTGAAACATATCTTTTTAGTTATTACGATACTTGATCATTAAACTATAATTGACTATCGCAATGCTTTTGTCAGCGCAAAGAAACTCTTTGCGTGACTTTTAGTTGTTTTTCCTTATAATCATAATTAGGTTGATTGCATAATGAAGTTGGACACCTAAAAGAAAAATCCATAGTGATATACCCGCATGATAAAATGTAGTTACCACACAACATTTATCGAGGGAGTGCAATCACTATGGACTGCCGTCATTATATCACAGATCTGCCGGAACGCAAGAGCGGGCAACATCTTCAGCGAGAAGAAAGAGGCGCTATTCAAGCCCTGAAGCGGCAAGGACTGTCCAACAGAGCCATTGCCAGAGAGTTGGGCTGTTCTCCTACCACGATCGGGAACGAACTGCGGCGTGGCACACCGCCCCGTAAGTCGAGCAAGGGTCGTGCTCCGGGCTACAGTGCTAAGCACGGTGAAGCTATATACCGTTCCAATCGTCTCCGTTCCCGGAAACCGCACAAACTGCTTTCCTGCGGAGCATTCGTATCCTGGGTTGCTGCTCAGGTCAGAGAGCACAGGTGGTCTCTGGATGCCTGCACCGGCTACGCAAAACGCCACAGCCTGTTTCCGGGCCACGAGATGGTCTGTACCCACACGCTCTATAATGAAGCGTGGGCAGCCAATCTTCCCATTGGGATCATGGAGCTGCCGGAAGCTGTAAAGCGGAAGCACACTCAGTCTGCCAAACCCCGAGGAAACAAGAAAAACTTCGGCAAAAGCATTGATTTGAGGCCTGAAATTGCTTCTCAGCGCACGGAAGAAGGCCATTGGAAAGGCGATACCGTGGTTGGTAAGCGTGCAGGTAAGGACGCTGTTGTGTTTTCCCTTCTGGAAAAGAAGACGGAAAACTACATGGCTTTCTTGATTCCGGAAAAGACGAGCGAAGCTGTTATGGCTGCCATGCAGATGCTCAAAGAGGAATATGGCAACCGCTTTGCACAGGTATTCAAGACCATTACCGTTGACAATGGAGCTGAGTTCGCAGACTTTGCGCAGTGCGAAAGCTGGGGCACTGAGGTGTTCTTCGCCCATCCCTACACCTCATGGGAACGGCCTCAAAATGAACGCCACAACGGATTGTTTCGGGCCTTCGTTCCCAAGGGCGCTTCCATGCAGAACTACTCTGCTGAGTATATTCTATCGGCCGCGGATGAGCTGAACGCACGCCCCAGAAAGAAGTTGGGGTACGCAACACCG